>Ga0114922_10000347_pt1 | contig 45018 bp, 49 predicted proteins | sample AartaG_FD_100975 | JGI IMG/M metagenome (GOLD analysis project Ga0114922, IMG submission 100975) | Deep subsurface microbial communities from Aarhus Bay to uncover new lineages of life (NeLLi) - Aarhus_00045 metaG | ecosystem: Environmental > Aquatic > Marine > Oceanic > Sediment | place... | reverse complement strand
AGCGTAGGCGTATTGGCGTCTACTTGAGGAAAGATTCAGATTGCTTGTGAAAAGACTTGTGTATTCAGAGACTATAAATATTTGAAAATTGAAATTTTAAATTTTTTTGAGACGAAAATATTCTATATTATATCTATGGGGAGTATGTTCTTATGAGCACGCTTTTCGTTTTTGTTCGTTTCTGTTAGTTTTTGTTAGTTTCTGTTAGTTTTTGTTCGCTTTGTGTTCGTGCTTGGTCCGGAACCCTTAAACAACCGAGGAATTGGTCGCTTTAGGCACTCATTTCCTGTAGCATCAGGCATTTTGACCGAAGTCACTTCTGATAAACTTCCATGAGGCCGGTACCTGTTATTGATGGTATTTCATCGATTAACGATGAGATATTTTTCTCAGCCAATAACGCGACGATGTTAATAGGGATAAATTTAGATCACAAATTAAAAATCCATCGACGAAATATTAGAGTAATTTCTTGATTAAAAATTTTATGGTAGCAATTCATAAACTTTAAAAGGAAGGAGCGGTCTTTCATTTGACTAATAATAAGATCATAAAGGATTAATAAGCAGAAGTTTAATAATTTTTTTAACGATAGTTATATTGGAAAAATCATAATTAAATAAAATTCAAAAATGAATTAAGAAATTAAAAATTCAGTTAAGGGCTCTTTTAAAAGAAGGGAGCAATATTAAAAGGTTTACCTAAAATATCTTAAAAATCTAAGTATCAGATTAAATAATGGAAAAGAAGATTTTGGTAGGAACTTCGGGATGGGGGTATGATGAGTGGGTAGGGCCATTTTATCCTAAGAGTTTGAAAAAGGGGGATTATCTTTCATATTATTCGGAAATATTCTACACAAACGAAATAAATACTACTTTTTACAATGTTCCTTCGAAATTTATCGTAACCCGCTGGAGAGACAAGACCCCCTCAAATTTCTTGTTTACTGCGAAACTTCACAGAAAGATTACTCATGAACATAAGTTAGATATTAGTTTATGTTTAAATGATTTGGATTATTTTTTAGAAGCGATGAGCCCTTTAATAGAATCCAAAAAGTTATTAGGGTTTTTAATACAATTACCTCCTTCCTTTAATAAAGAGGAGCATTACGATAACTTAAAAGATTTTATTCAAAATTGGCCGGGTAATCCAGAACAAGAAGGTTATAATTTGATTGTAGAATTTAGGCACGAATCTTGGATGGATGACGATGTTTTTAAGTATTTAAAAAGAAATTCGCTTACATATTGTGCCGTTATTGAGCCATTATTGCCTCCTAGAATGGACGTTACAAATCCAAAATTTGCCTATATTAGGTTTCATGGTTACGGGCAAAAAATTTGGTTTAATTACTGTTTCAAAGAAGAGGAGATTAAAAAATGGGCGATTTCAATAAGAGATGTAGCTCAAAAAGTTGATAGAGTGGGGATATATTTTAACAATCATTTTTCGGGATATGCTACTAAAAATTCTTTAATGATGATGCGAGAATTAAATCTAAATCCCAGAAAAGAACCTAAACAAGTTAGAATATTAGATATAAAGAAAAAATCTGGTACTTATTCAAGAGGTCAAACAGGTTTAGATAAATTTTTAAATTAAAACACAAATTTAACTTGTGAGTAAGCATAGTAGATTCTGTTGCTAAAAGAGGTTGATTAAGATTTGAATCACAACTTATTAAGAATTGGTTTTATAGGTTCAGGATCTATTGGTAGTTTATTCGGAGGATGTCTTGCTTCTGTTCATACTGAGACTGCCCCATTAGAAATCTCTTTTTTTTGTAGAAGGGGTCATGCTAAGGTAATAAATAAGCATGGAATAAAGATATACAGAGATAACGGTAATATAACGCTAACTAATATTAAAGCTTTCGAGAATGTTGAAGATTTTACTAAAATATCAATAAATGACAAAAAATACAAATTAGACTATTTGTTTTTAACGACTAAAACATACGATAGCGAGAGAGCGATGATTCAATATAAAGAATTGATTAATTCGAGTAATTGGTTAATAATTCTACAGAATGGCATCGGTAACGAGGAATTAGTGAAGAAATATTGCGATAGAAATAAAATTATAAGAATAATTACTTCGCATGGGGCATTAGTGAAAGAAAATGGTTTCGTGTATCATACAGGCGTAGGATTTACAAAAATGGGGTTTGCCTATTTAAAACCCCAAAAACAAAATCATAGTCGTTATAAGAGCGCTCTTATAAAATTAAACGTGTTAAAAAATCGTCTAGACGCGGGAGGTTTAGAAACTGAAATTGTTGACGATATTATTAAGCATACTTGGGAAAAAGCATTTGTAAACATTGGAATTAACGCATTAGGGGCGTTAACTCGTTTAAATAATGGAAAACTTTTAGAGAATGAAAAATTGAAACAATTAATGAGTACAGCGGTTAAAGAGGCTTTAGAAGTAGCTAAGTTAAAATGCATCGAACTTTTAGATAGGGATTCTGTCAAGTTAATGTATTCTGTTGCCGAAAAAACATACAATAACAAAAATTCAATGTTACAAGATATATTAAAAGGAAATCTCACAGAAATTGACTTTCTTAATGGTAGAATTGTAAGTTTAGCAAAGGAAGTAGGTGTAAAAGTTCCGATAAATGAAATGCTCACTTATTTAATAAAAGGATTAGAAGAATCTTTTGGATAAGAAAATTAGGCTTTTAGGGTCATATAATACGCATTCTCCCCGTCTCTATAATATTTTTCTTTTATGTTATGGGTGGTAAAATTAAATTTTTTGTATAAACTAATAGCAACATAATTACTCACTCTTACTTCTAAGACAAACTCGTCTATTTTGTATTTTTTTAATTTTTTCATAGAATTTAATAACAAAGTTGCTGCTATACCGGACCTCCTATAGCTCTTTAAAACTGCTATTGAAACCAAGTGTCCTTTATTCATCAATTTCAAACTATTTATCGCGGGAGATCGTTCAACTCTCCACATTATATATCCAATAATTTTTCCGTTGCTATTACAAGCAACTTGAAAGGATTCTGGATAATTATCTAATATGCTTTTGTAAAAAAAATAAGGATAATCTTCGGGTAATTCTTTTTCGTTTACTTCGATAACGCCTTCTAAGTCTTCTATTGAACATCTTCTTACAACGATTGGTTTTTTATCATTGAAAATATTGAAGTAATTAGTCCGCGTATCTTTTTCTGTACCCATAGTTGTATGAGCTCAAATTATAGTTCTTGATATTTAAAATTATAGCTATATAAAATATTATTTTAGAACTTTTTAAGCTTTTTTAAATAATAAAAAGGTTTAAATTCAATTTTTTACAATTTTGAATGCAACTTTTTTTTGTCTCTTAACATGTCTAATTATGGTTTCTAAAGATAAAAGAATGTTTTTTCTGTTATTAAAATTATCGATAATGCTTTGCAATTCTTTCTTATCAACATGTTTTAATTTTTTAGCGACCGCAATCATTACTGGTAATGTTCTGACAATATTGTCTATAATCGTAATATCTGCCCATATCGAAGTTCTACTAATTGGATTTAAATCGACTGCGATTACTTTTTTTCCGATCCTTTTTAATACTTCTGTTCGGTCTCCATCTTCTAAAGGGACCATTATTACATCAGAATTTTGAATTGATTCTACCAACCTTCTATTACTATCCAATCCTTCAATTTCAACCATTTTTTCTTCATTAATACCTCGAATATCAATAGCTCCTGCCTTTTCTAATACGTTCTTAATAGCATTGATTCGTCCTACTTTCCTATAAAATAAATTTATTTCGAGTGGAGCATCTATAACATTCGAAAGTTTAACGAGTTCATGAGGTACTAATGCCGCAGTATTCCCATTAACGCTAATCACTGGCTTTTTAGCAAGCAGAAGCATTGCTACTGCAGCTTTAATGGCTCTCTTAGCAGCTTCATTTGTTTTTTCACCTAATATGTAATCAAAACATTCACCTCTACCATGAGCTATTAAACCTGCTTCAGCTACAACTAGATTTTCCATCCCTTCTATAATTCTATGACGATATTTTAAGCTCTCGTACCGGGGATGAGTTTTAGGAACATCAGAATGATTATTTTTATTGGTAATCATAAAACAACAATTATTATTATGTAGGCCTTTATATAGGTTGAAAAGGAAGAAAAATTATTAATCTTTTGTTAATTTTATCTCATTGTTGATGATTATGGCTCCAGTAGAACGTAAAAAAAGCGAGGATTTAAAAGTTTACAAGATAAAAAAGCTTTTAGACAAGCTTAAATCAAAAAAAGGTTTTCATACAGAGCTGATATCTTTATATATTCCTCATGATCGAAAACTTTCGGATGTTACCAATTATTTAAAGAACGAAGTAAGCGAAAGCCAAAACATTAAATCAAAATTAACTCGTAAAAATGTATTAGATGGAATCTCAACACTTATGGGGATGTTGAAGAATTATAAAGAAGTTCCAGAGAATGGATTAGTTATGTTTGCTGGAGCTATCCCTCAAAACAATACTCCTGGTACAGAAAAAATGGAAAGGTACATCGTAGATCCCCCAGAAAAGGCAAAAACATTTAGATATCACTGTGCGAGTGAATTTTTACTATGGCCATTAGAGGACATGCTCAAATCAAAGGAAACTTATGGATTGCTTGTTATCGGACGAAAGGAATCAGCAGTTGGGTATGTCACGGGAAATCACGTAGAAATCGTGAGAGAGTTTACCTCGGGAATTCATGGAAAGCATAAAGCCGGTGGTCAATCGCAGAAAAGATATGAAAGATTGATTGAAGAGGGAGAGAAGAGGTTTTATAGAAGAATATCTGAAGAAGTTAACGAATTATTTTTGAAAATAGAGGATTTACAAGGAATTTTTGTTGGAGGGCCTGGTCCTTCTAAAGAAAAGTTTGTAAACGACGAAAGTTTAGATTATCGATTACGAGATAAAATTTTAGATGTTGTAGACCTTGGTTATGGAGGAACTGAGGGAATTCGCGCTTTGATTGAAAAGGTTAAAACGAAAATATCAAACGTAAAATTCATTCGGGAAAAAGAAGTTGTCCAAGGATTTTTAAAGGAGATATCAAACGAATCGGGTTTAGTTACTTACGGTCTTAAAGAAGTGGAAAAAGCTTTAAATATGGGTGCTGTGGAAAAATTAATTCTTTCTGAAAAATTAGATATTTATCAATTAAAAATTGAATGTTTGAATTGTGGCTATAAGGAGTCTCGTATTGCAAGGGGGTTAGAATTAAACAAAGTAGAATTATCCATCCAAGAAGAAAGTTGCCCAAAATGTAGTTCAAACACATTTAACCTTGTAGACACGGTTTCTATAATTGAGGAGCTGGGTTCCATCGCAGAAACTATGAACACTGATGTGATACTCATTTCTCCAGAAACAGAAGAGGGAGAAATGCTATATAGTACTTTCGGAGGAATTGTTGCAATTCTTCGTTTCAAACTTACTTATTAGTATATAAATCACATAGTTCTTAATTCAAAAAAAAGGGTTGATTAATATGGAATTAAAAGAAATGTTATTAAATTTAAAAATAATCATGTTTGGTGGTAAAGGAGGTGTAGGTAAAACAACTTGCGCCTCAAGTTCAGCAATCTGGGCCGCAGAGCATAGTAGAAATACCTTAATTATTAGTACAGATCCTGCACATTCACTAGGGGATAGTTTAGGGATGGATCTTCCTCCCGGTGAACCGACACCTATACCCGGAATAAATAATTTGACTGCTTTAGAAATCGATCCAAAAAAAAATTTAGCAGAATATAAAGGTTTAACGAATGTAAATCCCATGGAAGGGATGGATATGCCCGGTTTAATGGAAGGTATTCCAATGATGGAGGATCTGCAAGATTTGACCTCAATGAATCCACCAGGTATCGATGAAGCTTTCGCATTATTAAAAGTATTAGAAATTATAGAAACAGAACACGACTATGATTTAGTTATATTTGATACGGCCCCAACAGGACATACTCTTAGGTTTTTAAGCCTTCCAGAAACGCTATCGGGGTGGATAGGTAAACTATTGAAAATGAGATTAAAACTTGGAAGTATAATGGGTCTAATGAAAAGTTTATTTTCTAGTAATGAAAAAGAAAAAGATAACTCTTTAGAAGTTTTAGAAAGATTAAAAAACTCTATCATTAATGCGCGAGAGGATCTCACTAACCCTTTGAAAAATTCTTTTGTCGTTGTGATGATACCGGAAGAGATGGCTATTTCAGAAACGGGTCGCCTTTTAAACGAATTGTATAAATTTAATATTCCTGTTTCAAACATTATAATTAACCAATTATATCAAACTGAAGAAGAATTATGTGATTTTTGCAAAGCTCGACGAAACATGCAACATCGTAATTTATTAAACATTTACAAAATTTTTAAAGAAAATTTGGGAAAGATTTTGATTGAAATTCCTCTTTTTCGAGAAGAAATTAGAGAATATGACAGATTAAAGGAATTTAGCGAATATCTTATCAAGTAAATTTATCTATTAAATTCTTTTAAATATTTGCAATACAAGCATAGATTTGTATTTCCACATGGATATCCACACTCTTCACAAGAATTGGACGATTTTGTTTTATAATGGTAATAAAATAATTCAGACATTTCTAAAAAACCATTAAGTAAATTGAATTCTATTTCTGGGCTAAATTTTTTACATTCTAAAATAAAATCTAAAACTCTTTTCCTTAAAATTGGATCTTTCTCTCTGTAGGGGCAATGCGAGGGATAATAATCAAATTTTTTCAAGTTTGAATAAAGAAAGATTTCTTCTTCAGGAATTCTCATCAGAGGAGTAATTTTTCTTACGAAATGCTTGCTAATTTCTTTACTCTCTCTTTTAAAGGGATATTGATTAGAGATTGTTTGAAATCTCTTAAATAAAATGTTCATAAGGTATGTTTCTGCGATGTCTGTTAGGTTATGCCCCATCGCAAGAACATCAGCGCCTAATTCTTTAGCGATTTCATTTAGCAGTCTTCTCCTAAATGTTGCACAATAATTACAGGCGTATTTATAATCTAAAGTTTTACTTTTTAATTCTATAATCTCGTCTAAAGTCTTTCCTGTTTTTTCTTTAAATGAAACAATCTTATGCTCAATTCCATATTTTTTACAAAAATCATTGGCATTCTTTATACTTTTGCTCCTATAATCTTTGATACCCTCGTCAACGGTTATTGCGATAATAGGTTGAGCGTGAAAATTTTTTTCTTGAATTTTTATAAGATTATACAGTAATGCTATAGAATCCTTTCCGCCAGAAAGCCCTACAACAATTTTATCTCGATGTTTTAGCATTTTGTATTTGGATATTGTCTTATAAATGTTTTTCTCTATTCTATTTGTGAAGCATTCAGTACAAATTAGCTCACCGGAATATTTTCTGTGGATTACTAATGCATTTTTATTACAATAATCACATGTACCTATTTTCATAAGCACGTTATAACTATTTTCATGATTGCTTATGAAGATCACATCAACTATTTAATTAAATCCAAAAAAGTTCAAAGCCAAATTTTATAAAAGATAATAGGAAATTACCACCTATAAGAATTAATGCGATAATTCTGATTGCATTCAATACAATACTTTTAATTCTTTTTTTATCGTCATACAAATACTCGTAAGAGATTTCGAAAACAGTATTTTCTTTAAGTTTAGTATTTTCTGGCAAATTTACTAATACAGTATCTTTATACCCATCGCCTATTTTATCCACTAGTTCATAGTTATCTTCTCCTAAAATTATTTCACCATTTTGATCCTCTCTAAGATTATCTTTTAAGTATATTTTCACAGATTCTATTTTTTCTACACGATATTCGGTCAATTTACATTCTGTATCAATTCCTTTATATATTAGCCTATCTTTTTTCTTCTTTTTAGATTTGTAATTTTCACCAAAAATCCAATTTACCAATTCTTTCAAGAATCTATCTCCATCAAATATCGGTAAAGGCATCATGTTGAATAATGTTATACTAAATGCAATAATAAAAAGCCATATTAATTCTCTAAGCAAGAAATCTGGCCAGTTAGCGGTAAAAAATTTTGCAAATTCATTGAGATGCATCCAATAGTAAGTACTTTGAACCCCCACGAAGACACCTTCAACCTCAACATCCAATATGTAATCAATCTCCAGGTCTGAAGTTAGGTTTATGGCTTTTAAATCAAAATTTGTTAGTAAAATTTCTAATGTGTCGCCGTTGGACTTATTTATTGCAGTTCCATTTACTTTTGTGATTAATATGTTTGTTTCCGTATTACTGGAATAATTATAGGTAATTCGTAATCCCATACCGTTATCCGTATACTCATAACGGATTCCTATATCGTAACGAGGTCCTAAAGTAACATTTTTTTTAGAATAGGATTCACTAAAAGGGTTGTAAGTTTTAAAAGTTAAATTATCTCCAATTGAAAATTTAATTCTAGTACTATTACTTAATATAGAAGTAAGACTAATTCCTTGGTTTAAATCAAGGTTCAAAAAATTTGCATCTGGGTCACCTGAATTTTTTATAGCAACGATAGCATCTCCTGCTTCAAGAGTCCCATTATTAAAGCCTCCATCTTGCGGTGTTAATACCGTATAAACCTGTGTGACTTGCACGTAAAAAGGAGAGACTAACATAGGAAAACTAAGAATTAGCAAGAATGCTAAACCAGCAGTTAACGCATTTACATATGTTCCTGCTGCCGCTATTCTTAATCTCGTATTTCGATGGAATTTTGACGATCTTAATTCTCTTTCATCAACTTCCACAAATGCACCAAATCCCACCAGGTAAAACAAGCCAACGCCAAGTACACCTGTAGATTTAATCTCCACTCCATCGATACTAGCTGAAATTCCGTGAGCAAATTCGTGGGTAGTCATAATAAATAATAGGGGTAAAAATAAGTAAAACAAAATAGGTAGATCAATTGTAACTCCCGGGATGAGTGGAACAATAGCATTTTCAATACTTGGTTGGAATATTAAATTTAGAATATTTGTAAAAAAGAAATAGAAGCCAAAAATTGTAAAACTAAACGATACAAATATTCCAATATTCCAAAATACTCTCCACAATTTTGGTTTTCTTCTAGAAATCTTTATGATAAAGTTATTTAGCTTTTGAGTTTTAAATAACGCTAGTAATGGAAAGAATAAACTATATGCTTCTTTTTTATTTTTTAATAAAAAAACAAATACGATTACGATAATCCAAAAAGCTAAGGAAATGATAAACCAAGGATTGAGTAAGAAATCTACGATAATATCAAGTAAAGTCATATAAGTTTTTTTAAGCTCTATTTTATCTAGTATCAAGGTTAATTAAGAATAAAAATTAAGGTTATTCTTTTTGCTGAAATAAGGCAATTTTCTTTAAACGAGTAATTAAGAGGTTAAATTATTTTTTTTTAAAAACCAATTATTAATCAAGAATTTTTGAGAAAGGTTCTTTCGAGGAAGATAATGATTATTAATGGTAGATTTCGGCACCCACACCTCCTTATTATCGAATTCAATTAAAATAGCCTTTTCTGTTTCTCCCAAGATTATTCCATCGACATTACTCAAGTCTTTTAGGATATCTCCTCGAAGTGCTATGTCAGGAAAAAGGCTGTGTTTATTACGATCTGATTCTTCATTAATTTCTTCAATATTATTCCTATTATAAAGTTCCTCTTGTTTGAGTTTTATTGTTTTATTTCCGTTGCTAGTTCTTTTTGGTATCGTCGAATAAAATATTTTTTCCTTAAGTAAATGAATTAACAATAACCTCAAAATTTCCGCTTGAGCAAGATTAAGCATTTTAGAATAAATTCCAATATTAATCCACAATATATTTGTATCTTCATCTTCCCAACTAAAAGATAGCGAAGTTTTCTTATCCTTGTAAATATGATGACTTTGCCAATTTAGAGTTTGACGATTTAATACTCGCAAGATCATAACGATCTCTTCTAACGAAATTTTAATTACTTTACCTTCATTGATAGAAGGTTTTTCCCAAATTCCATCGGGTTTTTTTTTAATGCAATGTATAAAAATAAAGGGGTCTGAGCTCGAGGAACTACTCACTATCATCCCGGTGTTCTGTCCGAAAAAGCTTTTTGAATGTGAATCCACCATTTTTTCAAAGAGTTGTGTTTATTTTAAATAATTGTAAGTTAATATATTTTAAACTAAAAAAATACCACCATAATCTCCGTCAAAATAATAAAAAATTAAAAGATAAAAAAATTATATGATCTATATAAAAGAGTTATTCTCACCTTAGCGGGGTGGGCTAGCCTGGTTTATGCCGCAGGGCTCATAACCCTGAGAACACTGGTTCAAAAGATTTTGCTTGATTTACAACAATCTGAGATTCCAGTCCCCGCTATTTTATTTCATTCTTTATCTTAAAATGATAAAATTCTTAAAAATGTAAAATGAATTAAAATTAAGAGAAAATTAATTATATTTAACAATTAATAATCACGCCTATATTTCATAAAATTTGTTAATATAGTAATCGATTGCATAATAGAAAATTCACATGATTTAAATTATGAGTGGAACTCAATCTTATGAATATTTTCCAGCAATTCGTTGTTGGGTTAAACATCTTTTAGAGGGGAAGTATAACGCTGAAGAAAAGTCATTATTCACGATCTTTGGAGCTCTTAGAAAAATGCGACTTGTCGCAACAATCACTAATAGAGAAGATTTCGTTAGTAATACATCAACAGGGGAATTAAGCACCAATTTAAGATTTGAACTGGATGACGGAACTGGTTTAATTTCTGCTGTCAAGTGGGGTGTTGATTTAGAGAAATATGATGATATAAATCGAGGAGATATTGTAGATATTTTAGGACGAGTGGGTTTTTATGGCGATACCGTTCAAATTAGTAATATCAAGTTGATAAAAAAAGAGACAGATCCAAATTATATCTTATTACGAGACGCTGAAATAATAAAAAAAATTAAATCTGGAGATCTCCACGAGATTCCTATTGAAACTGATTCTGAAACGGATGAAGAGTTCTCTTTTGATAATACTTCAGATGAAATTCGCATAGACAAAATATTTGGAGAAGAGCAGCCTTCAGAAGTTGATAAACTTAAAGAAAAGATTTTTACGATAATATATGAATATTCTCAAGACGGAAATGGTATAAGTCTTAAAGAATTACAATTTAAGTTGCAGATTCCCGAAAATAAACTGAGGACATATATTAACGATTTGGCGATGGAATCAAGAATTTATCCAACTGAGGAAAATATATATCAAAGTTACTAAAAACAATTCTAACTAGAATTGATTTTTTTGAATTTTCAAATCAAATAATTTTTCAAAATCGAAAAATTATTTTTGTTAGAATGATTATTACATTTAGTATATAAAGTAAAAAAAGGTAAACTAAAATGGATATAAACAATTATCAGGAATTACTAGACAAGGGATATGAAAATATCCCCGACAACGTAAAGAAATTGTCTAGATTTGAAATACCAAAAGTTCAGATAAGAATAGAAGCTAAGAATACTTATATTACAAATTTCAATAAAATTATCAATACTTTAAATCGCGATCGAAAACATTTCATTGTTGAGTTTTTAAAAAAAGTAGGTACAATGGGAGAAATGAGGGGACAACATCTATTTTTAAAAGGAGTTTATAAAGAACAAGTTTTAAATCGGTTAATTGAATTATATTCTAAGACATTTGTATTATGCAAAATTTGTAATAAACCTGATACAGAAATTCAAAGAGAAGGGAAAAAAAAATTTCTTAAATGCACCGCTTGCGGGGCGCATGAAGAAATAAAAGAATCATAAATATAGTTTAAAGTTTGCCAGATGAGAGTATATCTTAAAATCCATCGTCAAAATGGTATCGATACGGTTGCATGTTGCGATGAGTTGCTATTAAACCAAGTTTTTATTGAGGGCAATTTGAAAATTGAAATGAGTGATCGCTTTTTTGGGGGCGATCTTCTAAGCATAGATAAGGCAGGAGAATTGTTAAAAACGGCGTCTTACTTTAATATCGTGGGTGAAAATATAACTAATAAGGCAATTTCCCTTAAAATCCTTTCTAAAGAAGGGGTTAAAAAAATTAATAATATTCCAATGGCAATAAAAATGATGTTTTAATGCCTCATAGATTTTGTGCAATATGTGGAACAGCTCTAGAAGAAAAAGCGCCTTATTTTAGTATGTGCCTTAACTGTTTTTTAAAAGAAAATCCATTATTTGAATTGCCAAAAAGTATCAGTTTTAAAATGTGCAACGATTGCAGGAAATATTCAAAAAAAGAAGAATGGATTGAACCTGCTGAAAATGAGTTATTTCCTATTATTGAAGAGGCAATATCTCGATTTTTATTAAAATCTTATTTAAAACAAGATTTAATAACCTTTTCATTCTCATTTGAAGAATTAATGTTTACTCAAAAAGACTTGTTATCTTCTTTTGATCTTACAATTACAGGAACTTTGAGAGAAGATCATAAAATAACTCATCAACAAACGATAAAAGTCAAAATAAATTACGAATTGTGTAAAAATTGCTCTAATTTAAGAGGGGGTATGTATTTTTTATCAATTATTCAGTTACGGGTAAAAAATGAGAATCAATTCGAGATTATTGAAAAAGTTTTAGAGGATATCCTTTATTTTGTGGAGAATATCTTTAAAAAAGACGATAAACAATATATTTCAAAAATAGAAGATGTTAAACTTGGTGTGGATTTGTATTTAAGTACGAATGAGTTAATGAAACACATAGTTTCACAATTAAAATCAAAATATAATTTTATCTTAAAGAGAACAAAAAAGCTAGTAGGGAGAGATACTCAAAAGGGAAGAAATCTCTATAGGTTAAAAACTCTTATAAAATTTTTACCAATTAAAAAAAATGACTGTATTTTTATTAACAAATCCAAATATTTTGTAGAGAATATTACCAAAAATAGGGTTTTATTAAGGGATGAAAACCATGTTAAACTTATAAAAAACTTTTCTTTTTTTGATGATAAAAAATCGTTTAAAAGGATTATGGACGGGGATTAAGTGGAGAAACAAAACAACGATGCTATTGATGAAGATGAGGAAGAACTTGAAAGAGAAATCTCAAATGATGATTTTAATAAAAAATTTAATACAAGATTAGATAATTTGGAAAAAAAGAAGATTGATTCAATAAGAATTAAAAAAATTGATCAAACTAAAAAAAGAGCCACTGTAGATTCTGTTTTTGATGAAAGAATGTATTTACATGTAAGTAAATTATTAAAAGCAGGACATTTAAACAGAATTGAAGGGATAATTTCTGCAGGTAAGGAAGCAAATGTTTACCTTGCTTACGGTGAAGATAATCGCGAAGTTGCGATAAAGATATATAAGATTGATAGTAATACGTCAAGATGGATGAGAAATTATATTATAGGAGATCCTAGATTTAAAAAAATACCACATAATGTATCAAAAATTATATTTTTATGGGCAAGTAAAGAGTTTAAAAATCTTAAAAGGGCTTATAAAGCGGGTTTGAGCGTACCTGAGCCAATCTATGTAAAAAATAATATTTTAATCATGGAATATATTGGTTTTGGATCAATTCCAGCACCAAAACTTAAAGATATAAAGTTTCCAAAGGAACCTATTAAACTATTAAATGAAATTCTTGGTTTTATTAAAAACTTATATCAAAATGCAAACTTAGTTCATGGTGATTTATCCGAATTTAATATTTTATATCATAATCAAAAATCAATTGTAATTGACATCTCGCAAGCAGTCACTACACATCATCCAAAAGCAGAAGTTTATTTAGTGAGAGATATTAAGAATGTTTTTAATTATTTTGAAAAAATTGGAGTTGAAATTCCTAATCCAGAGGATTTTTATTACGAAGTTATAAATTTAGATAAATAAAAAAATAAACATTCATTATTGAAGATACTAAAGCTAAAGTAGAATTATGAAAATAGGAAAAAATAGAATTGCTGTAATAATTGGAAAAAACGGTGAAACTAAACGAGAAATTGAAGAGTCACTGGGAGTTAAGATTAATTTGGACAGTGAATCTGGAGATTGCGAAGTGAGACCTGTTATAGGGCACCCAAAATATAATCCCCTTAATGTCTTTAGTGCTCAAAAAATAATCAATGCAATAAACAGAGGATTTAACCCAATTAAAGCTATGAAGCTTCTAGACGAAACTTTTGACATAGAAGTTTTTAACTTGTATAGTATATTAGGAAAATCTGAGAAGAAAATAAAAAGATTAAAAGGGAGGATTATTGGTAGGAATGGTGAAATGAGAAAAGCAATCGAAAGATTTGCCGAGAGCTACGTATCTGTCTATGGAAAAACAGTCTCAGTCATTTCCGATTATGAGAATTTACAAATCGCAAGAAAAGCAGTAAGTATGTTATTGAGCGGGATGCCTCATCACACTGTATTAAAGTTTTTAGAAAATAAATACAACGATAAAAAGAAGGAAGAATTTAAAAAATTATATAAACCTCAATTCTAATTAGCGTTTTTAGCTTTTTTTACATTACTACAACAATTTCTTGATATTTCCTAACATATCTTTTCCATAGATAATTTGCTTTATTTCACTTAAAAGATTAGAAATAGAGTAAATACTTTCATTAACATAAAGCTCCTTATAAGACTCACTTTTGATTTTATCATAATTTATCTCAAAACTTTTAATCGAAAAATTTTCCTGAGAGTAAGGTCTGAAAATCACTATACATCGAGGATACATGCTCTTTTCTCTTATGTATACGGCCCATCCTTCATAAAAATATTTTACCTTGATAGAAAATAAATTTTTCCAGTCAAATAGACTTTTTAAAACTGTTCTTACTTCTTTTTGGGTTTTAGAGCAATATTTTGGATCCATATAATTAATTAAAGAAATGAATTTAAAAAGGAGTAGTAAAAATTACATTAATCAAAAGCAAGTTCACCGATGTTAAAAATATCATTTGATAATCCAACTTTTTTATTAGATATGTTTTTGTTATTAAATGATTGAACGGGTGATATATCTTTTCCAAAAATCTGCGGTGATTTAATACCCGTTATAAGGAGCATAACTCTTAAATATCCATCGAATTCATCGTTTACTCGGGCACCCCAGATTACCATCGCATTGTTCACATCCATTCTTTCAGAAATCTTTTTTGCTACAGAATTCGCTTCTGCGAGGGTCATATCGTTTCCTCCACAAATATGAATTAAAGCACCCTTTGCACCGTCAATTGATACATCTAGTAATGGTGAGTTGAGTGCGTCTTCAATGGCCTCTTCTACACGGTTACCTTTATTACCAGATTCACCCACTCCCACAATTGCTACACCTCCCGTACTTAAAATGGTCCTAACATCAGCAAAGTCTAAATTAATTAGGGAAGGTAAAGAAATTGTTTCAGTTATTCCCTTTACCATCGTTGCTAAAACTTCATCGGCGACGCTAAACGCCTCTATGATCGGTAAATCTGGAGCAATCTCTAAAAGGCTATTATTATCGATTACTACTAGGGTATCCGCATATTTCTTTAATTCATTAAGTCCCATTTGAGCCTTTTCTATTCGTCCTATTTCAGTATCAAACGGTAATGTAACTACGCCTACAACTATTGCTCCTTCAAGTTTGGCTATTTCAGCTACTATAGGTGCGCTTCCGGTCCCAGTCCCCCCACCTTCTCCACAAGTAATAAAGACTAAATTAGCTTCTCTTAGTATCTTTGTTAAATCTTCACGTGATTCTTCTGCTGCTGCTCTACCAATGTCTGGATTACCACCTGCACCTAAGCCCCGTGTTAAATTTTTACCGATTAACAGTTTTATGTGGGACTCAACGCTTTCTAAATGTTGGAGATCTGTATTTACCGCTACGCATTTTGCTCCCTTTATTCCTATTTTCATTAACCGATTAATGGTATTGTTTCCAGCGCCTCCGCATCCAACAATTTTTATATTAGCGTAACCAAAATTTTCACGAGTTGGTTTGATTACTTCTCTCTTTCGAGCATTTCTTATTAGAGATTCCATTAAAAAACAACAGATTGTTTTGTATGTGTTATAGAAATATTATAAATGAAATTTTAGAATTAATATAATATGCTCATATTATTTGTAAATTACATAAAAGAACAATTTTAAATCTTTAAGTTAGGGAAAAATCATAATTTCTCAAAGGATCAAAAATTTCGGAAATAGTTCTATTCTTAACAAGAATTATTTTAGGGAGCGTATATGGAAACCGATTAGAAAAAGTCAGAGTATACGCTCCGACATTCGTAACCATTACTATATCATTTTCTTTTAAATCTTTAGTAAAAAAATAATTTTTCGCTAATACATCTTGATCAGTAGGCACAATTCCAGCTATTGAAGTTTTAAATTTATGTGGTTCGTTGATTTTTGATGCGTTGTAAAATCTTAAGGAGCACTTTGCGAATTTAGGACAAATATGATTTCCTATATCTAAAAAAATCCATCTATCTTCAGACACTTTAATAACTTTCGCAATAAATATACCAGCATCTCCAATAAAATAGCGTCCTGGTTCAAAATAGATGTTTTTTAAATTGAGCTCAGATTTACTTAAGGTTGAGTTTATATTATTCGCTATTTCTCTCAATTGGGCTTCTGGCATTATAACTGCTTCTGGAAAACCTCCTCCTAAATTAATATTTTCTACATTAATCCCCGCATCAGATAAAATTTTAATATTTTCTATGAGAGATTCTACATTTTTTTTAAACTGTCCAAAATTATTCATTTGAGTAGAATAATGAGATAAAATCGTTGTTAATTTGATGTTTTCACATTCTTTTACTAAATTTGTTAATTTTGTTAATTTAGATTTGTCAAATACGATTCCTAAATTACTCCCATATTTTTGAGAATTAATTCTAATGCAAATATTTTGAATTTTATCATGTTTTTTAGCAATCGAGTTAATTTGAATTAAATCGTTTAAGTTATAGACAATTATTTCTTTTACATTCTCTTGTATGCATTTTTCGATCAGATCAGGTGGTAAATAAGGACCTCCTACAATAATTTTGTTTGGGGGAAATTGCAATTTTAACGCTAAATTTAATTCAGGTAATCCAATTAATTCAGCACCTATACCTTCCGATTGAATAATTTTACAAATTTCTGGGAGAAAATTGGCTTTAAATGAGTAAAAACATTGAAAATTTTTAAAAACTGATTTAAATACTCTACTAAAGGCGTTAATATTATTTCTAACTCTATTTTCTAAAAAAATCATCAATGGAGTTGTTGAATTTCTTAAAATGTCGTCGAGTAGAATCGTATCAATTAGTACTTTTCCTTCTTTTTTATTTAAATAGGGATTTCCAGATATCTTCTTCAATTTAATCAACTTTTTTTGAAATTAATTCTTGATAAGTTTCATGAGTTTTTCTAGCTACTATATCCCAAGAAAAATTTTCACGAACTCTAATTTTACCTTCTGATCCTAATTTTTTACTGAAGTTCTTCCTTTTTAGTAGCGTTATAACTTTATTAGCTATGTCTAAATAATTATCATATTCAACTAACAAACCATCAATGTTATTCCTAATAACTTCTGGAGTTGCCCCTACGTTTGCACCTATAACCGGTTTGCCAGAAGCCCAAGCTTCCAAAAATGCAATGCCAAACGCATCGCTTCGGCTTGGCATTAAAAATACATCTGTTTCGTTAAAAGCTGCTATTTTTTTTTTATCGTAATAGCCATCTAAATTATCTGGAGTCAAATTAATAACTCGTCGAGTTATCGTTTTTTTAATTTTTGAGAGCTCTAGATTAAACGCGATAGTAGAAGGTCCAATAAAAACAAAATACACTTTCTTATATTTTTTAATAATGTAGGGAATTGCTCGCAAAATAGAAATCGCTCCTTTCTCGTAATTTTTATAACCACAAAATAAGATCATTTTATATTTCTTTTCCCTTGGCTTGAAGTACTTTTGTTTAAATTTAAATTTGTTGTTGCCTCGACCAGAAGAGAGAGCAAACTTTTTGTAATCTACTCCCATCGAAATAACTTTAATTTTATCTTCGGGTAGGTTAAACTTTTCTACCATTACTTTTTTTTCAATATTCGTACATGCAATGATTTGATCAAATTTTTTTAAAGCTTCGATAAGGGTTTTATTGAGATATCTAGGATTTGAGAAATGAAAAAAAGGCGTACAAACAGTAGGTTTATCGATAAGTTTTCCAAGTATTAAACTTATTATAAGATTAAAGTAAGGAAAGAAAGTTGTATGAATTAAATCAAAGGAAAATTTAGTTGAGTGTGCTATTTTTTCAATTATATTTCCTAAATAAGGGCCATTTTTTAAAAACTCAATCAAACAATCATCAGATAGTTTCAAAAGATTGTAGGATGGAAGATTTTTAATCGTTTTTAATTTTTCTTCTAATAAAACATTATATTTTATAGGAAAACGCGTGATTTTTAAATTATTTACAATATCGTAATGTTTGTCCCCAATATTAATTATTCTACCATTAGGTTCTCTTAGGGCCTTAAAATCAATTGCGGTGGAGGTATAGATATCAACTTGGTAATTGTGTTTTAAATTTAATATCTCTGCCATCGTTTGGATATAAAACTCTGCCCCCGAGATTGCGGGGAAATATCTTGTTGGGAGATATAAAATCTTGTTCAAAGTTAATATCCTTTTTATTTATCAATTATAATTAATATATGATAACTAAATGTCTAAAGATTTATTACTTGATGTTTATTCAATTGCAAAAAAGAAGGGCGTAATCGATGATGAGTTAATAAATTTCATTGATACTATTTTTCCTAATAAGGCAGATAAAGTTTTAGATGTTATAAAAAAAGGCATAACAAAATATACTTATAAACCTTCGAATAGAGTCATTTGGCTCGCTTCAGGAGAGCATCGCGAATATTTAATATATCCTAAATTGTATTGTTCCTGCCTAAATTTTTATAGGGAGGTTGTAAAAAATCAATCCATAGGTTATTGTAAACATCTTATAACTCAGGTAATATGTGATGCATTGAATAAATATAAAAAAGTTGAGTTAAAAGATAATGAATTTGAAGGTTTAATTAATAAATTGGAATCAAAATTTTAATACTTCTGCATTTTCTATTGAATGTTCAACTAAATCGATAATATTGATTTTTGATTCTGAATGCTGTATTTCATGAGGTTTTGCGTGAGTTTCAGGGTATTGTGGATTAAATTTACACCCCGCTGATGGGATAGAAGAAACTTCATATGACCCAATTTTTTTATTCGTGTTTATTACTTCTTGTTTATCACATCCTATTAAAGGTCTTAATACTATAAAATCTTGAATTATACTATTATATGAATATAAATTATCCAAAGTTTGACTGGCTTGTTCTCCTAAAATATCTCCTGTAACAATTATATTTGTATTTTCTAAACTTCCTATACGTTTTGCTGTTCGAAGCATTAATCGCTTGCATAAAACACAAGTTAATTTTCTATCACAAAATTGTTTAAAAACCTCCAAGTTGTTATCGTGGTTAATAATATAGATTTTTAATTCGTTATCTGTGTACTTTGATAATAATTTGACAAGATCTGTAACTTTATCTTTCATAGAATGATCTGCATCGTCTGAGGTTAAAAATGAGAGAAACACCGGAATAAAACCCCTTTTTATCATTAAATATGCTGCAATTGAGCTGTCTAAACCACCTGAAAGTAAAGATATAAATTTTCTCATTGTTCATTTCAAATTTTAATTTGTAGTTATTTCTTCCCTTTCCCATTCTATTAAATATTTATTAAAATCCTCGAGCGTAATTTGTCTGGATATTTTTATTATTTTTTTATATTCGAGTTTTTTAATTTTTAACATAATCTTTTTATTCTTTTCCAAGTGTTCTAGAGCTTTAGGATATTCATCTCTAAAAATCTCTTTAATATCATCAAAATCCGTATTTTTTAGGAAATCGTAATAACTAATTACGAAATTACACAATGGATCAATACTTATTTGAAAATTAAAAGCATCAACTTGTTTTAAAGCCAAGGGGTAAGCCTTGCATGCTAATGGTTTAATTTCCTGTACTGTACACCCATTTTTTTTATCGTAAAAAGGGCATCCTTGAGTTTCGTTGTCCAATCGTATTTTATATGTCACAACAAGTATTTTTTTGTTTAAAATGTCTGGAAATACTAAATCTTCGATAATTTTAAAGGCAATACCTTTTTTTTTAGCGATTTCTATTAATTTATTTGCCTCTTTAGGATATATTGGTATTCTTTTTTTGGAACCAGAAATTTCATGACAACACGTTCCGCATTTCATGCATTTATACTTTAGCTCAGTCAATTCCAAAAAATTACCTTCTTCAGATGATATTGATATGAAATCCTCATTATATTTATAGATACCTTAAAAAATTAATTTATGTGATATTATGAAAATATTACTTTAACAGTAAATCATGAGTCTATTAGGATAACACATTGATTTAAAGACATAAAAAAGATTCTAATTATATCGTATAAACAATACTTAAGGTAAAAAAATTGACTGAGTCTGGGATAAGGATTATTAAACATAATGATATTAAAGAAGAAGAATTCAAGGACCCTATTTGTATTTTAGGAATGCCAGGTATCGCTGATGTTGGAAAATTCGCTATAGATTCCTTAATTGGACAATTGGATGCCCAAAATTTTATGGATTTTATATTTGATGATTACCCCGCTGGAGCTATAGTTGATGATAGTCTATTGTCAGCACCTAAAGCAGAAATTCTTTTTTGGAAAGATCCAAATTATCAAAGAGATATTCTTTTAATTACTGCAGATGCTCAAAGTTTAACACCTAAAGGCATATATAGAATTTCAAATTTTCTTACAGAGATAATATCTCAATGTAAAATTAAGTTGATAATTGCTTTGGGAGCGTATCCCGTAAATAGTCGCAAGATCAATTCAAAAATTCCAAAAATTTTTGCAAGTTCAACTAACCGAGAATTGCTAGAGAATTTTTTATTAAAAAATAATTGTGAAAAAATCCAAAAAGGGGTTATTATTGGTGCTAATGGGTTAATCCCAACTTTGGCAAAAGCGAGATTTAATATAGATGGGATTGTTCTTTTGGCAGAAACGGATAATATTGCAATGCTTAATGAGGATATCACCGATCTAAAAGCTTCAATAACACTCTTAGAAATGCTTAAGAAATCTTTTATGTTACCAATTAAAAAGAAATATTCCCTTGATAATTTAGAAGATATTACAAAAAATCTTCAAAATAAAAGAGACCAATTAGAAAAAGATCTTGGTACATTTGAATTTGTTGATATAGACGATAAAAGAAAGTCATTATACATTTAAAATTATTTATTTTTTTACATTGTTAATGTTTTTAGGAATTCTACTAACGGCTTTAATTATTTGCGAAAAATATTTTAACAATAATTCATTTTAAAAAATATGAAGTATGTTTGCGCAAGAAAAAGTTGTGGGAAAGAAGTCTCTAAAAAAGAATTAAACGCTCTTCCTGGAATAAAATGTTCCCACTGTGGATTTCGCATCCTATACAAAAAACGCCCTGATGTTATAAAAAGGCTTAAAGTGATATAAGACTCTATTAATTTAAAAATAAGATTTTTTTAAATGCGATCTATGGTTTCAAATCGCATATGATTTACAAGTTCTTTATATCTATTCCGTATAGTAGCTTCAGTTACACCTGCGGCTAATGAGATCTCTTTTTGAGTCCGGCGTTCTCCCTCTTGTATAGCTGCTACATATAAAGCAGCACCCGCTAGACCAGTAGGTGCTTTTCCAGCAGTAATATGATATTTTTTTGCTAATTTTAATAATTCTGCTGCTCGATTCTGAGTTCTTCCTGAAAGTTTTAACTCAGCACAAAATCTAGGGATAAAATTTATTGGAGAGGAAACTTGAATATTTATTTTTAATTCGATTAGAATTAACCTATAACAACGAGCAATTTTTTTTTTATCGACAAGGGCAAATTCGATAAAATCATCCAAAGTTTTCGGAATATTATTCAACCTACATGATAAATAAATGGAAGCTATCAACATTGCCTCAATAGATCTTCCTCTTATTAGATTTTTATGAGCCATTTTTCGGTATATATGAGCAGCCGATTCTTTTAAGGCTTTAGACAGATTCAATTGAGAAGAAAAGCGATCTAATTCGTTCATAGCATAAGCTAAATTTCGATCTATTGATTTATTTGTCCTCGTTCTTACATGCCATTTTCTTAAGCGATATACTTCAGCTTTCATTTTTGGGCTGATACTTTTACCGAACGCGTCTTTATTTTTCCACCCAATCATAGTACTTAATCCTTTATCGTGAAGAGTCAAAGTTGTTGGCGCTCCTACTCTGACTTTTTTATTGGCTTCTTCTGAAGAGAAAGCTCTCCATTCAGGACCAGAATCAATGATTTTTTGGCTCAAAACTAAACCGCATACATTGCAAATTAACTCACCACGGGCGCTATCAGAAATAAGATTTGTGTTCCCACATTCTGGGCATAAATTTAAATTATTTTGAAGCATTGAAAGATCCAATTACTTATACCCACATATATTTCAATTCCTTAATTTCTATAATTAAAATCATACATTTAAATGTTTGCGTTTTTAGGATTTATCAGTTAATAAAAATCACATTTTAAAATTTTAGTTTTTAATATTTCACCGAAAATTTTTAATAAGTTGTATTTTTCTGATTATATAATGCGACATTTTTATAAAAGTCACGGTAAGCATTGTTATCTTCGATCTTTTCAGACATCTTGCAGAAAATGTGGTGCAGATGTGTTATATTGGGAATGCACTCATGGAAGTAAAATCTTTTTTGAGTACCCACCTTATGGAAAATTACAAAGACATTATTGTCGGAATATTGGTGGAATATCACAAAAAAGAAAAATTTTTCCAGTTGTTGTTAAAAAACCTAAAGGTCTTTTGGAAAACCCATATTTCAGTTGCCCAGTGTGTGGAAAATTATTTAAAAAAGAAATTTATTTAAAAGATCATCTGAATGAACAAAAAAAAAATGATTCCACGCATAAATTATTTTTTCAAAATAAAATTATATTTAAAAATAAATTTAACGATGATATGAATAAATTAAAATCTGAAAAGAATAAATTTCAAGATAAACCTAGGTTTGGGAGAATTAATATAAGGTCATCAAAAAAATAAATACCGAACCCATAACATTTTAATAAAAATTTTATAATTATATTTATACTAATATATTATTATTAATTCTTCACTAGGATATATAAATCTAAAAAATTGAGGAAAAAATGCCAGCTGATCCAGCAACTGTTATATATAATTTATTGCAAAAAGATCCCAGTATTATTGCTGCTGCTGTAATTCAAGGAAGAAATAACATTCTTTACTCAACAGATAATTGGGACATTAGCCCTGATATTGGTAAAGTTAGTTCAAGTTGGAGCAGCTTAAACGCTCCGTTTATCATGATTTCTGGTGTGAAATATTCTGTGCTTCAATGTACATCAGAAAGGTTAGTAGCTACTTCAATTCGAGGCGAAGGACATATAATTGGGGCAAAAGATGAAGAGCACAAAATATTAATATACCTTGAACCAGATGGTGAACCTATGGGAGCAACGATGGATACATCAAGAGCACTTTCAGAATTAAGTACAAAACAAGCTTATGTAGGGGCTAATACTCAATTTAGCGAAGGCAGTGGAACTCCTGCGCCTGTTGCAGGAAAAAGCATAGATCCGCAATTAAAGGGGGAAATTCAGTCTTTCTTAGAATGGATTAAAGATGGTGAGGGGCTTTCAGGATATATTAATTATTATCTTCAACAAAATAACGCCCAAATCATATCCGAACTTTCAAAAATATATAACGAGTTAAGACAAATATTTGGAGTGTAATTTGACTTTTAACTATAGTGTTATTATTAGAAAGTTCTCAGAAAAAACATAAAAACAATCTAAAATCTTTATAACATAATGGCAAATACCTCTCTCAAATTACCTTCCAAAAATCAAAATAGCAACGAGCGAAGAAAAGTGGTTAAGCAACCAAAAAAAAAGTTTGAAAAAAAAAAACCAGTATATATAACAGATGAGGATTTAGAAATGGATATTCCTTTAGTTCCTGAAGCACCAAAAAAAAAAGAAAAGTTAACGGTTAATTCTCGAGGTCTTTCTACTGACTTGCTTAATGAAATGAAAAAGCTTGAATCGGAAAAAATAAAAGTAGTTTTAGTAAATTGTGAACGGTGTAAAAAAATAATTCCCGTGCCAATTCCAAAGAAATTTATATCAAAATCAAAGCTACCTGTTGTTCCCATAAGTTATATTCACAAAAACCCTCAAAATAAAGATCAGCATTGTATAACTCTTCATGTTGATCATGATTTTGATATACGTCGGCAACGTATATCAGATGTTGTTTTTTCTCCTTAGTAATTATATTCACATTAAATTAGTAACGACTACGATAATAAAGGGAATTAAACATAATAGACATATAAAAGCAATAAAACTATTTCTCCACTTCAAATCGTTAGGATTAAGGATTGCCTTGCAATTTTCACAATATTTCTGATTTGGGTCAATAATTTCACTATCACAGTTATAACATCGTGTCAGCGCATTATTCTTTTTAATAGTAGAATTGTGTTTGGACCTAGACATTAGAATTCAAAGACTTATATAATTTAATAGAATTAAAAAAATGCTGTAAACTATATTATATAATTCTCAATTTAAATAAAATTATAAATTCATTGTTTAATTGGTGAATAAGCAATTTCGGGTTATATAGGCAAAAGAATTAGATTAGAACGAATTTTTAATAGGGAAACAAATAAGACGATCATAGTTCCTATGGACCATGGATTAACTGTAGGTCCTATTAAAGGAATTAAAAGAAATTTAGGTGAGATGGTAAACAAAATAGCTTTAGGGGGGGCAAATGCCGTTTTAGGACATATAGGGATTCCATTATACGCCCATAGAAGATATGGTCCAGATATTGGCTTAATTTTACATTTATCTGGTTCAACTTCTCTAAGTCCCAAGTCAAATTATAAAGTTTTAGTTAATAATGTGTTAGACGCAGTAAAATTAGGAGCCGATGGCGTATCTTTGCATATTAATATTGGAGCAAAGACAGATCCAGAAATGCTAGAAATTCTAGGTGTAGTTTCACGTGAATGCCGAGAGTTTGGAATGCCCCTTTTGGCTATGATGTATCCTAGGGGGGAAAAGATCGAAAATGAACACGATTTTGAGGTTGTTAAAATAGCAGCAAGAGTCGCTGCTGAACTAGGGGCAGATATTGTGAAAACTAATTGGACGGGGGACCCTGATTCTTTTAGTGAAGTAGTTGAGGGGTGCATGGCACCAGTAATTATCGCAGGAGGCGTTAAGGCGGGGATTAAAGAACTTTTAGAAACCACTAAGCAATCCATAGATGTTGGAGGCGCTGGAGTTGCCTATGGAAGAAATGTTTTTCAGGCGGATAATCCGACAAAAGTTGTGAAAGCGCTTTATTTAATTGTTCATAAAAATTATGAAGTAGAAGAAGCTATTAAAGAAACAAACATAAAAGGTCTATAAAGCGCAAATTTATTAAATCATTAATAGTATTTATAAGAAATGAGACCCATAATCGAAAAATCTAAAGAGATTGATAAGATTAAGATTTATTTATCTCTTTTTAAATTACAAAAAAGTTATCTCTTGCTCATCTCTGATCAGGAAAACAGAGGTATCGGAAATGTAACTTTAGGAAGCCCACCTACAATTGAAGGAATGAAAGCGTCATCAGTTACACATCAGTTATTCGGAGTCCAAAGAAAATTATTAAGTAAAATTATTGTTGAAAAAACATCTTCTTATCTTAATGCTCCAGTATTATTGTTGTTGTTTTTAAAATTAGTAGAAAACGAAAATGAGATTGCAAAAACGCTAATCTTATTCTTAAATGAAGCGTTAGATGAAATCTCTAACACCAATGATAAATAATTGAATAGGTTGAAATGAGAAATATTTAAAGAAAAAATGCAGAGAAGGGGATTTGAACCCCTGTAGACCTATGTCAATGGATCTTGAGTGTGGTTCAAAAACGCAAAAGATTACGGTTTTTGAAAATGTCCATCACCGGTTGCCGCTTTGTTATTCCTTATTTAGAAATAATTCTTGCTTTGACCTGGCTTGGTTATCTCTGCTCTATTTCAATTCTTTACTATCTCTTATATATTTTGTAATGATAAGTATAAATTAATAATTTTTTAAAGATGAGGTGATATTCGCATTATCATCCCATAAGGATCATAAATACAAAAAGAACCGCCATCATCCCGAACATAAAAAGCATTTGAATCCTACTTTTTTTCTTTTTCTTTTTTTCATGGGTGAGATAATTATCTCGACAAGTTTGACTGCAAAATTGCTTATCCGTTGGCATTGCCTTTCCGCATATTGGACAATGACCATGTGGCCCCCATTTCTTTTTAATTTGGTCTTTCCATGAAGCTTGAGACATTTTTATTTCATCTTTATATTGACTGTTTAGAACTATGTTAGTAAAATGTTGCAAATTAAAATAATTTATTAAAAAAAATCTTAGTTTGATATAGTAGTACCAATAATCTCTTTTTCATTATTCCAAAATTTTTTAAATTGAATTAACTTTTTTCCTGAAATTACCATTACTGTAATTTTACTTCTTTTTAATATTTGTAAAGAAACTGCATCAAAAATCCTATACTCTCCCGCAGCTGCTTGCTTAGCTCCTGATGATTGTAAAATTATTTCTCGTAATTTATCATAAGAAAGATTTTTAATCAATTTTGCATCTTTAAAGAGTTTTGGATCTTTATCAAATATACCTTCTACATCTGTGAGGATTATTAACTTGTTTGCGTATATATATTCTGCAACTTCGATAGCTACGGAAGTTGTCGATTGCCCTGGTTGTAAACCACCCATTACTACAATTTTATGAGTTAGAATAGCAATTGATAACTCTTCAATTGATTTTGGTACTTGGGGGTAAGCAAATTCTTTTAAATTGGAAATAATTAATCGAGAATTTATACGGGAAATATCAATTCCAATCAAGTCACATAAAGCCTCATTCTGAGTAAAATCTCTTATAACATCAATGTATTCCCTCGCTACTATTCCGCCGCCACAAACAATAACAATGGAATCGTATTCTTTGTTGTTTTTAACTATATTGCAAAATTCAGTAATTCTTTTAGAATTTATCGTTTTCCCTTCAGAAAATAAAAGAGAACCCCCAATCTTTATCACAATATTCTTATTCATAATAAAATATAATTAATTTTTACTTTTTAATAATATATATAATTGAATTGATAAATTTGATTATTCAAGGAATATGGCTAATACGACAAATAAAATTACAGTTGAAGTTCCACATCGTATTTCTGGCTTTTTTGAGATTGTAGATAAAAAAAATGGCAATAAAATTAACAATCCTGAACAAATAGGTTCTCGAGGAGCTGGATTTAATGTAAGTGGGAAAGGAAGAACAGATTTATCATTTGAAAACTTAGAGAAGGGAAAAGAAAGTTGTTGTACAATTTATATTAATGAAGAAAAGTTTGATAAAAAAGCAGAAACAACATGTTTTATCTTTGATTATGTTAAAAAATTAATAAAAGATCCCGTTAAAGTTAAAATTGAACATTTTTTCGATTTACCCGTTGGATGTGGGTATGGCGCAAGTGGTTCAGGTGCATTAGGAACGATTTTTGGGTTGAACAAACTATTTAATCTAAACTTAGATGATTTTGAAAACGGAAAGATTGCCCATATTGCAGAAGTAGTAAAAAAAACAGGATTAGGAACCGTTTGTGGACAATTAGGACGAGGTCTATGCATATTAAAGGAACCCGGTTATCCTTGCACTTATGAGCGCTTAAAAAGTCCTAATGATCTTTTAGTGATTTGTGGTTCTTTTGGAACGATACAAACAAAATCAATTTTATCAGACGCAAGTTTGAGTTCAAAAATAAAACGAGCAGGTAAGATTGCCTTAAATAAATTAATGTTAGAGCCTAATTATAGAAATTTTATTAAGGTTTCATTTCAATTTGTAGAAGAGTCAGAGATATTGAATATTTTACATTTAGATAGAATTAGGGAATTATTAAATGATTTACACAAATTAGATATCATAGGTGCCAGTATGAATCAATTAGGGCGCTCAGTTTATATATTTTGTAAAAAAGGAAAAGAAAACGAGGTTCTTGAAGTTTTAAATACATATAAACCAGAAATATTAATATTTAAGTTATCTATTAACAATAAAAATACAATCTCTTTTTAAAACAATTAATTTTTATTTTTTGCTGAATTTAATGATTTTGATTTTATTGTAGCTGATTCTACGGCTCTAATCATGGTTGCTCTCAACTTAGCAGATTCAATTTCATGTATTGCAGTGATCGTCGTTCCTCCAGGCGTGGCTACCATATCTTTCAGTTCTCCAGGGTGTTTACCAGTTTTTAATAGTAATTTTGCGGAACCCAAAACAGTTTGAGCAGCTAATTTTAGAGATACAGCTCTAGGTAATCCCATTTTCACGCCACCATCAGCTAATGCTTCAATAATAATAAAAATATAAGCGGGACCGCTTCCAGATAATCCTGTAACCGCATCTAAATGAATTTCGTCTAATTCTACTACTATACCGACTGCATTAAAAAGTTTTTTAACAAAGTCTTTTTGGTAATCTTTGATGTTATTGTTGTATGCTATTGCCGTTGCTGCAGCACCTATAAGTGCTGGAGTGTTTGTCATAATTCTTATTAATCCTATTGGGTTATTAATAAATTTAGTAATGTGAGTAAGAGAAATTCCCGCTGCTATAGAAATAATTGTTTGTTGTTCTGTAATTATTGGCCCAATTTCAAGCAAAACGGTATCTATTACTTGGGGAATAACAGCAATTAAAACATATTTGGATGAGCGCACTAAATCCGCGTTACTTTCAGCAATCTCAACATTAAATTCCTTAGATCGTATATTTCTTTTGTTTTCATCTATATCAAAAATAATAATTTCATTTTTATTAAGAGTATCCGTAGAAAGTAATCTCTTTAATAAGCCAGAACCGATTTTTCCAATACCGATAATTCCTAATTCTTTATTGTACATAAATTTAGTTTATTAATGTAACCAAAATAATGTTATTAAATAGAACGATTATTTAAAAAATTTAAAAGATGTTTCTCAGATAATATTCAATTAAATACATCACTAAGATTATTTGCTATAAATTCAGAGGATCTAATTCCGAAATCGTTCCATAAATTAATTTCTAAAATAATTTTATCTTTCACTTTATTAATTTGATGAAACTTATTATGTTGAAAAAATTGAATCCCTTTTTTATATTTTTGAGGTAATTCTACAAAAATAGAAGCAATTCCTTTTTTTTTTTGAATGGTTAAGTAGTTTTTTAATATTTTTTGTCCAATATGCTTTTTCCTGAAATTTGGATTTATATATATCAAATAAAGATTCGTTTTAGGCACAATTTTTTCCAACGAATCAACCTTGTGATTTTTTTCTTCTGCAACTAAAATTCCCACTAAAAGTTTCTTATAATATGCCGTTAATGTAAAATATTTGCGATTTAAAAAATTGATATTAAAATCTTCAATTAGTTGCAAAAATTCTTTTGCACACAGATTTAAGTCAACTAAATCTTCTTTATTTGCTTCTTTTATACTGAGATCTGAATTATCTATTTGAAATTCCCTCATAGACGGTTTAACTGTATAATTCTAATTTTAATTCTTCGATAAGATACCCTTTAATCATTCCATGATTTCTGTCATATCCTTCACAAACTACGCTCCTAACGCCAATTAAATCGGGTGAGATTTCTTTTATTTTAGGGATTGAATCTTTCAATAAGTTTCCAGCTAAAGCAACTTCAAGGTTTGATTCTTTTGATTTATCTCTAAACTGTTTTAATTGTTCAACATTTAAAAAATCAAACAAATTTTTTCCATCTTTGATGAATGTATCAAGCATTGCAATATCAGAACCAGATTTTTCTGCAATAGTGGGGATGGATAAAAAATCTGGTGATGAATCCATCCGTATTCTATCGGCATAACCCGCTACGACGATCTTTATATCCATATTATAATCTTTAACAGCTTTTACAACTTTAGTCATTAAATCTATGCCTTCTTTTTCGGTATTTGGTCCTTTAAGCCCAACTTTAATAATATCTGCCCCCGATACTGAAGCACCTAGAGCCGCTAACGAAGCTGAACCAGGTAAATTAGGAAAATCTCCAATAGTTGCGCTCAATAATTGAGAGCTATTAGGAGAAATTAAGCTCTTCATTTTTTTAATAATCCAAGGAAAATTTGCTCCAAGAGAACCTTCGCTTGGATTTTTGCAATCGATATAATTTACATCTTTATCTTGAACTATAACCTTTGCTTCCTCAATATCTTTTGGACTTATCAACAATTTGATTCTTTTTTGCATAATCATTCAAATTTAAATATAATTCTGAATGGAACGATTAGAATTTACCAATCTTAATAAATAAATGCGTTTAATTGATAGATCTTTTATATTATCAAACTAAAATATTTTTTTATTTTTAGATATTTGTAATTAAATTAAAACAAATAAAGAACAAATGATATAAAAATTTAAATTAAATAATTATTATTAAATATCAAAAAAATTATGAATTTATTATGTCCCCAAAAGAAATCACAAAAGTAGACATAACAAACGAAGTATTTAGAGAGCCATTTGAAGTTATTAAACAAATATCCTTAAATTTAGATTGGTTAAAATATACTAAAGTTATTCAAACATTTGTAATGGAAGATCGAAGATTGAACCTCTCTTTAGAAAATCAAGGATCCAGTTATTTCAAGGGTAAGGTTGTTTGGATTGGCAATAAAAAGGATGATAGCGAAGGAACTATCTTTTGCGTTGATACTAAAACGGAATTAAAACAGATTAATCCTACTGCTGAAAATACTGAAAACGTTGTGCTTGATATAAAAAAGGAAATTATTAGAATCTCTACTGCATCCAAAACGAAATGTACTGTTTGTGGAAAGAATATTGAGATTTTCGATGAAGTGACTGGTTGTCCAATCTGTGAAGCGAAAGCTCATAAAGGACATTTCATTGATTGGGTTAGAATGAAACACGCTTGTCCAGTTTGTAAAAAATCTTTAAATGTATCAAGTTCTGGTGTGATTTTTATTGATTAACTTTTATTAAAATTTCTTATATTATCAATATTAATAGTTCCATCGTGTAAGGCGGTCCCTATTAGAACTCCTGAGAAATTATGCTGATTATATAATTTAATATCACTCATATCCTTAATTCCTCCTCCAACTATTATATTTCCCTTAAATTCATCCCTTATTTCTTGATATAACTGCGGGATTCCACCTAACTTTTGTCCTACTTTATAAAGATCAAGTAGAATTATTTTTTCAACTCCTAAATTTTCAATCTTCTTTATAATTTCAATTGGCTTCTGATTTTGTAATTCTTTTATATTGGTTTGAATCAATTCGTTGTACATATCTATACTTACAATAGTTTTATTCTTACCATAAATTTTTAAGCATTTAGAAATAACTTCTAAATTTTTTATCGTCTCTAATCCTAAAATTAATGTATCTATGTTATAGTTAGAATATATTTTAACATTTCTTATAGACAAAATTCCTGGATCAATTATGATTTTAACATTTGGTATGGTTAAAATTTTTTCTAATAGCTTAAAATTAGGTTCTTTTTTGATTATTGCGTCTAAATCGGCAATATATATATCATTGATTTCATAATCATCTTTTAATTTTTTAACTATTTTTATTGGATCACAGTTATTAATCCAAACCGCCTTTAACGGTTTGTATCTCTCTCGTTCTCCTTTTATGGCGTGGACTGCTTCAGAATTTAACACATCAATTACCGGTATGATCTTAAAACTACTCATATTTTCGACTTAAAATTTATATTTTTATTAAGAAAAAATCAACAAATTACCAATATGAAATACCCTTTTTTTTTTTAAATAGTGATTAATTAATTATTAAATAGTTTTATTTTTAAAGTATTAATTCTAAAATTATCTTTGAATAAACAAACCTTTTAAAAATAGTGAAAGAAATGAAAACGGAAGCATATATTAATAAAATTATTGAGGATACTGGTCTATCTAGAACTGATATTCAAAGCTTAGTAGAAGAAAAAAAAGAAGAACTTAAGGGTTTAATCTCAGACGAAGGAGCTTTGTTTGTAATTGCTAAAGAATTAGGAGTAGATGTGACGAGTGAAAACAAGGAACTTTTGAATGAAATTGAGTTAAATATCTCAGATATTACATTAAATATGAAAAATATAGTGATAGTCGGTAGAATTAAGGAAATTCATCGTGTTAATAGTTTCAATAAAAAAAGTGGAGAAACAGGATATGTAGGATCGTTTTTGTTGCATGATAATACCGGGGATATCCGAATTGTTTTATGGGATGAGCAAGTGAGCATTTTTAAAGATGAACGCTTTGAAAAAAATGAAATTGTTAAAATTTCAAATGCTAATGCAAAAAAAGGAAGAGATGGTGGAATTGAAATTCATGTTGGAGGATTTAGCAAAATTAATTTGGGTCCTGAGGATGTTGATTATAAAAAATACCCAAAAATTAAAGAACAATTCGTAAATATACAAGATATCAATGAAAATTTAGGATCTATATCAACTGAGGGAAAGATAATGAGCCGTTTCCCCGTAAAAGAATTCACTAGAAAAGATGGTCAAAACGGTAGTGTAAGTTCAATAATACTAAGAGATTCAACGGGAAAAGTAAGAATTACTTTTTGGAACGAAGATATCGAGAAAATCGAAAACCTTGAAGCTGGTGATTTTATTTCGCTGACTAACCTAAATCCTAGAAAAAGCAACTATGCCGAAAACAGAATAGATGTGCACGCAAATTCGTGGACAAAAATAACTAAAAAAGATAAAGAATTGAAGTTAGATGCAAAATTTATTGATAGAATCGTAAAGCTTCAACAGGAGAAGGGTTACGCTTCATTTCAGGGCGTTATTAATGCAGTAGAAGACTTAAGGAAGATTACGCTAAAATCAGGAGATGAGGTGTCCCTATTAAGTTTTACGGCAAGTGACGATACCGATAGCATAAGAATTACTGCATGGCGGGAAAAAGCAGATGAATTATCGAAGTCTTTAAAGATTGGAGAGGGAATTTCGTTAAAAAATGTTGAATTAAGATTTAGTAATTATTGGGAAAAAAATGAAGCAACAATTTTATTTGATTCAATTTTAGATAAAATAGATTTAAAAATCTCAAATTTAAAAATTGCTAAAACCCCTACTAAAGAAAGAAGTAGTTCTTTTTCGAAAAATTTCACAGAAATAAATTCGATTCAATCATCTGGCTTTTTTGAAATTAAAGGTTTTATTTCAAATGAATTAAAGAACATCAGGTTCTATGAAGCATGTACAAATTGTAGAAAAAAGATTGATAATTGTACTTGTGATAAAAAGGGAGATACTAAAATGACAATGATAGTCAGTCATATCGTCGAGGATGAAAGCGGTAAGATTAGGGCTACTTTCATAGGAGAAACGGCAGAGAAATTAGTTGGTACTAAGGCAGATTTAATTGTTAAAGTGAAAGATACTCCGGATTATGATAAATTGTTAGAGAATTTCTCCTCAGAACTCGTTGGAAGAGATATTATGATTAAAGGAAAAGTTCAATTTAATGATTATAGCGATTCCTACGAAATTGTTGCTTCAGATTTTCAGAATATCAATGTGGAAGAAGAATTAGAAAAAAGTATGAAGGAAATCTTGACTTAAATAAAATTTTATAAAAAAAGCTTTTTTATTAATTTTTGTTTCTATTTCATAAATTATCTTAAAAATTATTAGTTTTTAGATAGGAAACATGCGGTATATTGACATTGTAGGGTTAGGCGAAGTTGTTTTAGATTGGGTTGCCGAAATACCACACTTTCCAAAACCGGATGAAAAGATTGATGCATTAAGCGAAAACTATTTTTCTGGCGGCGTTACAGCTAATTATTTAGTAGCAATAGCTAGACTGGGGGGTTTATGCGGATTTATAGGTGCTATTGGAGATGATTCGTATGGTAATTTCTTGGTTGATGATTTTGCTAAAGAAAAGGTAGACGCAACTTTTATTGTAAAGAAGCTAAATAAAAAAACGCCTGTTAATTTTATATTTATTGCTCAAGGGGAAAAGTCAATAATTCAATCCCCTCATATGCAAACAACAAAAATAGATGTTAACGATTTAAACGAATCTTTTATTGCAGAAGCTAAGCTATTACATACTACAATGATTCATCAGGAAGTTACTGAAAAAGCCATTGAAATTGCTAAAAGAAATAATGTTAAAATTAGCATTGATTTAGAATCTCAAATTGCGCAAAGAGGTTGGGAAAATTTAAAAAATCTACTTTTAAATGCTGATATTTTAATTCCAAATAAAGAAGGGGCAAAATCAATTACACAAAGCGATAGCCCTGAAAAAGCAGCTAAAATTTTGGTGAAAAAAGGGATACCTATTGTAATTATTACATTGGGGAGTAAAGGAGCGTTAATAACCACAAGTGACTTTCAAAAAAGGATACCTACTTACGATATTAAACAAATTATTGATACTACGGGCGCAGGAGATACATTCAATGGCGCATTTTCTCTAGCTTACTGGATTAAAGGTTGGGATTTGGAGAAGGCTTGTAAATACGGTAATGCTGCAGCTTCTATGAAAATTCAAAAATTAGGTGCGAGATCTGGCATGCCTAAAGAAAACGAGTTGTTAGATTTCTTAAAGAAGAATGATGATACTTTCTAATAAAGCTTACACATTTTATTGTACATTTTTTAATGAATAAATTACACTTATATTTTTAAAATTTTCGCTACTAATTAGAACATCTAACTTTTCTAAAATCATTTCTGAGGTAAATTGAGTATACGGTTGATTAAATGGCCAAATACCAATTAAAATATCTCCTAGTTTCTTTACATTTCCAATTAAAAAACCTTCCTTTTTTCCATCTGATAAAGATGTGTAGAGAATAACAATATAGTAATTAAAATTATAATTAGTAGCTACATCTCCACTTTTTATTACTTCTCGAATGTTTTTAAAATTTATTACGTTTTGATGCTTTTGACTTAATATTTTTAGAGACGAAAAATATTGAGAAGGAATATTAATCGGTTTATCAGAGATTATGCTTTTAAAAGTTAATGAATGCGGTTCATTTTTAACCCCTTTATTCCCCTTAAAAATTACCTTGTAAAATATTGCACTCATAGAAATCTAATTTATCTTTTTTTTAAATTTTAAAATTTAAATAGAATAAAAAAAAATGCAAATGAACTACCGGTACTATTATTATTTTATCGCTTTTTATATGGTTTCTTCATCATCCCTTGTCGAATGATAATATTTTCTTCAGGGAAGCCCAAGTCAATTAAAAATTTTTTCAACTTGAACTTGTGGTCACCTTGAAGCTCGATTAAATTTCCTCTAACAGTTCCCCCAGAAGCACATTTCTTTTTAGCTTGCGTAAGAATATCCTTTAAGTTTGCGTCTATATTTCCTTCGAAGGTGATAACTGTAACCACACGCCCCCATTTCCTTCGATCGTTAGAGATAATGATTTGTTGTTCATCTGCGCTTAAACTATCGCATATACATAGGTCTTTCGGAAAACTACATACCGGACAAATGTCTTCTTCTTTAATACTCCTTTTTCACAACCTTTATTATTGAAACTTATTAAAATACAGTACTAAAAAATAATAGAACTAAATCTTATAAAAACCTTTTTTTATTTTGGTTTTGTATAATTTTAAAAATGTTAAGTTTTTATAAGGAATTGATTAATTTGGTTTTTAGGTTTTATTATTAACAACATTATAAAAATAAATTCTTATTTAATATAATTAAAAAAAAATAATTCATGAAAAAAAATGATGAGTTCATGGATTTTTAAAGTAATCGTAGCAGGAGCAGGTGGTGTGGGAAAAACTGCTATGGTGGCTCGATATTGTACGGGAAAATTTGAAGAAGGCTATAAGATGACTATAGGTGCGGGATTCCACACAAAGTCAGAAGTCCTTGACACCGGAGAGTCTGTAAAAATGCAATTATGGGACTTCGCAGGAGAAAAACGCTTCCGAGAGCTTTTACCAGACTATTGTAAAGGTGCTAGTGGTGCGTTTATTTGCTTTGATATAACGGATTACGATACTTTCAGAGAAATTCCAGGTTGGCTAAAAATTATTCGGAAAAAAGCAGGATTTGTACCTATTATTCTTATGGGGATGAAGTGGGATTTAGCGAACCACGAAGTGGATTTCGAAATCGCAAATGAATACGCCCAAAATGCTAAATGCAATCAATGCGTTTTCACTTCTTCAAAAGAAAATATAAACATAAACGAATCGTTTCAAGCCATGGCAAAGTGGCTTATATTTTATGCAAATCAAACATAATTCGCCCTATTTTTAGAAATTGCCATTTTAACCGCAAAAAAGAAACTTTTCTATCAACTCTATTATAATACTCTGTAAATTGCGGATTTAAACATTAATCTATAATAAATAAAAGTAAGAGGATTTAAACGCCCCGAGCTAAACCAAACTTCGGAAATCGATTATTTTATGGTTCTCGTATTGCCCAGAGGTTAGTCAACAAATCGAACATGCGACCGCCCGGTTAACTTCCGGGAATAATGGTAAATCCATCCATTATTCGAGCCGGGTGCTCTACTTTATCAAGCACACCGATACGGTGCTCTCACTAACTGAGCTATCGAGGCAGATTATTTTCCAATGCTTTATACCAAGTTCTGATGGTGCTCTCGCCGGGATTCGAACCCGGTTAATGATACGGTCCGATTTGTTCCGTATTGTCACCAGGGTGAAAGCCTAGCATGCTAAGCCCTTTCCTATTAGGAAAGTTTGGCCGAACTACACTACGAGAGCTTACTATTTGTTTTAAATTATATCAAACGGATTATTAGAATTGTATAAAAACGATTCTAAATATAATTTTCTAATTAATGTTTGATTTTAAATTTTTTTATAATAGAAAAAGAAATGATTACCTTATTAAAAATATGCTATCTTTATTGTTGTAAATTAAATGCGGGAAGAGGGATTTGAACCCTCGAACTCCTCTGAGACTGGATTCTAAGTCCAGCGCCGTAGACCAGACTTGGCAATTCCCGCTTTAGAATTTAGTAGTTATTTTTAGAAGTTAGTAGTTAATTTAGTATTTAAAATGCGAAAAACTAAATAAATTTTTTAGTTAGTTAAAGAAATAATTTTACTTGCGATTAAATTGATAGTTGAAAATAAAAATAAGAAATATTTAAGAATTAAGATTATTGTTATTAAAGCAGATAGAATTATAAGGTTAGATAAAAAAATTAGGTTTTTTTATGAGTGTAAGAGATTCGTTAATAAAATATTTGACGTCAATTTTGAGGGCATCTCAAGGTACAATTTTGGTAATCTTATGTGATTTGAATGGGCTTTCTATTGCTAAAATTGGAAGGAAAAGTGATATTGAGATAAATGCTAATCGTATTACTAGTTTAGCTTCAGCAGCGTTTTCTGCGAGCGAAGAAAGTTGGGAAGATTTGAATATTAAGGACCAAGTTATTTCGTTTTCATTCTTTGATAAGGTTTGTTTAATAACGATTAGGATAAATCAAACTCTCTTAACAATTGTTCATGATTATCACAAAGAATGGCCATTAGATGCAGATAATTTAGCAAGTTCTATGTACTATATAAAACAGAAATTAGGAGATTTTTTTGGTAGTAATAATGAAACTGAGAGAGATCTTGAATATTTTTCAAACAAAGTACGAAGTGCGATTTACCTCTTTGGTATGGGATCTGAAGTTTCTTTCGTATCTTATTCTCCAGAAAAATTTGATTCTACCAATCTATTACCGGCTATAAGTTATGTTTTGGACTCAATACAAAACCCTATATATATAAGGTATAGTCTTGTAAGCTCAACGGGCTTAACTTTAGATGCTCGGGAAGTTAGTGGCCGAAATTTACCAATTCCGGTTGAGGCGTTTTCTGCCAGTGCTAATGTTGCTTTTCAAAAAATGAAAGAAGAGTCTGAGAGCTGTTCAATTGGTGAGTTATTGTGTTATGTGGCAATTTCTGGGCAAGATCCTGAAAATTTTTACGGAATTATTACTTGTCCTTCTGGAAAATTAAAGTTTTCTGAAGTGGAAGGAACTTTAAACATGGAAGAAATTTCTTTTATAGGTCTCTTCACATTGACGTATGGGGGAATTCCAATTATGTGTGAATCCCGAAATATTATATTTTCAATAATGAAAATAATAGGGGCTGAGCGAACTACTGAAAACTTTATAAAATCTGTAAATGTATTAACCAGTTTTAAATATGATTAAATCTAATTTGGAAGAATCTATTCCGAAACTATTTTGTCTCCATTTTAATGAATGCGATAGGAAAAAATGCACAGCCTTGAAATTATCAAGGTTTAATCTGCTAAAAATCGTGTCTAAAATTAAAGGAAGAAACTATAATGCTATTTTTTTAGATCCCTTTTCTAAAAAATTGATAAATGATAGCGATAGAGAGATTATTTTGAAGTACGGTCTTATTGTCGTGGATTGCTCTTGGAAAAAAATATTCAATTTGAAAAACTTTAACTTAAAAAACAGCAGAAGATTACCAGCACTTATCGCTGCAAATCCAGTAAATTATGGCAAAGTGGAAAAATTGAGCTCTGTTGAGGCATTAGCGGCAGCGCTTTATATTACAGATTTTCATAATTACGCTGATTTGATACTCTCAAAATTTTCATGGGGAGTTGAATTTAAAAAATTGAATAAATTTTAATAAAAATAAAAAATTAAAAAAAATTAATCTCCAGAATGTTTCGAAAGTCCTGAAGCAGCAATTACATCGTCAATTTTTAAAATCATAGAAGTAACTTCAGTTGCTGATTGAATAGCTTGAGTTAATATCATTAATGGTTCAATAACACCCAGTTCCATCATATTGTCAGGTTTACCCGTATCAATATTAATACCATACGAGTTTCCATTATCTGATTCATGTTTTGAACGTAATTCTACAATCAAATCAACAGGATTATGTCCCGCATTTTCAACTAATGTTTTAGGGATTATCTCTAAGGCGTTAGCATAGATTTCAATCGCTAATTGTTCTCTACCCCCTATTGAACGAGCATAAGCTCTTAATCGTTTAGCTAACTCAATTTCAGAGGCTCCGCCCCCCGGTAAAATGTAAGGCATTTCAATTGCTGCTTTTACTACAGATAGTGCGTCATCGAACATTCTTTCAGCTTCATCCATAACATGTTCAATCCCAGCCCTTATTAATATGCTCACAGCCTTAGGATCAACACACTCGGATACAAAAATCATATTATCATCCCCAATTTTCTTTTCCTCTACTTTTCCTGCTTTACCTAAGTCCTCAGCTTTAATATCGAAGATATTATTGACCAATTTTGCATTTGTAGCTCGAGCAAGTTTTTCCATATCAGATCTCTTAACTCTACGAATCGTTATGATGTTTTCTTGGGCAAGAAAGTTTTGTGCCTTGTCATCAACACCCTTCTGACAAAAAACAACATTAACTCCAACTTCTTTTAATTTGTTAACGCGGGATTTAAGCATTTTCGCTTCTTCTTCAAGGAATTTATTGATTTGATCAGGTGTTTGAATTCTAATCTCGGCATCAAATTCAGTTTTCTCAACTTCAAGAGATGAGGTAATTAATGCAATTTTTGCATCCTTGAGAGATTTTGGCATCATAGGATGTACAATTTCCTTATCCACTATAATTCCATCTATGATTTTTGTATCTATTAGACTTTTTCCTTCTTTTTTTATCATTTGAATTTGATCCAAATCGATTAAAATACGGTCTCCGCGTTTTTCTTTTATTTGGTTTACCGCTTTAACAGCAATATCTGCAAAATGACTTTTAACTCCCGTAATTAATTTACTATTCATTGAAGTTCCTGCGACTTTCAATAAAGTCTCTACATCGTTAATATCAATTTTAGTAGCTAGTTCTTTCAATATTTCCTTAGACTTTAATAAAGCTTTTCTATAACCCCTAATTATTATCGTTGGGTGAACTGATTGATCCATTAACTCTTGGGCAAGATTCAATAATTCTCCAGAAATGATAACGCTCGTAGTAGTTCCATCGCCAACTTTATCATCTTGCGTTTTAGCAACTTCGACTATCATTTTAGCTGCTGGATGTTCAATATCAATAGTGTCTAAGATCGTTGCACCATCGTTCGTTATTTTTACATCTCCTAAAGAATCAACAAGCATTTTATCCATACCTTTAGGACCAAGTGTTGTTCTTACTGCTTCTGCTACTGCTTTAGCTGCAGCTATATTATTTTTTTGGGCATCCTTTCCTTGTTTTCTTTCTGTACCTTCTTTTAAGATAAGGATTGGGACACCGCTCAACTGTGCCATTTTAAAATCACTTTATTCTAATATTTTAATTCAAAATTTTATGTTATTTATATAATGATCTCTAAGTCATAAAATTAAAAAAGTTTACGAATATGAATTCTTTCAATTTTCCTTAGTGAAAATGTTTTTAAAGAATGCATTAAAACTAAGAAATTAACTCCTAAATTATTTTTTCTTTATTTAATTATTATTCTCAGGTATATTGACTCAATTGGCATATTTCTGAGAGAATATATCTTCTTATAATCTAAAGACGTCATCAAACGGTTCTACTTCTTATTTTGGCGGGTAGCTTTTTCACAGGATTTTTTATTTTTAGGTAACTTGAAAATCGATATAAATTCGCTCTAGCCATCCAGAAAATTAAGCTTTTTAAGGTTAAAATTTTGTGTAGTTTATAACTTTTTAATTTAAAAAAGTTAAAATGGTTAATAGTTTTTTTATTTTAAATATATTCTGTTTTATAATAAATGTAGTTTATTATTTTTATAAGAAAAGGGGATTTTCTTTATTAAAATTAAGATATCTTATATTTACGCTTTTTATAGCTGTAGTATATTTTCTGTTAATTGATTTTCCATTGTTTTTGATAAAAGACTCGGATTACATTTTAGATAATTTCAATAATTATATCGGAGATATTTTTAATTTTAACATGTCTGTAATTTTTCTTTGTTGTTCCATTATTTTATGCATATTAAATTTTTTAAAAGTAGATAAATTAATCATGGATTTGGAAGAGCCTTCATATCAAACCTCAAAAGGGGGTTCTATTAAATTAGGGAAGGTCTTAAGGGGAAATTCAAAAAAATATGATTTTTCCCTTTCAATAAAGGATCTTGAGAAACATATGTTTGTTTGCGGTTCAACGGGCACCGGAAAAAGTAATTTTCTACAAAATTTTCTAATAAATTTTACAAAGCAATATAAAAAGCCTTTTTTTTTAGTAGAATTTAAGGGAGAATATCATTTCTTGCAAGACAAACTAAAAGACTTATTAATTCTATGGCCAGGAGAAAATTTTTCGATTAATATCTTCGACCCATTAGGTGCAAACCCCATTATCCACGCCGAGAGAATATTTGATATATTAAAAAGTGGACAGTTTTTAAATGAGAGCGCAGAATATTCCCCTCAAATGGAAAAAGTATTAATTGAAATATTAACAAAAATCTGTGAAAATAAGGCTCTTCAGAGTTGGGAAGGTTTTGAAATTTGTAGTAAAAAATATCTTAATGTTAATCAGAATAAAATCCCTATGTTAAAACAAACACTTGTCAGTTTACAAAATAGAATCAGGAGATTTTCTATAGGTCCGATCAAGGCTGTATTTGAATCAAATTCTAAGATACAGATATCAGAACTTTTTATTAAAAATGTTATTTTAGATTTAAGTTCAATAATTCGTCTCGGTGGAGAAAAAGAAGATGCTCTTTTTTTTCTAAATATGGTTCTAAAGTATATGTGGGATAAAAATTTAACCCAGGGTGCCTTAAATTATCAAGGAATAAAACATATCACTATTATCGAAGATGCTCAATATTTTGCACCTCAAGACTTGTTAAAAAAGTCAAAATTGACGTCCTATTTAGAAGATATTGCACTTATACAAAGGGGTACTGGAGAATGCTTAATAACATTATCTACTCGTCCAAATATTAGTAGAGAAATATTAGCCAATAATGGCGTTGTTCTAACTTTTAAAAATCATCTTGAAAAAGATGTCATGTGTGAACTTTTAAACTTAGATATTGAAAAAAGGAACTATCTTTCAATATTGGATGAAGGTCAATGTATCATACGTGTAGATTCAATTAAAGAACCATTTTTACTTGACGTTCCCTATATAAAGCGGCACTTTATAACAGTTTCAGAGATAAATAGAAAAAATCAGTTGATTTTAGAAAAGAGTGAAAAAAAATTGGATTCAAAAATAGAATTTCAGCAAAAAACTAGTAAAATATACAAACTTCTGCTTAAAAATGTTAAAACATCAATTTCAAAGCATTTTTCCAAAATAAATCTGTTGAAAAATAAAAAGATTTTAAAAAAGATTTTGCAAAATAGAGAAAAAGAAGATTCCTCTCTACTAAGTTCTACAAATTTAATAACTGTAAAAAATAGCAAAAAAAATGCAGTTATTATGGTTGAAAAAAAGAAATATGATAAATTTGATGATTATATTACTAATTTATTCAATGAACAAGAGAAAAATAAATAAATTTTAAGAAATTGGAATTCTAGTATTAAATAATGAGTTTTTTAATAGGGATTATTGGAAAACCAAGTTCTGGAAAATCGACTTTTTTAAATGCAGCATGCTTAACAAACGCAAAAGTGAGTGAATTACCTTTTACAACCATCGAACCGAATAAAGGAGTGGCGTATATAAAGATAAATTGTGTTTGTAAAGAATTAAATGTCAAAGATAATCCAAAAAATTCTTACTGCGTCATTGGTAATCGTTTTATTCCTATAAATATACTCGACGTTGCTGGTTTAGTTCCTGACGCTCATAAGGGAAAAGGCTTGGGAAATAGATTTCTTAACGATTTAGGTACAGCGGATGTTCTTATTCATATAGTTGATATTAGCGGTTCTCTCGATAAAAACGGGAAAAGAATAAAGATCGGTGAAAATGACCCCTACGAAGATATAATCTTCCTTGAAAATGAAATTAATCTTTGGTTTAAGCAAATCTTAGAAAGAGAAGATTGGAGTAAATTCTTAAATTTATTTTCTCGGGGAAAAAAAAAATTTGTTGAAGAATTACATAAAAGGCTTTCGGGAATAAAGGTTAAAAGGCATCAAATTGGATTAGCTTTAAAACAATCAAATTTAGGAGATAAAAACCCTTCATCGTGGTCAGATGATGACCTTTTAATTTTCTCGAAAAATTTAAGAGAACTTTCAAAACCTATTCTTATTTTAGCTAATAAGATTGATAAAGAGAATGGTATGGAAAATTTTGTTGTATTAAAGAAAAAGTTTGATGGAGAAGTTATTCCTTGTAGCGCTTTAGCTGAATATTTTTTAAGAAAATACCACCAAGAAAAAAAGATTGATTATTTACCTGGTTCAGATAATTTTAATATAATGGGTGATCAAAATTTAGGCCAAAAAGAATTACAGATGTTAAATAAGATACGAGAGATAATTCTTAACCCGTTTAAAGAAACTGGGATTCAAAAAGCGTTAAATTTCGCTGTTTTTAACACTTTAAATCAAATCTGTGTTTACCCCATTTCTGATATTAATAAATATACAGATAACAAGGGTAATGTTCTACCCGATGCTTTCCTCGTCAAAAAAGGTACCTTGTTAAAGAATTTTGTTCGCGATAAAATTCATACTGATTTAGCTGACCATTTTATTTTTGGTATTGATGCGCGAACGAAAAAGAGATTAGGCGAAAATTATGAATTAAATCATAATGATATCATTAAAATTGTATCAGCAAAATAAAAAGAATCATTCTTGCCTTGAAGTTAACAAAATATACACTAAAATAACGATTATCAATATAATTCCAAGGAAAACTAACATGAAATTAAACATTTCTTGTTCTGGAGTTAAGTCTTGAAATAAAAATAAAATGACAATAACAAAATAACTTATTAACTTCATAGTTGTTATTCATAAAATATAAAGAATAATTAAAAAAAGTTCTGATTTTACAATTTAAAATAATAAGTTTATGTCTTATTAATAAAAATTTGAATTTGTTTTTTGAGTTTTATATCTTTACAATAATAATAAATTTAAAGAAGTAAAAGATTTTTGTATCGCTTTATCGATCTTGCGAGAAGAAAGTGGACCTGACGGGAATTGAACCCGTGACCTCTTGAGTGCAAATCTCGCATCAAGCTAATTGCTAGTTGTGTGTCAAGCGATCTGCTACTGATCTACAGGCCCATTACGATTAATATAAAAAGGTTGAAAGTTAATTAATAACTCTTATAACAAACTCCAAGTAATTAAGATTTAAATAAATAGGAGGTGATCCAGCCGCAGGTTCCCCTACGGCTACCTTGTTACGACTTCTCCCTCCTCGCATACTAGAAACTCGATATGACCAGACTGACCAGACCTCATTTTTAGCACACTCGGATGGAGCGACGGGCGGTGTGTGCAAGGAGCAGAGACGTATTCACCGTGCGATGATGACACACGATTACTAGGGATTCCACGTTCATGTCGGCGGGTTACAGCCGACAATTCCAACTGAGATATGATTTCGGGATTGGTTTCTCCTTTCGGAGTCACAGCCCATTGTTCATACCATTGCAGCCCGCGTGTAGCCCAGGGGTTT
>Ga0114922_10000346_pt1 | contig 45212 bp, 45 predicted proteins | sample AartaG_FD_100975 | JGI IMG/M metagenome (GOLD analysis project Ga0114922, IMG submission 100975) | Deep subsurface microbial communities from Aarhus Bay to uncover new lineages of life (NeLLi) - Aarhus_00045 metaG | ecosystem: Environmental > Aquatic > Marine > Oceanic > Sediment | place... | reverse complement strand
TTTTGACCTTCTTTATAAATTGTCTCGCCTAAACTAATGAGATCTTCCCCTTTATTAAGATATAAGAGAATTAATCCCTTAAGAAACTGAAAATAACTTTTTTGCTGAAGACTAAGCCCCTCATATTGACTTTGATCGTTCAATATTTCAAGAGCTTCATCAAGCTTACCAGCATCAAAAAGTTCTTCTGCTCTTGTTAATTGATTCAGCGCAGGATGGGACATATACTCATTTGTTTGGATTATACTCTTATGAATATCTAAGCTAATTATTGTTTTAAATCTATTGTAAAGAAGGATAAGATCTATATTTATTTTCAAAAATTAAATGCCATCTTAGCATTAATTATTAAGTTTTTGATAGAAAAAAAGAAGTATATAAGTTTCTTATTTGAATCATATTTGTAGAAGTTCTATAAGATAAAATATGTGAATATATTGGAATGATTCTCTGAATAAGAAAAAAGAAAAAAAAATTTAATTTGAAATTTATTCATTTTTTAGGTTTAGCTTCTCTGTTTGATATAATAGACAATTCCAAGCAAAAAAAGTACAGACTCTATAGTTATAGTAGATGAACCTAGTAGAATAGTCGAAGCTCCAAAAGTGGAGCCTAATACAGCTAATACAGCAACTTCAATGATTATTGTTGGTATAAATAAACCTAACAAATACGCAAATGTCAATTTAATTTCTTCCCATTCCTTTTTGCGAAGCATTACAATTGCAAAAAGGGAACTTAGAAAGCAAAGTCCCCCCCAAAATCTGGGGAATTAGGGATTTGTAAAACCCTCAGGATTCATGGTTATATCATATAGAAATGTAAGGTTGACTCCAAATATGAAAAAAATAATAGCATCCCACAATTAATGCGATTTTTGTAAGTTTTTTAATTTCAGTCATTTTATTCATCAACCAAATTTATTTTTTATTTTAATTTTATCATCAAATTGAAGATCAATTTTTTTTGAAAAAAAAAAAAGATTTTAGAAAATATTTTTTATCTGTTACAATTGATTTAACGTTATAGAACCTATATTTCCATGTATTTTGTCAAATAGGTTACCACACCGACGGTCGGGATTCCACCAATAAAAACCATGGCAGTAGCCCATCCTCCTTCTGGCCAAATATGAACTTTGGGATCTTCACCTTTAAGATATTCACCTTTAGGGTTTACCATCAACCAAATTGAAACTGGGAGATATTGACCTTCCGTATTTGGCAAGGTTATTGTTGCCCCTCGATATTCTATCTCCAAATTTGCATCTGTTGTTTTAATAACTCCTTCGCCCATAACAAACCAAAGATTAATCCACAGGACTTCTCTTACTTCGCAATAAAATTGAAAGCTGTCGCTTATAACCAAACCATCTTTAAGCTTTCCCTTTATTGAATAAATTTTCTCACCTGATTCATCATAGATTTTTGTTTGGAATACTAATTGTGCCACTGAAGGGAGGCCGCTAGCCTTATCGAAATCAATCATTGCTATGATTGAAGTAGTAGCTCCAGCGATATCTGCGTCATCCCCTTTCGCAATGATTAAAACGCCATTAGTGCCACAAGCCATCACTGGTGCCACAAGGGCGATGATACCTATTAAAAATGAAGTAGCTAGTAAAGCTTTAGTCACTTTTTGTTTCTTTTTCACTACCATTTTCACCTTAAAAATTTTTTTATTCAAATCTTTTTTTTAGTTTTTGATTTTAGTTTTATCATCTAAATGATGATCAATGAAAGATGTGGGTATCCATCCATATATAGTTCTACTTTCGACAATTCCATGAAAATTCCGAAATTATGTGGAAGTTTTGAAAAATAGGTATAAATAGAAACGTTCCCAATTTATACCTATCGAAAATATTATTTTGTTTTTTTAAAATATGGGAGAAATAAATTATCCCTCTGAAGAGATTCTCAACCCCTCGAAACTACAAAGAATAAATTATGACCATATAATTCTTTGGATGCTGGCAAATAATGAAAGTTGTGAATGGTCTAATTTTGAGCAAAAACCAATTGAAATTCCCATAGCCACATTATCACGTCATTTCACAAAATTAATCTTTAAAGGATTTATTGAAAAGTTTGCGAGAGGACAATATAGAATAACTCCAAAAGGGAAAAAGAAATTTAATGAGTTATCCCAAATAGGAAAAAAGGAACGAAGGTTAAATTATCCGCCTGAAATCATTTTAAAAAGCGGGAGGAATTATTCCCATTGGATTCTATGGATGGTTTATAATAATGGTTTTTGTAAAAGATCTGATTTTCTTAAAGAGCCATTTTCTATAAATCAATCATCTTTATCAAAAAGTCTAAGTTTATTAATCCAAAAAGGATTTATCATCAAGGAGAATAAAAGATATTTAATTACTCAATCAGGAAAATCAGAATATTCGAAGATTCTTCAACAATACGATTTAGACAGGCAAACAATTTTAGAAGAGGAAAGAAAACGGATTGATGAAATTACTATAAAGACATCACAGTTTTTTGAAAAATTCAAAATAACTGATGACTATGTTAAATTTAGATTTCTCAATAATGTGTTAAAATTGAATTATTCAAAAGTTGAAGCAATATTGAAAGATGAAGAGGATTTTCATAAAATTTTCCTCTTTATATCAATTAATCATCCTGATTTTTATCCTGACTATCTATCTTTTGAGGATTTTTCGAGATATTATACAATTAAAAAGAGAGTCCTTTATTTTTGGGTAAATGAGATTGTAGAGAGCGATTTATATGACTTAAAGTTCTTTAAATTAGAATTTTCTCCAGATAAATATTATTATTTCCATTCAGATGGAAAACTAGAGAAGATCTTTCGAGCTATTACTGAAGAACATATTGCAACAAACAAATATTTAGAAAAATTTGGTAGGTCTGGGAGCTTAAATTCTATTATAGATGATATTCTTGAAGAAATTTGCGAAATGATATTCCATAAGCATTTCAAGAGATCATTGAGAGAATTTTTACCGCGATATATAAAATATTTAGCTTATAAAATTGAGACAAAAAAGGAATTAAAAGAAACTTACGATAAACTAGAAGGAATAATTTGGCAGAACATGACTAAAATTATGCAATCCCAGAATTCTGAAACATTAGTGTCTCAATACGAAGATAAAATTAAAGAAATTGATAAAGAAATCAAAATTAACCCGAGTAATTATGAATTATATAATTCAAAAATACGAATTCTACTCTATTTCAACCAATATAGTGATGTATTAACGGTATTAGGGAAAATGATGGAATTATTTCCTGAAAAAGAAATTGATATTATGATAAAAAAGGCATATACTCTTAAAAAAGATAAAAATTTAGAAGCAGGATTAGAAATTATTGAAAAATTAATTGAGAAATATCCTAAAGACAATTCTCTTCATAATTATAAAGCATATTGGTTATCTTATTTGGGTAAAAAACAACAGCCTTTAAAGATTCTTCGAGGACTCATAGAAAGTGAACCAGAAAAAGGAATATATCACGATACTTACGGAGAAATCTTAATAACCTTTAAAGAGTATGAAAAAGCCATAGAAGAGTTCCAAAAAGCAATAGAAATTGATTCTGATGATTGGTTTATCCATCAGACTTATATCAAAATTGGAATTTGTTATACAGCACTTGAAAATAATGAATTAGCAATTCAAAATCTTAAGCTAGGAAAGGAATTAACAAGTAAAATTATTAGCGATTTTGATTCAAAAAACAAATGGTTAGCAATTGTAGACCTTTTTCTTGCAGAGATAGAGGAACAAAGAGATTTATTACTTGCAAATTAATAGATTTAAAAAAACCAAGATTTTTTTCTCAAATTACAAGTTAGTAAAGAAAAATATCTTAGCCTTCGGGAATCAGTAAGATAAAATTACTTCCCTTGGAGTAGTCTCCTTTAATTCTATCTTCCATCCAGATTTTGCCATTATAATATTCTACAACCTTTTTAATGAGAGATAAACCTAAACCTGTTCTAAATTTGTGTTCCTCTTCTTCACGTGTAATAAAAATTTCTTTTTTTCTGTCATCTGAAATACCAATGCCGTTATCGATAAACTCAATTTTTATATAATTGGTTTGATTGAGTTTATATTTTGATGCTTTTATCCAGACTTCAATAGGTTCATTATTATTATGCATAACTGCATTAACCAGAATATTTTCAACGATATTCTCAAGTAAATCATTTGCTTTTACCAATAATTTTTTATCTGGAATTTGTACAACAAAATTTCTGTGATCATATAATTTCTTTATATTTTCAACAGTTTTCTCAAGAATATTTTTAAGATCTACAGTTTGAATCGCAACAGGTGATTGTCTTATCTCAGAGAGTTTGGTGACGTTTGAGATCAAATTTTCTCCTCTTAATATTTGTTCTTTAACTAATGAACAAATTTCAGGTAATTTCTCTAATTTATCTTGGTCATTGTTGAATTGCTCAATATAATTATTAGCTAGTAAAATATTCTGAAGGATATTTCTAATATCATGAGTAAATAAATCTTTATAGAATTCTGTGTATCTATACGCTTCTTCTACATTCTTTTGATTCTCTCGCAGGTTTTTTTCGCTGTTTTTCTGTAAAAAGGTATATATAAAGAAAAACCAAGCTAATGGTGCCAAGATCGCTATATAATCTTCAACAATTACAAAAATATCGCTAATCCCTGACCATTCTAAGAAATTACTTAAATAATAGAAGGAGGTTATGAAAAGTACTGCTATCAATGATAATCTAGTGGTTATAGAAAATTGGTTTCTCCATCCTATTAAGATAGCACTAAATGATGCAAGTGTTATACTGAAAACAAAGAAATCAAGAACCCCTATTAAATTCAATTTTCACCCCTCTTTTTGAAAAATACTATAGCCCAAATGAACATCGTAAGTGAACTACAAATATAACAAACATGTTCAATAATATTAAATACTTCTTCAAAAATAATTCCTTCAATAACCGTAAAAAACCAACCCATCGTAAATAAAGTAAAAGAAGTTATAAAAATCTTTAAACCTGGTAATGATTTTAATTTAACATAATTACTAATGGCAAAGAATAGTGCTACCAAGCAAAGTATAAGAGTAATTAACTCATTCTCTTGAATCATTTTAAATTTATACTAAAAGTATTTACTCAACGAATAAATAATTAATTGCTTAAGATATTGAAAAAGAAAAAGTTCATGAATTTATATCTTCTTAATTTTGGGCTCAAAAACGGATGTTAATATATTCTTAAAACACTTCCTATTTTAACTGGATTTTAAAATAATAGTATTTTTATTAATTCTCCAAGGTAACTGATTCCTCAATATTAAAAGTTCAATCTCTCTTCTTAGTATATCATCGGTAAGATTTAACTCCTCTTTAGCTTTTAATACTTGATTTAATTCTTGAAAACTAATAACCTTATACTGTATTGATAATTCTCTAACAATTTTAAGAATAATTTGTTGATTATATAGTGAGCGAGAATTAGAATCGAATTGGTATAATCTATGTGTGAGATTATAATCGAAATTACCTTTTTTTTCTAATTCTTTTACTTGTTCAATTAAAACAATTGCTTCTTTGTAATTTTCTTGTTGCAGAAGTTCCTGAGCTTCATTCAATTTTTCAATAAATTCTTTGGAGTTCATTTAAAATCTGATTATGATGATAGATAACTTTAATATATATTATATGAAGGAAATTCTGTATTCATTATTATCTTTTCTTATAAAATCTTATCCAACTCTTAAAATTTTGCTGTTATATCTAGAAGAGGAATTATAAAAGGAGAGATTAAAGGGTTAATTTCTATATAATGTAAAGATTTAAAATCAAAGCTAAAATAAATCACATTATAAATTTTTAAAAAAATTAGAAAACCAAAAAAGATGAGTTCTGAAAACACACGCTATGTAAGTTATTTCTTAAATGAAGATTATTTAAAGAAATCAAAAGAAATGTGGGAAGTTAGATTTGGAGAACAAGCAAAGAATATAGATTATACATTTATAAATCATGTATTTCCTGATAAAACGAAAAAAGATATTGATAGAGAATTCTATGTGGAATTTAAATTATCACATGGAAAATTAGACTATAACATCGTATATGATATCACACCTAAAAAAATGAAACTAGCTTGGATTTGGTCAGGAGAACCAAAACAGTGGAAAAAATCCTATAAAACAGGACAATTAAAACCTTTAAAAAGAACAGTAAAGTTATCAGATATCAAAAAGTTTGGTGTTGAAACAATCATGAGATTAAATGCGAGATTTTATGGACATTCATACGCAGTAGCTAGAGATTTCGGATTTATCGAAGGTGAATCAACACCAACTATTCAAGAGCCTAAACCATTGGATAAAAAGGATCCTGAAAAACTGAAACAAGATATAAATAAAATAAGTCTAGAAATTGAACGAAATGGATGGCAACCCAATTTAGGAAACCAGTTAGGTTGGAGTTATTTCGATATTGGAGAACTCGATAAAGCTGAAGCTGAGTTTTTTAAGTATCTTGAAGTCACAAAAAAGCAAGATGTACCGGCATTTATTTTTATGAAATGGTTGGCCAAGAATGCAGAGAATGTTAGCTTAATGGCAGGGCAGTCAGGTATTCCAGATCAAGCTCTTGCAAACTTTACTCCTGAAGAAATGTTAGAAATGTACGAAGAAGGAAGGAAGAATTATTTAAAACAATTTCAAAACTAAGAGCAAAAAAAATTTTCTTTTTTTATTTTTCAACAGTGCATCAAGTATGTGAAAAATTTAATCGAAATATAACGAAATATGGATTAGGTTTTTATCCCAAAATCTATGAGTTAAGTTATAACTTAAATTACTTGTTTTTTCGGAACGATATAGTATATTCGGAAGATTTAAGGAAAGAGAATGTAAAATATATTAAAATAAAAAAATTAGGAAATATTTGTATTGATTTACTATGGAACAGCCACTACTTCTTTAATCTCGGGCACGAATTGTTTAATTGCGCGTTCGATACCGAATTTTATAGTCTGCTGGGCGTGCATTTGATTAACAGCTCTGAGATAGAGCTATTTACAACCTGCACAATGGCCCATCAGACGCACTTTTACAGTTCCATCATCTTCGATTGATACGAGTTCTACATCTCCACCATCCATTTGGAGTTGCGGACGTATTTTTTCGAGAACTTGTTTAACTTTATCTTTATCCACTATATTTCACGTTGTTTTATTTTATGATATTCTTTAATAAAAATAAGCAAAAGGATCTTAAAAAGGATTGTTTTTATAATTTATTAATCCTTATTCACATTTCTTTTTCAGAATAACATTTTACTTCAATTTTTAGTTATTTTCATTAATTTGGAAATATCAGATTAATTTTTTCTATTTAGCTTCTATTTTTTACAAATATTAATTATTGTATATTACTATTATAAAATTCAGCGAATACTAACTATGAAATTAGATTTTTAAATTTTCAAATTTTAATTTAGTAATAAGAACTAATGTAAAAAAAGAAAATGCATAAAATGAAGCAACAACTGCCTATGCTACAAGTAGCCTTGGATTTTGAAATTTTAGATGAAGCTCTGGCACTAGCAAAAAAAGTAGCTCCTTTTGTAGATATTATTGAAGCTGGAACTCCTTTAATAAAATCCGAAGGTATTAGAGTCGTTCAAATATTAAAGGAGGCTCACCCTGACAAGTTAATTTGTGCTGATTTAAAAACTGCTGATGCAGGATATCTTGAAGTGCGAATGGCTGCTCAAGCGAAAGCCGATATTGTTACAATACTTGCCGATGCTTACGACGTCACTATTGAAGAAGCTTTACGTGCTTCACATGATTTTCATGTAGAAATTATGGCAGACCTTATAATGTCAAGATCACCAGCTATTAGGTTAGCAGGTCTAATAGACCTTAAATATGAAGATACAAAATTACATTATGCCTTAGTCCATAGCGGTTTAGATCGCCAAACATCACGACGAGCACCATTATTAGAATTAGAATTAGTAGAACGGCTACGAGCCCATCCAAAATTAGCAGTGGCAGGAGGAATTAGAGTTTCTGATATTCCTAACATATTAGCTTATCCAGTAGATATTATCATTGTAGGTGGAGCGATTACTCGAGCAAAAAACCCAAATATGGCTGCAAAGAAAATTCGAAATGCAATTTACAAATATAAGTTTTAATTAATCTTACTTTTATAATCAAAATAGTATTTAATTTACTCATTGTATCTTGATGATTATTATCCCCCATCAGATTTCTTTTGATTTCTAAGATGTACAGTTAAAGTAAGAATTTTCCAAAAGTTAATTATCAGTCAAAAATTACATAGCTTAACTTTTAAAACAATAATTTTTGAATACATTATGAAGAACACTGAAAATGATGAAAGAGTAAACTCTGAAAGTTCGGGGACTGAAGAGAAAAAAAAGAAAAAGTTAGGAAAGCAACCTAGAAAAACACAAGGTCAAATGATTCAAGAAGCTCTTGGTTTGAATGAAGCAGATATTAAAGATATTGAGAAAAAACTCTTTATTGTTCGCTTTTTAGACTTTTTCTCTGAAGAAACGTTACAATTCATCTTTAAGGATAATACACTAAATCAGTATATAAAGGATACATCAACCCATTTAAACACTTTAGGAGGGGAAAGAGAAGAGGATAGACTTTTGAAGCAAGGTTTTGAATCAAAAGAGATTATAGACATCATCAACAAGTTAAAATTAAAAGCGGAAGAACTTGCTATTAGTAAAGGGGTAAAAACTTCAGTTGAAAAACGTTTACGCAAAATGTCATTACTTCTTATGCTACCTATGTTTATTCCAGTTGTAATATCATTTATTTGGCCAGAGTTAACCTATTTTGTACTTCCTATATTGTGTGTCTTTTGCATGGCTCCTCAATTAATTAGAAGTAGTGTTGTTAAAAAATGGTTTGCGTTTAAAGATGAGTATAAAAACCAGATTTACTCTGATTATAGAGAAGATATTATGATATTGAAGAACTTTGCCGGTGAATTATTAGAAAACATTAGAATAAGGCTTATAGAATTAAGAGTTCCTCTTCAATTAATAAAGTTTGTTCTCCACAGCCAGGATTATGAAAACTTAAACCTAATAAATCAAAAGAACATAAAAGGAACGATGCAATACATTTATACTTTTGAATATCCTTCTGGTGTAGAACCTATTCCAGTACCACAGCAACTTCAACAATACCAACAACCAATAATTCCTGGAAAAGGACCAGCTGAAAAGATGGAGAAAAACTTTATTGTACTTACAAACATGAAAGGACGTGATGGAATTATCAACTATTTTGAACCAGCTCTTAGAGATAAATTTGCTGATAAAATTAACGATATATTAAATAACTCTGAATTTAGCAAAGCTCCAAATGATTTCGCAACTATTATACCTAATTATTCAGAAAATATGGCAATTTATTGTGTATGTGGCGAAGTTGCTGAAATAAAGAGTGTTCAAATTAGTAATTGGAAAAATCAATTCAAATTCTATCTATTTGAAGGGAAAAAGTGTAAATGCGGTGATAAAGTTTATGCTCTTTCATTAATGGATGAATCGGCAGAAATTCCCGATGAATTGAAAGATATTTTCACAAGTTAATTTTCTATTTCTTTTTTATTTTTGAATACCAATCATAAAGTAATTTATATCCTCTGACAGCACGTTCTACTTCATTTTCAAAGACTGGTATCTTTAGAGTTGTCGCTCGAGAAGTCACTCTTTTTGCCCCTTCGTGTTCTGCTTGAATTAATATTGTAATTATTGGTTTATCAGGAAAAGCTTTCTTAATTTTATCAAAAATAATAAAATCAAATTCAATTTCTATAAAGAATTCTAAAGCTAAAATTAATCCATCCACAGCATCATCCTTTAATAACGTTTTTGAAGAAGTATTGTATATTTCACAAATATTTGTTCCGACAAACCTTTCAGGTGGCCAATAATCTACTGGATTTCCTAATTTACAAGTTGAGCCTCCTACTTTATCAAGGATAATTTCTTTGTGTTCTTGAGTTACTTTAGCTAGTGATAATCCTTGATTTCTCATCTCCTTAACGATTAAATATATTGCTCCAGAACTTGGTCCTATTATCCCTAAATTAGAACCTTTTGGCTCTGGACACCAAAGAAATATTTTTGCTAGATCAAAAAGCTCAATATAGTTTAGCACACTGATTCCCCCGACGTCAATTAACTTTTTTTCTCTATCATCATCTTTTCCTACATAAAAGAATAAAACTGGTTTTAATGGAGCTAATTCTTTCACAACATTAATAATTTCATCTGTAATTTCTCTTAAAAACATTGAAATAACTTTGGTTGTCTCATCCTCTTTAAAATACTCCAAAACATCTGCATCATTAATGTCAAATCCGTATCCTAGATGGATTACCTTAGAAATCGGTAAATCTTGAGATGGTGCCCACCAACCCATCGCTCCAGCTAATCCACCGGATTGAGCAATAAAACTTATGCCTTCTTTTATTTTTCTGTGTCTTTGCATAAGGTATTGTCTTACAGGGATTATAGAAGTAGTAAAATTATTATTGAAATTAATAATCCCAAGCATTGATGGGCCCATATATGATACACTATACTTTTCACTTATTTTATTCAAATTTTCTATTAATATGGGATCTTCTGTTTCAATTCTTAGTTCTGATTCAATAGCAATATTTTTGACTCCAAATTTCGCTAATTTCTCAAATATCTCAGCAATTTTCTTTCCTAAAACGATTACTGCAAGTTCAGGTATCTCTGGCAGCTCCTCTAAAGAATGATATGATTGGATTCCTAGAATTTCATCAGCATTAGGATTTAAAATATATACATTCCCTCGATAAAAAATCTCTAAAAGATTTTTAAGAATTGTATAACTGAAAGTATAGGCTTTTCTTGAAACGCCAACTATTAAAATACTCTTAGGATTAAAGAAAGGTTTGAGATTTCTCAAGATTAGTTTTCAAATGACTTTTATGTTGTTTGATTTTTTGAATATTAACACTTTATAATATTTTATAATTTAACTAGATTTATTTAAGTATTTCAGATAAACTATAAACTAAGACATCAATGGTTTAGCAAAATTTTGGTTGCTTTAGGATGTCATCTTTGGCATGTAGGAATCATAATTATTCAAAAGTTTTATGAGAGGGAATTTAGAGAATCATTCTCTATGTTAAGATTATGTTTTGTTTATAATATAATTGTAATGATACCACTTTCGCCTTTTGTCATATCAATTTTAAATCTCAATATTTAATGAACATAAAGAATAGAGTATTTGTAAAATAGATCTAATTTAGGTAGTAGCAAACTCTAATTCATAAAGAGGTATTTCTCTTCTTTTTTTATCATTATATAGTGGTAGACCGGATTTCTTTAGGAGATCCTGTGTTTTGTATCTTAGAACTACGGTTTGACAGGAGCTGGAGATTTTCATGCTAGCAACTCTTGTGCGATCTCGTACTAAAGGAAGATCTCTAAGATTACACCCTACATCAACTACTATTTGCCCTGCTCGAACACGGGCACAAACTCCAGTGGATCTTCCAAAAGAATTTCTCATCCCAGATTGTACACGATCTGCACCAGCAAATGCCAACATTCTGTTCTCTCTATATTTTTGAAATGGTTTTGGGCGTATCCGAAGTCGATAATTTTGTCTTCCAAGTTTTCTTTGAAGGACACCGTTGATAGTGATTCTAATCGCTTCAAGACTATTTGAAGATATTTGAATTTGGGAATTAACTTTTAAACCAACTACAAGCTCCCAATCCTCCCATGGAATTGATTTATTACCTCCCCAATATCTCTGTATTTTTGACTGGGCTCCACCTCTTGCGTATTCCCGCCTATGGTTAGCGGATCTCTTATATTGATAAGGCCTTCTGCTCCATTTACTGTAACATCTCCAAGGTCTTTTCGACGCCATCTATTCCTATTCACCGTTTTGGTTAATTTGCTTTAACTTCTTTAAGCATTGATAAATTTAATTTAATTAAATTTATTTTATTATGTTTTTTTAAAATTTGTTATTTCTAATAAGTTTTATTATGACTGAAGTCTTTTGAATTGTTCAAATAATAATCAAAATAAATTTAAATTAGAAATTAATATTCCTCGCATGGATTTTAATGAGTCGTTAAAAATTATTTTCACTATTTTAAGAGATAGAGAGTAATGGAAAAAAAAAATTAAATTTTATAAATAAATCTTTTTATTTTTTATTGAATTCCTCTGGATTACCACCAGATTCAAGGTGTTCTGCGTACTTTTTTAAGCTTTTTAAGAGCATTTCTCCAGCAATTCCTAAAACAGTTTCTTGGTTTGCATCATCAAATTCAGTCCAGATTGTAGCTTCTACAACATCCCCTTTAGGTTTTAAAATATAACCCAAGCTTGTCATGGGGCTCCCTTCTTGAGTAGCAGCAAGACTTTCAGGTGCATTTGTTTCTATACGAGTAGATGTGATATCTCCAACATTTGTTTTGAAAAAATAATTACCTTCACCAAGTTTGGTTACCTCGTTTACAACAATATTCCACCTAGCATAATCATCATCATCATCAATAATTTGCCAAATCTTTTCTTGAGAGGCAGTAATATCTACTTTTCTTTCCAACTTAGGCATATGCTTTTCTTTCCAACTTAATCTTTTTTTTAATGTAAAAAGAGATTGGATAAAGTTGTTAATAAAAGTTTTGATTAATGATTTTATTTTTAATAACACTCAAAATTAAATAAGCTCCACATTTAAATTCCATAGCGAATAAATAAAAAATGCTAATTCAAAATAAATTTAAAAATAATCTTTACCTTCTTTAGAAAATAATGATAGATGCAGAAACTGCTTTAATCCAGAAGACTGAATTACTGTGTAAAGGGTTGTACTTAAATAAAGAATTGATTACTAAATATAAAGAGCAAGGAATTGAAATTGATTTTGGTAGAAAAGGTGGTGCTGGACCACTTGGTGGTAGGTATTTTATATTAGAGGATGATACAACATTAGTAAATGTCGCTTTATGGAATAGTAAAGAAAAAGCAAGCTTACTTTTGGGAGAAAAAAAAGGAGATTTTTTCGAAGTTTATGATAATAAAAGCAACCGATTTTTTGGGAATTTAAAGCTTGTTGAGAATCCAAAGTTTTATTTAGAAAAAACGACAGATGGATTTGAAATGAAAAAGATAGCTCTAGTACACGGCGTTGATTGCTTAGCTAGTACAATTTATCAAAAATGCGTCTATTGGGCATGTGGTGAACCTTGTAAGTTTTGTGGAATTGAATTGAGTCTTCAATATGACACTACTATTGAAGAAAAAAATGCACTGCAAATGTCTGAAGTAATTACAGCAGCAAAGAAAGAAGAGAGATGTTCTCATATGACTTTAACAAGTGGAACAGATGAAAATATCGATAAAGGAGCAAATCGTTATATCGAATTATTAAAAGGAATTAAAATAGATCACGCTGATATTCCTTTACATATTCAAATTGAAGCTTTAGAGGATTTAAGTTATATTGATAGATTGAAAGAAGCTGGAGCTGACTCTATTGGAATTCATATTGAAGTTCTTGGTGAATCATTAAGGCAAGAGATTACACCTGGTAAATTCAGCATTTCCTACGAAGTATTTGAAAAGAATTGGAAGCATGCGATTGAGATTTTTGGAAAAAATCAAGTTAGTAGTTATGTATTAACAGGATTTGGAGAATCTAAGGTTGATTTTATAAAAAATGTAGAAAATATTATTTCTATTGGTGTTATCCCTTATATTACGCCAGTAAGGTCTATTCCTGGTAAAAAGGATTTGCCAATCACCAATTACAGTGAATTATTAGAAATTTATAAGGAGAGTGCAAAACTAATGAGAGAATATGGAGTTAACCCTTTAGAAAATAAAGCCGGTTGTGTAAGATGTGGTGGTTGTTCAGCAATTAAAGAAGCATATGTTGAAATATAAAGTAATAGAAAACAATTTATAAAAAAATATTGTCTAATCTTTTTTTAACCTACTAATTGTACCCCACATTCCCCACAATACCTAGCTCCTTCTGCTACACTAGCTCCACACATAGGACAAAATTTAATGACATCTATAGTTTGTGGGTCTTGAGTAGGTGTAGAGATTGGTTGAAAGTCTTGAGTTACAGGAGTGATTGGTTCAATTTTCATTCCCCATTTAGCGACGTTACTTAGACCAAAATAGCCTACTAGCTGGAATATCCACCCTATTAAAATAGGTATTATTAAAAAGCCAAGTGCCCACAATAAAGCTCCAGATCTTAAATTCTCTACACTAGTTATAGTATCCTTGAGGATTCTCTCTGGAAACATATCTTTGTTCTGTTGAATAAAAAGTTTTAAATTATCCCAAGCGCCTACTTCAACACTACTTCCAATAATCATAATTACAAATCCAATAACCAATAATGTGATTGTAGGTGGGAGTATCCATCCAGGAAAAGGTATTAAATCAAAAGGATCAATTATAGGACCGATTGCTAGAACAAAAGCTATCATTGCTCCTCCAACATGAACTATTATTGAGCCAATAAATTTGACAATACTAGCCGTTAAATATTTTGAACGGAAATTATTAAGAAATGGGTTATTCAGTTCGCGATTTATGTTATTAATATCTCTTAGAGCGACCAATGTTAAAATAAATTGAATAGGAATTATCACGAATGCTAAATACGGAATCATTACAAAAATTAATAGAACTCCTACACTTCGAAGACTTTTAACGAAATTAATCCACTTCATTTCTAAGTTAGAACTTGACATTTATTAATTCACTACTATTTACGTTGATTTTTGAGTATTAAAACCAAAACTGATTATATATATTTTTAGGAGTCCAATTTTCAAAATAAGACTATACTCGTAGGTTAAAGATTCTATAAAATTACTTGTTCGTTAAACAAATATGTTAAGGGATTAAAATTAAATAAATTTAAAATATTTTAAATTCTAATTACAATTACATTTTCAAAAATATTTAATAAAAAAAACACTTGTAATAACTTAGGCAAGCAATATGACAGAAATATTATTTTCACTAGTATTTCCCTTAGTATTACTTTTAATTCTAATAATTATTTTCATTAGCGGGATCTCTAAGAGGAGTCCAAAACAAGAATTTATGACTCGTGATGAATTCATAAAAGATTGGCTTAAAGATCACGGACAAGCTCATAAATTAGACGAACAATTTGTGCAAATGAAAAAGGATCCAGCGGGATTACTTTATATGCCGTTAACATATGGAGGGGCAAAATTCTTTATAAAATGTGGTTTAAGTCCAAATAAAGTATCATTTATGAATTTAATTTTGTCATTTCTTATATTCTGGGGTGTGATAATGGCTAGTGCAGGTCATACACTTGATTTAATTACTCAACAACCATTATATGGATCTTGGTTTTTTGCTCTGGCAATACTTGTACTATTTACTGGAATAGTTGATGGAATTGACGGAGCAATAGCGAGGTTATTAGATATTAAATCAAAAACCGGTGCTTGGTTAGATAATGTGATAGATAGAGTAAGTGATATTTTAATGCTTGTTTGTTTGGTTCCTACAAGTTTATTGGTTTATCCCGCCTATGGACTTGATTTTACATGGATAGTGTGGACAAATATATACCTTATTTTTATTTATGAGTATATGAGAGCAAGACATGAAGGTTTGGGTTTACATGAAACAAAACCGTTCATTGGTGAGAGAATAACACGAATAATAGTTATTGCTACATTTTTTGTAATGTATGGAGTTTCGAGTCTCGCAACATTATTAACCAATTTAATTAATCCTTCTGCTACAATCTGGAATGCTTCACACACTTGGATAACGACATGGGCTATGCTCATTTATCAAATCAGTTTATTGGTTATTATGATACTTTCAATAATTCTCTTTGCTAAGTACATCTGGAAAAACCTAAAGAAGATTGAAAATTTTGATGTGGAGTAATAAATCGTAAAAAAATGATTGAAAAAAATGAAACTGTACAGATATTTATTATATGGTTCCGTTTGGTTAGTATTTTTTGTTCTAATATATATGTATTTTCCAACTTTTTGGTCTTCTGGGGTAAAAGAAACAATTGACACATTTTTAACTGCTCCTTTAACTTATTGGTGGTGTATATTTCCACTAATTGGGTTAATTATGTTGTTAGGATTTGTTCTTTATTACGGAATACATTTCACTGCATCATTTGGGAGTGGTTATAAACCAAAAACACCATATTATGAAGAAATTAGTATACTTATTGCTTCAAAAAATGAAAAAATATTATTAGAGAGAACCTTGGATTCCATTGTTAAATCAGATTATCCTAAAGAAAAGATCCAAGTAATTATAATAACTAGTGGTTCTACAGATGATACCACAGAATATTCAAATAATTTTGCGAGAGATCATAATGAAATTGATATAAAAGTCTTATCAAAGGATTTGCCTAAAAAGGGAAAACCTGCAGCGCTAAATTATGGTTTAGAACACGTAAAAAATGATATTATAGTCCTTTATGATTCAGGGTGCATTTTAAAACCTGAAACTCTTAAAAATTTGATATCTCCTTTTCATCAGGAGAAGACTGATGCAGTTATTGGTCCTGTTCTAGTTAAGAACTGGAAAGATAATAAACTCACTAAGGGAATTTTTTTAGATTATGGTATGGTTTCGGGTGGTGGATTGCTTTTTGAAGTTAAAAATAGATTAGGATCTTCTGCCTATTCATTTGGGCGAAATTTCGCAGTTAGGACAAAATATCTTCGTAAATATGGAGGTTTTAATGAAGATTCAATGACAGAAGATCTTTATCTCTCTGCACTTTTGAATTTAGATGGCGTACTAATTCGATTTTCTCCTAAAGCTAAAATTTATGAATATGTTCCAAATAGTTGGGAGATTTTAGTAAAACAGCGTACACGCTGGCTTGCGGGATTTATAGGTGATATGCCTCAGTTAATGGCAATGAAGAGCGAATATAAAGATGGCAAAAAATTAATAATCGCAAGAAATATGACAATGATGCTTTTAGCAAATATGGATACGTGGATTCCAATTGAAATTGGATTTGCAATATTTCAGTTTCTCATTGGAGAATACTATTTACTAATTTGGACCCTATCTTGTTTATTTTTTCAATTTGGCTTCCTATTCAATGCTATAAGAAAATATTGCGATAAACATTATAGTCTTTTATTATATTGGCCAATAAGTGGTTTTATTCATCTTTACATGTTTTTACGACAATTTAAACTTCCTAAAGAAATAAGTTGGGAAAAGACGCCAATGTTATTAGAACGTGAAGAAGCAGAAATAATAGCTTTATCTAATTTATAACTAATTTTTTATTACTTTTCTATTCTATATTTATATACCAATCAATGTTATTTACATTTTGAATTAATAATTAAAGATTCTTAGAAAGGTAATTATTTTGTTCCTAAAATTCCATGATCACTTACCAGAAGAACTTAGAACAAAGTATTTTGACTTTGAACTACGTGATTACCCGGATAATAAGTTTTGTGAAGATTTATTAGAACAAATAAACTTATCCTATAATAACTGTAAATATTTTAAAAATAAACTTTGTAATAAGTTCGATTTTACTATTCCTGATGATTTATCTATTGATAATTTAGATACAATCCCATATATTCCTACAGATATATATAAAAAATCAGGAAATCGTTCCTTAAAACTCCTAAAGGTACCTCTTGATAGTATAGCCCTCTTTTCGTGTTCATCTTCGACGACAGGAGATCCTTCGATAGTTCCTCGATCATTAGAAGATTTTGACCAGTTACAATATAATTCAATTAAGGTTTTTACAGAATTTTTTGGATGGGAAAAATTAAAAATTGGTTTGAAAAGATGTGTTGTTTTTAATTTTTCACCAGATCGTTTATTCATGTCAGTGATGGCAAAAAGAAATGCTAAAGGATTTGAATATGCCGATAAAACTCGGTACTTTACAGCATGCATGAATAAATCTTGGGAATATTATGGACATGAGGAATATATGGTAAAAATGAAAATTTTAAAAACAATATGGGCAATTATATCAACTTTTTCACTAAAAGGGGGCTTTATTTTAGATGTTACTAAAATGTTGAAAATGGTTAAAAAAATTAAAGAAACAGGATATTGGAGAGATATTGAAGTATGTAAAATTTTATTTGGTGGAAGTCCACTCTTAATGAATAACATGTTTGAGAAGAGATTGATAAAAGAAAATATATCTTATGACCTTGAAGGGATCTCTTTTGTTGGTTGTGGTGGTGGTGGATGGGATGGAGTTAAAGGCGAAGCAAAGATGGGAGAGGTAAATAAAAGTAGATTCATTGAATATTATGAAAAAGTGTTTAACATTAAACCAAAAGATATTGCTGATATTTATGCATTTACAGAGGGACCAACTCTTTTTGGCGGTCATTGGTCTGAAAAATACCAAGATTTCTTATTACATTGCCCTAATACTTCCCGAATTATCGTAAGAGATCTAGACAAATTAGAACCTGTTAGTGAGGGTATGGAAGGATTACTTGAGGTAATTACACCTTACGGAGTGAATGGTAGCATAAATCAAGCAGTTCTAGTCGACGATATTGTTGAACTTATATCAAAAAATAAATGCCCAGAATGTGGCTATAAAGGTGCTACATTCAGAGTTTTAGGACGTTTAAAGAATACCCAAGGAAAAAGCTGCTCTTCTATAATTAATTGGGTTTATTGATGTTCTTTTTTTAAACCTCAATCCTCAAATAAGAGTTAATAAAATAATGAAAGATTCTTGAAGTATGGAAAGTATTTATTTTCAATATTATAATAATATTAAATATAAACTTTTTTTATGATATTATCGAATTTTGGAGGTTAAATTATGTTTTGTCAAAATTGTGGGGAAAAATTAGAAATGGAAAATCAAAGGTTTTGTCAGAACTGCGGAAGCGAAATTCTAGAAGTTCCTGAGAAATCTCATAATACCACTTGGATGGATCAACATAAAACAACAACTAGTTCAATTCCGTTACCGCAATATCCTACCCGTTTTAAAAAAGGAAGTGAACCAGGATCTTATTCAAAAAGATGTTTAGGATTTGGAATCGTATCTCTTATTATCGGAGTAATCACATTTAATATCGGATCAAGTTTTGCGATGATTTTATATTATATTACAGCACAAAGAGTGTTTTTAGGTCTCACAATAGTCCATGTTGTGGGAATAATATTTGGAATTATATCCATAGTAAATAGCGGAAAAGCAAAAGCATTGGAACCTGAAAGTTCAATTTTAAAAGCGGGAATTGCGTTAGGAATGATAGGTCTTGTTATTAATTCAATACTTATGGTAGTAGCAATCGTATTGATATATTGAGGTATTCACTATAGAATGAAAACCTAGTTCTAATTTTGATAAAAGAAAATGAAATCAAAAAATAATGATTCAATTAAGTTTCCACTAATGGGATATGCTGGATATGGGATCACTAAATTCTTCAACTCGTTTAAATCTATCTCCTTATTGTTTGATAGAATAGAGACAATGTTTTTGTTTAATGATATAAAGAAGTTAGACATTGACAGGCCAATCTACATTACCGGTCTTGCTCGTGCTGGAACGACTATCATCTTAGAAATGTTAAATAAACATCCAGATTTAGCTTCACATAAATATAAAAATATTCTTATGCCATATCTCCCTGATTGGTTTAGTCAGATGGCAGACAGATTCAATTTTTATACAAAACCTTTTGAGCGACTCCATAGGGACGGTATAATCGTTACAAGTGAGAGTCCTGAAGCGGTTGAAGAGATATTTTGGCAAAAATTTTTTAATAATCTTCATAATGAAAAAGTTTCAAATATAATTAGCAGAAATGATTCTAATGCTAAATTTGAGAAATTTTATCTTAACCATATAAAAAAACTTATAATAAATCAGAAATGTTCAAGATATTTAGCCAAAAATAATTATCTTGTATCAAGATTGGATTATATGCTTAAGATTTTTCCAGATTCTAAATTTTTATTGATTATTCGTAATCCCATTGAACATATTGCTTCATTAATTAAACAAACAAAATTATTTATAAAACTAGAACAAAAAATTCCTTTATTACCAGATTGGTTGAAAATTGTTGGCCATAATGAGTTTGGTCGTAATCAAATGTGTATAAATCTGGGTAATACAGAACTCATTAATGAAATTCACAAATTATGGAGAAGTAAGAATACTTATGTAAAAGGTTGGGCATATTATTGGACTTCGATCTATGATTTTATTGCTAAGCAACTTGAAACGATAAAAAAGCTCAAAAAGGCAACCCTAATTGTTAAATATGATGAGTTATGCGAAACGCCAGCAATTATTATAGACAAAATATTCGAACACACGGAGTTACCTGCAGAAAAATTTGAGAATGCTAAAAAATATTATATCGAAAATTTACATAAACCTACTTATTATACTCCAGATTTTTCCAAACAAGAACTTTCAGATATTTGTAAGATTACTGAAGGAACAGCCTCAAGATTTGGATATTAAACTCTATTTTCTGTTCTTGCTTTTCATTTAGATTTATATTTCCTTTTAAGCATATAAATTAAAGAATAATTTACAATACCAAAAATTATAGTAAATTTATAAATTTTGAATAAAATGTCAATTCTTCTTATAAGTCGAAATGTAAGGAAAATACATAGAAAAATTGAAAGGATATTTACTGATATATTTAGAAGGACGTTAATAATCATAAAACTAAAAAGAATTGATGCTAAAAGGAATAGAAAAGGAAGTGAAATTAGCTGTAGATAATCAAAAATTGCGTTTATATCAAGAATTCGATCAGTTTTAAACGAGAAATTCATTTTGTGAATAAACGTTATTTTTGAATACGATTTCCCATATTGGAGATATTTTATAATATTTTGGAGTGGTGTTCTATTACCATGATGAATTACTAAACCTTTTGGTGAATAAACTAATTTAAATCCTTTTTTTAACAACCTCCACGAAAATTCTAAATCTTCAATTCGATAATTTAAAAAACCACCAGAAAACTTCCATATCTCTTTTTTAAATATCATGTTACTTGTATTAAGAAAATTAATTGAAGACTCTTTGGTTAATACGGTTTCATTTTTTGTATTGAATGGATTAAGTTTCTTTTCTGTATCATCACTAAATATAACTTTTCCTCCTACTACATCATAACTATTTAAATATGGAACTAAATTTCTTAACCAGTTCTTTGAAACGAGACAATCGGAATCAGTTAGAGCGATAATATCATTTTTCGCCTCTTTAATTCCGATATTTCTAGCTTCAGCTGAACCAACTGATTTTTCCAAGGTTATGGATTTAACTGGATAACTTTTTAATAATTCTTTTGTGTTATCCATTGAACAATCATCAACAATTATTATTTCATATTCTGGATAATCTAAATTTGATAGATTCTTAATCAGATTAGGTAAAAGATTACATCTGTTCTTTATAGGAACAATAATGGATACTGGATTTAAAGTTGAAATCATCAATATTTTTAATACCAAAATTAAATATTAAATAAATGTTTAAAATGTTTTGTTCTGATTAAATCACCTTGAAATTGATATGAATACTATAAAAAATAGAATATTAAGAAATTTGGGAATTAGCTACATAAATAGGATATTTAAAGTAATTAATGGACCTACTTTTGTTAGTATATTTTTCACTCGAAAATGCAATTTTGATTGTTATTATTGTGCTACTTCAAAAGGTCAAATAAAATCTGATATTTCTGTAAAGCAATGGAAAAATATAGTAAACCACTTATACAATCAAGGATGTCGATTTATTACTATATACGGAGGTGAACCAACACTTCGCTCAGATTTGGGGGAACTTTTGAAGCATTGTATAAATTTAAATGTTTTTACTCATGTGGTAACAAACGGGGCTCTATTAAATGAGGATTTACTTGAAGAATTTGTATCATATGGATATTTTCTTCTAGGTATAAGTATTGATTGTTTTAAAGAGTCTAATTCTAGTCCTAAGAAATATCGACCAGAATTGATTAATATACTTCAAGATATAAAAAAAAAAAACCCTGAAAACATAGATTATAGCATTCATATTATAAACACAAAAGAGAATATAAAAGAGCTTATTCCATTAATAAGAACTATTAAAAACAAATTAAATTGTCGATTCTCAATAGATCCCGTACATTCGTCAAAGAAACCAAATGAACAATATCAATATAGAAGTTTCTGTCCAGAATTATTGTTAAAAAAGGAGACTATTAGTAGATTAAGGAAAGTAATTCAAAATTTGAAAAGACAAGGAATTCAACTCATGTCGCCAAATAGTTATTATTATTATATGGATAAATGGTATCAGAATAAATATTTTTGGAAGTGTGATGCGGGTGATTTATATTATGCAATTGACAATGATGGAACTGTAATGCTTTGTGAAGATGTTAAGACGCCGATTAAATTTAATGATTTTATCAAATTATCACATAAGACCAGAGTTAAAAAAATAAATAAATTCAAATTTGAATATTGCGATTGTTTTAAACCATGTTATTGGAATCCTACAAATTTTGTTAAACATCCGCTTAGAAATTATATTTATAAATATAGATTTAGATAGTTAAAAAATGCCTTTTATTACAGTTAATCAACTAAAAATTTTTTATTATGATAATAAGTTGGAAGGAATTCCCCTATTATTCATTCATGGATGGTTGGGAAGTTCTCTCGAGTGGTCTTATCAATTGTATCATTTTAATTTTAAAAACCATATTATTATTTTAGATTTACCTGGTTTTGGAAAATCAGATAAACCAAATATAAATTATTCTGTTGAATTCTTCACTAAACAAATAATAGATTTTCTTAAATTGCTTGGATATAGTGAAGTTTTTATCATAGGACATTCATTAGGAGGATTGATAGCACAAAATATTACTATTAAAAAACCAAAATTAATAAAAAAATTAATCTTAATTAGTTCTACTGCGGCCATTTCTCCCACGACTAAAGAAAAAGTTATGGTTTTTTGGGTAAGTATATTATTCAAATTATTTTATAGAAATTTTTTGAAAAAAATTATAAAACAAATCATTTCACCAGAAAAAGAAAATAGAGAATTTAGAAAATTATACAATAATTCGCTAGAACTACCAAAGGCAATAGTCTTAAGCACTTTTAAAAGTATGACGTCCAAATTCAATTTAAAAAAGGAATTATTTAAAATCTCTCAACCCACGCTTATAATTTATGGAACTGAAGATAAAATTATTTCAAAATCAATGGTTAGTGATTTAAATGATTTAATTCCTATTTCAGAATTAATATTCATTGAAAATGGTTCACATAGAGCGATGTATGATAATCATATAAAAGTTAATGAAGTTATTGAAGATTTTATCAATAAATAATTTAATATTCTTTACTTACCATTTCTTTTTCATCTTCAGTTAATTCGCGTACAACTTTGGCAGGAGAACCAAATGCAATAAAAAATGGTGGAATATCTTCACTTACTACTGAATTTGCTCCAATAATAGATCCTTCCCCTATAGTAACTCCAGGTAATACAACAGAATATGCTCCTATTCTTGCATTTTTGCATACTTTAATTGGCCCAAAACTAAAACTTCCATGTTGTATATTCATTGCATTATGAGTAAGCAATTTTACGCCAATACCACATCCACTGCCCTCTTCAAATTCAATTAATTCAGGTAATAGAGGATCAGGTATTGCTTTTTGAGAAATATGGCAATTTTTGCCAATCTTCATTCCTGTTAATCGAAATAATACATTTCTAGCTCGTGGCCATCCGGTTAAATAAGTAATAATTAAGGAGATTAAATGATTAAAAGCACCTCTTACAAACCATGATACAGAAAACCCTTTAGACTGGAGATATTTTGCTATAATTAACATTGGTACAGGAGTGAAAATAAATTCATTTGTTTTTATATTAATATTAGTTATATTACCCTTAACTTCAATTTCAAATTCAGGTCTTCTACGTTTCCAAATTTTTCTAGCTTTGATTAAATCCTTAAAAAAAATTAGGAAATCAGTATTTACTAAAAACAGAAATAAACTGAGTGCAAAATTCATAGGTAAAAAGAGTAAAAGTAACATTAGCCTTACATTAAGAGCTAGATCTTGATTAAATAAGACACTAGCATATGTATAATTAATTGCGATGAAAGTAACTAAAACAAACCCTAATAAACTAAAAACAAATATTATTGAACCCGTCATATGTTTTACTTTTGCTATATTATATCCTAAAACATATAATACGAGTAAAAATGAATAACTAATGAAAATTCCAGCATAAATAAATAGATTATAATTGTAGAAGATTGATAATAACCAAGGTCTTAAGAACTCATATAATAAATCAATCCAAGGAATTGGCAGAAAAATATGATTTATTATTAGGAGTACAATTAGTAATGCGCTTAAAATTAAGAAAAGAAATGAAATTATGAATCCCTTCGTCCAGAATTTCATTTTACCTGAATCCTTAGACATTGTCTTATTTTTGAATCAATTAATTATTTAATAAATCTAATACTTGTATAGAATAATAACACATCATCTTCTAAAATATATAGATTTTCTGTTTTCACTTTACCCTAGAAAAGAAATGAGTCATAAACCAAAGATATCAGTTATTATTCCTACTTATAATGAAGAGAAAAACGTAAAAAAAACATTATTAGCAATTAAAAAGCAAAAATGTAATATTCCTTATGAAATTATAGTAGCTGATGGCCAAAGCTCCGATAATACTGTCTCTATTGCGAAAAAATTTGCGAAAGTATATCTCTCACCAGAACAAGGGAAATCACCCCAATTAAATTATGTTGTACCTAAATCTTCTGGCGACTTACTTGTATTTTTAGATGCGGATACATTAATAGATCCATATTTCTTACAGAAAATTTATAAGATATTCGAAAAACATAAAAAGCTTCTTGCGTGTAGTGCTAGAGTTAAATATTATAATGGAAAAGCCCTCTCATTTAAACTAGGTTCCCAAACTTTTTTAATAACGAGCTTTTTTTTTCTTAATTTTAATATGCACGTATGGTATTTTTTTAAAACATTACTTGGATATCCTGAACTTATAGGATGTAATATAATTGTTAGAAGAGACATTTTCTTTAAAGTTGGGGGATTTAAGCAACTACCACCAAATTTAATAGGAATTGATAAAGTTTTCTCGGATTCATTAATATATCTTACTAGAAAAATGAAAAAAGGTAAAATTAAAACTCTTAATTTCATATCAGTATTAACAAGTGGAAGATTTCTAAACACTCGTCGTAGTTTAGGACGTATAACCCAATATCGTTCAAAAAAAGAAATTTTTTATAATTTAGCAAAAGACATCAACTGGAAGAAAAAGTAATTTCTTCTATTAAACTCATTAATTATTTAATAGCTTCTTAATTTCAAGATATCGATCTTCAGGCCTTATGTTTTTCCATTTTTCTATTAAGGGAATCATATTCATTGCTAAAGAAATAGCTTGTCCCATTTCTAAATATTTATATAATCCTAATCGACCAATAGGAATAATTTTTTCGGATTTACAAGCTTCAATTAAGTATTTATTAAATAATTCAATATTTTTCTTGGTATATATCGGATATAATGGTAGATTCTTACTATTTGAGGGTATAGGTTCTTGATATTGGATTAATGATTTATTTGTTTTCTGTTGATGCATAACATTAAAATTGACTTTTCGTATATATTTTGGATGTTGTGGAAGGTTGATTGTGCCATAATTTTCATTTTCCCAATTTTCCTTCTCCTCATATTCAAAACGTAAAGACCTAAATTGTAAATTTCCAAATTTAAATTTAAGTAGTTCATCTATTCGACCTGAAAAAAGAATGAGATCGAATAATGACTCATCAAATTCACTATTATTTAATTCTATAGGAATATCATGTATCATATTCCTAAGCAATTCAGTATATCCTTTAACAGGTAACCCTTGAAAATTATCTTCAAACATCTGAGTATTAGAGTTTTTCAGTTCAATACGATTTTTGATATACTCGGTTGTTAATTCTTTAGGTTCTAAACCCCACATTTTCTTGGAATAATTATAAATAAATAGTCTATATAGAGTAATGCCAAATTGAGAAATCGCATAAGTCTCAAAATTTGTTAAATCAGGTATTTTTGGTCGTTCTTCTAAATCCTTAAGAATTTGTTCACTATCTTCTATTTCAAGTATTGTTTCTCTACTGAGAGGAAAATGCCGCAATATATCGTTAATAAAAATCCCCTTGTTATGTCTATAATTATTAAAATCTGAAAATTTGAGTACTAATTCTTTAACACGACTATCCTTTGTGTGAAACGCATGCCCACCATAAGGTTCATACAGAATACCACTAGAACTTATTGTTGTGTAACATAAACCTCCAATATGATCTTGTTTTTCCTTGACTGAAACTGTATAACCTTTATCTTTCATCAGACGCGCCAATGTACAACCGGTAATCCCCGCACCTACTACTAATATTCGCATTTTTTTCTAATTTTCTGAACTTAAATACTGAAATTAATTTTAAAATAAATATATAATTTCTTAAACAAATAAGTATATCTTTACTCTGATAATGAAAATTGCTCTGACTTTTGATATTGAAAGAGATATTCCTAATTTTCTAGATACTGATTTTGGAGTGAAAATTGGACTAATTAAAATTTTAAGCCTATTGGATAATTTTCAAATCAAAGGAACTTTTTTTTGTACCGGAACTGTTGTTGAACAACAACCGCGGGTTGTACATCTGATTGAGAGTAAAGGACATGAAATCGCTTGTCATAGTTTAAATCATGAACGGTTAAACGAATTAACATTTGAAGAATGTAAAGAAATCATCTCTAACAACAAAGTAATGATTGAAAATAAATGCAAAAATTCAGAAGTCATTGGTTTTCGAGCTCCTTATTTAAAACCTCCAAAATTTTTATTCCGATTATTGAATGATTTAGGATTTAAATATGATTCTTCAATTAGTTCACGTAAAAAGTCTCTATATTATCAAATGAAAAATTACAAAATTCAAGAATTTCATCCTTCAAGCTATTATACCTTTTTTAGATTACCTTTGAGTTTTTATTTCATACGGAAATGGATATTTAAAAAGGAATTAACTATATTATATTTTCATTCTTGGGAAGCAATAGACATAAAAAGGTTAATACTCAATCAAAAGAGTAAACTCAATCTAGTTAAAAACTATTTATTTAGACTAGATCGTTGGATTAATACAGGAGATTTATTTATTACCAGAATTAGAAAGTTTATCAAGGAAGCCCTTTCTAAGAAAGCGGAATTTGTTACTTTAAAACAATTAACTACAATTAAATGAATTTAAGAGACATTGAATCTATATTACCTTTCATTCTTCTAATATTTATAAAAAAATTCAAAAAATCCTTGATAATACTAAAAATTTTTCTTGAATTTAATAAAAATTTGATTCCTTTCTTTTTATATAATCTAATAAGAGTATCCTTCCATCCCCTATTAAAATACCCATAATAATATGCCTTAGATAACAGTTCCTCTAGTTTTTCCTTTGATAGTTTGTTTAATCGATTTACTGCTGTTGTAAAATTGTATCTACTCCAATCTCGAGACATTAAATAATCATTTTCAATCAATATCTCTCTAAATTTAGTGCCTGGTAAAGGTGTCATTATCGAATATATAGGAAAATCTATTCCTAACTTTTTAACAATTTTTATCATGAGATCTATATCTTTCTCTTCCTCATCAAGACTTGAACCAACTAACAAGCTCCCAATTATTAACATATCGTTATCATGAAGGATTTTTATTGCTTCAACAATATCTCTAAAATGAACTCTTTTCTGAATAGCAATTAAAGATTTCTGGTTGAATGATTCAATACCAAGAAAGACTAACCAAAATCCTGCTTTAGACATCTTTTTAACGATATTTGGGTTGTTTTTAATAACATCAATTCGACTTTGACAAATTAAATCTAATTTAATGCCCTCTTTGATTATTTTATCACAAATTTCCTCAACCCTCTTCATATTCGCAGTGAAATTATCATCTACTATCAATACATTCTTATAACTTTTTTGGCTTGAAATAATTTTTAACTCCTGAATAACTCGGTCAGTATTTTTCGTTCTATATGTTCCTCGATAGAAGAGATGTATATTACAGAAAGTACATTTATAAGGGCAACCCCTTGAGGTTTCAATCGCATCTAAAGGCATCTGAAAGATCTGATAATACGTCTTACTATCTCTCAAGTTTCTTGCTGGAAGTGGTAATTTATTTAGATCTTTGATTAAAGGACGATCAAGAGTATCGATAATGCTCCCATTGTTTTTATACGATATTCCTTTTATTTCTTCTAAATTTTTGTTTTTAATTAGTTCTCGAAAGGTAAGCTCTCCCTCTCCTCGGACTATTATATCTACGAATGGGTATTTTAATATTTCAGAATGAACAAAACTTGGATGCCAACCCCCTAAAATGGTTAGATATCCTAATTTTTTTGATTCATTTGCAATTCTTAAAGCAAAATTAATTCCTATTGTAAAACAACATGAAATTCCAACAACATCTGGCTTAAATTCATTAACTTCTTTGATTATTTCCTTAAGATTTAAATTTCTGACTTTACCATCAATTATTTTTACTTGTACTAAATCTAAAATATTTGCAGCAATGGATTCTAATCCTAGTGCAGGGATGTTAAATTTATCAGTAATACTCTTAGTAATAAAATTTGGATTTACTAAGGCTACTTTTTGGATTTTTTTATCAATTAATTTCATTTATTAGCCCATTTTCGAGAAGTTGGAAAATCAGATTCATTCATTTAATTTTATAAATATATCTCTATATCTTAGTAAGTATATCAAAAGTGATTTTAATTATAAGATTTATTTTTCACCTTTATGATTATTAAAAGAATTGAAATGTTGTGGTTTTAATTTTAAGGATAAATTTACAAATTTATTAGTTCTTAATTTAAATTGAAATTTGGATTGATTTTTTGAAGGTATCATTAATATTTCCAAAACCCCCAGAAAAAGGTACATTTTGTGGTACAGTCAAAGAGGCTGAGAAGTATTACAAAGAGAAAATAGAATTTTATGGATTTCCACCTATGGGAATTTTATACCTCGGGACCTATTTAAGTGAAAATAATTTTAATGTATCCATACTTGATCAATTTGCTAGGGGTTTATCGATTGAGGAAACCTTAAAGTGGATAAAACATGAAGACCCTGATATTTTAGGTTTTTCGACGATAACTACTGCAGGAACTGGAAGAAGTTCTGCAGAAATTGCTAAAAAAGTAAAAGAAGAAATAAATCCAAACGTTAAGGTTTTATTTGGGAATTATCATGCTACGTTCAATGATACTAGAATATTAAATAAGTACCCCTTTATTGATGCTTGCATAAGAGGAGAGGGGGAAAATACTCTATTAGAAATTGCCGAAAAAGCTGAGAAAGGTCATGGGTTTGAAGATATAAGAGGTGTAACATATCGAGATAATAGTAGAGTTATTAGAAATAATGATAGACCTCTTATAGAAAATATTGACATCCTTCCGTTTCCAAACAGGAATTTATTAGGAAATGTGGAATATAGAAATAAAGTTGAAGGTCTTGATCTATCTATAGGAAAATTTACTTCTGCTGCTTCATCAAGAGGATGTGTATTTAAATGTTCATTTTGTTCAAGTTCTATGTTTTGGGGTAATTGGCGTCCAAGATCTCCAGAAAATATAGTACAAGAATTATCCGTTCTAGAAGAACAAGGTTATCAAAACTTACTCTGGGTTGACGATAACTTTACTATAAGTAAAAAAAGGTTAATGAAGTTATCAGATTTACTAAAGAAAGAAAAAATAGATTTTGATTGGATGGCAGAAGGGAGGGTTACTCAAAGTTCAATAGAATTATTAAATGCTATGAAACAGATGGGATGTAAAATTCTGAGTTATGGTGTCGAAAGTGGATCTCAAAGAATTTTAGAGTGGTATAATAAACAAATTAATTTAAATCAAATTCATAATGCAATAAAAAATTCCAATAAAGTTGGAATTGATATGGTCTTAGCGAATTTTATAGTGGGTGCGCCAATTGAAACTCGTGAGGAAATTATTAATACATTAAATTTTTCACTCAAATTAGATATTGACTTTCCACAATTTCATATTTTAGGTATAATACCCGGAAATTGGATTTGGGATCAGATGGTAAAAGAAAAAAGAATTAACCCAGATGAATGTTGGGAAGTTGGTACTGCTGTTCTTCCCATCCCTTTGAGTGAATTAATGTTACGAATAAGAGAAACTCACAAAAAATTTATGCTACGACCCAATTACATCTCCCGGCAAATTCTTAAAACTATAAAAAGCAGATATAGGTTAAAAGCAATCAGTCAAAACTTCAAAAACGTAAAGCATTGGGATTTATGGAATAGTTGGAAACCCTTCTGGGGATAATCTTCAAAAAAAAATAGTTTATGGAAAAATGTGCTTTTAAACATTATCTGGGTTCCAAAATGATTTCACTCCGTGGAAATTCTCGAAATTCTTTATATTATGCGAAAGGATCTTAAGTAATGAAAAGAATTTATAAGAGCTTGTGGTATTTCTAAATATTGCTTTTATCATATATTTTGGATTCATAAAAAACTGTTTTAGCATTTCTAGAATCAAATTAGAAATCTTTTCAGTTGGAACTCCATAAGGGTCAATATCTGAGATATGAACTCCTTCTTCCCAATATTTCTCTTCATCAAGAATATTTTTCTCAACCATCTCATCCCAAATATCGGTTCCAGGCATTGTTCCCAGAAGATTATACACTGGAAAGTCAATATCCAATTTTTGAGCGAATTTTAAAGTATTATATACCTCTGAAAACGTCTCACCTGGTGCACCAACAATGAATGAGCCTAAAATGAATGGAATTTTTGCTTTACGAGTTTTTTTTACCGCTAGAATTGATTGGGAGGGTGTTATATTTTTCTTATAATAATCAAGAATTCTCTGATTCGCACTTTCTATCCCATAAAAAATAATTCTGCAATTAGCTCTTCTCATTTCGCGTACCATTTCATCAGACACTTGATTTACTCTTCCTTCGCATATCCAATCCAGGTCTACTTTATGTTTTTGCATTAATCGACTGAGCTTTATCACTCTTTTCTTCGATACAGTGAAGTTATCATCTACAAAATTTAAGTATTTATATCCCTCACTCTCTAAAAATAGAATTTCTTTCATTATATTCTCTACTGAACGAGTTCTAAAGCCCACTGTTCTTTTTCCATAACAAAAGGAACAGTGATAAGGACATCCTCGAGAAGAAATCATTGAGGTAAAACCTTCAGGTGCAAACTCTAAACCACCAAAACTCCCTGTATATTCAATTTTTAAAGCTTTTCTATCAGGAAAAGGTATTGCATCAAGATCTTTGATCAATGGGCGTTTTTCATTTCTCTTTATCTTACCATTGTCTATATAAGTTAAGCCTCTAATATCTTTCAATGATTGATTTTTTTCTAATGTTTTAATTAATTCCAGAAAGGTAAATTCACCCTCATCCCTTACACAAATATCAACTTCGGGATATTTGTTTAAAATTCTAAAATCATTATGATTTACATGCCGATTTCCAAATACTATTTTAATATTTGGGTTCCATTTCTTTACCTCAATCGAAGTTAATGCAGCACTAATTCCCGATCCAGATGCCGTTAAAGTAGAAAAACCTAAAACATCTGGATCTTTCTTTTTAATCCATTTTACTATTTGCTGTAAATTGAAACCCATAGCAGCTTGGTCAATTAAATCAACTTGATAATTCTCATTCTTTAATATAGCACTTAAGTAACAAATTCCTAAAGGCGGATAAATATGATCTGCATTTGCAACAATTCTGCCTTTCTCTAAAATTTCTCCAGGTCCCGGATTTACTAAGGCGATTTTAAATATCTTCACCGCTTAAACATTATTTGCTTTGATGAATACACTTTTATTTAAAATAAAAATCTTTATTGATTATCTTTCAATTATTCTTAAATAATTTAACTTTAATCAACTATATGTATTTTCTTTTAGTTTATGAATATTAAATTAATGAACTAACTGTTATTGGTGAATTATATAATGTTGTTAAAAGGAAAAAATGTGATTATAACTGGAGCAGGTAGAGGTATTGGAAAAGAAATAGCAAAAGCGTGCGCTAAAGAAGGGGCAAACATAGGATTAACTGCAAGAACTATGGAAGAATTGAATGCAACTAAGAAAGAAATTGAAGATCTAGGAATAAATGTAAAAGTTGTTACCAAAATTGCGGATATTACCAAATTCCAGCAAGTAATGGAAGCCTTTATGACTTTTCAAGATGAGCTCGGTTTAATTAATAGTGTAATCGCGAATGCGGGTTATTCTCGAATGTGGACAACTCATGAGTTTATCAACGAGAAATTTGCTGAAATCTTAAATGTTAATGTGCTCGGAGTGTTCTATACTTTTAAAGCCGCTTATCCATACTTAAAGAAAGATAATAAAAACGATAAAGCAAGGTTTATTATCACAGGAAGCGAAGCATACCCAAATGCTCCATCAAAACTTACAGCCTATGTAGCATCCAAATATGCTGTTGTAGGAATGCAAAAAGCCATGGCAACAGAATATAAGAGAGAAAATATAACATTTAATATGGTATTACCAACTCAAGTAGATACGAGGGCATTGAGAGGAAAGAAAGCGGGAGATGGAAACAAACCAGAACATGTTTTAAATCCTTGGGACTTAAATGATTATTATCTTTTTCTCTTGTCTGAGAATGCTAATAGAATTGATAATGGTTTAATCTTTACCTACGACTTTAATGAAGCTAAAAAAGTATTAACTGAAGCACCTTCGGGTAAAAAGGAGAATTGGGAGGTCTTCAAGGATTATTTTAGGGAAAAAGCTCCAAAAAGTTATGATAACGTTAAAAAATATGGAAAACTCGTCGATTTTATTATTTCTCGATCTTAATAATTATTTCTTTAATTTTAATATCTAATTTTAAAATTATTCTTTTTCTATAAAAAAGATAAAATAAAGTTAAAATAATTTTAAACTCTTATCTAATTGAAGAACTAATAATCATAAAATAATAGACTAAACCTCCAAGGTAACCTTAGAGGGCCAATTATTATGACTGAAAACGATAAAATTGAACAAGAAAAGAAAGAATGGGAGAATTCTATTTCACTTAAAAAAGAAAGAAAACAAAGTTTTAGGAACTTATCTGAAATAGAAAGTAATAGATTATATACTCCTAATGATATAAAAGATTTTAATTATGCACTTGACTTAGGATTTCCAGGTCAATACCCCTTTACACGAGGTGCATATCCCAATATGTATCGAGGGCAACTGTGGACTATGCGTCAATTCGCAGGATTTGGAAATGCAGAACAAACAAATAAACGATATAAATTTTTAATTAATCATGGTAATACTGGTTTAAGTGTAGCTTTTAGTTTGCATACTATTTATGGCATTGATGCAACTGATCCAAGAGCCTTAGGGGAAATTGGTAAGGAGGGTGTAGCAATAGACTCTTTGAAAGATATGCAGACTCTATTTGATGGGATTGACCTTTCAAAAATAAGTACTTCCATGACTATTAATGGCCCTGCTTCAATATTGCTAGCATTATATATCGTAACCGCTGAAAAACAAGGCCATACTCCAGAAGAGTTAAGAGGAACTATTCAAAATGATATTTTGAAAGAATATATTGCTCAAAAATCATGGATTTTTCCTCCTGAACCATCAATACGAATAATAATTGATACGATAGAGTATTGCGCAAAACATGTACCTCAATGGTATACAATAAGTATTAGTGGGTATCATATTAGAGAAGCAGGATCTACAGCAGTTCAAGAATTAGCTTTTACATTAGCAGATGGTTTTGCATATGTTGAAGCTGCGTTAGAGAGAGGCTTGGATATAGATGATTTTGCGCCTCGTTTATCCTTTTTCTTTAATTCTCATAATAACTTCTTTGAAGAAATTTGTAAATATCGAGCAGCGAGACGAATATGGGCTAGACATATGAAAAATAAATATGGAGCCAAGAAACCAGAATCAATGCGATTACGATTTCATACGCAAACAGCAGGAGTGTCATTAGCAGCTCAAGAACCTGAAAATAATATTGCTAGAGTGACAATGCAAGGGTTAGCTTCTATTCTTGGAGGAACACAATCGTTACACACTAATTCATTTGATGAAGCGTTATGTCTTCCAACAGAAAATGCTGTAAAAATAGCTTTAAGAACACAACAAATAATCGCACACGAGTCAGGAGTAACAGATACTGTTGATCCCTTAGCAGGTTCTTATTATGTGGAATGGCTCACAAATAAGATGGAAGAAGAAGCTGAAAATTACTTTCAAAGAATTGAAGAACTTGGGGGAGTTGTTCCAGCAATAAAAGCTAATTTCTTTCAAAAAGAAATTGCTAATGCTTCTTATAAATATCAGCGAGAAATCGAGAATAGGGAGAGGATAATTGTAGCTGTAAATCAATTTGAACAAAAAGAACCATGCTCAGTTCCTCTCTTAAAAATTGATGAAGAAGTTGCGAGTGAACAAATTAGAAAATTAAATAAATTAAAAGAAGAAAGGAATAATGATAAAGTACGGAAGAAACTTGAAAAATTAAAAGAAGCGGCGAGAGGTACAGAAAATTTAATGCCATTTATTATAGATGCAGTTAGACAATATACTTCCATAGGAGAAATTATAAATGCTTTAAAGGAAGTATTCGGAAGTTATCATGAAGATTCGATTTTTTAAGGAGAAGATACAAAATGAATGAGGAAAGAAAAATTAAGGTTTTGGTTTGTAAGCCCGGTCTTGATGGGCATGACAGAGGAGCCAAAGTTTTAGCTAGAGCATTACGAGATGCGGGAATGGAAGTAATTTACACTGGTATACATCAAACACCGGATGATGTAGTAAATACTGTTATCCAAGAAGACCCTGATGCTGTAATGCTAAGTATGTTATCTGGTTCTCATAATGCTTTATGCCCTTTAATCATGGAGAAATTAAAAGAACATGGAATAGATGATGTTCTTGTTGCCGTAGGGGGAATTATTCCAGATGGGGATAAAGTTTTTTTAGAGAAACATGGATTAAAAGGTTTTTATGGACCAGGAACTGATTTAAAAACTATCGTTGAATTTGTTAAAAACAACTTGAAAAGATAATAATAGAATGGATTATTCTAATTTTATTTCTCAATTATTAAAGGGGAACCCAAGAGCTGCAGCGCGTTTAATTACTTTTATAGAGAATGATATTGATGCTGCCGAAGAAATTATTAATTCTATTTATGGACATACAGGTAATGCATATATTCTAGGTATTACTGGAGCACCAGGAACAGGTAAATCAACATTTATCTCCACTTTAATTAAAATATACGTTGAACAAGGTAAAAAAATTGGAATTATTTGTGTAGATCCATCTTCACCTTTAACTGGTGGCGCTCTCCTCGGAGATCGAATACGTATGAAACAATATTTCTCATTGGATAATGTTTTTATTAGAAGTATGGCCAATAGAGGTCAATTGGGAGGACTTGCGAGAGCTACTGAGGATGTAATAAAAATACTGGATGCATATGGATGTGATATCATAATTATTGAAACTGTAGGGGTCGGACAATCTGAAGTCGATATCTTCAAATCTGCGCAAACTGTTGTAGTTTTATTAGTCCCAGGATTAGGAGATGATATTCAAGCGATAAAATCAGGTATAATGGAAATAACAGATATATTTGTCGTAAATAAAATGGATTTACCTGGAGCAGATAAAAAGGTAAGTGAAATAATGCAAATGCTTGAATTTAGAAAAAATTATAAGTATGACTCAAAGGATATAAGTGAAAAATACGCTAAAATAGAACTGTGGACCCCTGAAATCACAAAAGTGAATTCTAAAATTGGAGAAAATTTTGATGAGCTTCTTGAATTAATACAAAAGCATAAGTCATTTTTAGAAGAATCAGGTGTTATTTCGAATTATATGAAAAACAGAATTACAAATGAGACTATTCAGATTTTAAAACATAAATTGACGGAAAAAGTTGAGGAATTACTTAGTTCTGATAAAGAAATTGGAAAATATATTGATCAAGCTATTCAAAAATCTTTAGATCCTTATTCCATGGCAAATCTAATAATTAAGATGTTAGGACTTGAAAAGGAATAATAAAAAACATTTTATAATAAAATTATTTATTCTTGTTTTATTTTCTTCTCAACTAAATTAATTATGCTTTTTGCTAATAGCATAGCATTTTCTGCTTCTTCAGGATCATCATAATATCTTGAAGGAATACCTCCAGGAAGACCATTGGGATATCTAGTAGGGATATAATATTGATCTAGCTTTTTTACAGATATTAATTCTTTAAAATCTCGGTCAATTTCAATTACCATATTAATTAGATCATTTATAGAATGTGTATAAAAAATTTCAATAGACTTCACCTTTAAATACAAATAAGCTTTAAGAGCTTTTTCAGTTGATTGTTGGAAATGAAATAAAGCTAGGTAAAACCGTTTTCTTTTCCTTAATTCATCTGCATCAATGAATTCATCTTTTGCGTGCGTAAACCATCTTAAAGCTTCTTCTTTTTTAGGCTTTTTCATATAATAATCTCCCTGAGTTAATAATATTCTTTAAAAATGAATTTGATGATAATTGATTCTTAAATTCATTATCATTAAACACAATTATATCTGAAGAAATGTCTCGTATAATATTACTGTAAATAAAATTCAACCATTCTTTTCCTGTTTTATTTGAAGGCATAATAACGAATATATCGAGATCACTATTTACATCGATTTCTTCCTTAACATACGATCCAAAAAGAAATATTTTAATTGCTCCAAAACCCTTTAATTGTTTTATTAAAGAGTTTAAAGATTTTCTTAATTTAATTTTTCTATTCGATATTTTGTCCGAAATTTCTTTTAGGCGTTGCAAGATTTTTCTAATATTAATGTAACTTTATCGCTATATAATGTATATTATTATCTCTATTAAAATATTAACAAGATTATGTAAGAATAAAGCTTGATTTTGTTACTTATCATTAAATTTAATAAAACGATTATTAAATCTTTAGAAATAAAAAATTTACTTTTTTTATATAATATAAAAAGAGACGGAAAAGAAATGGTTTTATTTTATTATTCTTAATACCTACATAACTAATTACTTCTAGTGATATATTAAAAATGACTGAAAGGATTCTCTCAAGCAAAACTATTTTAATTTACCGTATAATTTTTGCTGGACTAAGTTGGTTTACTATTATAACAGGTGCATTTATAAATTCAATTACTTCGGGATTACCTCTCGTTTGGTTAGTCAGCTTTAAATATTACACCATGCAAACAAATTTAATGGTTACCATATGGTTTACATTAGCAATTTTTTGGTATAATAAACCAGAATCTCTTGAAAAAATTATGGGTCCTCTAAAAGGTGCTTTTACTCTCTATATAACAACGACTTTCATTTTCTTTGCAATTCTACTACAGATATTTTACCACCCAACAGGATGGGCAGCATTTAGTAATATAATTTTACACTATCTTACCCCAATCGCATTCATAATCGATTGGGTATTAACAGAAACTAAATTGAAATATAAGTGGAACTACTTACTATATTGGACCATATATCCAATAGGTTATTTAGTGTTTGCTTTCATACATGGCACTTTTACTATTGATTACTTATATCCCTTTCTAGATATTAGCAAACTTGGCATTCTATTGTATATAATAAGTATTAGTTTCTTAGTTGGAGTAGGTATAGCTTTGGGCAGCCTATATATTAGTCTCAATAGGAAAAGAATTAAAAGTTAAAGAATAAATAATTAACATCTATTTATTTTTAATGCTTTGAGGTTTTGAGAAATAGGAAATTTATTTTTTCTTAGGATCAACCCATTCTGAATAAATTTCTACAATTGTTAGGGATTTTGTCCTATGACATTTTTCACATTCTTCATCTGGTAATTTCTTAAAGACAAAATCTCCAAGATTGAATAATCGTGAAACACTCTCATTACATTCTCCACATTTAATAATACTATGTTTTTTTTCAATAAATCTTTTTTTTCGGTCCCAGTCGTCTGTAATACTAGGTAATGAGGGGAGTTGGGGTTCTTCAGCCATTTTTCTTCTATTTTAATTATTTTTTAAGTTAAAAAGCAAATTAAGGTTATTAATTTTTTAGGTTAAAATAAATAAATTTCAAATAATTAAATTATAAGCTTTCTTTATCTTTTTCTTTCTTATGTTTTTTGGGCTTTTTTTCTTTTTGCTTTTTTTCTTTAGTCTCTTTTTTTTCAGTTCTTTCCTCTTCGGTTTCTGATTCTTGACTTGTAGCCACTTCTACTTTTTCTTCTTTAATCTCTGGTTCAGGTTCTGGAGGCTTAGGTTTTCGTGAGATTATAACTTTTGTATAACGAATAACCTCTTTACGATACTTAAATCCATCTTGGATTATTTCTAATATTCTATTCTCTGGTACATCTTCTTTTTCGACCGAAGTTAATGCTTCATGTAAGCTATAATCAAATTGATCGTTCACTTCTACTTGTATTGGTTCAGCTCCATATGATTTTAAAATGCTCATAAATTGGGTATAGAAACTATTTAAAACACTTTTCTCTGTTTCATTTGCACTATCAATAGCCTTTTTAAAGGAATCATATAAAGGTAAGAAATTTTTTAAGACTGAAGCGGTGTATTCAATCCTCATGTTTTGTCGGTTTTTATCCCAACGTTTTTGAGCGTTTTCAAATTCAGCTTGAAGATGTATATATTTCTTCTGAGAATCATCTTTTTCTTTGTGTAATTTCTCAATTGTTTCTTTAAGATCAGCTAATTCTTTCTCAACCTTTTCTTTTGAGAAATACTCTAGTTCATAATGCTCTTTTTCCTCTAATCTTTTGATTTCCTTGCTTTCTGATGCTCTTTCAAGGTTATCTATATCAGGAGAAGTTTCTGGTTTAATTTCCTCTTTTACGTTGTTGTTATTGTCTTCAGTCATATTAGCTCGTTATTAATTCATTACTGTGTTTTATGAATAGTAAATATATGATTTTAAATTGATAATCAATTTTATTTTTTATGATTAAGAGATCTTTATAAATAAGGTTCTTATTTTTTATTTTACTTTTTAATTTTTATCGAATAGATTTAACATCCATTACTTTTCCATACATAATCCAAAATCCCTGTTCATTAATTACCTTTTTCTGAAAAAAATCAGGATAATAATCAAATAAATTGTCAATTTCGTTTTTATCAAATATATTATAGATTTCTTCTTCACTAATCATCATATTTTTTTTAGAATTAAATAAAGTTGATATTTCAGCGAATATTTCTTGCTGTTTAGGATCTATAAACTGAATGAAAGAATAATAATTATACTCCATATTAATATTTAGTTCCTCTTTAATTTCCTTTAATTTACTTTCTGCTACCTTTTTAAATAGATTTAAAGTTCCTGGAGGTATATGTTGGGTAATAAAATTAATTTTTAGATCTTCCATTTTAAGATGTTCTTTTATATAGAGGTGAGTCTTATGCAAGAAGTCGAGATTTAGATAATTTTGAGTAGGATCAAGGGCAAATACCATTATATATTTATTTTCTCTAAAAAAAATTCTACAGAAAGCTATAAAATCATCGGGCAATTTAAAAATTTGATAATCTTCTGAAATTCCGAGGAATTTTCGCATGAGGTCCTCAGGGATTTTATTCAATAGGATTTCATTTCTTTTACTGTAATTTGCTTCTAGTTCAGATTCAAACTGTAAAAGTTTTATTAGATTTTCTGGTCCAATTTCAAGAACTCTTCCTACCAACTTTCCTTTAAATATAAAATCTAATTCCTTTTTATCAGGCCTTATTTTACTTTCTAAAAATTCTATTAGTTTTAATACATTATCACATTTTGCTTCCAAATCTTTTGTGAATGAAAAATTCGAACCAAAGTGGATAATCTCATTGCGTAGTCTTACTATTTCAATCGAATCCTTGATGAACTGTGTTTCTACTTCATTTTCTAAAAAATGAGGTAATTGACATTCAACATAATGGGTTAAACCTTTTTCCTTATAAAGGATATCCATCTCTGATTTATCTAAATCCTTTTTTAAGGATAAAAATTCAATACTAACTCTTTCAAGATAAATACATATATTGATAATTATGGAATTAATATCCCTTAATCTCCTTGCAAATTCTATTGAAATCTTCATTCTTTCATTTAATTTTAGCTTTAAATCTCTCCTCCTAGAAAGCCTTTCTTTAAAAAACTCTAAAGTTTGCTCATCACTAATTAGAGTATGATAATTATTAAAGAATGGAATTTTTAAGTATAAATTTATCTTATCAAGATATAACTCAGCTGATTCAAATCCATTCTTATAGGTAATAATTGTGTTTTCATTAGTATAAAAATCATTACTTAGTGGAATTATTGGACATTCTTTAAAATTCGAGTTAATTCTAATAAAAGTATAAATTGAAAGAAAATGGTTAATTAGATCTTTAATGTCTCCCCAGATATTGTTCTTTATTATATAATTTATTATATCTTCACTAGTTTCCATAAACGGGATTGTTAAATTTAAGATTATTATAGTCTTAACTTTTTTTGAGGAATAGTGCCATTCTTCTTCAAATTGTCGTTCCTGTGATAGATCTAGGGGATTAATATCATCAAATCTTATTCTAGGCTTCATAAATTTACGACCGATTACACTATCTTCTGGAGCTAAGAATCTAAATATCTGAAAATTTGATTGAAAGTTAATTTGCCAAAAATCTTGCTTAATTTCTATTTTATAACATCTATCGTTATAATGCTTATTGAAAATTGAATTATTTGGAATGTCAATCCAATATGGGAGAACTATTTTAAAAGTCAATATTATATCTTGTGTTTCTTCTGTCATTTTTTTAAAACTCTTGTCTAATTATCTAAAAATTTCTTATTCTATCTCATCAATTAATAAAAATTATATTTATACTATTATGTTAATATTTAAATAATTAGAGTAAAAGGAATTAAATTACTAGATGAATAAATTTCATGTATCTTGCATTTATAGATGAGTCTGGAAATCCAGATCCAAAAGATAGAGATAATAAAATTTATGTTCTTGCAGCAGTGGTTATGCACGAAAAAGGACTTAATTCTCTTAATGCAATGTGCACAAAAAGGAAACAACAAATTTGGAATTTAATAAAGGGAAAAAAAGAATCTGATAAACCACCACTTAAATTTGAAATTCACATGGATCATATTAATGGTAAAAGAGAACTATATAAAAGATTAAAGAATGATAACGAGAAATGGCTAGAAGTCCTTAATAAGATTTATTATTTGGTCTCAGATTTATTTATAAAAATTATGACTGTTATAATTATAAAAGATGATTTTTATGCATCTTATCCAAATGATAATCCTGCCAAATGGGCATTTGAACTTTTGGTTGAAAGAATTAATCGTTATTTAAAAAAGGACAGTGAAGGTGAGTTTGCATTATTAGTAATGGATTCTGTGGATCCAAAAACTGACAATGCTAAACGAGATCAAATCCTTGAATTTATGGATCGAGGAACTGGACATGGATGGGAAGAATATCCTGAAAATATTATAAATTCTCCATTTATTGTTAACTCAGAACTTCACAACGGAGTACAGATTGCTGACGCTGTAGTCTATCTAATTCGGTGGTATACGCGAAAAGTATATGGCATAAATCCTAATGCTTTCTTTCACCAGTATTCCGAGAAATTTATAAATATAATGAAATATAAATTCCTTGATTATTCAAATATCGGAACCAATACGATTAAATTCTTTCCAACAAGTACAAAGGTTCCTGAAAATTTCTGGGATATATTTAAAACTTAAATTTTTCATACAGATGGATATAAATTAACCTATTATGAGTATTATAAATTTTATCTAAAAAAGAATTTGATGATAAATATGGATATTAAAAATGAAATATATTTTTCAGAAAACGTAAAGTTGGGTGATCTTAATGAAGATAACGTAATTAAGGCATTTAAGGAAAGAATTACTAAATGGTATATTAATCCAATCGATATATTGAACAAAAAGAAATTTGGTTTTGCATCAGCTGCACTAAGTGCCAGTTTAATTGATATTTTAGCAAAAACAGAAAACCATGACCTAAATAATAAAAATAATCGGATTAAATATACAGAATGGTTAATGAAGAACTTTGAATTTACGGATGAGGTTGCTTTAAATTTTTATAATAATTTTCGATGTGGTTTAATACATGCTGGATCTATTGAGTCTGGTGGATATATCTCATATGACCAAGACCAATTTTATAAGAATACAAATGATTCACTAATTGTTAATCCAAAACTTTTATCTAAGAAAATTCTTGAAAAATTTCAAAACTTTATAGAAAATGAAAATCCAAAAGAATTATTTGCATATTTGAAAGGAAGACTTGAAGAACTACAATAATTTTAAAGATAGTTAGAATTTTTGTAGTAAATTAAAAAAATATACTGTTTCGATTATGAAGGTTTTTATCTCAGATATTATTGCCAAGAAAGATAAATATGGTCCTGATTACTACTGGATAGTTGGTCAGCTTCCCAGTGGCAAAAAGGCTATTATTGAAGATATTAGTTTTGATCTTCGAAGATACATAGGGCAACACGTCGAGATGTTATTGTCTTTTATGAGATCGCCCTACTCAGAACTAAAGATGGGAATTCATAATAAATTATTCATATCAGAAAAATACTATTCAATTGAGCTCATCGATGAATTGTTAAATTCGGAAGGAGTCATCTCAGGCGGAGATGAAGGAGTTATCATATTAACTGGTAAACATATTGATTCCTATACTATCCCCGAGAAATGGAATCCCTTAATACAACGAACATCCTTTAAAGCTTTATTTAACAAACCATCTGCTCTCAAGACTGAAGATGGTATTTATCTTCTGTATCCTTTTCACTCAAGAAAGCAAGTTCCACTTGAAGAAATGTCTCAAGAAGTTATAATGGGGGGTACTCTCAGATTAGAAGCTTGGCTTCCAATTCACGAAGGTTCTTTAGTGGATAGCTTTAAAGTTAATATAGAAAAAAGATGTCCTGAAAATAAGATAGAGTATATAAATATTAAGGGCTTTAAAAATATTATACGTCGATCTTGAGAGATTATCACTTAATTTAAACGGATTAGGAATTAAAAAAATTAGAGACATTATTGGACTCCAAGATCTTTGTACCCTTCGACGGCTTGAACTCCAAGGGAATAAGCTCACCTCAATTGAAGGCCTTGAGAATCTTAAGAATTTAGAAGAATTGTTCTTAAGTGGGAATAAGATATCTACAATAGAAGGTTTAAATTTACTGCCTCATCTCGAAAGGTTATTTTTGGGTAGTAATAATTTCACAATAATTCATGGACTCGAAGGAATGACGAATCTGAATGAATTAGGACTTGGTTTAAATAACATTTCCTGCATTCAAGGACTTGATACTTTATCTAATCTGCATAAATTAGACCTTGGTATTAATAATATCACTCAAATTAAAGGTCTCGATGATTTGATTAATCTACGAATATTAAACCTTAAAAGCAATAAGATAACACATATTAAAGGCTTGCAGAACCTTCAGAAACTTGAAATCTTGGATCTCAGTCAAAATCCCCTTGTATCGATTGAAAATGTTGAAAACCTTACCAATTTGAAAGAATTGTCCCTTACCAATACTAAAGTAACTTCAATCGTTAATGAAATTGATAAATTGCCTAATCTAAGATTTCTTTCTATTATCGGACGTCTAGGATATATCCCATTTGAAGAACTTAGATATTTAATTGAGGAGAAAGGATTGACTATTGTTCCATATGGGATTCCTCCATATGAGCCAAGCTGAATTTTTTTTGTTAAAAGTTTTGCAATTATTGGTAGTCAACGGATAAGAAAGAATATTTAAAAATTGATATGTATATATCTGAAGAATTTGCTTTTAAAGAAGTTTATATCATAAAAATTTTAAATTGTTTTAAATTACTTTGTATTAGAAAATTTACATTTTCAAAGAATTAAATTATTAAATTCTACAAGACCATTGAAAATTAAAAGATAATAATATTTATTACAGATCAGTAGAATGTGATTTCTATGAGTGAAGAAAAGACTGAAAAGCCAAAAAGAAAGGAGAAAATCATTGGGATAGATCTCGGGACCAGCAATAGTGCTTGTGCAGTTTTAACGGGAACTGGTAAGCCAGAAATAATACCTGCAGCTGAGGGAAGAACGCTTGGAGGAAAAGCTTTTCCATCTTATGTGGCTTTTGATGAGAATGGTCGTAAAATAGTGGGTGAACCAGCTCGAAGACAAGCTGTTTCTAATCCTGATGGAACAGTGACTGCTATTAAACGTAAAATGGGGACATCTTATAAAGCTAAATTGCAGGTTGGCAAGGATAAATGGCAAGAATTCAGTCCAGAAGAAATATCAGCAATGATACTAAAAAAAATCAAGAATGACGCATCTTCATATTTAGGTGAAGAAGTGAAAAAAGCAGTTATAACTGTCCCCGCCTATTTTAATGACCAGCAACGTACTGCAACCAAGAATGCTGGTGAAATCGCTGGTCTTGAAGTTGTAAGAATGATTAATGAGCCCACAGCCGCATGTTTAGCTTATGGCTTAGATAAAGATAGCATGGGTAAGCTCCTAAAAATATGCGTATTAGACTTAGGGGGCGGAACTTTCGATATAACAATTATTGAATACGGGGAAAATGTTGTGGAAGTCTTATCCACAGCTGGTGATACCCAGCTCGGAGGGACAGATATGGACAATCAGATAATTGATTGGGTAACTGAAGAGTTTAAAAAGAAAGAAGGTATAGATTTAAAGGGTGACAGCAAGGCATGGATAAGAATC
>Ga0114922_10000345_pt1 | contig 45244 bp, 43 predicted proteins | sample AartaG_FD_100975 | JGI IMG/M metagenome (GOLD analysis project Ga0114922, IMG submission 100975) | Deep subsurface microbial communities from Aarhus Bay to uncover new lineages of life (NeLLi) - Aarhus_00045 metaG | ecosystem: Environmental > Aquatic > Marine > Oceanic > Sediment | place... | reverse complement strand
GAGATAGGCTGCCTTTTGTTTATTCCTTTTTTGCTGATAGATGTGGTTATCGCAAGTGTCTTGCTCAGTGCCGGTATGATGCTGCTGCCGCCTATGATGATTTCCCTGCCTTTCAAGCTGATGCTGTTCATTCTTGTTGACGGGTGGGGCTTGCTGGCAAAGAGTCTTAGCCTGGGTTTCAGATAAAGGGCTGCCACTTACCAGTTACCAGTTAACCAATTATGACAGAGGCTTAGTTGATGGATAGTAATTTCGTTCTTTTTTTGGGCCGGCGCACTCTCGAGACGGCTTTGTTTTTAGCTGCACCAATTATGGTGACCTGCATAGTGGTCGGGATAGTGGTAACATTACTACAGGCAGTTACTTCCATACGCGATATGACTTTAACAATAGTGCCCAAGCTCCTGGCCGTTGGTATCGTTACGCTGTTTTGTGGCGGGTGGATGCTTCAGTTGGTACTTCGATTTGCAAACGAAATTTTTGGCCATATCCAGAATATCGGGCACTGACTTATGACGCTGCTCTTCGAGAAAATGCTTGGTTTTGTGATGGTGCTGACAAGGATTTCAGCGTTTTTTATGGTGCTTCCTGTTTTCGGCTGGAAGGCTATTCCCGTCAGGATAAAAGTTGGTCTCACCGTCCTGGTGGCGATTTTCTTCTCCGCAATAACACCCTTGGCGCACGAGGTCAAGCGAGTTTCCGTATTGGAGGCGATATTGCTGATAGCCAACGAGGCAGCCTACGGTTTAGCTCTGGGGTTAGTGGCTGCTGTTGTTTTTTCTGCGGTGAAGCTCAGCGGGCGGATTATCGAACGGCAGATGGGCTTGGCTATGGCCCAGATTTTGGATCCATTGACCGGTGAGAGTGTCCAGCCGCTGAGCAGCTTGTTGGAAATGATATTTATAATCCTGTTTCTAAGCGCCAACGGTCACCATTTGCTTTTGCTGATTATATCGAGAAGCTACGAAGCATTTCCGGCTGGCAGTACGCCGACAGTACCGGTTTTGACCGCCGGGGTAATAAAAGCCGGCTCAGCAATGTTCATAGCCGGCCTGAAATTGTCCGCACCAATACTGGCGGCGTTCCTGGTGTTGATGGTGGTGTTAGCCGTGTTGGCGCGCATAGTGCCGGAGATGAATATTTTATTCATAAGTCTGCCGCTGCGTGTAGGCGTCGGCCTCTTAACCGTAACGATATTCTTGCCTTTTATTAACGGATTCGTGGCTGAATTCGCTGATTGGGTGGGCAAACTGCTGCCTTTATAAGGCAGTGAGCTACAGTTTGAAGTGCCTAAAGCTAAAAAGAATGAATATCGAACAAGGAATTTCGAAGTTCGCTATTGGTCATTTGATATTCGATATTCTTTTTTCACTTTAGCTCACTTTATGCCCTTTAGTTCACTTTAGGACCTATTAAAATGCCAGAGAAGCCGGCTGCCGAAAGGACAGAGCAGCCAACACCAAAGAAGTTAGAGAAAGCCAGGGAAAAAGGGCAGGTGCCGCGGAGCCAGGAGCTGACGTCGGTTGTGACGCTTCTGGCGCTGATAACGGCGATAGCTCTATTGAGTCCGAGTCTGCTGCGGTGGTTCATTGTGCAGGTCAAGCATGGCATGTCATGTGAAATTGATGTTTTCGCTGACAGCAAATCATTTTCGGATTTTATCAACGCAAAAATTGTCGATTCGATACTTGTTGTCTGCCCCATTCTTGCAGCGCTTTTTGCGGGCTCTGTTTTAGCTTGTGTTGCTATCAGCGGCCTGAACTTCGCACCGGAAGCTATAAGCTTGAAGTTCAGTCAGCTAAATCCGGTAACAGGATTTGCCAAGCTGGTGAACGCCCGGTCTATGGTAAAACTGCTGGTTTCCATATTTAAATTGCTTTTTGTCTCATTCATCGTCTGGTTCTATCTTCAGAGCAGGCTCAATATGCTCGCCAGCCTTCGATGGGCCTGGTCGATACAGATACTCGCAGTTATCGCGAAGATAATACTTGGCCTTTTGATACGCGTTGGCATTGCGCTGTTGGTTATAGGTGTTGCCGACGCCTTTTATCAGAAGTGGAAATACACCCAGGAGCTGAAAATGACGCGGCAGGAAGTAAAGCAGGAGCGTAAGGACTTTGAAGGTTCGCCGGAGCTTAGAAGTCGAATCCGGAGGACTCAGTTCGAGATGGCCAGGAAGCGCATGCTGCAGGAAGTGCCCAAGGCGACTGTTGTTCTTGTCAACCCGACACACGTGGCCGTTGCGCTCCGCTACGATGCCAAGACGATGGAATCGCCCGTCCTGGTGGCCAAAGGGGCAGAGCAGTTAGCGGAAAAAATCAGAGAAATCGCACGGGCTTACGGTGTACCGGTCATAAGAAAACCGGACCTGGCAAGAACAATATATTCGACAGTGAAGCTCGGCGGTCTTATCCCCCAGACCTTGTACGTGGCGGTAGCAGAGGTGCTGGCTATGATTTATCGGCTGCGGCGCAGGAAATAGACAGGGGCTGGTAGTAATCGGTCACTAATCATAACTCACTTGCATCATAAGACCCAAGGCGGTCATCTGGTTTTGGAGCAAAGTTAAGGTTTTCTCGAGGCGGGTAAATTGAGCTATCAATCTTTCCTCACTTCGGGTAAGGCGGCGTTCTTCGAACTCGATGCTGTTTTCGATTTCCTCAATTATATCTTCGGTATGTTCTCTGCTTATCGGTATCGAGCCGGTTGCCGTCATTATCATTTTATCGATGGCCTCTTCAATAACGCCGGTAAAGCCCTGCTTTACCCGGACCGTAGCAGTGTAAGTGCCTTCGCCCTGGCTTAAGTCGACGCTGACCTGGAGGCCATTCTCAGGATACACAGGGTCGCCGTTATCATCGAACGTGCTGTCACCGGTGACAATATTGCCGCTGTATGTTGCAGTGCGGTAGGCGGATTCGCCTGAGAGCCTGATTTCGGCGCTGGTGATTTGTTCGCCGGCGTTAACCGTGACCCTGACGTCGTAGTTGCCCGCTGTGGTATAATTACTACTGGCGCCGTAAAACTCGATAATATTGCTGTCGGAGCTCCCCGTTTTATCGGCCCCTATTATGGCAAGAGCTCCCAGATAATCTTCAGCTATAGCTTCATCAAAGACGTTTGAGTCCAAACTCAACAGGCCGTCACGGTCAATCTCAAGGCCGAGGTGGATGGGTAACAGAAAGGTGTCGATGTCTTCTACAAATCCACTGGTTTGGGAAATAATGGGTGTGCGAATGTTGCTCCTTATGGTTGAAACGATGTAATCTCCCATTAGCACGCCGGCTGTTTTTAGCTCATCATTGTAGCCGGTCTTTTCCTGAAGATAGACGACGACGGCATTGTAGGCCGTAATCATACTATTGATTTTTGCCTTGACCGATTTGATGTTTCTTGTCAGAGTTATCTCCTCTCCGCCGGCTTCGGTTGTATCGTGCAGATGCAGAGCTACACCGCTAATCACATCATCGACCGTATTTGAGCTTCTGTTGATGTAACCATCCTGTCCTTTCGTTTGTTCTGTGAAAACCCAATTCGCAGGGTCCGAAGGAGTGAGGCTGCTCGAGTCGATAACGAGCATATTAACGTCACCTGATATATTGGTGAATTCAAATGTCATCGTACCGTTATTCACTGTCAACGTATCACCACCTACTGTTATGTCACCGGTGGAGACGTTCGGTAACAGCTCAAGTGCCGCTTGAACCTCGGCTGTGGCAGCACCGTAGGCGATGGCAGCAGTTGTTTGGCCGTCGTAAGTTAACGTAAACGTACCGGCAGTCGCATTGTTAGTAAAGTCCAGATGCTGCACCTCGGCAACCGCTGAAGTTGAAGGAAAGCCGTCTACCTTGATCTTCGAGTCCTGGGCAGCCTGGCTCAGGGTAAAGTCAGCCGGGTCAAAATCGTCGTTAAGGCCCGATGCTGGTGTGCCGCCTTCTGTTACGTCCCAATCTCCAACTTCATCAGGCAACGTCAGAACTGTGTTACCTGAGCCCGGGTCGTAAGTCAAAAGAATTGAAAGATTGCTTGTGCCGGAGGTATTGTCCGTCAAAATAATTTCGCCATTCTCAAGAACCGCTTTAGCGATGCCGTCAAAAACATCATTAATCTCTGAAAGAAGATGGCCAACTGTGGTGTTTTCCGTAATATAGAAGGGGTCTACCTGGGTTATATCAGCGCCGTTATGGTCTGTAGCGGTTATTTGTATCTGTTCGTCTCCTTGCAGACCGTCGTTCAGGGTAAATTGGTCAAGCTCTGTAATTTTAGTACTCAGAGTGGCGTTATCAGAATCCTTAGTAAGAGCCGATTTAGGTTGCCAGACTTCGGTACTGCCTGCGTTTATGAAGATTCTGTAATCCGTGCCGGCTTCATTGCCATTCAGAACCAGATGGTAGGTGTCGTTGTAGTGCAGCAGACTTGCAGTAACGCCGGGATTGTTCGCATCGTTATTGATTAAGCCGACGAAATCCTCCAGTGTCGTCTCAGATGTGGTAGTCAGGACCGTTTCCTTATGATTATATGAGTAAATAAAAGTTCCTGCTCCGACTAAATCTTCGACGTATTCAAGGCCGTTCGTGTGGACCCAACGCTCGGCAGTAGCCAACTGGTTGATTTCAACCGTGTGATTGCCTTCAAAAGCGTTATAGGACGCTTGAGCGGTCAATATGTCGCTGTCGCTGGAAGATGCTGAAAAAGCGCGAAGTTCGTCAGCGTCGGAAAGTGCTCGAGCGGAGCTTCGCAAGCTGCTGAGCTTGCTTTCCAGGAGGTTCAGAGCGCTTGTTTTTTGCTCGTACCGGCTTTTGCTTTCTTCATATTTATTGAGCCGACGGCGCTTAATTGCCATTAGTTGAGCGATGAGTGTGTTTGTGTCCAGTCCTGTTAAGAGTCCTGGAAGACGTAAAGTTCCCATTTTTGTCTGCCTTTTTGCTCTCTAACGGTCTTACAAAGGTCTGCGAACATACATTACAAGTACGGGCGGTTCGCGAACCGCCCCTACCAGACTCTATTTTCGGCAAAAGAGAAGTTCACTTAACTGACAATCAAAGTAGACTGATAGACTCGCGGTAAGTCTGTACGGTTTTTTTGCCTTTTCGAACTTGACTTATCTTCTCTGAAACGTCGGCTTTCTGAGCTGTGAGCCCCAGGCGTAGTGTGTCGTATAGTTTCTTTAAAGCTCGGCGTCGATTTACAAATTCTGTTGATTCAAGAATTCCTGACCGTACGATTTTGCCTGTGAGAGAATCGACTTGCTTGCTCAAAACCTCAATCCGTCTGCCGGCCGCGTTGCCCTGCCGCGCCAGCTCTATCTGCTTTTCCAACAGAGTTTGCAGCTCATCCAGCTCCGCACCTACTTTGCTTGTCTTTGTTTTCATAAGTTTTTATCCAGCACCTCAATTACTTTGATATTATTGCGGTTATTGTTTCTCAAAGTAGGTGCGGGTTTTTTCCTGGGCCAAACCGTGTTCGACTTCTTCCAGCAGATTAGCTGCATCCTGGTTGTCCCGGTCCAGGATTAACAGGTCCAGGAGGATTTTTTTGGACTGCTCAAGCCTGCCATCTTTCATATACAACGCCGCCAGAGGGAACATAACGGAGGCATCGTCCGGGTGCATATTCAAATACAACTCCAGATAGTGGGTGACCTTGGCGAATGAGCCCATCTGGCAGGAAGTTTGAAAGAGTCCCAAAAGAGCTAAAGGAGAGTCGGTGTCCAGCTCGAGGCATTTAAGATACATCTCAAAGGCCAGCTTGTAGTTGGCCCTTTGCTGTGCGACCATAGCGAGTCCGGCATAGGCCCTGGCGCAATTGGCGTCCAGCCGACAGGCTACCCTGAAGGCTGTTTCAGCGTCATCAAGAAGATTCTTTTGCAGGGCAACTGCCCCGAGCCCAACATAAGGGCCTGGCTCATCAGGGCCTAAAACGGCTGCCTTGCCATAGTAGTGTTGTGCCTCTTCGTAGTTTCCGACGGAGGTGTAACAGTCGCCAAGTTCCTGAAGAACTTCGTAATGCTGAGTTGAATCGTGCTGTTGGCTGGTATCGCCTTCTGTTTGCTCCATATCAGTTCTTTTCCTTCAGGTATTTAGTCTGCTCTTTCGAGTAATTCAATCGCCGAATTAAAACCCTTTTTTTACACTTGACCTTCGCCTCTGACTTGACACTTTACACTCATTGATTTATGACTGAACGCTCATGACTGGTATCCTGTGTTCTGCATCCACCGAGAGGTGTCGGGCCTGGGACTGCGATGCGGACCAGGATTCGCCGGTCACGCTTTCAGGTTCAAGCTTTGTGAAAATGTCGTTGATATTTATCAACTGGTTTTCCAGCGGATAGTTTTCCTCAACAAATCTGCGATACCATTGTGGTTCGTAGTTATCGGAAAGAATCTGCTCGCAGAATTCTTCGGAGATGTTAAACAGGAATCGTTGAGGAAAGGCCCGCTGGGCACCTGGGAAGTTATGGATAACCGGTTTCAGGCCGCAAGCCATACCTTCCAGCAGCCCCATACCATCGCCTTCAATAATACCGGTGGAAACGATGTAGTGTTTGTCCTCAAGCCAGCAGCTCACATCTTCGGCGCCGCCGTCAAAGAACACTACATCACGAAGCCCAAGAGCATCAACGATATACCTTAGATATTGTTCGAGAGCCGCATCCTCAAATTGTCCGCCAAAGAACAAACGGTACTCTGGGTCGATGTAGTGCAGCTTTTGCATACACTGCAGGACGAAGGCCGGATTCGTTACCATCCTCAGATTGCCCAAAAAAGCAATGTTTTTGCCGCGCCGGCGATTTGTAAATGCAAATTTTTCGAGATTTACACCGTTGGGGACAGTAACTATCGACGTTGACTCATCGAGCTCAGGGGCCGTTTGGGTAAAAGCGTCCCTGAAAAAGCTGTTGCCAGTAGGGGCGGTTCGCGAACCGCCCGTACAAACAAGGACGTCGATATTGGCCCAGTTAATTTCTTTGGGCCACTGCTTATAGGCTTCGTGGTGCTGCAGTCTGTAAATGATTTTGCAAACTTTCGGCAGCTTCGAGGCTGTTACCGCGAGATTGGCACACTGCTCAAACCAGCAGATGTCGCTGGACTTCATCGATTCATACAGTTCTTTTTCTGTCTGTTTCTCAAAAAGGTGTACTTCAAAGCGCCGTTTTATAAATTTGGTAATTTCGTTAAGAGCCTCTCCATCGCCGCCGCAGAAAAAAGCCACCTTCGGCATTTTAGAACGGATTACTTCTATCATCGGTTCGAGGATTTTCTGTTCGGGCGCGATTTGGAGTGACTTTTGCAGAATTTCGATGGCGCCGCCCTTATTATCCTGATCCAGTAGTAGGTTGCCGATTCTGTTAAGTATGTCCGTTTTCAATATGCCCATCTGCTCCATATCATCAAAAAGCTGTATAACTTCGTTTGCTCGGCCGACTGCAAGATATGCTTCTACCAGGTTCCGCAATATCTCGGCGGAGCCGCCCTGCAAACTCCTGGCTTTGACAAAATGGTCGATGGCTTCATCGGGGCGGCCCAGGCAATACAGAATTGCTCCTGCGTCGTTCAGCGCCTGCACATCCTCCGGTTCTGTACGAAGATGTTCTTGAGCACGAGCGAGAGCTTCCGGATAATCGCCGTCTTCGGCTAATTCCAAACTCCTCTGGTAAGGATTCGATTTCGTTGCCACTGTCATCTGCTTTGCTCCATATTTATGCGGCTCTCAAACCCACTATTTTGTGGTTGGAGCCCCAGGATATATTTATACACCTCTGGCCTAATAGCCATATAGTAATCATCGTGCAAATCCCGTGCCGTTAACCAAAAGACGGATATCCACGGGAAATTCTGCGGTTCCAGACGCACAATTTGTATGAATATCAAACATATTTGTCTTCCTAAGAATCATCCTTTGTTTTTTAACCGTTGTTCTCAGGAGCCATCAGACCCGCAGGGGCAGGCCTGCGTGCCTGCCCAGGTCAACCAGGGAGGATTGCCCCTGACGTCGGTCAGAGGAAATCCAGCAGGGACATAGACATAAGTTTTGCAGCCATCGCCAACGACATTTGGTACAGGACCTCACGGCGAGAGAGGTCAATCGCAAGTTGGGCGATATCGGCTTCCTCCAGGCGTGTCGTTTCGTCCTCAGTGTTGTACTTCATATTCGTTAGATTGTCCTCGAGAGTGTCCAGAAAGTTTATTCTTGACCCTACGGTAGCTTGAGTTTGAGCTAAAAGGTTAGATAGCTCGTTCAGAGAGTCAAATGAATTATTCAGCAGTTCCCGTGATTGAACATCGGTATGTCCTTTTTCATTTTTCAGCAGGTCCCGAATAGTAATAAGTGTGTTGAATATATCATGAGTCCCGGGTACCGCTACCAGCTCAACACCGACATTGATTATTCCTGCGGCGTTAACATACAGGACTTGTCCGTCGGGATTTGTTATAGCCACGTTGGTCTTATCGCCGATGGGAATACCAACGGCAGTTCCGCCGTCAATGGAAAGTTGCTTGCCTCCATCGGTGTCTGTTGAAATCGCCGGCGCTCCGGCATCTAACGGATCAATTATACTGTTACTAACTACCATCTCTTCGACATTGGTTAGTTCCAGTGCACCGGTAAATTCAATGGTAATGCCATCGGTGTCGGTAAAAGAAGTACCGCTGCAGCTTACGTTGCCTGCTCCGATGGTGCCCAAACCTTCCAGTGCAGCCTGAACGGTTGCGGCATCGGCATCAAAGTCAACTTCAACATCGGCGGCGCCAAAAGCTATGTTAATTTGGCCGGACGTAGGCGGCCCTCCCGTGATTGTAATGGTTTGCTTCTCGTTAACGGCGTCGGCCACGGTCAGCCAGGTAAAACCCGTAACACTCGATGTCCCTGTGCCGGCTGTAACGCCGGTATTGCCGAGAATAAATTGCGGAGTACCGCGGTCATTCGAGCGAAAGATATTATCGCCTACATAAAGAGCTGATGATTCTACACCTGGAGCCACCTCTATATCTCGGCCCACAAGGCTGCCGTTGTAAGTTACTTTGGTGATTTTTCCATTACCATCACGTGTTGCTACATAGGGTGCAGAGCTCGTATTACTGCCGCCAAACAGGTATTGGCCTATACGTTTGGTATTGGCCAGCATAAGCATCTGCTCCAATTGTTCGTCGATTCCCTCTGCGGTATTTTTTCTGCCCTCTGCGCTGTAGGTGCCGCTGGTAATTTGAGTTAGACGTGTTTTCACACCCTGAGAACCTGTTAACCCTGATAACATATCCGCAATTATGTTCGAGGAAAGCTCCACAGTGCTGATGACATCCGAAAGGTTTTCTATGTAATTATCCAGTAATCTTTCCTCGGAGTTCAGCCCTAAAATCCGGTATGCCGCAGATGGGCTGTCAGAGGCTCGATTTATCCGGGCGCCGGTAGATACTTGTTCCTGCAGGCGGGCCATTACCTCGGAGTGCAAATTCAGTGCAAAGCTAATATTATTATAAGTATTGCCTAATGTTCCGCTCATTGAAACCTCTCAATCAAATCCTGCTCTTTACATTATGTCCATAAGGTTTGATATCGTGGACTGAACTGCGCTCATATATTTCGCCATTGCGTGGTACATTTGTTCGAAGACCAACATTTGGGCTGCTTCCTCGTTGATGTTGACGTCGCTTATGTCGCTTTTCTGATTGGCAAGGTTTTGGATTATAAGCTCGATGTTGTCCTCTCGTATTTGTTTAATGGAAATTTGTTGGCCTGTGTTTGAAACCAGCCGGCGATAAAACTCTCCGGGTGTCAGACTGTTCAGACTGCTTAGCGCCTGGTCCTTCAAGCCTGCCATTCGCAAGGCATTGGCGTTATCGGTACAATCCGGCCCTAAAGATGTCGCTATTCGCCCGGGTGTAGCGGATAAACGCGGGCAAACTGCTATATCAGAAGCGCTGCTGCCGGAAAAAAACGTGTTGATTCCAACCGCTGAAAGCAGTTCTGCAGTATCGGTGTCTGCGAACGCATCGACATCGAAGTTGTCCCCTGCACCGAAATCACCGCCGGTGCTGAGAGATATTTTAATCCCGTTGCCGATATCGAGCGGCGTGGCGTCATAACCGGAACCAATGTTAAGAGTGGCAATCACATCTCCGGCACCGCTGTCGTCCTTCACTTCAAGCGTCAGGCTGCCGTTGCCTACCGAACCGGCTCCTGATACCGTAAAGGAGAAAGTGTCGTTAGCTGTGCCAGTGTAAATTCCGGATACCGATATAGTTGGCGGCGATGCCCCGGTAAGAGTACTGTCCGTAGGTGCAGATAAGACACAGGGGAGAAAATCGAATTTATAGCCCGCGTCGGCTGTGATGGTCAACTGGTTCGAAGAATTTACGGTAGCGCTCACATTGGCAACACCGGCCCCATCAATAAAGCCGGCTATCTCGGCCAATGTATCAGACGAAGCATCCTGTAAGACGGGAATCGCAGTCCGCACCGCCGCACCACTGCTGGTATTGGTGACCCTGATGTTCACATAGCCGGCGGATACCGTACTGAAATCGGACAAATCTCCACTTGTATTCGCCCAGCCGGCAAGTTGGGTAAACGAGCCTTCCGAACCTGCTCCCTGCACATGGTATTGATTTATCTGTTGGATTATCGCGCTTGCTAAATCGTTCAGGTCGTCGTGAACATCAGAGACAAGTGTGTTTCTTAGCGACAATAATCCGCCGAGCTCGCCGCCCTCGACGGCTATATTATAATCGGTCAGCCCTGCGATGGAAATACCCAGCCCGCCATCTTCATTTAAACCCACATCAAATCCGCTGGCAGAGGTGCTTGTTACCATGGGTATTTCCGCAGCACTGACATCAACCACACCATATTCTTTGTTCTGAGTCTCGATATTAATCAATTCAGACAGTTCTGTTATGCTCTGGTCCCTTTGGTCACATAAGTTGTTGGCCTGCCCCCCGGTTATTTCTATCTTTCCTATGTCACCATTTAGCTCTGCTATTCTGTTTATCAGCAAATTAATCTGCTCGACGGTATTTTCAGCTTCCAACCTAATCTGGGTTTCCAGGGTGGTCAGAAATTCACCTAATGTTCTGAATCGATAAGTTAAAGTTTCTGCTGCGGTTACAGCCTGGCTTTGATAAATTATCTCTGTTGGATGAGCGCTAAGGTCTTGTAAGGCGTTGAAAAAATCGTCTATAACCGTGCTCAAGCCGCCCCCGGCTGAAAGCTCTCTGAATGCACTCTCGACTGTGCGCAGCTTAGAGAATTCCTGCGAGACCTGGCCTAATGACGACTGCTGTCGGAGCAGCTCCTGCTCCAAATAGTGGTCGACCATTCTCGTGACGCCGGCAACATCGACGCCTCCCCCCACTTGAAGCGAGCCAACTTGCGACGAGTATGCTGGAGTCAGATTTATTCTCTGGCGGTGGTAGCCCTCGGTTGCCGCATTGGCAATATTGTTGCCGATTGTATCAAGGGCCTTCTGCGCCGCTTCAAAGCCGCTGAGACCTATGGAGAAACTATCCATTTTTGCACTCCGTTTCCGGCATTGCCGTAGGGGCGGTTCGCGAACCGCCCGTACCGGCAATGACGGACTGCTCGTACCCTTCCCATTTACAGTATTTCGTTCAAAACTTCAGATTAACAAAGGCCATATCAGGCTGCTCTCTGGCTGCACCATTGGAACCGTAGTAGACTGTTCCCGTATTCCCAAGATTGAAGACGTTTTTCAAAAGCATTCTGTTAAATCTGGCACAGTCTGACAAAAGCAGCGCCGTACTCAAATGTTCTTTCTTAAGCTCTTTAATCAATGATGTTAGTTTTGATTTCCTCCTGGCCACCTGTTCTTGTTTTTCTTTTGGCAGGCTGGCTTCGAGTGTAGACAGGGTCATTTGTTCGATATCAATCCCGCTGGCATTCGCCAATTCTTTTCGTACCGAATGCCTTTTTAATTCGTGGCTAATGTTTCTGTCCGACTCGGCCTGGATGTGCTCGAGTAATTTGCTCAGAGCGACGTCGTCGTGCTTGATAACCAGGCTGCGCAGCTCGTTTAGCCGCGATAGATTCTGCTGTATATGCTCGATATCTTCGTCGAGAATAACCAGCAGCTCGTCGACTTTTTCTTCTATTTTGATTGCTGTTGTTTTCATACGGTCTTATCCAGCGACTTCGTCGTTTTGTCTGTCTGGTCCGGATTAGTTAAAGTTTGGTAAATGTCCTTCCAGAGTCCCAGGCCGCCATTGTTTGCCAGATGACGGGCCAGGTACAGCCAGAATATTCCCTCAATCTGTTTGGAAGCCCCATCTTCCTCAAAGCCCCAGTCGCCGATGGAATTTTTCATTTCGTCCAGCAGCTTACCGAGTAAAACTGATTCAAAATCCTTGGCAGCTTGTTCTTTTTTCTGTTTTACCCTGCACCTACTTTGGGAAAAATCCCCGCGAACCGAACTAATATCAAAGTTTACTACATGATTGCCTCTCGAAGTAGGTGCGGGGTCTAAACTCCTCAGCAGCGCAGGAAGTGATGCGGGTTCGGTTAATATCAAATTGGCGCTGTCCATTAAATTACTCCGCCGTTAGGCGTCCCCAAGCGGACTACATTATCACGAGCCTGGCTTGAAGGGCGCCGGCCTTTTTCAAAGCGTTAAATATCGTTATCAGGTCTGTTGGTGATGCCCCTATGGCGTTGAGGGTATGGGCCAGCTCAGAGACGGTTACTGTCCTGGGTACAGGAATCAGATGTCCCTCTTTCTCTTCGACTCCTATTATCGTTTCGGGAACTCTTTCTGTTGTTCCCGAGTCGGAGAAAGGAGCGGTGGGCTGGGAAACAACTTCGGTTTCTTTGATTTTTACAACGAGGCTGCCCTGGGAAATCGCCACTGCGGATATGCCCACATTTTCCCCGACCACAATCGTGCCGGTACGCTCGTTAATAACTACTACGGCGGGAACATCTACCTTGACATCGTGCTTTGTAATATCGTCGATAAAGCCTGCTATACCCGTCTGTCTAATTTCATTGGGGACTTTAACTTTGATGGTGCCGGCGTCAACTACTACTGCACTGTCTGGAAAAGTTGCGTTGATGGCCCTGCTGATTCGCTCTGCAGTTGAAAAATCGCTGTTTCTAAGATTAAGCGTGATAAGCCTGTGGCCTGCGATGTATTCCACAAATGTGGCAATTTCTTCCTTTTCGACTGTTGCACCGTCGGGAATTCGCCCGACCGTCTGATGGTTCTTTGTGATGGAAGCCTTCTTTCCTGCTGCCGTCCAGCCGCCAATCGAGACTCCCCCCTGGGCCACGGCATAAACCTGGCCGTCAAGACCTTTTAACGGTGTCGGCAACAGCATCGCACCCTGAAGGCTTTTAGCATCTCCTATAGCAGAGACATCAACGTCAATTCGTGAGCCTTCGCGGGCAAAAGGTCCCAGTTCTGCTGTAACCATAACCACGGCAATATTGCCGCTTTTCAAGTCCGTTGGCCTAAGAACCAGTCCCGAATCCCTTAGTATATTCGTCAGCATTTGTCGCGACAGCAATGTTCCGTCGCCGGTTCCGGCCAGACCAATAACTAATCCGATACCTCTGAGCGGGTTGCTGCGAATCCCCTGAATATCAACAATGTCCTTGATTCGCTCGCATTGTCCGACTTCAACCGTACTTAGCAGGATTAAAAGCAAAAGTATTAGACGAGATTTCATCCCGCACCTACTTTTCGGATTTTTTGTATTTTGTGTTGGATATACTTTTTTTAACATAGCTTTCCTCTAAATTCCAAAGTATGTGCGGGGTTAAAACGGCCAGATAATATCGAATATTCTTCCGAGCCAGCCCGGCCTGGTATATGGTGCCGCGATACCCGTGTTTTTGGTTACAATGTGAAAGTCTGCAACCTGTTCGCTCTTGACTGTGTTATCAAACGCAATATCGCTTGGCCTGACTATGCCGCTTACCTCAATGTTTTGTATGTCGCCTGCAATATCACGGCGGCGCGCTCCAATAACCACAAGGTTGCGATTCGGCAGGATATCCACAACAACCACCGTGACCCGGTCGATAAACTTGCGTTCGTCTTTGAAGTCAGCCTTGCTTTTCAGCTCATTCGTGGATTCAGCCGCCATGGTAAAACCGGGGATACGCGGTAGAAGATTATTATTTGGTGTTGTTATACCAAGCTCTCCATTAAAGGTGGTTGATTTGTCAACCTCCTTTTTCAAATCTCTTTTTGCTTTGTTATCTACCTTGCTGTCTTCACTAATCATAATTGTCAGGACATCGCCTATGTTACGGGCCACATCGTCGGCGTATAAATCCCCCATAACCTTGTCTCTTTTGGCCCAGATAGAATCCGCTTGTGAGTCAGCCATTGGCAGGGCCGGGCAGAGCAAAAAAACCGTTAAGATAAATACCAAGCTTGTTCTATTGTCCATTTTTTCTCCTTTCAGATGACCGGTTCCACTGTCCCGTCTTCATTGACCCTGACTAAGATTATTCGTTGTGAGTTCAGGTTTCGCACTTTTATATATTCACCGGTTCGCCCCTCTTGCATAGCTTTTCCGATGGCCGTAACCAGAAGCAGCGGTCTTTTAATTCGCATAACAACATTCTGATTTCGCCCGACAATAACTGCCGGCTTGGCGGGGCCAAACATATGCGGCCCAAGCACGGTCTTTGCAGGCACCCGGCGTTTGGTGATAAGGCCATAAGGCGGCTTCCAATTAGCAGGCTGAGGCTGGTTTGATACGCTGCTTTCTATCTCGACATTATTAGAGCTGATGACCGCACCTGTGGGAATATCAACCAGAGCCACTGCTCTGCGACAATTGTATTTTAAGCGGAAAGTTACTTCACGCTCCCCTGTTTGTTTGCCGTTCTGCATCACGGCAATCCGGACCTTAGCCTGGTTTCTTGCGATGCTTTTGACCGAACGAGGGGACAATTTTATATCTTTGCCTTCTTCGGATATGGTCAAATCTTTCGGTGTCCGTATTGGCTCCCATTGGCAAACCGAACGGTGAGGTGGATTTTTTTTCAGAAACGCGCTCGCCAGCTCAACGAGTTCACCGCTTTTGATAATTTGATGCTTTCGCTTTACCGTTATTTTTTCCGCACCCGTTAATGTTACTTTTGACGCCGGGATTCCGTTGCAGGCCAATCTGCTCAGGACCATTGGCCTGTCGATGACTATTTCCTGGCCCGGCAATGAAATCCGACCCAAGGCAATTTTGCTTGCCCTGGCTAAAAGTAGGTGCAACCCCGTGTGGTTGCCCTTTCCTTCTGCTGGATTGCCGCGTATTATGCTGACTTGACCCAGCCTGATAGTATCGTCGCCGATTTCGACCTCTCTCAGCAGGTAAAGCTGTAGAGTAAAATCCTTTGTAGGGGCAGCCCCGTGTGGCTGCCCAGGGCAGACACGCAGGCCTGCCCCTACGGTCATAAGCACACAGGTTACAAATATCCTAACGTTCTTATGCTTTTTTGCTCTTGTGCTTTTTCTTCTGTTCATAATGGTTCCTTATCTGACAATTTCATTTGCCGTTCGAAGCATATCGTCGCCTGCCTTTATTGTACGCGAGTTTATTTCGTATGCTCGCTGGGCGGTTATAAGGTTGACCAGTTCAGTTACCATCTGGACATTGGCTTTTTCCAGAAATCTCGATTGAATAGTGCCGAAACCTGCATCTCCTGCAGTGCCGGTTGTAGGGGTGCCGCTTGCGGGGGTCTCTGACAGCAGATTATCTCCTTCACTCGCAAGACCCGACGGATTAGGAAATCGGGCCAATTGAAGAGTACCTACAACTGATTGCGTTCCCCCGGAATCGGTAATATTAACACCTCCGTCTTTTTCGATACTTACAGAGGTAGCGTCTGCTGGAACAGTAATCGCCGGCTCTAAGGAGTATCCGGTGTTAGTAACTAACTCCCCGTTGGCATTCAATTGCAGTGAACCGTCGCGGGTATACCTTTTATCGCCGTTTGGCAAAATTACCTGAAGGAGGCCCTCGCCCGTAATAGCAATATCAAGATTTCGTCCGGTATTCTGAAGCTCGCCGGCGGTATGCACTTTTATTGTAGATATGGTGCGGACACCACTGCCTATTTCAATGCCACCGGGAGAATTTATGCCCGATGACACTTCCGTGCCTGGTTCCTGCAGTGTGATGTAGAGCAAATCACCAAAATTAATCTGGCTTCGCTTGAAACCGGTCGTGTTAATGTTGGCAAGATTATTGGCGATTACATCAACCATCCTCTGCTGGGCGCTCATACCCGTTGCCGCAGTGGAAAATGCTCTTAACATAATTTTTTTCTCCTAATTTTAATGGTTTACAAATTCAAAAGTGCACCTTGTTTCTTTAAGCCATAGCTACACTCATAATACTGTCGGTGGCTTCGGCCTGCGCTGTGACGAACTTCATATTCGCTTCGTAGAGTCTGGATACCATCATCATGTCCACTAATTCGTCTATCATCTTAACGTTGGATGCCTCCTGGTAGCCTTGTTTTACAACTATATTTTCGGCTGCAACTGCTGTTATATCCTGCTCCGGCATCTGGTAGCAGTTATCGCCGACCGGTACAAGTGTGTCTTCGTTGTCTGGGAAATCAACGAGTCTGAATTTTCCTATGGTTATACCGTCTATACCGCCGGATTTGATGTTGCCGTCGCTTGCGACATTCAGTTGCGCCGGAGCCACACCGCCCGGTATCGTGATTGCCCCTGCTTCGCCTGATACAATCCTTCCCACTGAATCCACTATTTGCCCATTTTGATTCGCGCCGAATACGCCGTTGCGGGTATAAAGCGGACCTTCGGGTGTCTCTATCACAAAGAAACCTTTGCCATACAGCGCAAAGTCCAGCGGCCGGCCTGTCTCTACAATACTGCCCTGAGAAAAATCAAATACCGACTCCAGGTCAATACTGCCGGGAGAATAAGTTTGCACCCCCGTCCCTTGTGCCTCGAGGGATTTTGAAAAAGCGTTGCATCTACGCTTGTATCCGACCGTGCTGACGTTGGCCAGATTGTGCGCGATTATATCAAATTCCCGCGTCAGCGCGTCAATGGTTGTACTAACCTGGGTTGTAATCTCAGCCATTTTGAGCTCCTTGCACAGCCACAGGCTCCGCAGCGTTTTCCAAAACACCAACATCTTGACTTTCAATCCTGGCCCTTAGAGAAGCTGCGTTGGTAGCGCGAATCAGCTCGTTAACGTCTGAGTCGCTTAAGCCTGTCAATTCAACCGCTATCGAAAAACCGCTTGGTATGATTTTCGTGTGTCTGACCTCGCCGATATCTTCTACTATTTTTAATGTTGATGGTCTGTCTCCCTCAGGCTCCGGGGCCGAAGCCCGGTTCTCTTCTTCATCCAGCCTGAGGACTACCAACACTCTGTCGCCCATTTCTACTTTCAGTGGGGCCTCTATACGCAGGCCGGGACCGGCGAGCTCGGTAACGACCGCAGGTATAAATTCCGGCGGCGCCCAAACGCTGCCGGCGGCGCTTGCCGAACTTCGGTACATTCGGAAGCTCTTCATACTTTTGTGACCGTCTGCGGCGTGCGTTCTTGTGAATGGAAAGTGTGCGATAAAGGCTGGTTTGTTTACCGGAACACGCAAGAAGCGCCGACGATTAACGAAACGCAGGTCATCACTGTGATTTAAGACCAATATGTCACCGTTGCAGCTAATCACCGAAGTATCAAACTCCCAAATCGACACGCCGAAATAATAATGAACACGCCAAATCTCGCCGAAGATGATTTTTATCGACTCTACCAATTTAACCACCAGTTCTCTCTCGTTATTTTCTATTACAGCAGCCTCCATACTGCCTGAAGCCTGTTCCGCTCCGCGTGTTATATGAATTTTCTTACCTATGGGAATTTGCCGGCTGCTCAATTTCTTAGGTTTCGTTGACGAGCCTATTGAGTCCGGAGGTCGTTTTTGGAAGCCAAGCTTTTCACGCAGGAAAGACAGCTCGATTCTCAACCGCTCGATTTGCCGGGCTGTTTGCTTTTTGTCGACGCTCTCTTTTATCATTACGGCGGCTCCCCGTTCAAAAGCGCTGCCCATGGTGAAAATTGCCTCGCTTTGCTTCAGGCCTGCTTTAGTGGCTATATCCAGCAGAAACTGACGTTCGCGTTCGCTCAGGCCGCTTTTATCAGCATACTCAACAAAAAGCAGACTGCCTCTTCTGCGTTCCTGAATGATACTATGGCGGCTGACCACTATAAACAGCACGGTTAATGTGATTAGGGCGGCAACCGAAGTTAGCATAAACCAATGCTCAACTATAAAGCTCGTGCTGAAGGGTTCGCTTGCGGCCTTCCACCGTTGTTCGGGTGTAAGGGCCAGTCCGCTGCTTTCGTGCCAAAGCAAGGGCGCCAGGATAATGGTGTTTAAAGATTCGGTTATTATTCGTCCTGTTATCATCTTAAAATGGCGTCCGTCCCGCCTACTTTTTGCCGAAGCAAGAAGCGGGACTATCTAATAAGATTGCTCAGTTCGTGTAGTATTTCATTGGCGGCCCTGATGGTCCTCGCATTGGCCTGGAAACCGTTCTGTGCGCCAAGCATATTAACGAACTCTGTTGCCACATCGGCGTTGGATTTTTGCAATGCCCCCCCGTGAATAGTGCCGGCTGCGCCGGTCATAGTGCCGGCAGCCGCCTGGCCGGAGCTGTCTGAAGGAATGAAATATCCACTGCCAATATTTTTCAGACCGGATGTATTTTCAAATAATGCTGCCTGCAAGGTGGCGATGTTCTTCTTGATGCCGTTGGTGAAAGCGCCGCTAATTATACCTTCTTTATTAACCGAAACGGTTGAAAGTCTGCCTGCTTCATATCCATCCTGTTCGCTTGCTGCTGCGGTGGAGCTTCCATTGAATTGTGTCAGGCCGTCCAGCTTGCCCACGGTACCCATTTGTATCTCGATGGTTTGGGGCTTTGCCGTATCATCTACAAACGTTATTACAAATTGGGGCAAATCCGGGCCGCTTAAACCGGCGTAAGAACCGTCACTTGCATTAAAACTTATGTTTTCGATACGCCGATCTGCCAGCCGTGTCTCACGGACATTGCCGCTGACCGAGCTAAGCACCATGTCCCATGTATTGGGCGTATTCGTTCTAACAAATGCGCCGGAGAGAACGTGTTTACCGCCTTGAGAGTCGTAAATCGTGATGCCGACGTTTTTGACTTCTTTGCCGCCGACGGTCGATATTTCAAAATAGCCCGGCGTTGTCAGCGAACCGTTCCCTGAGGTAGACAATCTTATGTCTGTTCTGCTGTAGCCGCGGCAAGCGTCTGTTATTTGGATTTTGCCGTTGACCAGAGAAGCGGCTGCACCGCTGAGAACATTGTTATTTAGGTGGCGGATAACCTCACCGAGCGTAGTGGTTGGATTGAAGGTAAACGTCTGGCCGCTGCTAAATGCAGTACCGTCGGGATTATAACCGGAAATAGTAAGTGTTCCTGACTCGCCGGCCGCGAGCTCGCCATCTGTGCCTGGACCACCGCTAAATTGGTCAAGCCGGCCAATTTCTGTTGCCGTCGTGGCGACTGTGCCGCCATTGGTAGTATAAGCCATATTCGAGGTTATCTGTTGTATTTGTGGTCCGTCGGCAAGCGTCGCATCGCCACTTAGATTACCCGATACTTGTATTGCCGATGTCTTATTTGCCGGCATCGAAGCATTGTAGGGGATACGAACATTACTATCACCGGGAGTCTGAAAACCATTACTTTCGCCTTCCGAACCGATGCGCTGGAGGCAAGAGCCCGTGACAGGGTCAATCAAATTCGAGTTCGCATCGACTGCGAACGCTCCTGAACGGGTATAAATGTTTTGTTGCCCGTCACTCAATACGAAATAGCCAACTCCATCTATTGCCAGGTCGAGAGGATTGCCTGTATGTATGATATTGCCTTGCGAGTTATCAGGCGTCGGCTGTGACATTTTTTCAATCGTGTTGCTCAGCAGTTCCGAGAAAGTAATTCTGTCGGACTCAGAAGCGGTCGAATTGACATTGGCCGGCTTGTCCCGCACCAATTGACCTGAAGATGGCCGTTCCAATCCTGGCGGGGATTTTGTTGTCTCGCCGGAAGACAATTGGTGCGGGATATCCGGCGTCTTTTGATGGGCCTGCAATCCCGTAATTCGCCCTGGTAATTCAAAACTCAACTTTCTGTCTCCTTATACCTTGTTCTTAAAATCTCAACTGATTTTAGTTTCTTACCGATATTACGGCGTCTAAACTAAGCGAATATTCCTGCACACCGGCCGTTACCCTCAAAAGACTCTCTCCCGTATTAGGTTCATTGTACACTTCATTAACTTGCCCTTCCTTCTGAACCAGGTCGCCCGTCTCTGTATCTTGTGTGAAAAATGTAACCTTCTGACCTATTAGTGAATTGGCATAGCTGCGGAGCGAATTGGTAAGCTCGCGGTTGCTAATCTCAAGAACTTCTGAAAAGTTGGAGTTCATTGATTCGAGCTGCTGAAGCTGTGAGAATTGCGCCAGTTGGGAAGCCATTTCGTTGTTGTTCAAAGGTTCCAGCGGGTCCTGGTTTTGAAGTTGCGTTATGAGAAGCTTCATATAATCCATCTGGATGTCAGTTGCTGATACTATTGGTGATGCTGGCATAATTTCGGCCTTCAATAAATAGTTAAACAAATTTTTTTTCAAAGACGCTGCTCAATGCTGTACCGACACACGTACCTGACTTATGAGGAGCAATTGGTATGCCACATTAAAATCAGACCTGGCTCTGTGGCACATATCTCCTTGCTGCATAAAGGATTAGGTGAACTGAGAAAATTGGGTACATGTCGAACTCAGGTTTATTGAGAATTCTCTGAGAGGATAAATTTTCCTCTGACCCGGAAAATTTTGCCGGTTCTAACCTGCAGAATGTGCCGAAAGTATTTATTGTCTGCCATATACTAACAGGTGACACTAAGACGTCCTATAAGAAACAACACCGCCTCGCTGTAAGTTTAGCTTTTTGTTTTCGCCTTTTTGTTTTCATAAAGTGTCCGATAAGATTGTCACATAACATCGATGCCTTTTTGGCCCTGACAAATCGGGGACATTATTGGCCGGTCCCATAAAAAATTAAAGTTGTTTCTGCTTAACTGTCGATTTAGTTGTCTGTCGGCCTATAGGTATGGGGTATACGGTATCTGTGAAGCAGAAATGTCTGTATGAGGGGGGATAAAGCTTATGGTTTTGTAACAAGATGAGTCTACGCAGGATTGTTGTTATAAGCAGGGAAGCGCAGGTCAAACAATTAGCGCAGCAGGTGGGCCAGGAAATATTTGTGGCTGATGACCCGGCCGAGGCCCTGGATATCGTCGACACAGTCAGTCCGAATTTGATTCTTTTTGACCATAGGTTCACGCCGGCTCATATACACGAATTCCACGATGTGGCCTCTAAAAATTCGATAGATATTCCACCCATCGTAGCAGTTGGTAACGACGAAGAAGACAGCGACCTCTCTGTAGAGTTCAAGCGGACAGGTGCCTATGACTATCTGCAGGGAAGTCGGGATTACATCCGGCTGGAGGAAATTGTAAGCCGGGTCAAAAATGAAACAAAGGCCGTTGATTTTGAAAAAAATGCGAGCGTTTTTTTTGCTGATGACTTTGCTGCCTCCATTTTTATGGTCGGCCGGAGCAGAGCATTCATCAAAACCCTTGGGATGATTAGACTCGTCGCTGCCAGCCGGTGCAATCCGGTTTTGATAGTCGGCGAAACCGGCACCGGCAAAGAGCTGGCAGCAAAGGCAGTCCACACGCTCAGGCATCCGAAAGAGCCTTTTGTACCTGTCAATTGTGCGACCCTGACCGCAAATCTGCTCGAAAGCGAGCTTTTTGGCCATGAAAAGGGCTCTTTCACCGGCGCCGACCGCGAGAAAATAGGGCTTTTAGAACTCGCTGGGGCCGGCACAATGTTCCTTGACGAAATTAGTGAAATGCCGATGGACCTGCAGAGTAAGCTGCTCAGAGTGCTTCAGGAAAAAACTTTCAGAAGGGTCGGCGGCGTCAAAAATATCACCTGCAACGCTACGATAATAGCATCGAGCAATCGCAATCTATATAGGGAGACTAAAGCTCATCGCTTCCGGCGGGACCTGTATTATCGTCTCAACATCTGCCCTGTTATTATTGTGCCTCTGAAATCGCCTGACCGAAAAAAGGATATTCCACTGCTGGCCGAATATTTCCTCAAGACATCGACTATTTGTCCGGAAAAAAGCGAAAGAATAACCTCTCTGACCAATTTAGCTGTCGAAGCTTTGATGAAACACGATTGGCCCGGCAATGTCCGTGAACTCTGTAATGTTATTGACAGGGCGATGCTGCTGGAAACAACGGACAAAATTGGCCTGAGCAGCATTATAATTGACCCGGCCGAGTGCGGTGAGTCAGCGAGCTTAGCAACTGGTTACATCAAGGATTTTTCACTGGAAAAGGCCGAAAGGGAGCTTATTGCCAGGGCTTTGCAGGAAACAGGCTGGCAAAAGACAAGGGCCGCTGCCCTTCTCGGCATAACCAGGGCAACTCTCTATGCCAAGGTCAAGCAGTACAATATCGAAAAAGGCTCGCTACTCGCGGGCGACCACACTGTGCCTGCGCAACCGCAGGTACAGGCAGGAGAAACGCGAAATGAAGTCTCATTGCCATCCTTTCCTCAGCACGTAACTTCTTGATAATCAAGGATTTGGGCTGCCCTGACAGAATGGTGCCTGCTAATTTTTAATCCCACACAAATTCCCCGGTCCGCCATAGGCGCGTGGCAGCCTCAATCGCAGGGCTTCGACTGAGCTTTGCCGAATGTCCTTGGGGATGGCGCTTCTTTGGAAGCACGAGCCGGTTTCTGTCAGAAAATCTATCGGCTCGTCTAAAATCCTGACATTCCTTTGCGGTGCGCACAGCCTGATGTGGCACGATAAGTCGATTTACCGGTCAAAAGGCTCCTAAACGCACCTGGGCAGGCGTCGGTAGCCAACCTGGCACAATTATTGCTATTCATACAAGAGGTTATGAAATGCGCCCCGCACCTACTTTGAGCATTGGTGGTCGATTGGTAACCGTTTGTAGGATTACAAACCGTGCATTGGATGTTATTCGATGGTAGATTCTCAAAGTAGGTGCGGGGCAGAGTTGGACATTATGGCGATAGAGAACCGACAAGATATTCTCGAAGAGAATGCCGGGAACTCGGGACCATCGGACAGTGAATTATTTGCAGATGAGGTCCACGAAGGACTCTTGGAGCGTGAAGTATTTGCCGGAGACGAAGAGTTCTATAGACGTCTTGCCGGCCAGGGCTGGCCCCAAACCGATGCGACGCAAACCCAACCCCCGCCCCCCGAGATTGACCTAAGTGAGATAAGCGAGCTAAGCGAACCACCGCAGGTGCCGATTCGGCGAAAACGTTTTTCGAGACTACAGAAGCTCCTTGCTGCAGGTATTGCCGTCGTTGCCCTAACATTGTTATACACGTTGTTGAAACCTCGTTTATCGTTTCTCACCGACTGGTACCATCTACGTATCGCTAAACAGGCACCCTCCACTAAACCGCCGGACACGGATTCCACGCAGATAGGCCCGGAGCAAATACAAAAACCAAAATCTTTGTTTCCGTCAACAAAAGCTCTGTCTCTCAAAGTTGCGCGAGATTTCTATCTGCAGAAAGATTACGAGCAGGCTTATACCGCCTATGAGCAGCTTCGCCAAAGCCTTCCGGACACTGCCGAAGGGGAATTGCTCAGAGATTTTCTTCAGCTAAAAATGGCTCTGTGTATCAAAAAGGCCGGTAATGCCGACCAGGCAAATAATTTATTCAGGACTCTTTTACGAAGTCCGTCACCTGTTGTCAGGGTGCTGGCAAATTATCACCTGGCCTTTATTGAACTGCAGAGAGAGCAATACTTAAAAGTACGAACCAGAGCCTATCAGACAATTGTCTTAATGGATGCGGTGGATTTCGACGAAGCCTGGGCTTCGTCGCTGCTGCCGGATTTTCAATTCCTCGTTGCTGAGTCGATGACCAGGCATATCCTTTCACTCTGCGATGCCGACAAAGACCTTCCCGGCCGGTTGTGGAGCACCGTTGCGGAAACCGACCCTTTCACAAACCTAAATGAGGCGCAGTTGCGTTCGCTTTTGAATTCCGGCTCAGAACAGTTGCGCCGCGGCCTGCTGGGCCCGCAAATTGAAAACATCGAGCACAAAGGCGCCTTATCTCGCTGGTCTGTTGTTTGCCACGGGGCGGCGATTGACGAGCTGCTGGCGAGATTTGCCGCCAATGCCGGCCTTAATATTACCTGGGATTTCTGCGAGTCCCGCCCCTCGTTGGCGCGCTCGTTCGAAAACCAGTTGTACGAGGGGCGGGGCGAGGCGGCGGACACGGAAACAGCAAAAGATGCCATCCGCAAAAGGCCGGTGAGTTTGTATCTGCCCGAAGTAACGACGCAGCAATTTATCACAGCCGCCTGCGGGCACGTTGGATTGTTGGCCCGGCAGGAGCAGATGGGGAGCGTAAATATTTTCAATCCGGCCGATTATTCCTCATTATCAGAACACATTTCTTTGCTTACCGAGGAGGCTATTTCGCTGTGGAAAAGATATTTATCCGTGTTCCATAGTAACAAACGTGTCCCCAATGCTCGTTTTGCTCTGGGGCTTCTGCAGGCCCGGATAGACCGAGCCAGCGATGCCATTGCCGAATTCAGATTAGTGGCCAATCGCTACGAGCTGTCATCGGTGGCGCCGTTTGCTTTGTTACATTCGAGCAAGCTCAAAACTAATCTTCGTGATTATTCAGGTGCCAGGGAGGATTTGAAGCAGCTTGTCGAGCAGTATCCTGACAGCGAGCTTTCCGGCCAGGCCTGTCTTTATCTTGCGGATGCCACGATGAAAGCCGGACTTTTGAATGAAGCCCAACGACTCTATTCCAAAGTTTACCACCTTGGTCTGTCTCTCGAATCACAGGCTGACTCTGCCTTCGGGGCGGCAGGATGCTTCTACGAGGAAAAAGACTATGAATCCGCGGCCAAATGGCTGACTCGATACATCAATCTCGCCATAGACCACCCTGACAGAAACTTGTATTCGGCATACTTTCTGTTAGGTAAAAGCTACCTGGCTCTAACAAAGACCAAACAAGCCTGCGAGGCCTTTCAATACTCCCTCAGCGGACCGGCAGGGCAGTTGACAGGAGAAGAATACATAGAGGCCATCTCGGCTTTAGTCGAAGCTCAAATACAGCAGGAGCAATTTATCGAGGCGCTTACATTGTTAGAAAACGTACCTTCCCGCCGGTTCTCGTCGAAGGATTCTATCGAGATATTGCTGCTCAAGAGCAAAGTCCTTCGGACTATGGGCCTGGTTGAAGAAGCTATGGCCGTGATTGGTGACAAGGCGCAATATGTTCGCGACCCACAGGTAAAGGGGCGAATTTCTTTCGCATTAGCTAAATGCTCCATCGCTGAAGGGAATCTGGGACTTGCCCGCGGAGACCTGGCCGAAATCCTTGTCCTCGTTGAACCGGGGTCTTTGGCGCACGAGATCGCTCTCGAATTGGCTGATGTTTGTTTGAAGCTTGGCCAAACTGCTCAAACCATCTCCATTTGCTCGCAGCTCCTGGATTTGGGCCCATCGGCACTGATAAAGCAAAAGGTATTAAACATCCTGGCGGAAGCCTATAATCGGCAGAAAAATTATGACAGGGCGACATTGGCTCTTTTGGGCAGGTGGAATAAGGACAAAGCCCAAAACGAAGAAGGAACGTTTGACAAACCGGCCGCCACAGACCAATCGCCCCCCCAACCTCAATAGGAACCTATAGAACAGGAAGCCTGCGACAATGAAGACAAAAACCAAAAACGTAGAGCTAAACTCAAGCATCGGGAATCGAGCATTGCTTAACACCTTTTGTTCCCTTTCTTTTTCGTTTTTATCTTTGTGTTTCTTAACATCGCTTGTCGATGCTCAAATATCATCGGAACAGCTTGACCCAACTAATTCTTTAGTGCCTTATTTAACGGAGACTCTATTTGATGTGAATATTCCAACTGTTCGTCAGATGCAGCCTGTTAAGTCTCGTTCAACCCGGCAGGAACGGGACATTCGGCTGAGCTCAGTCGAAGCCCTACAAATCAGTAACGTCGATGCTGAAAGTTCTACTACCGGCGTTAATCAGAAACTGACGCACAAAGGTTTTACTATTCCGGCCAGCCAAAGTAATCACCTCGGACGTCAATTGTGGCGGGCCGGGATTAGTGCTTATGAAGGCGAAAAGGACAGGAAAAGCAAAGTCGCGCTCAAGCGAATAATCGAACAAATTCGCTCTGTCGAGTTTGCGGAGCCGAAGAAAACTGTCGAACCTGTTATTATCGTAGGGGCGGTTCGCGAACCGCCCGTACAAACAGTGGAACCAAATGAAACTTCATCCCACACAGAAGACAAAGAACCCCGCACCTACTTTGAGTCGAACGCCAATGCTAAAAATAGGGGCGGGTTAACCGACCGAACATTGCAGTTAGTAGACGAACTGGGACAACATCCTGACCGGTCGGACAATCCTTTTGCGTTGGGCGAGGTTTTGTACTCCAGCGGACGTCTGAAAGAAGCAGCGGTATTTTATCAGGAAGCTCTTAAACGAAAAAGCTCGGACAAGGCCGGCTCCGACCAGGATAGGGCCTGGATTTTATTCCAGATAGGTAATTGCCTGAGAGTTGATGACCCGCCAACGGCAAAGAAAATGTACGGACTACTAATAACAGAATATTCCGATTCGCCCTGGGTCGACCTGGCCAAAGCAAGAGAAGGATTAATTGATTGGCAGCAGAAAGACAAACCCCGGACGTTGATTGTCGAATCTCGATTGTAGAAAATCGGGACTGCCAGCGGTTTCCTGGCTGTACCTGATTTTCACAGGTGCAGGCGGTGGAAAGTGGAGTATCTTTGAAGTGAGTAACAACACAGTAAAAAACTTAAACCGAGGCCGGCACAGTGCTCCGGACGCACAAAGACAATCCCTGATTCCAGCTTTGGCGCCGGCAGGTTTACCCCTGCGGAAGCAGGGGCAGGGACGGTCCTGCACACCCGGCAGCCCGGCATTGCCACTTCCGGCAATGACGGGTGCGTTTGGAGACCCCGAAGATATTGCGAATGTCTTGATAGTTGATAACGACACCGAACTGGCTCGATTTATGCTTGAAATTTTAGCTCAAAAGGGGATTCGGGGTCACTTGGCCGGTGATATAAAAGATGCCATCGACTTCCTTGAGAAGGGAAGTTGCGACCTCGTATTTACCAGTGACAGGATAAGCCCATCGGCCACAAGGCAGGGCCGGACGCAGGATGGTTTCGAATTGCTTCGGAAAATCAGGGCAAATTCGCCGGAGCTGCCGGTCGTTATGATAGCAGACGGTGAAAGGCAAAAAGCAAAAGCCCAAGAACCACAGACAGGATACGAACTGATTGAGACGGCAGTTAAGGCCGTCCGCCTCGGCTCTTATGATTTCCTCGTCAAGCCGCTCGCGCGCGCACGAATTGAGGGATTACTGGATACTTTCCTGCCCAACCACGGCGTCTCAACGATAGCTTCTGCCTACGAGGGCACCAACTGTCTGTATCGAATTGTGGGCAGAAATGCAGAGATGGTTCAGACCGTTAATTTGGCTAAAAGAGTAGCTCCAACGTCAGCGCCGGTTTTAATAAGTGGCGAAAGTGGAACAGGCAAAGAATTGCTCTCTTATCTTATCCACCACAGCAGCAGAAGAGCACAAGGTGCATACATTAAGGTTAATTGTGCCGCCTTGAGTGACTCCCTTCTTGAAAGCGAGTTGTTTGGTCATGAGAAGGGAGCGTTCACCGGCGCCTATAATCGGCACAAAGGTCGATTTGAAATGGCTCATGGCGGCACACTGCTCCTGGACGAAATTGCCGAAACGCCAATAAAATTTCAGGCAAAGCTCTTGCGGGTGCTCGAACAGCAGGATTTTGAACGTGTCGGAGGAAACGAAAACATCAGGGTCGATGTTCGAATAATAAGCACTACCAATAAGGATTTATTGCAGGTAGTGCAAGAGGGACGATTCCGTCAGGACCTTTACTATCGGCTAAACGGCGTTAAATTAGTCATTTGCCCTCTGAGGAAACGAAGGGATGATTTGGCTGACCTCGTTTGGTATTTTGTCAATCTTTATGCCCGCGAAGCACAGCGTCGTATCACTGAGCTCGACTCGGCGATGATGGACATTTTCACCAAGTACCACTGGCCCGGCAATGTCCGGCAATTGCGCAATGTCGTGCGGACATCCCTGATTTTGGGTGTTGGCGAAGCCCTGTCATTGGCCGATGTCTCCTGGCTCTTTGATGAATTACAACCGCTGCCACAGTCCACAGGACACCTTACGGTGGAAAAAGCAAACGGTCATAATACGTCTACCGCGATAGATGCGTATGCACCCACGCCTGCTTGTGAAAGCAGAAGCGAGAGCGGACTCGGCGGAGTGCCGCTTGAGCAGATTGAGCGAAGAGCTATCCTGGATACTTTACAGCAGACCGGAGGCAACCGGACCAAGGCCGCAAAGGTATTGGGAATTAGCGACCGAACGTTAAGAGACAGAATGCACCGATATCGCAGAGAAGGCGTGGGCGTGTGAGCTAACCCGAACCGGGTGCTTGCAGCCGGTTTGATTACAATATTCTGTAAACATTTGATTGGGACACGAAAATGGCAGATGCAGATGAGACAAAAGAGCAACAGCAGGAGCAAAAGCAAGAGCAAAAGCGAGAGCAAACAGAAAAGGGCAAGGTCTCGGCGGAACCGAGCGACAAGAAGGCCTCTGGCGGCCGTTTGCAGTGGATAATAATGGCTGTTGTCGTAATAGTTGGTGCCGGTGCAGGCTTTGGAGTCGGTCGAATATTTGGTGGTTCCGGCACAGCCGAGACCGCCCAGGCCACCGAAGGCGGACCGACCCTGCCGGAGGGCATAAAAGCGAATACCCCGGATTTGACCGGCGACGCATCTCAGCCGAACTGGTTCTATGATTTGGAGCCTGTTGTGGCAAATCTTGATGCACCCGGCGTAACACGCTACGTTCGGCTGACTCTGACACTGGAAATAGACCCTCAAGTCGAGCAGAAGAAAGGAGTCGTTTTTATTGAGGAGAAAAAACCACTCCTGACAAACTGGCTTACCATCTACCTTGCAGGTTTAAGCCTTGAAGATATAAGAGGGGACAGGAACCTCAAGAGTATTCAATCCCAGGTACTTGATGCTTTTAACGAAAAGCTTTTTCCTGATTCCAAACCTCGAATCAAACGCGTTCTGTTTAAGGAATTTGCCGTACAATGAGTACCAGAGCAGCTCAAAATATATCTAAAGAAATGATGCAACAGCTCCTTATGGCTGTCGGTTCGGGGCCGATGGAGGATACCACCCAGATAAAGGCTACAGAATACAGTTGGCATCATCCTCACTACTTTGATAGAAGCCATCTCAATAAACTCGAAGATATCACAAAAAAAGTAGCCAGGGCAATCGCTGCAAAATTCACTGGCTTTTGCAACGGTGAGTTCGATGTAGCGGTTCTCTCCATCACCCAGCATTTTGCTGCCGAGCTTGTTGACCAGGCCCTGGAGAGCAAGCAGAATGATTATTACCTGGCTTTCGGCAACAACCAGGAGGCTTCATGTGGACTTATTTGTGTACCTACACAAACTGCATCCATCTGGGCGACACAGTTGCTTGGGGATACTGAATCCGAAGGGGATTCGAGAGTGGATTTATCGCTGTTGGAAGAATCGCTTTTATTAGACATCGCTTCTGCCATCGTTGATGCGTTTTCGAGCCCTTTTAAAAGTTACAATTTTCAGCCGGCTGAGAATATTGTCAGAAGACTGTTACCTCTTGAGCTCGAAGGCACAGAAGAACTCTGCAAATTTACTTTTCAAGTCAAGAAAAGCGACCAGGAGGGCAGCTCCGAAGCTTACATCTTAATACTCTCAAACAAACTCCAACCTATGGTGGGAAAAACCGTGGAAGCTGCTGCCAAATTCTCGCCCGGGGAGATTTCAAAAGCAATCCTTGACCGTATGCAGGAAATGCCGGTTTCTGTTGTGGCTCAAGTGGCTTCTGCTGTGCTCTCTTTTGGAGAAATAGTGAGTCTTCGACCTGATGATGTACTGTTGCTTGATAAAAGAATTAATGAGCCAATCGAATTGATAGTAAACGGACAAAGGGCCTTTCGAGGCTGGCCCGCGAAATCAGCCGGAAAGAACGCTGTCCTGATTACGGAACTGTCTTGTAATACACAAAAGATATAAATCCAATTACAGTACGGGCAGCCCCGCGTGGCTGCCCTGGGCGGGCACGAAGGCCTGCCCCTACAAAAGGAAATCAAAATATGGCAGAAACAACTGAAGCCACAGAAGAAAAGAGCGACCAAAAGCAGGACCAGGAAAGTACGCCGGAACCGAAACAGGAAGACTCGAAAACGCAGGCACAACCTGTCGAATTTGCCGAGGTTCCTGCAACCGGGGACACAGGCGCCGGCGGAAGTATCGACGTCTTACTGGACGTGGGCATTTCTATTACTGTTGCTATTGGACAGACAGAGATACCTGTTCGCAGACTCTTGCAGCTTGGACCTGGCTCGGTGTTGGAGCTCGATAAATCTATTGATGAACCGGCAGACTTGTACCTGAGGGACACTAAGTTTGCCACGGGAACTATAGTGGTGGTGGACGGCCGGTTCGCCATTAAGATAAAGCAGATTCTTGGCCTCGATGATTCTGCTCTCGAGGCGTAAATCAGAATCGCCCCGATTCTTGCTTTTGCAGGAAAGCAGAGGGGTAGAAGGAACCATAATGGCAGACGCTGGACAACAAAGTTCATCGGGATTGGTGAGACCGAATTTGCCCCGCACCTACTTTGAGAAACTATAACCGCGATAATATCAAAGTAGGTGAGGTGTTGGATAAGAACTTATGAAAACAAAGACAATCAAAGTAGGTGCGGGGGAGCCGAATCTCATCAATACGCCGCTTGCGTCCCACAGCAATATTATTTTGGCTGTTGGCCTGGTGGCGGTCCTTGCCACACTTATAATACCTCTGCCAACCCAGGTGTTGGATATGTTTCTCGCTTGCAGTATATCCCTGGCTGTGGCTGTCTTGATAGTTACACTGTGCGCCCGCGAAGCGCTCGAACTATCTACTTTCCCTTCAATGCTGCTTTTTGTAACGCTGTTTCGACTTTCTCTTAATGTCGCCTCGACCAGATTGATACTTCTACAGGCAGACGCCGGTAGGATTATACAGACCTTCGGCGGCTTCGTTGCCGGAGGCAGTTTCGTCGTCGGGCTGGTAATCTTTTTAATCCTTGTTGTCATTCAGTTTATAGTAATCACAAAAGGTGCAGAGCGAATAAGCGAAGTTTCTGCACGTTTCACACTTGATGCTATGCCCGGCAAGCAAATGGCAATTGACGCCGACCTTAACGCTGGAACTATCACCGACGAGCAGGCCAACGAGCGAAGAGCAAAAATTGTCAAGGAAAGTGAGTTTTATGGCGCGATGGACGGTGCCAGCAAATTCATTCGGGGAGATGCCAAGGCAGGGCTGCTAATCACCGCGGTCAACATAATTGGCGGCATAGCTATGGGTTATTCACGCGCTATGCCCCTTACCGATGCAATAAGGACTTATTCTATTCTTTCCATCGGCGATGGACTCGTAACCCAGATACCATCGGTAATAATCTCCGTCAGTTCAGGCTTTTTGGTAACTAAAATCTCGTCGCGCTACAGCGTTGGACAGGACCTGTCCAGACAGTTTCTTAAGGCCAGCCAGCCGCTGATTATAGCGGCTGTCGTCATTGGTTCGCTGGTGCTTGTGCCCGGCCTGCCCAAAATTCCTTTTCTACTCTTGGCTACCGGCGCCGCCCTGTTCGGACGAATGGCGGCTAAATCGGAAAAGGGCCGAGAGCCTCGCGAGGCTCCCCCGAAAGCAAAGGCTGAAAAACAGCCGGTTGAAGAGCTGCTCGAAGTCGATAGAGTTTCTGTACAGGTCGGCGTCCGATTGATTAGTATGGTTGACCCTCGGAAAGACAGCGCTATCTTTGAGCGTATCGGAGCATTGCGGAGAAAATTCGCCCAGGAGCTCGGACTGATAATACCTCTGGTTCGCCTGCGCGACAATATCAGTCTCGAGCCGACTGCCTACGAGATTCGACTATCGGAGCTGCCGGTCGCCGCGGGGCGATTGGAGCCCGATATGTTCCTTGCTATGGATTCCGGTGCCGTACAGAGCAAAGTCGATGGGTTACAAACTGCCGAACCCGTGTATGGCTTGCCCGCTCTCTGGATTAAGCCGGCAACGAAGGCGGAGGCCGAATTAAACGGATATACCGTCATCGACCCTGAATCCGTATTTATTACGCATCTGTCCGAAACACTGCGAAAACACGCTGACGAGCTGTTGACACGTGAAGACGTACAGCTTCTTGTTGACCGTCTCCGCAAGACTCAACCATCATTGGTGGGCCAAATCGTTGGCGATGACAGAGAAGTATCTATTGGACTGCTTCAGCGTGTGCTTAAAAACCTCCTGAAGGATGGATTACCAATTCGTGATTTAACAACTATACTTGAATCGCTTGGAGAACACGCCTCAAAGACCAAGAACCCTATTGCTTTAACAGAGATGGTTCGAAAGTCGTTAAGCAGGACCATTACCGACCAGTTAAAAGACGAGGCCGGCAAAATCTCAGCCATAACGCTCGACCCCGCGCTCGAACATCAGATGACATCAACTCTGCGCGCCGAAGGGGAGACAATAAACCTCTCTTTGCCGACCGAAATGGTAATGGATATAAGCCGAAAAATCGCTCAAGTCTGGAAGCAGGCGTGCGACAAAGGTAAGGACAAGTTAGTTTTGCTGTGCGATTCGAGACTGCGTTCGCCTCTGTCGGCAATGTTATCGCGAACCGTCCCGCTGTTGCCGGTCGTCGCCTATGATGAAATCGTGCTCGGAACCGAAGTAGAACCAATAGAAGCTATATCCGGCCAGCAGACTGAATCGACACAGCCACAGGAGGCCGAACTTGCTGGAGTCTTAAAGTGATAATGTAATTTGTCGTCCGGCTTGTTCGCGCGGCGATACAAAAGCAGCGGCGACACAAAAAACGGGGCACAAAATTATGCCGTTACACGTTCGGTCAATTGCGGTAAGCATTGCGGTGATATGTTTCTTCGGCCTGAGCTTGATAGGCTGGGGCAGTGCTCACGCGCCGTTTACCTGCTGTAAGAGGGCTCTCGCCGGGGCGGCGGTTGCGTATATAGCAGGGGCCTGGGCTGTAAAGGCAATAAACGCTATTTTGATGAACGCTATGGTTACAAGCCGGATGAAGCGCCAAGAGGAAAAAGAAAATGCCGACAAAGGCTGAAAACCCCGTACCAATTGAAGCCGCAGCAATGCACCCAGCTTCATCTAAGTCTCTGTCTTTCGCCGAAGGACAATTGGTGCGGGGCGGTGAGTCTTCGATGGTGAGCTCAGCCGCACCGCCCAGTCGAACCGCTGATAAATCGGCCTTGGGGACAGCTCCGGCTGAGCTCAGAGTCGAAGCCCTTAAAGATAGCAGAAAGCATCTAAATACCATCGCATTGCGTGCATACTCCGGCCAGAAAACACAGGCGCTCAGGAACGACCGGATAGCTGAATTTTTGCCTATGGTTCGGAAAATAGTGCACAAGGTCGTAGTGTATATGAAGCCTCCGTTATCTTTTGAAGATTTAGTATCCGCAGGAGCTGTTGGCCTGGTCAAAGCAGCCCGCGATTTCGACCCCTCTCGCAATACCGAGTTCAAAACATACGCATACACTAAGGTCAAGGGAGCTGTTTTGGATGAGCTCAGAGGCTCATCTTTGCTACCTGCAAATCTCAACAAGCAGATTCGCAATGCGATGCAGTTGGCACAGAAAATCACAGAGCAGACAGGCGCCGCACCCACTGACGACCAGTTGGCTGAAGAGCTCGGAATAACAGTTGATAAACTTTATGAAACATTCGAAAGTGCTCGTGCCCGGCATTTTGTCTCCATCGATGGCTCTGGAGAGGACACGCCTGCACTGGGCGACCTCTTGACGGCGGAAAACACCGCTACCCCTGTCCAGCAGGTCGAACAGGCCGAGCTTATAGATAAGTTGGCCGAGGCGATACAACAGTTACCAGTCAGGCAGAGACAAATTGTTCTGCTTTATTATCAGCGGCACCTGACGATGAAGCAGATTGCCGAGGTTTTTGAAATTACCGAGCCTCGCGTAAGTCAACTCCACGCAAGTGCTCTGTTTAACCTGTCCGTAGAATTGAGGCAGTGGAACGATGGCAGATAGTGATTCAAATATAATAAAGCCGGTCGAAAGTTTGCTAAGTATTCCAACTGTAACTGGCGCCGGACGACGTGAGAACAGAAAACGCCGTCAGCAGCCGCACAAGCCAGATAAGGAATATTCCGAACAGGAGCAAAACAGCTCAGACGATGAGCAGGACCTGCAAAGCGAGCTTGAGAAAAAAGAAAATGACCGGAATACCATCGATTATTGCGCGTGATTCAATAACTCTCATTTTACAAGAAGCAATGAAAGGTTGGGATAGTAAATGCCAAAAACAGCGGGACACATTATAAAGGGAGGGGATGTTAAACTCGGCGGTCAATTCCGCCTCGATGTGGCGCAAGTGCAGTCTTCAATAGGTGGAACCCAAAAAACAACAGCAGCCCTGGTCACGCCCAAGGCGCGTATTATGGAAAGCCAACCTGGGTTTGCAGTCATAGAAATAACCTGTTCTTGTGGTAAAAGAATGGATTTAAGATGTGAATATAACGGTGCCCAGGCTCCCGAGGGGACCAAAGTCCAAAACGGTGAGTTGGCCGGCGCTGAACAGGCGCCTAACGAAACAAAAATTAATGGAGAAAAACAAAATGCAGACTAACCAAAAAATTATGATTTCACTAACTTCATCACTGCTGATTGCCTGTCTTTCCGGCTGTACGGTTACTAAAGAGCCGGGGAAGCTCTCTGTTGAGCCCATCTCACTTCAGCAGCCGCAACAAAAGGCCAGGCAGTCCGAGTCCGGCAAGTCGTCGTGCCGGGTTGCGAAAAGGTTCCAGGAATCCACCACACAAGGCCCAACCGTAGTGGAGTCCGCGATAGAATTGTCGGAAAAGTACGCTAAGCTCTCCGAAGAAGCGGCTGCCCTCCGGCAGGAAAAACAGGGCCTTACCGCTAAAAACCAGCAGCTTAAAGACCAGGTCGGCGCTCTTGAGGCTCAATTGCAGCAGGCGCAAAAGGAATTAAGCGAGGCAAATGACCTTATGATTGAAATGCGTCTTGAATTGAATAATTGGAAGACAGACATCCTCGGTTTTCGTGAGGAGATGCGTAACGCTGATACAGCCCAACTGGAAACGTTGCTCAGGATACTTAAAATCCTCGGCGGAGAGGTCAAGGCCGAATCAGCCCAGGGCCGGAACAAAAGCTCAACGGCGGTATCGATGAGTGAAACCAGCCAATCTATGCGGAAATAAATCAAAACTTTAGGGCAGGAAAATGAATATCTTCAAAACTGTATTATCGTTTCTTGGTGTTCGTCCCGTTAGAAGTAAAACAATACGCGCCTCTGCGAGAGGTTCCCCACGGACTTCTAACGGGATTCGCATCACGTTGTTCGTCTCTTTACTCTTCGATGAGATACGGCACACGATTTACGATAGCAGATTGACAATATTGTTGTTGTTGCCGGTTCTTTTATCAGGTTCAGGCTGCCAGTACTATACGGTCGCTGCTCCGATGGCGGAGTACTATTATCTAAATCCGAATAAGGATTTGTCCACCGTTGGCAGGACTGCTTTAGTCGAGCTGGAAAACAATTCGAGTTATCCTCAAATTTCCGCTGATGTAACCGAATCGCTTTTCCAGGCATTGCAGAAGAAACAGCTTTTCGGATTAGCTGTTGTCCACCGCAGTGACCCTGCGTGGCGCAGCTTGCAGCTCGGCTTGAACTCGGTTTCCCAATCGCAAAGTACTGCGGCTGCGGGGTCGTCGGCATATACCCTTGACCAGTTGGTCGCAATCCACAAGACCTTAAAGTGCGATGCCATATTGCTCGGAACTATTACACAGTTCAGCCCCTATCCTCATATGGCCATTGGTCTTCGCCTGAAGCTTATAGACCTGAGGGATGGGCAGTTGCTGTGGGCTTTTGAGCAGATTTGGGATACCGCCGATAAAACGACTGAGCTTCGGATAAAAAGCTATTTTCAATATCAGATACGCTCTGGTTTTGAACCTTTACGGGAACAGTTAGTAGCTGTGAGTCCGATTGAGTTTATCAAGTTTGTAACTTATGAGGTGGCCGAAACACTATAGTGCAAAAGGAAAGTACGCAAAAAAATATTATCGTCCGAAAAAAACGTCAACTTTAGAAAAAAATGAGAATCCGGCAAAAAATCCTAAAGTTTTGTCAAAATTGTGCGAGAAAAATTGTGGGATTAAAGGTCCCCAGAGAACGGTAGTGCATTGATAGAGAAAATACCTACGAATCAAATTCGAGATATTTCGGAAGAATTATCTTCCAGGCAGCCCCGCTCCGGCGGCGCTGTTCCAAATAGTGATACGGATGTATCCGTGCAGGTTAATTATGCTTCTTTAATTGACCAGGCAATGCAGGCATCGAAAGCGGATGCCGATGCCGTAGGCGCGGCACGAAAGCTTTTACTGTCAGGTCGGCTTGAAAGTCCGAAAAACTTCCGGGCAGCCGCAAAAAACATCATAAAATTCGGTATATAAAAGCCTTAACTGAGAAAGAGTTAAATCGCAGGGTCGACCACGGACGGTCGAATCAGAAGCCCGAACGGATTTCAGAAACTCGGCGAGGAAATGTGTAAACTTGGCACCACGAAGCTTATTCATTCCTCGCCGTCCTTTTGTTTATATTCGGGGCCGCATATTGAAAAAATATGATGGCTACGCAAAATATGAAATCGGAAACTTCAATCAGGGGAAAATTCAAAAAGCTTTGGAAGAATTACCTTTTGCAGAGTTTTTTAGCTGTCGTTGTCCTGTTTGTACTTGTGCTCGTCCTCGGCAGGGACAGGATAGTTGTAATCAGCGCGATGGGCGCCACCACTTTTATCGTATTCGCAGTACCCAAAGACTACGCCGCACAAACAAGAAATGTCATCGGCGGCCATCTGGTTGGATTAGCCGCTGGAGCTATATTCTATTTCACCCCGCTCCCCTATTACATTGAGTATCCCCTTGCAGTTGGAATTGCTATCTTTGTTATGGTAGCTTTGGACGTCGAGCACCCACCGGCCGCGGGCACAGCTTTGGCCGTCGTAATAAATGAGGTCTCACCTGGAGTTTTTGTTACCATAATGATAAGCGCGTTGGTACTGTCTCAATGCCGCTATTACCTCAGACACTACTTAAAAGATTTGCTCTAAGCTGACCTGCTCTTCAAAGCCCTTCGCCTGTAAATCGCAAAGCCGGGCCTCACGCGTAACAATCAAGAATCTGTCCCGTTAGGCCGTCATCTATTGACGCTCTTGTTATCTCAAGCAGGTCTGTATAGGTAAGGGTCCTCGAAGCCGACTTGTAGGATTTGGGGGGCCTGGTAACAACATCGCTTCTCTGTTGATAAGCATTATTTGACGTGCTCACTTGCCGCAGGGCGTTACTGCTTTTGCCGAGAGCTTTGCTTCTAACAATTCTACACGGGATTCTCTTTACCATATCATCACACTCCCTGTTAGGGCTATGTTAGCACATTCAAACAGCTAAATCAAGGGAAATAGCATCAGCTTGGCCCACAGGCCTGAGACTTTTCGTAGTAACGATGAAACTGCTTGCGATAAAGTGATATTATAGGACAAGGAGAAAGGACTTCCCCAGGCGCCAAATGCTCTGTTTGGGTGGGGAAATTTATAATGGATGCACATCGAGTCTGTGGCTAAAATACTATGTGCCTAAGTTGGTCTCGAATTTCAGTACCTAACTTTTGACAAAGGTCTTTACTGATGCGGATTATTGCCCAATGCCCGGCTTGTGGCAGCGTCTGGTTACTCGACGGCAGCGCCGCCGACCGTCGGATAAGATGCCGCAAGTGCCGAATGCTGTTCAAAGTCCCCAAGCTGGACGAAGTGCCGAAAGCGGTCAAGGTGATTAAACGCGCAAGGAGCACTACTTACGTGGATGAAGACGGTAAAACCTATGGCTAAAATCGATTGATTACCCCGCGTTAGCCCGCATATTTCATACTTCCTGTGATGAAGCTGTCTTTTAAGCTGGCTCACTTGTTTTCTACAATAAAAAAGGCCGTAAGTTTAATCCTCACGGCCCTGTATTACAAATTAGATTTGCAAGATAGCTATTTACCTGCCAGCCAATTGCCGGCGAGTATTGCAAAGTCTGTAAAGTTTATGGTGCTGTCATTACTTATCTCAGCCCAGTCGCAGTAATCGTTGGTTTCATCGCAGCCAGTATCAAGCCAATGAAGTGCCAGATGCTCCATATCAATCATATCTACGCCATCCGGACAGAAATAATCTCCCAGTACCGACTGCCACCAGTTCAACTTTGGATAGCTCATTCCCTCACAGGTCATCATCCAGATGTCTTCGCTACCATTTATTCTTTCTCCCACAAAGTCCCACCCGGCGTCCATAAAGGTAACCTGCATCTGCATCTGGGCTGTTGGCAAACCCGTTCCACCGGCACTGCTCGTCTGTCCGCTGGTGTTGACATCCCAGAATGAGTTTAGAACAATTGAATCCAGTTCGTTTATGCCTATCAATCCACCATCATTCAAGTCTCCCATAACGCTGTCGGTCGAATAGCAACTAATAACTGTGCCACTCCAGCCACTGCCGTCTCCATATAATATGCCGTTTGTTCCGACCAAACCACCAACAGCATCAATCCCGTTAACATCGCCCGTGGCATAACAGTTTGCGACGACCATAACGCAATGGTTTCCCACCAGGCCCCCGACTGAGGTTTTTCCAATAACGTTGCTGTCCGAATAGCACATCGTGATATTGGCCCAATTTTCTCCGACAAGCCCGCCGATACTGTTATTTCCTCCTATAACCGGGCCCGTCGCATAGCAGTTGGTAATTGTGCCGGGCACCGATACATCCAGCCCCCAGTGATTTTTGCCCGCAAGCCCACCGACGCTGTTATTTCCCGTAACGTTGCCGGTAGAATAGGAGTTCGTGATTGTGCCTATATTCTCTCCCACCAGTCCGCCGACCAATCGCTCTCCCGTAATGCTGCCGGTCGAATAGCAGTTGGTGATTGTGCCCCTATTATCTCCCACCAGTCCGCCGACACGCCCACCCCCCGTAACGCTGCCGGTCGAATAGCAGTTGGATATCGTACCACCGAAGCACTCCAACGGACTACACGAGCCATCTTGTCCCACCAAGCCGCCGACAGAATAATCACCCGAAATGTGGCCTTTTGAATAGCAATTGCTGATTGTGCCCTCATAATTCCATCCCACCAGTCCGCCGACTTCAAAGCTCCCCGCAACACTACCGCCCTCAACGTAACAGTTGGCGACCGTTCCATTCCATATCACTCCGACCAGCGAACCAACATAGCTTCCCGTCCCCGCATCAACATTAGGGTCAATCAATCCTAAATCTTTGATTACTGCATTAGGATCGTTAACGTAGCTGAAGAGTCCTATGAAGTTAGTTCCTGCAGAAGTGTATGTAAAGTTTGAGATTATATGGTTGTTGCCGTCAAAAACGCCGGTGAAGGGTCTATTGTCAGGAGAACCCCAACCTACCCAGTATCCAATGATATTGAACTCCTCCCCCGTATACCCACCAAGATCAATATCCTCCATCAGCTTAAAGCACTTGTCCCGGTCATCCCAATTCCCACTCAGCCCAATCTCATTCATCTGAGCCGCCGTATAAATCCGATATGGGTCATTCGGCTCTCCCGTACCCCCGCCATATTTGGCCTGCGCCGGTAATGCAAAAAAGCATAGTACCCACATTACCACTGCCATTATTGGTATGATTTTGTGTTTCATTTTTTCGCCCTTTCAAAAACTTTTGATAAATATATTATGACCGTACAGCCAACGCACCTGCACCCGTTTCGCGCAAGCGAAGTTTGTTGCACATTGATATGCTCAATCTATCTCCCAAATTCCGCATCTTTTGTACCTGGATTCTTCTTCTAACACCCTGAGCAACGCGCGCAGGACGCCAAATAAAGAAACTACTGGCTTTGGAAGGCAGGTTCGGTATGAAATAGAATACAAGTTTATGATGGCAACAAAAAGATTATGATAATTTTTGACTGCCTTCGCTTCTTAATTTTCCTTATTGTAACACAGGAGCAATCGTCTTTGCAAGGATTTTTTCTAATTTTTGACAATTTTTTTGTCCTCCGCGCTCTGTCTTCTGCCCTCTGTCCTCTGTCTTTATGCCTCCTACCCGCCATACCTCATTTTCCAGCCGATTTTCGCCAAAAAAAACGGCCCACACTCGCACAAAACAGCAAAGAAACTCTCTCAGAATTGCTAAAAGCGCTGTGTACCACAATTCCGCAGATTTGTCAATCGGGGTAAATATGGATATTTGAAAATTTTTTTACTTCTTTTCCGAAAACAGTTCAATCCACCTTACCCTATCATCCTGTCTAAAAACTCTCTGTGCTCTCGGTGTGCTCTGCGGTTAATTTTTTCGTGGCAAAAAAACCGTGAAATATACGGATTGATTTTTAGTTGGCGGGCAGGCAAATTGTCTGCGGTGGTTTTCATCCTGTTTTCTCAGCCGGCATGGACCTTTTCATCACGTCTTAGCTGAAGAATGTGTTCGATTACATCTGGTCTGCTGAGAATGCCGACTACTTGTCCGTTCTTTGATGTGACCGGAATCCTTCTGAAATAATTAATCATCATAAAATCACAAACACTCTGCAGGCTGTCATCTTCGTTATAGTGAACTGCAGGTTGCGTCATAAAATGCCCGACTGTTTTATTTTTTTCATCTTCATCGGCGTAGAATAACCGCAGGCAATCCTTCTCCGTAATAATCCCTACCAGGCTCATATCATCGGCGACGACGGGCATACCCGTAATTTGGTTTTTTAGCAGAAGCTCCATCGCCTCATATATCGTGGTCTCTTTTGTTACACTGATTACATCTTTTGTCATAACGTCTTTTGCCTTGGGCATCGTGTCCTCCCCCTTTTTAGCAGCATGTTTTTTGGACATCAAAATATCCTAAGAAGATGGCAAAAGTTCCTTATCGCGTTTTTTCTGGGGCGCCAAACGCTCTTTTTTGTGTTGGAGCACGCCCTCAACCGGTGGTTTGGCCTGACCGGCGCCAAGCGCCTTTTCGATTCTTGTCATTCTTGCGGAAAGCTCGGTTAATCTACGGTCGATGGAATCTAATTTTTTAACAATATTACCCAGGTTTGTTTCAATCCTGATTAAATTCCTTTCGGTCAGGCCCATATACCGGTTCATCAGACGCTCATAGGCATCTATGGCACGCGCTGCATCGGTTCTGTATTCTGGTATGGTAACTTGCGGTCGGAGTTCATACTTTTTTTGCCCGCCTTGAATTGACTTGGAAGACAAAACCACCAGTACGCAGGCAGCCAGGCCTGCGGCAACGGCCAATAAATTCTTGCTTCTCATCGAATTATCTCCTTTCTACCCCACCTTGTTAGAGGCACCACGGCAAAAAGCTCTAACGGGGCCCGCTTTCGGCGGCAAAATCCTTCTTCATTTATCGGCAGAAGCCAGCTTCAATATCAAAGATTCGAATCAAAGATTAAAAAAAAGACGATTTTGTAGCGGGAAAAAGCCTTTCGAGCTTCAATTAAATCGGCTTTTTACGCATTTGCTGACGAAAGGAATCTAAATATATAGAAAAAATTCTTAAAGTAACGCCAAAAGATATCGAGAATAATAGGGGATAGTATATCGAAGACGAATGTGTTACAGGCGTATTGTTATTATACATAGAAAGTTCCAGATAGTGTTCGGAGACCTCAAACGCGATAAGATGCGTTTGGGAACCATCAAACAGGCTAAATAATTAGGCTCATCTAATGGCGCCCTCCCAAACAGAACTTGAATCACGAGTCATAGAATTAGCAGAGAAATCATTTAAGACCTTTTGTGGCGATATCTCCGGCATGTTCAGCGTGGATATGGTTTGTAGTCGGCAGCAAGTGGGCCCGGAAACGGTCATAGGTCTTAAAACACGCTTTAAGGACTTCATAGTCGTCTACTCTGTCAAGGCTGAAGGTGAGCTGGACGGCACTTTCCAATTAGTGTTCGACCGGCAGGGACTATTTATTCTGGCCGGTGTTGTTGCTATGCATCCCGAGCAGATGATACTGGAAAACATAGAATCCGCCTCACTCGAAAAGGCAGGGCAGCTCGGTAATATATTAACGGAAGTAGGCGATGCGCTGGTCGGCGCGTGGGACAGGGTCTTCCAAAAAGAATTGGATGGCCACGACCGATTCGTACAAACCAATACTTTTATCGGAAGCCCGTGGGATGATTCTGAGAAAAAGATAGGCTTGGCCGGCGATGAAGAATTGATGTTTGTTCCATACGAGATGACAGTTGGACCTTGTCCAACCTTCAAGTGCGGCATCATTTTCCCAAAAGCAATCCTTGCCGGCAAATCTAAAGCCGGAAGCAAGGCCCAGAACGCCAGTGAGGCTGCGGAAGATGCTGAAAGCAAAGCCCAGAACGCCAACGAGGCTGTGGAAGATGCTGAAAGCAAAACCACGAACGTCAGTGAGGGGGTGAAAGAGGCCGAAAGCAAAGCCCCGAACGTTAGTGAGGCTGTGGAAGATGCTGAAAGCAAAACCACGAACGTCAGTGAGGGGGTGAAAGAGGCCGAAAGCAAAGCCCCAAACGTCAGCGAGGCCGTGGACGAAGCCGAAAGCGGTGCCCCGAACGTTAGTGAGGAGGAGGCCGAAAGCAGAGCCCCGAACGTCAGTGAGGGGGTGGAGAAATCTAAACCGCAAGAGCCTGCAGATGAAAAGGCCGCTGAGGAGAAAACCAAGGCTGAAAAAAATACTAAAGAAGCAGCCCCAACTGAGGGGGACGCTACTGCTGAGAAAGCAGAGTCGGCAGCTAAAGAAGCCATCGCTGCAGATAAAAGTGCCGCACAACAAGACCCCGAAGATGCTGTAGACCGGAAGCCTGAGGCTGCCACAGAGGGACAGCCCGAGGTTGCCACAGAGCAGGAGCGCCCTGCAGTTGCTGCGGAGGAGCCCAAAGCTGCCCCGGAGGAGAAAACCGAAGCAGCCGCAGAGCAGAAGAGCGATGATGTTAATGTGAAAGCGCCTCTGACGGCTGAGGCGGACAAGAGTGAAAAGCGTCCCATTTCCGGAGCCATTCAAAAAATGACCCGCTCCTCTGCTGTTCTTCCGGGCGAGCCGACTCCATCCGTCATGGCTGAAAAGTTGCCGCTTGGTAGTGAAGACGCTTCGTTGGCCTTATGTGCAAAAGACATTATGCAGATAAATGTCATTTGGGGAGACCCTGACGATAGCGTACAGAAGGCCCTTGCAACGATTCAACAACGTAACGGCGACTATATGATGATAGGCCGAGGGAAAATACCGGAAGGTGTTGTATCGAAGTCTGATTTAACAGGAGCACTTAGCCCCTACTTGCGCCCGACATTTTCCAAATGGCGCCGACCAATGGATGACGCTACACTTCAAATCAAGGTCAAGTGGGTAATGAACAAACCTACCTGCACCGTTACGCCGGAGACGGCGCTTCCGGCAATGATGGAACATATATGCAAGGCCGGCAGGTTGTGTTTACCTGTCGTTGACCAACAAGGCAAAGTGCAGGGCCTGGTAACGGTTTTTGATATCTTCAAGGTCTTACTAAAATCCTCCCATCGCGGCTGAAGCATTCGGGCCGCCACGCTTGAAAACGCCCGCAGCAGCATTTTTTTCCTCTGAAATTGGGTTTGTTTGGGTTTGTATTGGGTTTGTTTTGGCATTTTATTGGCTTTAATTGGGTTTGATTGGGTTTGTATTGGGTTTGAATTGGGTTTGTTTTTCCCACTCCACCAAGTGTCCTTTTTTCCATATTCCCTTGTAATATAATCACTTACGTTCATTTGGGCTTTTTGGAAATTGGGTTTGTTTTGCATAAAATGAGCGATTTGTAGTGCGCTCTCTACAGTTGTAGAGGAAAAATTAGTGAAAAGTGAGCTAAAGTGCCTAAAGTGAGCTAAAGTTGGATTCTCGATAATCGTATATCGTATATCGTATTGCGTATGTCGTAATGGATTCCCGCCTGCGCGGGAATGACAGGTGTGACGGGAGGCTGTTGATTTTGGGGCGTTTGGGCGGTTTGGGTTAGTGAAGAGTGAGCTAAAGTGCCTAAAGTGAGCTAAAGTTGGATTCTCGATGCTCGTGAGTAGTTCATTGTTCATAGTTCGTAGTTTCCTTTGAATTTGAACTTATTTTTGCGTGTATCTGCTGATACTAAGACGTGCGGTTCTCCGCTAATCTGCCATTTCTATGGCGTTTTGTATTATACCAAACTCCCCCTAAATGTTCAATAAAAATCTAACTTTTTTGAGAAAAAAATTAGCCACGAATTGACATGAATTACACGAATTTTTTAGACGCGGATTAGGAACAGACGCAAGAAGCAAGACTCAAGACGAAAGAGGGAATTAGAGGATTAGAGAATTAGCGAATTGGTGGCCGTGTATTAGCCCGGATATACACGGATACCCGCTTTCGCCGGCACAAGTTTGCACGAATTTTCACAGATGTATTTACCACAAAGGTATGAAGACAACAGATCCAAGATGCAAGAGGACCTTTGGGGATTTTGTATCAACTTTTGGGGTGCCGGAATCGCTTTTTTTCAGGACGGGGGGAGAGGAGAGGGTTTAACTGCTCATAAAAAGAGGTGTTGATTGTTTGGTAGAGGCGAAAAAATTTAAAAAAAATGGTAAAAAATTGCAAAAAAGGCGTGCTTTAATGCAAAAAAACACATCTTTTAAAAATTATTTTCATATATGACGCCTGCGTCAAAAGTTTGCCCAGGCAGCATTGTTGAGCTTTGAAAATCCTTCAAACTGTTGAACATACACCAAAATTTGCTTGCTCCGGCTTACATAAACACTTTCGGCCAGCATTG
>Ga0114922_10000344_pt1 | contig 45283 bp, 41 predicted proteins | sample AartaG_FD_100975 | JGI IMG/M metagenome (GOLD analysis project Ga0114922, IMG submission 100975) | Deep subsurface microbial communities from Aarhus Bay to uncover new lineages of life (NeLLi) - Aarhus_00045 metaG | ecosystem: Environmental > Aquatic > Marine > Oceanic > Sediment | place... | reverse complement strand
GGCTTTGGAATCTTTGCGGCTTTAGCTATGTATACGCATGTCCTGGCAGTTTTCTATCTCATCCCTCTCGGGTTATCCCCGTTGTACTTCCGCAAATTAAGATTTTTATTATCCGCTTTTCTTTCAGGCATTATCGCTGTTGTGCTGTATTTACCCTGGGGACTTCAACTTCCTGCTCAAGCTGCCAAAGTTGAGCGCGCATACTGGATCGCGAAGCCTACGCTAGCAGATTTGGTTCAAACGGTCCTGTCATTTATTTCAGGTCTCCCTGTCCTTGCTAGTTGGCTTCCAGCAGCCCTTTTTTGTGCCCTCCTTGTGATCGTTCTTGCGGGCGTTCAAACATTCCGGGCGGCTCTAGAACGGGATCCTCACGCAGAGAAGGCTATATGGCTGATTTATTTAAGCGCCGCCCCTGTTCTACTGCTTTTTCTAGTCTCGCAGATTCGACCCCTGTTTGTCGTCCGGGGGTTAGTGCCCTCTGGCGTCATATTCCTGCTTTGGCTCGCATGGGCGCTTACTCCACGCGAGCGGCGAATTGTAGAGACTTACTTAAAGATCGGTTGTTTAACATTCGCCTTTGCGATTGGTCTATTCTCTCGTGAAACATATCGGGGATTTCCTTATGCTCCATTTGAGAAGTTGAATGATTACATCATCTCCGAGTCGGACGAGGGAGGGATAGTCCTGCATTCAAACAAGATCACGATGCTTCCAGCTTATTATTATGATGATTCACTTCAGCATACTTACATCGCCGATCCACCTGGTACTGGGAGCGACACCCTTGCATTACCGACACAAGAGGTTCTGGGTCTTTTTGCCCAGCCGGATGCGATTAGTGCGGTGGGGAATGCTCAACAGGTATTTTTCGTGATGTTCGCCCGCGAGGCTGACGACTATCAAGCGCTTGGAGTGAAAAACCACCCCCATCTTACATGGCTGAACGAGCACTATAGTCTGGAGGAGCAGACCACCTGGGACGATTTATCCCTTTACAAGTTCGAGAGCCAGGAGGATGTGAGTCTGGATTGAGTTTCTGTATCCGTTTAAAAAGTTGAGCTAAAGGGGATTGACGAGGTAGTTCTGGAGATGCGGACCTGGCGTTGGATCTCGCTTATTATTCTTGGCCTTTTTGTGGCAGGACTTGGGTGCGTTTGGATTCAAAGTCCTGGCTACATGGATGCTGATTACTATTTTGCCACTGGACAAGAGCTTTCACGAGGTCGTGGCTTCAGTGAACCGTTCATCTGGAATTATCTGGATGATCCGTCTGGATTGTCTCATCCTTCACACCTCTATTGGCTGCCGCTTACCTCGCTTATTGCAGCTTTACCGATGACTTTCTTAGGGCAGACATTTCGAGCAGCGCAGATTCCATTCATCCTGATGAGTGCCTCTCTTCCTGTGGTCACTGCCGCACTTGCACTTCAGATTCATGGCAACCGAAGCTGGGCATGGTTTTCGGGGCTGCTTGCACTTGTCCCAGGATACTACCTTCCATACCTGCTGACGACCGACGTTTTTGTTATCTACGCGCTCATTGGGGCGGGCTTTTTCTACTTCACTGGACAGGGTTTGCGTAATGGAAGAAATCCCGCTTGGCTTGTCTCAGGAATGATGATAGGTCTGGCCCATCTCGCCCGCGCGGATGGACTTCTCTTTTTCCTTCCTGCGTTGGCAGCCGTCTTTTATTCAGACGAGAGGAGACTGCAGCGCGTTGCATTGCTGATCTCTGGCTATTTGGTTGTCATGACCCCATGGTTTCTGCGAAATCTTATGATTGTGGGAGCGCTGCTTCCCTCGACGGGAGCGAAGACACTCTGGTTGAATTCGTATCCGGAATTGTTCAGCTATCCGAGCAGCAATCTGACCCTCCGGCACTTTCTCTCGCAGGGGTTTGGTGCAATCCTGCAGGCGAGGTTCGCTGCACTTTGGATAAACACTCAACGGCTAATCGGTGAAAATGGTTTGGTTGTCCTCGGTCCACTTATGATCATCGGGTTCTGCGAATTACGGCAGGCATTTGAGACTCGTCTGGCGGCGCTCTATCTTGTGATCTTATTTCTCGCGATGAGCTTCGTTTTTCCTTTCGCTGGCTCCCTTGGAGGACTCTTCCATTCCAGCGCGGCTTTGATGCCGCTGCTTTGGGTACTCGTCCCTGCTGGGCTTCATCGAGCTATCAAGTGGGCGAGTCATCTCCGTCGTTGGAATGAACCGCAAGCACAGCGGGTATTTGCGGTCACTATCTTTGGCATAGCCTCCATACTCACTGTAGGCCTCTATCTAACGAAGGTCATTGGCATTCAGTCGAATACGTCCCTCTGGATGGGACCGAAGAGAACCTACGATGCAGCAACAGAAATGTTAACTGAATTAGATCCAGACTACGGCATCGTCGCTATCAACAACCCACCGGGGTTTTATGTTTCATCTCAGAAGGGATCGGTTGTGATTCCGTATGGAGGGGAAGCTGAATTACACAAGGTTGTCGATCGATTTGCGGTAGAGTGGGTGATACTTGATGTGAATCACCTGGAAGGACTCGCCGACATCTACTGGGGCAAGGCGAAGGTTCCCTGGTTGGAAAAGAGAGCGACGCTGTTAGATCACAACTCTAAACCTGTTCTGATTTTCGAAGTGCATTAAACGGGATAACAGGTGTTGGTGTGAAGGATCTTCCTAATCGAAAGCTATTATTAACGATTATCATTACCATCGGTGTTCTATCCGCCGGGGTATTCCTTATCTATAGTGCGCAAAAGACATCGCTTGGCTTCCCTCTAGACGATGCGTGGATTCACCAGACATACGCCCGAAACCTCGGAGTAAAGGGGGAGTGGTCGTTTATTCCGGGTCAATCCAGTGCCGGTTCGACTGCTCCTTTGTGGAGTGCCCTGATCGCCCTCGGATATTTATTAAAAGTCCCCTATAAATGGTGGACCTATGGAATAGGTGTGGCGGCATTGATGGCAACCGCCTGGCTGGCAGTCGACTGGTTTAGAACCCGGGATCGTGCCCCCGGTTTGTGGGGAATTGGACTTGCTGCCCTTCTTCTCTTGGAGTGGCATCTTGTTTGGGCAGCGTTGTCTGGTATGGAGACCATTCTGCTTGCATTTCTCTCCGTTCTCATATTCTGGGTGTTGGAGCGGGAGACGCCAAATTTCCTCTGTGTGGGTGTATTGATTGGCGTTGGAATCTGGGTCCGTCCTGATGCGTTGACCCTTCTCTTGCCGGTAACCTGGATCATTCTCATCAATCGTCAGTGGAATTACCGGCAATTTGGAACCATGCTGCTGCGAGTTATCATTGGCATTTCTGGGCCATTATTAATCTATCTAACTATGAACTGGACTGTGGCAGGTTCGGTTTGGCCAAGCACATTCTACGCCAAGCAAGTGGAGTATTTCGCACTTCGGGAGTCACCTTTAATTTATCGTTACTTAGGCCAGGTAAGGGCAATCACGGCTGGGGCTTTATTCATTCTCCTCCCCGGTATTCTTCTCTATGTTGTTCAGATATTTACATCCCGTTCATGGGAACGGTTCGCTCCGATCATCTGGACAGGCGCCTACATAGGCGCCTATGCTCTGCGACTCCCGGCGACTTACCAACACGGCCGTTATGTGATCCCAACCATACCTATTCTATTGGCGGTCGGTTGTGATGGAATCCGCATTTGGTACTCACAGATTGGGGGATCGAGAGTAAAACGCTTCATCCACCGCTCTTGGATTTTATCTCTCGCAGCAGTAGTGGCTATATTTTGGTGGAAGGGTGCTCAGGTATATGCTCAAGAAGTCGCCATCATTGAAACAGAGATGGTTAAAGCTTCCCGGTGGGTCGCGGAAAACACGGAATCAGATTCATCCGTCGCTGCTCATGATATTGGTGCCCTGGGTTACTTTGGGGATCGGATGCTCATCGATCTTGCCGGTTTGGTGACACCAGAAGTGATCCCCATCCTTAGGAGTGAGGTTGAACTCGAATCCTTCCTTGACAAAAATTCCGCTGACTATTTAATGACTTTTCCAGGATGGTATCCGCGTTTAATCATTGGGCGAGAGTTGATTTACACGACGAACTCGGAGTTCTCACCTCAGGCAGGCGGGGAAAATATGGCCATCTACCAATGGCGTTGACAAGTTTGCCCGCCATCAGATGAGTATGCTATACTCCCCGCGGCAAAATAATAAAGGTGGCGATATTATGGAAAAATTTAGTGTCATCATTGTCGATGATCATCCGCTTTTTCGTGAGGGGGTCCGAAGCGTCATTGATGCCGAGGATGACCTGACTGTCCTGGCGGAGGGGACAAGTGGCGATCAAGCATTGCAATTGGTGCGGGAATTACGCCCCCGTGTGGCGCTGATCGACATTAATATGCCCAACATGAACGGTATGCAGGTCACACGGCAGATCAAAGCTGAACGATTGGATACATCCATCGTGCTTCTGACTGCATACGATGATGTTGAGCAAGTCCTGCATGCTTTCAGCGCGGGCGCTGCCGCTTATTGCTCAAAGGATGTTGAGGCGGGCAAACTAGTCGATATCGTCCGGCAAGTCGCCCGAGGTTTCTATATTGTGGGTGACCAGGTGTTTGATGCAGAGGGCTTGGATGAATGGCTCTCGCGTGGTGTTGAAGCGGTCAGACGACCACATCTTGATGGTGATATTGAGGCATTCACGCCGCTCTCGCCGCGCGAGATGGAGATCCTACAATATGTGACACGAGGTATGAGTAATAAAGAAATTGCCTCCAAGCTGGGAATCAGCCATCAAACGGTGAAGAACCATATGACAGCCATCCTTCATAAATTGGACGTTGAAGACCGAACACAGGCCGCGGTGTATGCCCTTCGGCACGGATGGGTACGATTACAGGATACAAGGAAATAATCTGGAGTAGTTATGACCGAGAATGACGGTGCTGTAGAACTTAGCCCAGTCGAGGTTTTCCTTGAGGAGTCCCACGCTCAACTTGAAAAGGTTAAGCGTGGAATAGCGGAAATTAGCCTCCTCGTCGAGCAAAGCCATGGTGAGGTTGAAAAATTAGCGAAACGCAACGCTGACATCACCAGCCGCATACACCAACTGCAAGCTCACTTCGACACCGTTCCTCGGGAAGACATCCGCACGGTCTATGATGACGCACTCGATGCTCAACAGCGTCTTTTCACGATGCGCGGTCAGCTTGAGAAGCTGCAGAGTGATGAGGAACATCTTCAAACATTGTTGGATTACGTAACACGCACGCACCAAATCCTGGGGGAGAAACCCGATGTTGGTGTGGAAGAGGAGGGGAATGCGCAGGGGAGTTCGCAGAGCCTATTTGGGAAAATCATTCAAGCCCAAGAGGATGAACGGCGTAAGATCTCGCGACAAATGCATGATGGCCCCGCTCAGGTTTTGACGAATTTTATCCTGCAAACAGAGATAGCAGCCAGGTTATTTGAAACGGATGTTGACCTGGCTCGCGAGGAGCTTGAGAATCTCATGGAAGCCGCAAATACAAGTTTTATTAAAGTTCGCGATTTTATCTTCGAACTGCGTCCAATGATGTTGGACGATCTCGGATTGGTGCCTACTGTTAAACGTTATGGTGAAGCTTTTAAAGAAAAAACGGGCCTGGATGTCGTTGTCGTGAACACGGGTATGGAGCGTCGTCTAGAATCCCATCGCGAAGTCGTGCTCTTTCGCGCTATCCAGACAATGCTATCGAATGTACGCGACCATGCGCAGGCTACTCAGGTAAAGATCTCGATTGATCTCGATGAGAAAAACGCGAGGGCTACGGTCGAGGATAACGGCATAGGTTTTGATCCAGAAATTCTCATGGCAGAAGAGTACAAATCTCGACCGCTCAATCAACTCCGCAACCAGATCGAGCTCCTCGGCGGTATGCTGGAGGTCGACAGCAAACCGGGCGAGGGTGCAAGATTCGTTGTTCGATTAATGTCAGAGGACCAGGCGTAAGGTATTCATCATCTGCGGGACACACAAATTCTCTAATGAGAAGCTTATAGCCCTCATTTCCCTCGGAAATTGGTCCTATTGAATCTTCAATTCCAACTGAATATAATTATGACTAGCTTGTAACAAAATACAGGCGAAATATTAACAGAAAGGAGGAAACTGCTATGTTATTTGCCCCGAAAGAGAAAGGCCAGGGCCTTGTCGAGTACGCCTTAATTCTTGTTCTAGTTGCTGTTGTCGTGATTGTTATTCTTGCGTTGCTCGGCCCTGCCATCGGAAACGTGTTTAGTGGCATCGTGACAGCCATATAATCGAGTATATGGTGGGAACGAGAGGGGGAAGAGCTTTCAAAACACACGAAATACCCAGGAGCCCTATCCTGAATAGGGCTCCTTGTGTAAGGGAAATGTAAGCGATAACTCTGACATTCATGTGTTAGAGTATGCACAGCTTGACTTTTGTTTTCATCAGCGTATGATACTCGCGACTCGTGGGTTGCCCACGAGCATAAGTTCATCGGTGTAGTTAAGGAGGTCCCATGCGACGTTCCCGCATCTTCATACTGCTTGCGATAATCCTTCTCTTGGGTGCTGCAGCCGTTTATTTGTGGTTAGGGAGGGGGCCGGGCGGTACAAGTCCGGAAGGTGAAGCTACTCCTGTCCCCGTCGATGTTGTCTTTGTGGCTATTGCTGCTCAGGATATCTCGCGTGGAGCGAGGATCCCTGAAGATGGCGTAATCATGTCTCGAATGAATGCGAACTTGGTCGTCGAAACGATGATCAGCGGTCAAGATGAAGAGGGAATCCGCTCGCGGATCGTCGATCGCATCGCCCGCCAGGATATCGCGCGGGGTGTTCCTCTCACAGAGGCAATGCTTACGGAGACTTCCGGCGATTTACTCGCGGGTGGCTCTAACGCTGCCCTGGCAATCCCAGCAGGTTATACAGCGATTGCTGTTCCCGTGGATCGACTTTCAGGCATCGCCTATGCCATGCAGGATGGAGATATTGTTGACATCCTGATTTCTTTGCTGCTTGTGGATATCGATCCTGACTTCCAAACGATTCTTCCGAATCAGACGACGCCTCTTTTCGGTTCAGGAGGGACTGCTGAGTTCCCGGCAGGTTTCATCACGGGTGGTGTTTTGATTGCTGAAGTCTCAGAAGATGTTAATATTCCCCCTCTTCCCTTCGGGAAGGTTGAGACGGACGAAATAACAGGTCAGCCGTTTCATATTATTCCACAAGAAAGCCAGCGACCGCGCGCAGTGACACAGCGCCTGGTCGAAGCAGCCGTTGTATTGCATGTCGGCACATTCAAACTTGAAGGAGAGCTTGAAGGAGAAGTAATTCCTGTTCCTGAGGGCGGCGTTGGCGCTCCTGCGCCTGATGGTCAAGTACAACAGGCACCAACCGTCGAACCCCCTGACATCATCACCTTGATTGTCACCCCTCAAGAAGCCCTGGCATTGAACTGGGCTATGAAAGTTGGAGCAGATCTCACATTTACCCTGCGCGCTCCGAATGATGCAGAGGTAACCGAGACCACCAGCGTCACACTGCAATACATGCTCGATACCTATGAGATCACCATCCCGACCAAATTGCCATATGGTCTGGAGCCCCGACTTGAGAATCTGATCACACCGGAGCTGCCGAATGATAATTCACCTGCGCCACCACAGCAGTAGCAGATATGCTCGTTGGTTTTCGAATGGAGTTAATTAAATGACAGAAAGTGCGGAGGTAATGATCCGCGTCCTGATCGTCGATGATATAGCCGAGACGCGAGAAAATATCCGCAAGCTTCTTCAGTTTGAGTCCGATGTCGTCGTAGTAGGTGCTGCGCGAACCGGCATAGAGGCGATTGAACTGGCTCGTGAAACTGAACCCGATGTCGTCATCATGGATATTAACATGCCGGATATGGACGGCATCACGGCTACAGAGGGGCTGGTGAGAGAGGTTCCCTTTGCGCAAATCGTCATGCTTTCTGTGAACAACGATGCTGACTATGTTCGTCGGGCGATGCGCGCAGGAGCCAGAGATTTCCTTGCAAAGCCGCCTTCTGCGGACGAGTTAATCTCCACGATCAGAACCTTATCCGTTTTCGCTCACGAACATAAAGACACACTGATCCAATCTCTACCTTCAGTCGTTGTTCAAGGTCCTGGGGGAGGACGCCCTGGATCGCATCGACCGGAAGGCAAGGTCATGGTTGTCTACAGTGCCAAGGGTGGTGTTGGATGTTCCATGCTTGCCACAAACATCGCCGTGGGTCTAGACACCGCAGATACACCGACCGTGCTCGTAGATGCTGCGCTACAATTCGGTGATGTCGCTGTCGCGTTGAATCTGCAGGTTAAGAACAGTTTTATTGATTTAGCCAGCCGTGCGGATGAACTGGATGCAACGTTCGTTGATGAGGTCCTGCTCCGACACAGTACCGGATTGCGGGTCCTAGCCGCACCGCCAAGACCGGAGGTGGCAGATGAGGTCACTGCCGGACAGGTGCGTAATGTCCTCCAATTCCTAAAGGATAATTTCGCCTATGTCGTCGTAGATACAAGTTCCAATATGGATGACATCACATTGGCCGTGTTAGATATTGCCGATCTGCTGATCACTATTGCGACCCCAGAGATACCCGCGATTAAAGATACCAGGTTGCTGTTCGACTTATTGGGGGTGCTAGAATTTCCGAAGGAGCGTATATTCTTTGTCTTGAACAAGACGGATAAGCGTTCGGGGATATCTTCTGATGCTGTATCAGAAAACCTAAAATGCACTGTGGATGCGGAGATCCCACTCGATGAACGGGCGATAACGACTTCTATAAACCGTGGTTCTCCTCTCCTTCTCAGCGATAAAAGTCAACCAGCAGCAAAGAGCATATTTAATATCCTCGGAAGTATTAAAGAGCGTGTGCTGGTTGATGTTATGGAAGACGAAGAAGAGCAAGAAGTCGAACAAGCGGGATTATTCAGTCGGTGATAGGTTCGTGTTTTGGCGAATCACCGTCGAGTAAGGAGCGTGCAACGTGTCGTTACTGAAGAGGATCGAACAAGGCCAAGCTGAAGAAAACGTGCCCGCCCTCACCAAGGACAATAATAAGGATGGGGGAGCGATTGAGAGTTCATCACGCATGAGCGGCCTATCGGCACGTCGCGTTGCACCGCCAAGTTCTGGACAACGAGATACATACACTGATTTGAAGACTCGAGTACAGAATAAACTGCTCGGCGAAATAGACCCTTCGATGGACGTCAGTCAGACGGCGGAGGTTCGTCAGACAATCGAGGAGCTTTTTGAGAACATTCTGGCCGATGAGAGGATTGTACTGTCAAGGCCGGAACGAAGGCGCCTCTTCGAACAGATCGTCGCCGAGATTCTCGGCTTGGGACCCATCGAGCCGCTGCTCGCAGATGGAGCGATCACAGAAATCATGGTGAACGGAGCCAAGCAAATATACGTAGAGCGGGCCGGTAAAATATTTCGTGAGCCGGCGACGTTCGAGAGCGACGATCACCTGATGCGCATCATCGATCGTATTGTGGCTCCCTTAGGTAGGCGGATCGACGAATCCAGCCCGTATGTTGACGCCCGACTACCGGATGGTTCGCGTGTAAACGCCATCATCCCTCCGATATCCCTTGTCGGACCTACCCTCACGATCCGGAAATTCGCTCGAGATCCCATCACAGCTGATCAGCTGATTGAGTGGGGCACGATCACTCCTGAAGCCATTGAGTTCCTAAAAGCTTGCGTGATGGCGAGAATCAACATGGTTATATCCGGTGGTACCGGTTCCGGTAAAACTACCATGTTGAATATCATCTCACAGTACATTCCTGGTGATGAGCGCATCATTACGATCGAGAATGCTGCCGAGCTGCAATTGAGGCAGGAGCATGTTATCACCCTTGAATCTAGACCACCCAATATCGAAGGTCGGGGTGAAGTTACGATTCAGAACCTCGTTGTTAACTCGTTGCGAATGAGACCCGACCGGATCATTGTTGGTGAGATCCGCGAAAAAGAAGCACTCGATATGCTCCAGGCGATGAACACCGGTCACGAAGGATCCATGACGACGGCGCACTCAAACAGCCCGAGGGATACGCTGGCACGTATCGAAACCATGACACTTATGTCAGGCGTGGAGCTTCCCATCCGCGCCATTCGGGAGCAGATATCCTCTGCTCTAGAGCTTGTCTGCCATCTTGAACGACTTCGCGATGGCACTCGAAAAGTGACTCATATCGCCGAAATCCAGGGAATGGAGGGTGATGTGATCACGATGACGGATCTTTTTGTCTTCGAGCAAACCGGATTTGAGGACGGTAAAGTTATCGGGCGCCTCCGCCCAACTGGTTTACGACCTAGATTCATCGATAAGATTGAAACGAGCGGCATAAATTTGCCTGCAGCAATCTTCGGTGTAGGCACCAGGTCAAAGGGGTATTAGGCGATGAATCCGCAAACGGTTCTCATCATTGGAGGCGGGCTGGGGCTTCTGCTCCTTGTAGTTGGCCTGGCCATGACGTTTCTCGGAGAGCGATCAGTTGTTGAAGAACGCTTGGGACGATATGGCGAGGGGCAGGTTGTCTCCACAGCTGGTACCGAAGTAAAGAAGCAGCGCGGCTCGATCATTGCCGACTATCTGGAACGGGCTGGGGAAGGATCAGATCTCTTTGAGAATATTTCTCGAGATCTCGCTCGAGCAGATCTGAAGCTCCGGCCGGCTGAATATATTGCTGTAATTGTGATCTCAATATTCGGGTTTGGAGTTGTCGGGTTTATCATCAGCAGCGGTTCGATGATCTTCGCTTTTGTTGGGATGCTCTCCGGGGCTTTTGTGCCGCGGATGTATGTAAAAACGCAGGAAAAAGGCCGTCTGAAGAGATTCGACAATCAGTTAAGCGATATGCTCAACTTGACGGTGAATGGCTTACGAGCTGGATTCTCAACCCTCCAGGCACTGGAAGCTGTCAGCCGCGAGCTTCCGCCACCGATTAACGAAGAATTCCACCGTGTTGTACAGGAGATGCAGCTTGGTATACCGATGGAGGAAGCTCTCGACCATCTTCTGCGTCGAATCAACAGTGATGACCTCGATCTAGTGATCACCGCCATTAATGTTCAACGTGAAGTCGGGGGTAACCTGGCCGAGATTCTCGATTCGATTTCGTTCACGATTAGAGAACGGGTACGGATCAAAGGTGAAATCGCCGCGCTAACTGCTCAAGGGCGTGCGACAGCGTGGGTAATCTCGGCAATGCCTGTCATACTCATGGGTTTACTCTTCTTGATAAACCGCGAATATATTATGCAGTTCTTCAATCCCGAGACACGAAGCTGCGGTATCCCACTTATTGTCCTCGCAGGTATCATGGTTGTCACTGGCTTTATTGCCACGCAGAAAATCGTCGATATCGACATCTAAAAGTGAAGGGTATATCTCGATGAACACCACGGGAGAACAAGGAGCGAAACAATGCCTTTATTGACTATTGGACTTATCGTAGGCATCCTCGTCCTGGCTGTTTTCCTGGTCGTTGTTGGGGTAAGAGCGCCGCAAGCATCTGACCCTATTTCCAGCCGCCTGGCGGAGTACAGTGTTCGCGAGGAGTCGATGACGCTCGAGGAGATCGAGCTGTCTCAACGTTTTTATGAACGAATCATGCTTCCAATCTTTAATAAGATTGGTGAGATCGCCTCCCGTTTCACGCCGCAGGCGACGTTAGAATCTGCCCGGATAAAACTCATAAAAGCTGGCAATCCCATGCAAATGGACCCGGCTTTCTTCATCGCCCTGCGCTTCGTCCTGGCAGTTGTAATGGGCGGTGGTCTATTCCTGGTGTTCTCGATCTCAGGGCGGAATTGGCTTCAAGGTTTGGGTATTTCGGCGCTCTTTTTAGCGCTCGGATATTTTATGCCAGATCTATGGCTTTCAAGCAAGATCTCGGCCAGGCAAAAAGCTGTTTTCCGTGGACTTCCGGATGCGCTTGACTTGTTGACGATATGTGTTGAAGCAGGACTCGGTTTTGATGCAGCGATGCGGAAGGTGAACCAGAAGTGGGAAAACGAACTTTCTTTGGAATTCGGACGGGTAATTCAGGAGATCGGTCTTGGTAAATTACGAAGGGAAGCATTGCGCGATATGGCTGATCGGCTCGACGTCGCGGAGTTCACGAGTTTCGTAGCAGCTGTAATTCAATCTGAGCAGCTTGGTGTAAGTATGGCGAAGGTTCTCCGAATCCAATCCGATCAGATGCGTGTGCGCCGGCGGCAAATGGCGGAAGAGGAAGCTCACCGTGCGCCGATTAAAATGATTTTCCCTATTGCGCTGCTAATCTTCCCCTCGATCATGCTGATCCTGCTTGGTCCGGCCGCGATGCTGCTGCTGTCTTCGCCATTGGCGGGGCTCTTCTAGGAACGCCACACGCGCTTCCGCTCACTCGGGGAGGGGTGCCCGGTGAAGCGACCCATTTCTCAATGGAGCCGGAGCGGGTTTAAATACTGGCTCAAGCTAACCATCGATCTGATCTTTCCCCCAAATTGTGCAGGATGCGGTGTGGCCGGCACTGTATGGTGTGAAGAATGCAATGACCGCATCATCGCACCTAAAGGCCGCTCATGCCCTGCTTGTGGTTTTCCCCTCGAGAGGGGCGTTAGCTGCTCAATATGTGAGGATTGGCCAAATCGCGTCCACGTCCGGTCCTTTGCTTGTTACCGGAAACCGCTAAGTTCCGCAATATTAAGACTGAAATACCGACCTGATCAAGCGCTTGCTAATGAAATGGCATCCTGGTTGATCAGCGCCTACCAGCGAACGGGATGGATAGCAGACTGCGTAGTACCGGTTCCCCTGGCTGATGTGCGGCTTCGGCAAAGAGGGTATAATCAGGTTACCTTGATCACTACTTCATTCGCTAAAGAATTGAAGTTGCCTTCATTCCCTAACGCGCTTAAACGGGTGAGGGAGACCCAGTCGCAGGTGGGCTTGGACCGTCAAGAACGCCATCAAAATGTAGAAGGAGTTTTCCGGGCTGACTCACGCATTCTTCAAGATCATTCAGTCATTCTAATCGACGATTTATTGACATCCGGGGCAACGTTGAAAAACTGTGCAATCGCCCTCCTCAACGCGGGGGTTGTGCAGGTTTTTTGTTTAACCGTGGGAAGAGCATGAGATACTAATTCGTGGACGTCAACGACTTGAAAGGGGTAGTTAATGCCGATGCAAATTAAAATCAATGCCAAAAACATGGATCTCAGCGACAAGTTGCGTGATTACATCGAGAAAAAAGTTGCGAAGCTGGATCGCTATCTGGATGTCATTGACCAAGCCCAAGTTGACTTGACGTATGCGAAAACCGCTCGTAACGCGAAGGATCGCCAGGTTGCACAATTGACAATCCGGGGCAAAGGGGTCGTGCTTCGAGCAGAGGAAAGAACGGAGGATATGTTCGCCTCTGTTGATCTTGTGTTGGACAAGATCAATCGCCAGATAGAGCGCTACAAAGGCCGCCATTGGAGAAGCCGCGGGGATGGCAAATCGGCTGCAGATGTTGCTTCTTATGAGCCGATGGGCGTTGAAGAGGAGGATACTCCTTCAGAGGCGATCGTTCGCCGAAAACGTCATTTCCTACTCCCGATGGATGAGAGCGAGGCGGTTGAGCAGATGCAGCTCTTGGGGCATGAGGATTTCTTTATTTTCCTCGACATTGTAACCAACCAGGTTAATATTCTTTATCGACGCAGGGATGGAACCCTTGGGCTCATCGAAACTGAGAATAAATAACGGAAATATTACAAGAGCTGACGTTTCATCCGCTGGCTCCTGCTGATTATTAATGGACGATAAAATCCCAGTTCTGCTCATGCTGCCACCCAAGGGTTCCTCCGAGGCGGAATCATGGGTCGCTGCCGGCCAAATGGCTGCAGCCTGTGATCTGGCCGAGCGAATTAAGGTAAATCCTCTCGCTGGACCTTGCTTCCTGCTTGCTCATGAAGAGGCGGATCGACGTGCGTTGCAGGGGATGGGATTTGAGCAAATTCAATCATCCGTGAATCCGTTTCATTTTGGAGGCGTATTAGCGGAGACAATCTTAGAATACGATCTAGACCATCTCGCGTATTTTGGCGGTGCTAGTGCGCCACTAATGGCGGAAGGTGACCTGCAGCAAGTCTTCGAGCAGATCCTGCAGCAGAGAACACCAACTGCTGTCGTCAATAACCTGTTCTCATCCGATTGGGCAGTCTTTAACAACGCACGCGTCATTGAAGATATTAAGTCACAACTGCCTAGTGATAATCCGTTGGGATGGGTGATGCAGCAGGAAGCACACTTCGATGTACGAGCATTGCCCCCGTCTGCGAGTTCTCGACTGGATATAGACACACCTACGGACTTGCTTCTTATGCATGGCCATCCAGGAATTGGCAGGCATTGCAGCGACTTTCTCCGTGACACAGACAAAGTTTTACTGGATCGCATCTTAAACCTGCGACACGTTCTCCAAACACCAGCAAGCACTTTATCTGTCATTGGAAGAGCATCCTCAGCAGTCTGGAGAGAATTGGAAGAGCGGACAAAAATCTGGGTGCGGATCTATGCAGAAGAGCGGGGCATGGTCGCGAGTCAGCGATTGGCTCGAGGCGAGGTGCGATCGTTGATCGCCGACATGGTTAATGAATTTCAACCCAGCGTCTTCCTCGCCCGGTTGAGCCAAATGTCGGATGCCGTTATCTGGGATACTAGGGTGTGGATGGGTTCGATGGGAAGCTGGCCTAGCGCCGCTGACCGGTTTGCTGCCGACCTTGGATGGGTTGATCAGATCTCAGACAAAGCGCTCCGCAACCTTACGCTTGCGATTATGGAATCGCAAATTCCGGTAGTGGCTGGTGGTCATGGGGTAGTGGCTGGTGGACTGCTTGCACTTCTTGAAACGCTCTAGGTTACCAGCCTCTTAGATAGGGTTCCCACTCTTCGTTCTGTTTTAAATATGTGCCATAGAGGTAGATCGCAGTTGCCCGGGGTTCAGCGGGCTCGCGCTTCAGGTGCATGTTTGCTGCCTGCAAGGTCCGCCCCCCCTTCTTCAGATTGCATTTCGGACATGCAGTTACAAGATTGTTCCATCTGTACTCCCCGCCGCGGTGGCGGGGCATTACGTGATCGATGGTCATGTGGCTGCCGTTCTCTCCGCAGTATTGGCATGTGTGAGCATCCCGACGAAAAACCTCTTTCTTTGTCAGCCGCACACGGGGGTAGGGGCGTTTAATCATATATCCCAGGCGCATGATCGATGGTCTTGGATAGTCCTGGCGAACTGTTCTAATATAGCCACGACCGTTCAAAAGCATCTCAGCTTTACCAGTCAGGTATAGACCAATAGCACGCTTCGTCGAACAGACGTTGAGCGGTTCGTAATTAGCATTTAATACCAATACCGGTTGGTCCATCTCAGAATGTCCTTATTAGCCTAAGATTATATACCAGACTTCAATCTCCTTCAGCCATCAAAATTAAAATCGATACGAAGTGGTTTTACCAGCATCGCTGCAAGCCGAGCGTTATTATGGGAAATCCATAAATTCATGCAAGACGACTCGATATGCAGGCTGATAAGCCATAGTGTATGAAGCAGAGTGATGAACCGCCTGAAATCCCTGAACCTCCATTTGGTTGAAAAATGTTCGAAGGTCAGTGTGTGAAAACGAAAATGAATCATCGCCCGTCAACAGCTCCGCATAGGAACAATACCGTTTGAGCTTTAATGTACTGCCTTCGAATTCATTTGCCGTGCGAACGAATGCCTCAAAGAGTTTTTCAAGGCTTGCATTCGATGCGCAGTAAGGGCGAAGATTAATTCTGGCGATTCGATCATCCGGAGAGATAATGTCTTGTAAGGGTTCATCCGGACCGTCAGCTAACCCATGCACCTCACGCTCGAGAAAGTTGCGGGTGTCACCCAGATCTTGAACAGCGTGCTCACTACCCATAGATGCCTGATGAATGAGTTTGTATAGATCCTGCACTTCCATAAGGGGGTAGCGTTTAAATTGAAGCGCAAGAATACGGTGGAAAATCCCTTCCTCACTTGAGTTTTGAGCAATCAAATCAGCGTTGACCATCTTCGCTTATTTCCCGATGCAAGCATGATATTTGCCTGCTTTAGCCAGAGAATTATGGGGAATGCCCAGGGAAGCTCCTCGTAAGCGCATAAGCCAGGAACCTTCAGAAAATGATGAATCGTCCCCCAGAAGGGGACGATTCTAAAAGCGGCAACCTAATACCACAAACTCCTGGCCTCCATAGCTCATGTCTAAGGCTGTTATACAAACCGCTTGCGCAATGTTGAACTAACAAAATCCATGCTCGCCACCACGACAGCGATGGCCAGCATTTGCGCGCTGGCGGCTCGGTAATCAAGCAGGTTGATGTTCTGCTGCAGAAGGAAACCGATGCCTCCTCCACCGGCAAAACCAATAATCGTGGACATGCGCACATTGATATCCCAACGGTACATGGTGAACGAAATGTATGGTGGGATTATCTGCGGGACGACTGCGAAAACGATCGTTTGCAAGCGGTTCGCGCCTGTAGCCTGAACTGCCTCCAAGGGTCCGGATATGATGCTTTCCACTTGCTCGGAATACAATTTCGCTAAAGCCGCGATCGTGTGCAATCCAAGCGCCAGCACACCCGCGAAGGGTCCGATACCCACCCACACAGCAAAAACAATCACCATAACCAGGGGTTCAACGGAGCGGATTGAATTAAGGATCGTTCGGGTGATGGCGTAAAGAGTGCTGCCGATAGGAATCGAGTCCTTAGGATTTGACCGCGCCGCGAGAAATACTCCGAGCAGGGCACCTGTTCCTCCAGGCCATAGATATACCTTCAGTGGATCGGTGAACTGATAGAACCAATCTACCAATGCTCCCACCAGGAAGAAGAGGAGCGCTCCAGCGACTGCCGATAGAATAAAATTGATAGTCTTTACACTTTTTACTGAATAACTGTCGCTAATTCGCTGTCCTAAGGAACTCAGCGGACTTCCAACAACGGCGCCGCCTGCAAGGGCAATAATCGCCGGTGTACTGATATTAAGGACGTCGCCTAGTTGAGATATAAAACTTCCAAAAAACCCAAGCGAACCAAGGGGTTCGATCAAGGCCTGCCCTGCCGAAAGAGCAGTTTTTGCCAGCAATTGCATGAAGACGATTCCGCTTGCTGCACTCAGGAAATAGACAAATATCCGCGAAATTCGGACGACCAACCCGGAGGATTCGGTTTCTCCCCGGGGTAATCCCCAGCGGATTAAGGCAAAAGCCAGTACGGGGCTGACGACCAGGCTACCGACGTTTAACATGCTATTGGTCGAGAGTGATTCACTCAGGGTTCCGAGCCATCGGGTGGTGAGGAAGCCCAACCCCATCCCAAGCGGCCAGCCAATGACCGTCAGTGCGGTGCTTGTCAGGGAATATTTAACATCGCTCATCAGGTTACGAGCGGCGATAAAGCTGATCGGGATCGCCAGAATTGTGCCGAAGGTGGTTGCTAGAAAGGCTAAGAATACGGTCTCAACAATCTTATCCCAGGTAACAAGGGCTGTATCGGTAAGTTTCGGTGCACCAAGTGAAACACGTGCAGTTGCCCGCAAGTATTGCGCTTCAGGAACCGGCTGGCGAGTGGGCATTTGAACGTCAACTTGAAATGTGCCGTCCCCACCGACGACAAAATTTCCGAGCTGAATTTTCGCGCCGCTCGAGGTCATGAAATTGATGGGACCTTTCGAGCCAGGCGGCAGTTGATATCCGTTAATGGAAACGGTTCCTTTCGACTCGGCGCAGGCGACATCCGTTACCAGGTATGGCCCGCTCTTATCCGGTTCGGGGATTTCAATCTCGCCCGATGGGCAGGGTAGGTAGATCGGTGCGTCAGCGTTTGTTTCTTCCTGTTCAAATTCGAGGATATCGGGATGCGCCAGTGCCCGGAGAATACGCGTTAATTGAGTCAACCGCATGGCAGAGCTTGTCTCTTTGAAGTTCACCTTGGTGACCTTGAAGCCATAAGCGTAAACAACAAGAGTAACAAGGATGCCAAGTCCCAGTCCGATGGATTTCAACAGAGATCTTTGTTTTTTCACGATGCTCTCCCTTACCCGACTCGCTCGGCTTCTTTGCCGTAGATTTCTTTGAATTTTGCGTCGTCGATCGCCTCTGGCCCCCCATCGAACATTAAAATGCCATCATTCAGGGCGATGGCGCGATCTGCGTACGCGTGGACCAGATCCAGGAAGTGCAGGCTGCAGAGCACCGTAGCACCGTCTTCCTTGTTGATCTGATCAAGGTGCTGCATGATGGAGTGTGCCAGGACAGGATCGAGACTGGCGACAGGTTCGTCCGCCAGAATCATCTCCGGCTCTTGCACCATGGCACGAGCGATGCCAACACGCTGCTGCTGACCACCACTTAACTCGTCGGCGCGCTTGTAAGCCTGGTCGGCAATGTCGACGCGCTCCATTTGCTTGAGCGCCATGTCGATATCACTTTTCGGGAACCGGTTAACCAAGCTTCTGCCTGTGTTCACATACCCTAGCCGGCCAGCCAATACATTGGTAATTACTTTAGACCGTGTAACAAGATTGAAATGTTGAAAGACCATACCAATCTTTCGGCGAATGCGCAGCAGCTCATCCTGGCTCGCCTTGGTGATGTCAACTCCGTTCCATATAATTTGCCCTTCTGTCGGTTCTACCAAACGGTTGATGCACCGTAAAAGGGTTGATTTCCCCGAACCGCTCAAACCGATGACGGCCAGGAATTCTCCTTGCTCTACACTAAAACTGACATTATCCAACGCGAGGACACCGCCCTCATATATCTTTGTCAGGTTCCTGACTTCTAACATGGGAGTAAAACACCTGCCTTTCCGATTACATGAATATCAAACAGGAGCATCTAGGCTGTGTAAGAATAATTATTCAAGGATAGTGCCCATCCGGCTTCTCGTTAGTTTAGTCGATTATAACTTTTTTGAGGTGTGCGAATAATCTCTATAATCCATAAATAAAAGTCAAATAAATTGAGTCTTCGCCCTGAAAGAAAGGGGTTCCTCGATTTCTCAGATGCAGGAGAAGCAAAACCCGAGCACATCACAAGTAGGTCACAAAGCAATTGGAGCTTGCCCGTTCCTTTAATTTAGCCCCGGACATAAAGATGTCCGGGGCTAAAGTTTTTGGCGTGTAAGAAGATTTACTCGCCGATGTTCTCCAGGGTGATTCCTTGTGCTTCCATCATGATGCGGATACCGTCGAAGTTCTCGTCGAATATCGGACCAACTCCGGTCCAGTCATAGAACCTCTCGTTGCAGAGTGTCTCTAAGCAGGGTTCGGACCCAACATATGCGGTGACCGCGTCAAGGATGATCTGACGCAGTTCCATGGGGAAATCCGGCGAGAAAGACATCGTGTCGTTCGGGATCTCTTTCGAAAGTGCAAGGATGCGGACTTTCTGAACGACATCTGGAGCTTCTCCAGAAATGGCAGCTCGAGCGTCAAGGACGCGGTAATCACCACAGTACAATTTGCCATCCTCGTTTGGAGCACATTCCTCTACGAGTTCATCTGGGATATCTGGAGCCATGTCCACTGACCATCTGCCTTCAGGCAGCAGCGGCGCGCTGAAGTAGTTTGTGGCGAAATCGACTTCGCCGTTGTACACAGCCTTCACAGACTGTGGGTGGCCACCAGCTTCTACAGTATCGCCGACGGTGATACCAAGGTCAGCGAAGAGGGCTTGTGGGTAGAGGTAGCCGGATGTGGAACCGGCTTCCGGGTATGCCCAGGAGGCGCCTTCCAGATCCTCGAGGGTTTGGAAATCGCTATCACGAGCGACGACGAATTGCGTCCAGTATACATTCCATCCGTAGCGTTCAGCAGCCAAGCCTGGCTCCACGCCACAGAGTTGACTGGCAAGAGCGTAACCCATGGCCGGGATGAAGCCAATCGTGTCCTCGGGTGAGGCACACATCGATTCGATTGTGGCTGCATAGGATGTGGGAACGCTGACCTCGAAGACCATGCCAGTGGCCTCACCTAGCGCCTCCTCGATCAAATCGCCGCCAGCGATCATGAAGTCTATGTCCACCGAGGGGACGAACAAAACTTGTATCGGATATTCTGCGGTGCCAAGTTCTGGTGGCGGCGGCGGGGGTTCCGTCGGCTCAGGCACCTTGGTGGGTTCTGGCGCGGGGGCTTCCGTGGGTGCCTCAGTTGGCGTTGCACAGGCTCCCAGGACCATCGCGGCCATCACTAAAATACTTAGTAAGAGCAACATACGATTTTTACGCATCGTCCTTCTTTCCTCCTCAATTATTTGTAGAAAGCAAATCGTTTATCATTCGTTTGTTCTCGCGGATTAGTTTTTGGGGATTTGTTACACCTCCTCTTGGAATGTGCTATTGCGTGGTTTCGTTTACATGACGATATTAGCGCGAAATGTCACAGCTTGCAAGCAATTGGGGTCTTGTATCTTTCATATGCGGCGTTTACAATGACCCCTCGATGTCTAAGACAGCCTATCAAGACGCCCTCGACTACCTCTACAGCTATATAGATTACAGCATTAAGAGGAGCTACCGATATTCCGCGGAGGTTTTTGAGCTCCAACGGGTCATTGATCTCCTGGAGGCGCTGGGGAACCCGCACCTGCGAATTAAAGCCTTCCACGTAGCGGGTACAAAAGGTAAGGGATCTGTCTCAGCGCTGATAGCATCGGTGTTGCAGGAGGCGGGTTATAAGACCGGTCTTTATACCTCACCGCATCTCTCTCGGTTCAATGAACGGATTATGATTAATGGAGAGCCCATCCCAGACTTGGACTTCGTCACATTGGTTGAAGCTGTTAAGCCCAAAGTCGAGAGTATTCCTGGATTGACGGTTTTTGAAATTCTCACCGCGATGGCGTTCACATACTTCGCCGAACAAGGAGTCGAATACGCAGCTGTGGAGGTCGGTCTTGGTGGGAGATTGGATGCAACGAACGTTCTCGCTCCGATCATCACCGTGATCACCTCGCTTTCTTATGACCATATGCATCTGCTCGGAGAGAGCTTATCTGATATTGCCCGCGAGAAGGCGGGCATCATCAAATCCGGGATACCTGTAATTCTGGCTCCACAGCAGATCGAAGCGGGGAGCGTTGTTGAGAGTGTTGCCGAAGCGAAGGGATCACCATTGATCCGTGTCGGCCATGACTGGCTATATTCACATGGCACCCATAATTTTGACGACCAGACGCTTTACATCTGGTCACGTGCAGAGCAACCGCTTATGGACTCGTTCGTGGACTCCGCTGGCGGTGATGAGTGGACTCCACCCCGTTATCAAATACCTCTACTCGGGCATCATCAAGTTGTGAACGCTGCTGTCGCATATGCTGCGATCGCAGAAGCAAGAAACTCAGGACTCGATGTGAAAGAGGCTGACATTCAGGCTGGTTTTCGAAATGTATCTTGGTTGGGACGATTCCAAATCCTGACACGAGATCCGATCATCGTCGTCGATGTAGCCCATAATCGGGATTCAGCACTCAAGCTGAGGATCGCACTTGACGATTATTTTCCCGGTCAACCCGTCACCATGATCTTCGGCGCTTCAGCAGACAAGGACATCGAGGGAATGCTGGCTGAATTACGGCCAAGGGTTTCCCGCTTTGCCGTGACACAGGCGGATCATCCCCGAGCCGAAAATCCAGAAGTGCTTGCAGGCTTTGCGCATAGCCATGGTGTAAGAGTTGAAGAATTTGCGAGGGTTGAAAAAGCACTCCAATGGGCGATAGAAAATTCACGTCCAGGCGAGGTGATTCTCGTTACGGGAAGTATTTTTATCGTCGGGGAAGCGATCGAAGCGATGAAGGAAATCGATCTTGAAAGGGATTAGAGGGGCGTAAAACGATACAATGAATTCTTGGTCTATTGACAGATGGCCGAATCTACCTGCTGAGTTTGGTGGTGTGATCAGCCGTAGAACGGAAGAATTGTATGGCATTTTAGATGCCAGCCTCGATGAGGGTGGTCTATTCGATGCCCTCGTTCTTCCGCTAAGAGACATTGTTCTCTACCCCAAATTACTGACACCGTTATTTGTAGTTCATGAACCTTCCTTGCTTGCAGTGGAGGAAGCGATCCGTTCCCAGGAGACGATGATCGGGATTGCGCTTACCGATCCGGATACCGAGAACCCTGGTCCACAGGATTTTTACACAGTAGGGACAGAAATTGCTGTCGGCAGGCTCATGCATTTACCCGATGGCTCGATCTCCATCATGGCGCAGGGGCGGCGCAGGTTGGAAATTATTGAGATTACTCGTGAGGGGAAAGCCCTGCGTGCCCGAGCCAGGCCAATCGTTGAAAATATCTCGAAGACAAACGAGACCCTAGCTCTGATGCGGGCTGTGTTAACCCTCTTTGAGAAATGCGTCGAGCTGAACCGAACCCTGCCTGAGGAAGTCTATCTCTACGCTGTCAATATTGAAGATCCAGGTTGGCTGGCTGACCTCACCGCTTCTGCTCTAAATCTCACACTGGGCGAGCGGCAGGCGATTTTGGAGGTGTTCGACCCAGTTGAACGATTGCAGCAGATCAGCATCCTTCTGGGTCGTGAATTAGATGTTCTGGAGTTGGAGGATCAGATCCATTCCCATGTTCAAAACGAAGTAGACCGGTCTCAGCGCGAGGTTTACCTGCGAGAACAGATGAAAGCCATCCAGTCCGCATTAGGGGAAGGGGACATGTGGGCGCAAGAGATTGATGAGCTTCGAGAGCGGATCGCTCATTTAAGCCTCCCCGAAGAAGTCGAGAAGAGAGCATTCAAGGAAGTGCAGCGATTATCGCAAATGCCACCGATGTCTCCTGAAGTGGGGATCATCCGAACGTACCTGGATTGGTTGATGGAGTTGCCCTGGGCGGCATCGACTGTGGACAATTTGGATATCCATCATGTGGCTAGCGTGCTAGAAGATCAGCATTACGGTCTGAAGAAAGCTAAGGATCGGATTCTGGAATATATCGCCGTACGGAGTCTCGCTCCGAAAAAGCATAAACAGCCGATACTCTGTTTTGTAGGAGCGCCTGGAACGGGCAAGACATCTCTTGGGAGATCGATTGCAGATGCTTTAGGAAGAAAATTTGTCCGTATCTCGCTAGGCGGAATTCGTGATGAAGCGGAGATCCGCGGCCACCGTCGGACCTACATCGGTGCTCTGCCTGGGAGAATTCTGCAAACAATGCGCCGGGCTGAATCTATTAATCCACTATTCATGTTGGACGAGATTGATAAACTCGGCCTCGACTACCGCGGTGATCCATCATCTGCTCTGCTTGAGGTTCTCGACCCCGAACAGAATCACTCATTTTCCGACCACTATTTGGAGATCCCTTATGATCTCTCGAAGGTGATGTTCATTACGACAGCAAACACCCTCAGCCCGATTCCACCGGCGCTTTTAGACCGGCTTGAAGTGATTGAATTTCCGGGGTATATCGAAGAGGAGAAACTGACCATCGCAAAGAAGTTCCTCATCCCCCGGCAGATCGATCAAACTGGGTTAACACAAAATGATCTATCCTTTACCAACCAAGCCCTGCAATCCATTGTTCGTGAATACACCTGGGAAGCGGGTGTTCGGAATATGGAGAGGGAGATCGGCAAAATATGCCGGCGCGTTGTTCGACGTAAAGCTGAAGGGAAACGGGTTTATCGCCGGATTACCCCCAGCATATTGCCAAAGCTGCTCGGACCAGCACAAATGACCCCCGTCGAGCTTGAAATAGAAAACCAGATTGGCGCTGCTATGGGGTTGGCCTGGACGGAAAATGGGGGCGACATTCTTGTCGTGGAAGCGCTGCTCGTGGAAGGGAAGGGTGGGTTACAGGTAACCGGACACGTTGGGGATATTATGCAGGAATCCGCTCAAGCCGCATTCTCCTATATAAAATCCCTGGCGGGTAAGTTGAAGATCGATCCAGAGATCTTCGAGAAGACAGATGTCCACATTCATGTTCCTGAGGGTTCAATCCCAAAGGATGGGCCCAGCGCCGGGATTACGATGGCTACAGCAATGGCCTCGGCTTTAACCAAGCGACCCGTTCAAAAAGATGTGGGCATGAGTGGTGAGATCACGCTCAGAGGTCGGGTGATACCGATTGGTGGAGTCAGAGAGAAGATTCTTGCTGCCTACCGCCTCAAGTTGAAGACAGTAATCATCCCCATAAAAAACCAAAAAGACTTGGTTGACGTCCCTCGCCAGGCGAAGGAATGGCTTGATATTCAATTGGTGCGCTCTATGGATGAGGTCCTCTCGATCGCGCTATTGCCTGAATTGAAGAAAGTGGTAAGAACCAGTACTAAGACTCAAAGGAAAGGAAAGTCGCCAGGAACATCTCGCCCATCAGCATCAGCATGAAAAAGAAATTCGTTATGGAACATCGACCCCTGAGCAGACGACATGATTCCCCCAACACGAATGGGTGGTTGGATGTTACGCATCGTCTTATCATCAAGGCGATCAAAGCTGTCTCGATAAGTCTGCTTATTGCCTCATGTACGAGAACAACAGTCCCTATCGTTCCAACAGCCGTAGCTACAGATGGAATACCTCAAGTGAATCCTACCCCACTAATAATCTCAACGTTCGAGCCAAGCGGCGTATATGCGGTCGTGGGGATTCTGGAGGGAGAGGTTCTAGCCCTGCGTAATCCAGCGGGTATTACGGGGAGTATTGTAGAAGAGCTGGCCTACGATGCGCGGGGTATTACGGCAACGGGGAATGTGGCTAATTTAGGAAGTTCCATCTGGATGGAAATCCAGACGCCGGATGGTTCGCGCGGATGGGTTAATTCATTGAATATGACCGAAGATGTAAATCAAGAGCAATTCTGCCAGGATGCACGCGCCCTCCTGGTTCTGGATCACTCTTTGCACTCGATTCAAAATCGCGATGGCGAGCTGCTATCGCAAATCGTAAATCCCCGCCGAGGTCTAATCATCCGTCATGATTGGTGGAATCCTGAAGTCATCGTGCCAGCGGATTCAGTTTCTGGGATCTTCGACGACCTTCATGAGTTAGAGTGGGGATTATTGAGTGGGGGGGAGTTCAAGATACAGGGTTCATTCAAAGATGTCATCTTGCCCCTGCTCGAAGACACCATCTTGGATTCTCCCGAAGCAGTCTGTGGCGAGTTGCCATCCGGCACAACTTCACGACCAGCTCTTTGGCCTACGGAATATACGTCCATTAATTATTATGCCATCCATCGCCCCGCCAGCGAGGGCGGTAACGACTTCGACTGGCGTACCTGGGCTTTTGGATTTGAGTATATCGATGGGCAGCCGTTCCTCACATTGATAATCCATTTTCATGGTGATGTGTGATGCCATTAACTTCTGAGAACTAAAGCTCCTTCTGTTTAAGAACAATCCCTAACGATCTCAACTTTTCTGGTTATCTCATCCCTAATTCTGTGAAGAGCAGCTAGCGCCTGCGGTCTTGGAGAAGAGTCGTGGGAGTGTATTTTTTAAACCACAGGAAAAGACAAGGCGCAGCGAAAGATAACTGAGGCCACTGACAGAAAGGCCAGCGAAATCAGTTTCCTTCCTGCGCCTCAGCGGTTCCAACGCAATGAATCACTGAAACGCTGATTAGACTGAGACCGCTGATTTAAAATAGACTGCAGTTTTTGGGCATCAAGATGATATTGATTGGGGGAGAGGCAGCGGCAAAGATTTGCGTTTTCTTCATGGTATGAGTGCAGCGAAAGATAACAGAGACCTCTGATAGTCAGGCCAGCGAAATCAGTTTTCTTTCTGCGCCTCAGCGGTTCCAACGCTATGAACCATTGAGCCTAGGCATTTTCCAGAATATGGTTCAGGAGTTGAAGAAGCCGCTTCTCCCAGTCTCCGTCGAGCTCCGTTGAAAGCCAAAGCCCGCGTTTGCTGCGACGAATCCCTTCCCCTAAGCTGTGCACATCAGGCACCATTCTCATTTCTGGAAGCTCAATAAGGATCTGACCGCTTTCTGTCATAATCCTATCGATTCCTGCGTTAGTGGCGATGATTTTCACCTTTATTTGATAAAGCAGATTGTGAACATCGTCGGGGGTGGGGCCAAAGCGGTCGCTTAGCTCGGCATCAATGGTTTCCAACTCATCAAGCGAACGGAGGTCAGCGAGCCTCCTGTAGAGTTGCAGTCGCAGATCTCGATCTGCGATGTAGTCGTCTGGGATCACTGCCGATAGCGGGAGGTCGATGGCGGCAGGTGGAAGTTCAGCAGATTTACTTACCTCCTCAGGAAGTACAAGTTCATCTCCGATCTCGTGTCGCATGCGTCTGACAGCTGAGGAGAGCAACCGGGTATAGAGATGAAAACCTACGGAAGCGATATAGCCGTGTTGACGGGTGCCCAGGATATCACCCGCGCCCCGCATCTCCAAGTCTCGCATGGAGATCGCATACCCTGCGCCGAGTTGGCTGTGCTCGGCGATGATCTCAAGCCGCTGCAAAGCCTCTTCGGTTGCCCGCTTGCCGGCAGAGCGGAAGAAGTAAGAGAAACCTTGGATTGCCGCTCGCCCGACACGGCCGCGGAGTTGGTAGAGCTGGGCAAGGCCGAATCTGTCCGCCCTATCTACGATGAGCGTATTGGCATTCGGAATGTCCAGCCCCGATTCGATAATCGATGTGCTCACGAGAACGTCGATCTCCCCACGCGCAAACTGCTCCATCGTCTTTGATAATTGTCTCTCTGGCATCTGACCGTGGGCGATCGTGAAATGAGCCTCCGGAACGAGGCGTTCCAGACGGCGTTGCATCGTAGTAATTGTCTGCACGCGGTTATGGACGAAGAATACCTGTCCTCCGCGGTCGAGTTCGCGGAGAATCGCAGAACGGACTATTTTTGGGTCGTACATACCCACATGGGTTCGTACGGGAAGCCGGTCCTCTGGTGGTGTGCTGATGGTCGAGATATCGCGAGCCCCGGTGAGTGCCATATACAGCGTTCGCGGGATCGGTGTGGCTGTGAGCGTCAGCACATCGACTTCGATTCGCATGCGCTTAAGGAATTCCTTATGCGTAACGCCAAATCTTTGCTCCTCGTCGATGATCAGTAGCCCAAGGTCTTTAAATTGGACATCGGGTTGAAGAAGACGATGGGTGCCGATCACCATGTCAATCTCACCCGATTTCAAGCCCTTGACGATCTCAGTTGTCTCGCTACGGCTTCTGAAGCGGGATAGCATTTCAACTTTGATGGGAAAGGCGGCGAGCCTGCGCCGGAAGGTTTTAAAATGCTGCTGTGCCAGGACGGTCGTCGGGACGAGCATGGCAGTTTGTTTGCCGTGCATCACCGCTTTAAACGCCGCACGCAGAGCGACCTCCGTTTTTCCATAGCCAACATCACCGCAAATCAAGCGGTCCATCGGTTTGGGTTTTTCCATGTCGTTCTTTATTGCTTCGAGTGCTCGTATTTGATCTTCTGTCTCCTGGTGGGTGAAGGACGCTTCCAGTTCCTTTTGCCACGTTGTATCGGGGGAAAATGCCGTTCCAATCGCCGTTTGTCTTTCTGCGTAAAGCTCGAGAAGATCGCGAGCGACTTGCTCGACCGCTTCTCTCGCTTTGCCTTTCGAGCGAGTCCACTCAGAGGAACCGAGGCGTGATAAAGAAGGGGATGAGCTATCTGCACCTACATAGCGAGAGATACGATCGGCTTGATGGACGGGAATGTATAGTTGGTCGCCATCGGCATACTCGATGAGAAGGAACTCTCGTTGGATATCATCTAATCGGCGTTCGACAAGCCCGATGAATCTCCCGATCCCGTAATCGATGTGCACGACATAGTTCCCGTACTGAAGATCGGCGAAAGACTCCTCAGGAGCAGATGGGCGTGCAAGCGAGCGCCGGCGGGGTCGCGGACGCGACCAGCCAAAGAGCTCAGCATCCGAAAGAAGATGGATGCGGTCACCTTGTTCCAGGTCTTGTATCCAGCCACCAGAAAGTGGTCCTTGGATAAAGATTATCTCGCCGGGGTGGAGTTCTGCGGATATCTCCTGCCTGATTTCAGCGGCGGTATCGTACTCACTCCATAATTGGCATAGACGTTGCGCTTGCCGGCTGACGATGACAACCGTTTCGTGATCGTCGCGTTTTTCGCTCAGGTGTTTCAGGATTGGATCGAGTTGGCCGCCGAAGCGCGGTCCAGGAGTGAAGGAATTTGATAGCGGGATCGCATGCAGGTCTGCAAATCCGGCGTTCATTGCTAGATCCAGTGTTGTGTAGTTCGCGAGACTCTCTTCGAGATCAGATAAGGTCAGATAGGGGAGTGGGAAATCCGAAGAAATCCTCATTTCTCCCACCGCTTCCTCATGCATGCTTAAAGCTTGCTGCTCGATATCTGCGACGGTATTCGTGAAAGCGGTCTTATCGTCGAAAACAACCACGGCATCTTTACGGAGAAAATTGGACACACCGCAGGGGTGGGAATTCATCAGGGGTAAAAACAACTCCAGCGATTTAGTAAGCAAGGGATCATCTTCGCTGCCTACGCCGGGCAACTGTTTCAACCACCCGCTGTCGAAGTCGCGTGGCAGCCCCTCGCGCGCCGGTGTGATCCGGACCCAAGTCGTCTCCTTGATCGTCCGCTGCGAGGCAGGGTCGAAATATCGGAGAGATTCCACATCATCTCCGAAATATTCAAGGCGGATGGGGAACTCTTCAGCCGGGGGCCAGAGATCCAGAATGCCTCCACGCCGGCTGAATTGCCCCCGCTCAGTCACAAGATTGCTTTGCGCATAGCCATTGTTCACAAGCAGAGACAGGAGCTGATCAAAACGGAAAACAGCGCCTTGCTTTACATAACGTGAGTTTGCCAGGAATGTACGTTTGGAGAGCGAGCGCGTCATCACGGCTCTGGCTGAGGCTAAAAGCACGAGGTTTTGGCACGGGATTTCTTCGTGTGGACTGCCAGGTCCTTCACCGCGAGTCAGGGCAGCGAGTGCGGTTGTACGCTCATTTCTGACGGATTCGCTCCATGGTGACAGTTCATAAAAAAGAGGACTCGGATTCGGAAAACGGTGAAGTTCTATGTGTGGAGTCCAGTACGGTATCTCTTCTTGAAGTGTGAGCAAGCGATTCAATTGGGGAGCGATGTAAAGTATAGGTCGCTGAAGATCTTCGCCTAATGCGCTGACCAGCATCGGTCGAACTGCTTTCGGAATCTCCAGAGCTTCGTCAGGCGACGATTTTTCCAGAAGTAGATCCAAGAGTCTTTGGTATGTCTGTTGCCCCCGGAGAGGAGCTAATAAAGCGGAGAGATTCATTTCTCAGTGGGTTTGGGATTGCAGGTGTTCATCGCGGTCTCGATTCCATCGAAGATCAGCAGCTGGATACAATCTGCGCTGCGCTGGAGCGTGATATCTAAGAGATCAGCATCCTCTGCGCGGAAATCATGAAGCACGAAATCTGCGGGATCCATCATCCCCGATGGTCGGCCGATACCGATGCGCATGCGCGGGATTTGATTCGACTGCAGGGAGTCGATAATGGAGGCCATGCCTTTATGCCCGCCGGAGCCGCCATCAGGGCGTATGCGAACGGTCCCGAGCGGAAGGTCGAGATCGTCGTAGACAACGATTAGATTTGAATGGGGGATGCGATAATAGCGGGCCAGCGAAGAGACTGATCGGCCGACAAGGTTCATGAAGGTTTGAGGTTTCGCCAGATAAATCTTCTCTCCATCTACGCGTCCATCGGCGATTAGCGCTTCAGATTGCATGCGGGAAATCGTTAGATCCCATCTGAGCGCAAGATGGTCGATCAGCATAAATCCGATGTTGTGCCGGTTTTTCCGGTATTCTCGACCTGGATTGCCCAAGCCGGCAATGAGGTATGGCCCTTGATGTTCTGACATCCCTCTACCTGCGCTTCTTGCGGTTAGCACTACGAAGCATCTGTCGCATACGACGAACCGCCCATCTCTCCTGGGATCTCTTGCGGATGAAGAAGTAAATACCGAGTGAGAGCAGAACCAGCGCACCGGCGATCCCCCCCCCTGTGAAGGTCCGCAACACTGTTGATGGGTCTGATCCACCAGGGATAGGCAGCGGAGTGGGGCGCGGGGTCCGCGTAGGCAGCGAAATTGTTGGCGTTGCTGTTATCCTATCTGGCTGAGGTGTGGTTGTTTCAATCGCTGTGTTGTTTCGAATGCGAAGCCCTTCAACGATTGACTCGAGCGAGATGTTATTGCTGAGATGCACGCGCAATCGCAGTCGGTAGAAGCCGTCGGTAATCCCGGTTGTGTCCCAGAGACCCAGTCTTCCGTCATTTACAGGCGTGTGTACGGCATCAGCGATTAGGAACCAAGTCTCTGTTGGGTTATCTGTGTGGGCAAAGGAGAGATCATACGAAACAAAGGATGGGTGAGAAGCCGATCCCTCGATCGTCACCACCCCATCGATGGCTTCACCGCCAAGAGGTTCACGGATGTCCGCGTACCCTGGCGCCTGGGCTGCCGCCCGGTTGACGATGCACACAACACCAAGCATCGTGAAGCAGATGGTATTAAGCAGCCGAACAGCCTTCGAAAACCCCATTTCTCCACCTGGAAGAGACCAATCTCCGAGTTTATCATGCCGCCTGTCTCGGGTCAATTTGGGTGGATTATTTAAACCTCCCGCAGGTTTCAAACCTGCGGGAGGTTCAGGAAACATCATTCACAATTGTGATATCTTCCTGAGTTAGTGCGAAACAAAACGTTGACGGAACGATTGTGAATCAGGTAGAATCTGGTTCGCATCGTCGAGGGCGTTCACCTGGGCGGTTAGGTGGAGCCTCTTTTTTTTCGGGCGAAGGTGAAATGATGACGACAGATGAAAAAACAGGAAATGATGATTTACAGGCTGAAGTCATCCATCTTGATGGCGGCATGATCCAGAATGTAGAGGCTGAAACCATTCGCATTCAACAGGGCGGCGCTAATCAGGTGATCGCCAAGAATGTCGAACTGAACAAGGGGGGGGCACTGACAGTACAAGGAGATTTTGTTGGCTTGCAGCAAGGAGCCGCATTTATTGCGCGCGCTGCAGAGATAAGCAGCGAAGAGAGCACTGTTGGCGCCGTTCTAGCGGAGCACGCTGTTCTGCAAGACTCAAGAGTTGGCATAACGGTGGCACGAAAAGCAGACCTGAATAATAGTTCTTCGATCATTCTATTGGCTCAGGAGGTCGAGGGCAATGTTGAGACAGTACTCGACACTCGCGGTGCGCTTCTAGCTGGTCTTGTTGCAGGCATCGCAGTGGGTCTTGTCCTATTGGTAGGAAATCTGCTACGTAGAGATTAATCAAAATTATCAGAGAGCCGGTCCACCAGATGGAGCGAAGGTAACCCGAAAGGGTAAGAGGCGTTCCGGAGGGAAAAAATGGAAGCTATAACAATAAACGCAAAGGTAAGAAAAACGATTGGGAAACATGTGAAAGCCTTACGCAGACAGGGTGTCCTACCAGCCGTCATGTACGGCGCGGGTGTTGACCCCCTTCCCATCGAATTAGACGATAAAGTGGCATCCAGTTTACTCGCACACGTAAGTGGATCCACCTTAATCAATCTGGAGATTGGCAAAGAAACGCATAAGGTGTTGGTGCGTGAGTACCAGCGCGATGCGATCCGACGGGACATTTTACACGTCGATTTCTTGGTGGTAGCGATGGATGTTACCATTCGCGCCATTGTTCCTGTTGTATTGATCGGGGAATCCCCGGCTGTAATAGATCTTGATGGCGTTCTCGTATCTGGCCTTAACGAAATCGAGGTAGAAGCCCTCCCGTCAGATTTGCCGGAACAGCTGATTGTGGACGTTGGGGTGCTCGTTACAATGAATGATGTCATCACGGTAGGTGATCTTGTCTTGGATGAGGGAGTGACATTGGTCACTGATCCCGAAGAGACAATCGCGAATGTTATCAGCCAGATGGCTGAGGAAGAAATCGAAGAGGTCGAAGTCGAAGAGTTAGAAGAGGGTGTCGAGCCCGAATTGGTCGATGAAGAAGAAGATGGCGAGGAAGGATCCCCTGAAGAGGAGTAAGTATAAGGGCATCTCCGAATAACCGGACCGGATACTCAAGGAGCATGGTTAGAATGCCATGCTCCTTTGCTTTATTCTTGATCGATGGTTATGCAGCGGTGACGACAAAGCTAAAACGATTAAGAGTTCGTCAGGGGTGGATCCTTATTCTATGAGATCCAATAATTGGAGAAGATTCTTAGTGATCCTCCCCGTCGCTCCCCAGATTACCTCACCCTGGTAAGGTTTGAAGGCATATAGTGGAACGTGTGGACCGGAGAAAGTAGCTTCCTCGAAGTAGGCCTCCAGGTGTGCGGGATCCTTCAACCATTCGAGGGGAACACCAAATGCGCTTGCGACTTCCATCGGATTGATTGTCAGTTCATAAGGCCAGGGGATCACCCCTACGACTGGAATGATTTGAAAGTGAGTGGTGGTGAGCATTGAATCGAGTCTGCCCAGGATCATGACGTCCGCAGGGTCGATGCCAATTTCCTCATGTGCTTCTCGCAAAGCAGCGCTCTCATAGTTTTCATCGTCGGGCTCAATAATGCCGCCCGGAAATGAAACTTGACCACGATGCTCCTCGACTTCATCGGTCCGTTTTGTGTAAAGTGCGTGCCAAGAGCCATCGTGAAAATAAAGTGGGATAAGCACGGCAGCCAGGCGAGCATTCAAATCAGTCCTGATTCCAGGTTCTTGTGAGATAAGGATCTGCTGGAGGCGTTTCGCGAAATCATCCATAGGCTGGGAATCAGACATGCTGGATTATGCTTCCACAATAATCACACTGCGCGCTGCCATCTTCAAAGCGCTCGACCTGATCCGGGATGATGCTTCCTCCGCACTGGGGACATTTTCCTGGGAGTTTTGATCCCCTCATCTTCCGTGAAATCTGAGGATCTTCTAAGCCATGTTCCACCCGGATCTGGTCTAAATAGTTTCCTATAACCGAAGCTTCATGTGTAAATCCTCTCTCGTCAAGCTCGGTCTGGATCCTGGTGCCGACGACATTCAATCTTTGAAACCTGCGGGATATCTCCAATATATTCAGTCCCTTTTGGAGGCTGGCAATTCCAGTCTTTGAATCCCCGGCTTCAAACCAGGCCCGCCCAGCTTGAAGGAAGAGCTGCGGGGCTTGCGGGAGCTTGTGTTTTTCGGCCCCTTCTGCCAGAGCCCCGTATTGCTGAGCCGCTTCCTGGTATTGTCCCGTATGCATAAGGTCATGGGCATGGCGCAAGCGCTGGAACGCTGCTTTAGCAACAGGATTACGAGAGCGAAGGGGTTTGACTCTAAAGCGGCGAGGTTGGGGTCGTCTCCGTCGGAACATCATCCAGATCTCCTGTTGTTATTGGTTACCCTTATTCAAGCATCTCGTTTTATCGCGGATATTTCCAGAGTGTAAAAAATGCACAAAAAGTTGGACAAGCCATTATGAATGCATCCGTGTGGCAAAAATCAGATATCCAGTGTGAGCGATCATGCGGTCCGTCGGGCGCAGACGTTCTGCGACTGGTTTATAGAAACGCAGTAAGATTTCGGCAACATCGACCGAGTCGAAATGCTCTTTCTCGATTTCGCCCAGATAAGTAGCAACCTGGTTGGTTGTAGGCAGGATTGTCCCTAATACGCCTCCATTAGCTAGGACATCCTGAATTTGTGAAAGATACAATTCTGGCTTGGGAAGATCCAGGAAAACTGCGTCGAGGTCCTTAACGGCAATTCCATCTGCAATATCCAGCAGGAAGAACTCCACACGATCTGTTAGTTCAACCTGTTCCAGATTCTGCCTGGAGAGATCAAGCATGTCCTGACGGCGATCGTAGGAATATACCTTCCCTTGCTCTCCCACCATCCAGGCCAGTGCGGTGGTTAGGGCACCAGAGCCTGTGCCTGCCTCGAGGACGCGCGATCCTGGTCCGATGGATAGACGCAGGAGGATGTAGCCGATATCTTTAGGGAATATAATCTGCGACTTTCGGCGGGTATTGCGGATGAGATCGTGCAGCGTTGGGGGGATGAATAAATAGGAGGCTCCCAAATGTGTTTCAACGATTCGTCCCCACGGGGAGCCAATAAGATCATTGTGGAGGATCGATCCCTTATGGGTCTGATATTCACGATTGGCTTCGAGTCTGAAGATTGTTTGTTTATGATTTGGCAATTGAAGCATGGCTAGATCGCCAACTTCTGCGATACGCATGACTGCAACCTCCTGGTCAACTTGCATCTATTCTAATAGCAATATCGCCATTAAAACTATTCTGTCCGGCAATCAATCGGGCTTGAACCCTACAACGCGCAGCACACGTGCCCGCTCTTGTTCGATGATTTCAAATCGCGGGTGAAATCCTGCATCTTGGAGTGGTATTTTCCACTCCTCTTGTGGCTCGCCTGCTTGTCCTGTGAAACGATAAAGCCAAGCAGCAAAACGATCTGCGAGAGAAGCTCCCGTGATCTGAACGAGACCCACGATGACGAATTCTCCTCGCGGTTGTAAGACCCGGAATGCCTCCGCCAACGTTGCTGGATCGACGATATATTCACTTGGGAAGGTGGCGATGATGTCGGAGAAGTGGTTCGATTGAAATGGGAGCGCTTGCGCACGGCTCTGGGTTAGCATCGGGGTAAAACCCCTGTGAAGAAGATTTCGCCGTGCGAGCTTGAGCATTTGAGTCGATGTGTCCACACCGACGCTTCGATATTCTGATTGTGGGAGATCGGTAAGCAAGTGCCCTGGTCCTGTGCCTAGCTCAAGCAGATCGCCTATTTGCGAGGCTGGTGTGGCAGCGGACTGCCATTTCCGCCACTGCCCCATGGATGTTGCCCAGGCGACAAAATCATATGCCCAGGAGAGCGTTGTGTACAGGTGTTTGAAGAAGAAGCGCAGGAAAGAGGAGAACAGTCTAGATGCTATTTTCCACATCCTGTTCTGTATGTGTGCAGTTCGATATTCCCTGATGAGATTGCAGAAAGAGCGCCTGGGTCGATGAGGACAGTCAGTTCCTGCTCACGGATGCGATTGTAACCACTTTTCTGCTCGAGCGATTCATCATAATAGCCAGGATGGCACATGATCTCGCTCAACCCATCGGGCAGTCCTTGAAGGAGATTGATTAGATGGTCCAAGACAGCTCCATCTCCGAAGAAAGTGGCGTAAAAATAATCTGGGTGTGGGATGGCGAATGTCTCCAGTTGTTCTTTCGCCTGCGTCTTGCTGAAGTCGATCATGCTCGCTGGATAAAGATCTCGTAAATCCTCCTCAAGAATATCATTCGGAAATGGAGTGCGGATGCCGCAATCATATTCAATTGCTAGTTCGGTTAGAAGTTTCCATATCCCTGTACTTGCTATACCCAGGTGATGGTGACTGTCAAGATGGTCAAGTTCCGTCTCAGCTTGGAGGAAACGCTCGATCTGCGCTTTGCACTCCATCTTAGCCTCAGCGAGGTCTAACATTTCCGGGTTGTTGAAGATCAGGTCCTTCTCGTGAAACCACCCGTTTGCGTTGATAAGCGAGGGTACTTGGTCAGGAGGTGTGAGGGGTTTGCCAAGGGTGAGATTAATGTGGACACCGAAGCCCAGAGTAGGTGCGCATTCAATTCCCATGCGCACGTCTTCGAGAGCGCCGGGTAAGTTGATCATAACGGTTGTCGTTGAAACGATGCCGTTTAAGTGAGCGTCGAGGATCCCCCGGCTAACGGATGGAGTGCGCCCATAATCATCCGCGTTTACGATCAATCTGCGCTTCACGGCGTATAGAGGTCCAATCGAGCGGGGAGCGCACGGTAACGTATCGTCGTTGCATCTTCGGCTCTGATCTCCCCATCCGCCTGGATAGGCGTACCAGGAGAGCAGGTGATCTCAAGCTGACGTGTGTGATGCTGGTGGATGGCAGGATCATGAATATAGGCGCCGCTGATTGCTCTGGGGAGCAAAGAGAGCATTTTCAAGCGCGTAGGTGCATAACCATAGACGAAGGTAAGTAAGCCGTCTTTAGGATCTGCATCGGGCGCCATTCTGAACAAGCCACCTGTCAAGGGGCAGTTTCCTATTGACACCAAGGACACAAGCCCTTCGTACTCCCCATCATCCCAGCGGATACGCATTTCATATTCCGGTTTTGCGGCGATCGCTCGCAGTGCCGCGACCAGGTAGCGGATTACGCCACGCAGCCGAGTCATGCGAATGTTATAAAGCGTCACGATGGGCTCTAATCCAACCGCGGAGTTGTTATCAAATACCCAGTCGTTCACCTGACCCAGGTCGATGCGGCAGGTCTTCTGTCCGAAGACCGCCTCAAGAGAGCCCATGATATCCAGCGGGAGTCCCAAATTCACTACGAGATCATTTGCCGTCCCAAGCGGGATGATCCCGAGCGGGCCGAGCACTCCTTCTGGATTGGCACGGAAGAGTCCGTTAATAACCTCGCCTATCATTCCATCCCCACCGGCAGCGATAATCGGATCTCTTCCCTCAATTGAAGCTTGTTGTGCAATCTCGATCGCATGCTCTGGCCTCTGAGATTGCACGACCTCACAGTCGAGGGACAATTGCTTGAGCGCATTGATGATCTCTGGAACGCGTTTTCCTGCTTCCCATCGATTAGAGTACGGATTGAGAATGACTATTCCAGACATTTTCACCTACCTCATGTACTTAACGAAAAAGGAAGCGAGTCCTAAGAAAAGTGCAAATCCAACACTGTCAGTGACTGCCGTAACGAGCACAGTCGAAGCGAGTGCGGGATCTGATCCGAGCCTTCTAAGGATGAGCGGTACGAGCGTCCCAATCACTGTGGCGACAATCATATTCCCGACAAGAGCGAGGCCGAGGACTAAACCCAGGAATTGATTCCCCGTCCAAAGGTAAACTCCTATGGCCGCGGCAGCACCGACGAAGAGACCTTGAAGGAGGCCTACTGCAGCTTCTTTCGTAAGTGTTCGCCAGGCGTCGCGTGGTTCGATCTCGTTGAGAGCGATGGCGCGGACGATAATTGCCAGCGTTTGTGTGGCTGTATTCCCGCCTAATCCAGCGACGACAGATTGAAATGCAGCCAGCAATGCAACCTGGGCAATAATTGTTTCGAATTGGGAGATTACCCAGGAAGCGAAGAGTGCAGTTATTCCGCTCAAATATAGCCAGGGTAGCCTCCTGCGAATGGAGAGACCAACCGAGCTGTCAAAGGCAAGATCGTGATCGGGGACGTTCGCAAGGCGGTAGATATCCTCGGTCGCCTCGTCTTCGATAACGTCCATCAAGTCGTCATAGGTGATGACACCGCGAAGACGGTTGTCATCGTCAACGACAGGCATTGCAGCCAAGTCGTAACGGACCATAAGACGGGCAACGTCTTCCTGGTCCAGATCTGTTTTAACAGAGGTCACATCGGTGTCCATGATCGCACTGATCTTGCGATTAGGGTCGGCGATTACCAGGTCGCGCAGCCCGACGACGCCGATCAGCCTTGTGGTTTGGTCGACAACGTATAAATAGTAGGGGGTATCGGATCCATGCGTTGTTTGGCGCAGGTACTCGATCGCCTCAGCTGCTGTGATATCCGGCATCAGTGTTAGGAGATGGGTGGTCATTAGACCACCGGCGGTTTCGTCGTGGAAGACGAGTAGAGGGATTACGTCTTCGGATTCCTCCATCTCCACCAGCACGTCCGCGGCGAGTTTAGGAGGCAGGTCACCCAAGACATCTGCCGCCTCATCCGGTTCCATTGCATCAAGGATGTCGGCAAGGAAGGGTGTGGAAAGCATCTCGGCTACGTCGGCTGCTTCCTCATCGTCGAGTTCCTCGAGCAGATCGGCCGTGTCGTTGATGTCGAGTTGGGGGAGGATTACGGCCTTGTCTTGATCGTCAAGATCGGCAAAGGCTTCCGCTCGATCTACGGGGTGTAGATCTGTGAGCGCGGCAATTGCATCCTCGATATGATTTGCTTCGAGGGCTTTTCGGATCTCATCTAACGTGGCGTCGACTATTGAAGGTTCCACGCATGCTCCCTGGAGGACTGGACTTTCCCCTTGACCATGGCTTCAGCAGTTCTAAAGGTTTTGGGACATATCCTCTAGAGGATCGCGTGGAGTTCGTGGCGAGCTCTAGAGAGGCATCAAACCTTGGCCAATTGGCAATTTATTTTTTTTCAAGATGTTTTTCATTTCGGCATTCGGGAATTTCCACATCCGATCCCATGCAGCCCCGTTTTCTCTGGCTGATCGGTAATTTGTGATTCCCTACATGAGAGGATTGTAGCATTCTAGGGGAAGGTCGTCAAAATGGGGCAGATAATTTCCGACTCAATGCCGGCTATATTATTAACCCGAGCAATGGTAATCAGCGTCTGCGACTGCTTGAGCCGGAGACTCGCAAGACCCAATAAAGTAATTGTAGGAGCGCTGTAGCCAGCGTGGCGACATAGGTAAACGCCGCTGCGCGAAGAACCGCATCGACACCATCCTGATCTTGTTGAGTCTGAATCAGCCCGGATTCTGCAAGTAGGGCTTTTGCTCGCGAGGAGGCGTTTAACTCAACGGGCAACGTAGCAAGGGCAAAGAATGCACCCGTCCCAAAGGCAGCGACACCAAGCCAGGCGATATTTGTGACCTGCAGCATCAATCCAATGATGATCAGAATCCAACCTAGAGTAGAACCGATATTAACCACAGGGACGAGCGCAGATCGCAGATTCAGGGGGAAATAATCCTCTTTGTCCTGCATTGCATGGCCGAGTTCGTGGGCAGCGATAGCCATTGCAGAGACTGAGATCGGTTCATACACGCCTCGAGAGAGGTGCAAAGTCTTTCTGCGAGGGTCATAATGATCGGTCAAGTTGCCGCCCGTGGGTTCGACACGTACCTCGTGTAAACCGCCATATCGGATCAAGCGATTGGCTGTTTCCGCGCCGCTCACGCGGGCGCTATTCCCTATCCCGCTCCACTTCTTGTAGGTTGACGAAACCCAAAATTGAGCGAACATCATCAGCAGGAATGCTGGAGCCATTAAGCAAAGGTATATTGGATCGAAGTACATTTAAACCACCTGATCAAGTTGATTATTCTGTAAGCAGCTCGATAGCTTTCTCGAGCTGGGGATCATTGCCGGCCTCGAAGTCCTCTTCTGTGTAAGAGACATCATAATCTGGTTCTAATCCCTCACCGGCGATCTGTCTCCCATTTGGTGTATACCAACGAGCGACTGTCACACGCACTGCGCCTTCTTCACCTTGGAGCGCTACCCAGTTCTGCACCGAGCCTTTCCCGAACGTCGTCTCGCCCACGAGCAAACCGCGCCCGTAATCCTGGATTGCACCAGCCACGATTTCCGAGGCGGAAGCGGAGCCACCGTTCACGAGGACGATAAGCGGCAGATCGGTCGCAAGACCATCCCCAAGGGATTCATAGATCTCTTCACTGCCATCGCCGAATCTCTCCGTCATGATAGCGCCGTCTTCAACGAACTCGGAAGCCACTTCGATTGCCGTGAGCAGGAATCCACCACCGTTGCCTCTCAAATCGAGTATTAGCCCATTCAATTCAGTCTGGCGTAACTCACGGATTGCGCTTCTTAGATCGTCTGAAGTTACGTTGGCGAAATTGAACAACTGTATATAGCCAATATCCCCTTCGAGCATCTCGCTCGTTACGCTGGGAACCAGGATCTCCGCCCTGATAATTTCGAACTCCAGAAGTTCGGTTTCTCCCTCCCGCCTGATGGTCAGATGAACCGTTGTCCCCGCGGGACCCAGGACGCTGCGGATTACGATGTTTGCGTCAATGCCGGTTACATCTTCACCGTCCACGGCGACCACTTCGTCCCCAGGCTGAAGCCCTGCTTCTTCGGCCGGGGAGCCGGGCATAGGTGAAACAATCGTTAGTAATTCTGTATTCGTATCCACCCAGGCACCGATCCCTTCATATGAGCCCTGGAGAGGGATATTGGATTGTTGGAAGGTAATCGGGTCCATGTAAGATGTATGAGGATCGCCCAGGGCGTCCAATGCCCCGGAAATTGCCCCTCTCATAAGTGCAACGTCGTCAACCGGCTGGTCAACATATTCCTCATGTACAATGTCCCACGCCTGCCAGAAAGGAGCGAATAGCTCATCGGAGCTTTCGGGCGGTTCTGACGAGTAGGTCTTTGTTTCCACAACCGGCAAAGATTGTTGGAGAGTGTCCTCCAGCCAAGCTGGCAGCAAGTCGTAGCCGATCATCTGACCGATGACTGCGCCGAAGCCCAGACCGCTTGCGAATATACTGACGGATAGAAATGAGCCTATGAACAGACCGAGTAAGACGACTTTTACTTTTGATGTCATACCAAGGAATACCTCAACTTTATTATGATGAGGTAAAGGATAACATACTCGGATGATTGCGGGTGATTGTTAATATATTCGTGGATGCTAGGCCAGATTATGGTGGGCTAACCACGTATTAAGGAGCTGGTTATAGCTTTCACTGCCGATTTGTTCCACATAATCAAGGATTGCCAGACCGTCTAAAGAATACAGGGGGTGACATGATGTAGGCCATGCTCCGCCAGGGATTTCAACAACCGCGTCAACAACGATCCCGACGATGTCTGCCTTTTCAAGTCGAGGGACCACCTTTTCAGCGGTGATGATGACCTTGTCCGCAATCAGCGACAGCTCGCGATCTACGCCCTGATTAGCTCCTATGCAGGCATTCCCGTCGGGGTCGGCTTCAAGAGCGTGGATCACCGCAACATCGCAATTAATTGCAGGGAAAGCGGTAAGCAACTCGCCTGTATAAGGGTCTTCAATGGTCTTTACGTCCGGGCGTAGACGCAGCAAATCTGTCCCTTGCCAGGCGATCGAGGGCATAAATCCCACTCCTGCCATCGCCGCTCGGATCCCGAATGCCAGACTGGCTTCCGTCTCTTCAATAATCTGGAGCGATCCATCCCCAGCGGCTGAGGTGAAATTTGGAGCTAAACCGAAAACCTCCAAGCCAAAATAGCAGGTGCGGGTTTTTGACACCATTCCTTCACCCACCAGAATGTCGCTTTCCACACTTGAGGTGAAGTTGACTAATGTGATATCGGTGGGTGTGTTCTCGGTGCGAAAACGAGCCAATAAAACCAAGGCATACGCCATGGGTCGACGGTAAAGCGTAAACCCTCCGAGGGAAAGCAGGCAGCCCTTCGGTTTGACCATTGCCGCTGCTTCAGTGAGAGATATGAGTTTACTGTTTTTTGTTATGCTCACTGAGTGCCTCCATCTCTGCTCTTCAAGTCATCAACTCGTTGACGCAATTCCTCGAGCGCTTCATCTTCTTTTTTCCAGGGGTTAAGCATCTCGTTGATAGAATCGCGGAAAACCGCCTTTGGTTTCGATTTCATCCTGCGGATAAAGCTGAGCGCTAATCCGATATTGATGAGAATTACAAATGCCAGAATGGCGATAACGATCAGCCAACCATTATTCTCCATGGATATCTTCCTGCTCTCTCATCCTGCAGACAATTGGGGGACAGCGTTAGTCAGGTCATGTATCTGTTCGATAGTGTAATCGACAGTTCCTTCAAGGATTCCATCACCGACAAGAACCGTCGTCATGCCGAATTCGGCTGCGGTCGAAAGATTTGGATAACGGTCGTCCACCAGCAGGCACGTCTCAGAAGGAGGATTCCCTACGATAGCAAGGGCGCGAAGGTAAGCCTCTGGATCCGGTTTATTCGAGAATTCCAACGTGAGAATATCGATAATCTGGTCTATAAGGTTCGAAATACCAAGCTGCTTCAGGACTCGTATGGTGTAATCGAGGTAGGCATTTGTGAAGATCACTCTGGGAATGGTGATTGAGGCCAACATGGTTTGAAGTTCAGGATCTGGTCGGATGAGATTCTCAACTGGAACATCGTGGACATAGTCCAGGTATTCCATTGGGTCAATCTGGTGGTTATGCATCAAGCCGTTCAGCGTGGTTCCGAATTGGGCGAGATATTGGGCGCGTAGATGTGAGGCATCCTCGGCACTGATTTTCAATCTCACCTCGATGAAACTTTGAATGCGACCTCCGACGGCCTCCCATAAACCACTGGTGTGAGGGTACAGCGTGTCATCGAGGTCCAGGAAGAGTGTCGTGAATTCCATACGTTAGGTTCTGTTTCCTTTGCCCATAAACCAGTGGATTTCTATGGCGACTCTAGGATCCTTCCTGCATGTCTGGTAATAGCCTTGAGACTGGTTTCAGGTCCCATTGTCGCCTCAGTTCGTTGTGGAGTTCGTAAGTTTTGTTTCCTCGCTGAGTCAGATCTCGCGCATTGCAGATGGAGCGGCGTGGTTCTGTACCTGGCAGGACAACATCCACCGATTCTACTTCAACCGCGGCAGTATAGAATGCTGCATCCTTGAGTGTCAACCGGATGGGTTGCTGGGGGTGGGGAATGGTTGGGGAGTATTTTCCCCTCTTTGACGGGATGGTTATTGATTTCCTATTGAACTCCCTTGAATAGTCCTGTAACCTATGTGTGTACTTCACAACTTGGTGTCGGGGGAGTCCATCCACCTTCATTATTACCTGCAAGCCCGGCCTCGATTGATGGTCGGGTTTCTTGTTTTCAATTACGCTGCGGAACTTGCGGCATTGTGGCTTATGGGCATCGGGGCCGTAATAACTGCCGGGATGATGGTATAGAAAGATTGTTCCGTTAAGTAATTTATACTGTTATATGGGTAGTCCCCATTCAATAATAGTTAGCTGGCTAAATCCTATTAACTACCTAATGCCGTTCAAGGGGAGGACTTAATGAAGATAACCCGACTCTCAGTTTTCCTACTGGTGGCCAGTATATTCTTATCGGCGTGTGGCGCCAGTGAGGCGGAAGTACAGACTGCCATTGCAATGACCGCCAATGCAAACTCACCAACTCCGTCACCAATTCCAGCGACGAGCACGCCGGAGATTACGGATACGCCAGTTCCCACTTCGACGCCGACGCCAACAGACACACCTCAACCACCACCAAACGAGGAGAGGATCATCGGTACATGGTCAGGTGCAATGACCAATGCTAACGGGGACAAGCTCCCTGCCACATGGACGATTATAGAAGGTGGCGTGATGGTCATAGAAGTGCTTGTGTTTGATGTCAGCTATGGTGCGGAATGGCGTGTTGAAGGAGATCGGATCCATATCACCACAGAACTAGACCCGGATAATCCGACTTATAGAGACATTGAGTTCGTCAACGACGACCTAATGATCCTCACTAAGGACGAATCAGAAATCCGAGAAACCTGGACACGAGAGAATGCTCAAGCCGAGTAATCAAAACAGTCAGGCTCAAGTTCCGATTTTCTTCCTCGATGGTTGACGCATCATCCGGTAACCTCTGGCCCATCCGCTGTGGACTTCCATTCCGCAGTGGCGGGCCCAATTCGTGTAGGTAGCCAGCTAACCACTCGCTGGAGGCGACCTGGGATGCGCAACGAATTGATGTCGATTGCATCGTTCCCTGGCCGCTGAGCTCGCAGCCGTTGGGCGGCGGAGGGTTGTCATGGAGCATGCACAGTCTGAATTCACTGGCGAGGTCAAGCCTGTTCTGTATGTCGCAGACGTCCGTCGGAGCGTGGACTTCTACCGAGGCTGCCTCGGTTTCGAGTTTCTGTTCTTCTACGACTTCGATAACAGGCAATCTGTTGTCACCTGGGAACAGCCCTACCCGCCTCGTTACGCGGAGATGGCCGCGGCGGGTCAGAAGTTCGGACTGCACCTACCTGGCTGTGACGCGTCTCGCGCTCGCGTTGGACGCCAGAGGTTGTACTTCCGTGTCCGCAACCTCGCAGCACAACACGGGTGCGTGAGTGCGACTGGCATTGATGTCGGGGCGATCGTGCATACTGCGTGGATGGATATGTTTGACGTCAAGGATGCCGATGGGCACGAGATCGTATTCGCGTCCACCGATTCGTCGTTGCATACTCTCGATCCATGGTAGAGACGTCTTGCTGTCACGGCTATCATCTGCCTCGGGCGAAGTCTCAATTGGCGCACGAAGGCGACTGTTCGGTGCCGCCCAACCACGGGATGCAACGGACGCGGCCTTGGGCCGCCGGAGAGAAACAGAAGGGAAATTGATGCGGCGCCCCAGGCTGCGCAGCTGATCCCGGGACCGTTATCCGGCTTTGCCTGAAGGGGGATCATGAGGTCATTAGGGATGCTTATCGCTTCACCGTTGCAGAGAATTCGTGCGCGCATTTCAACGCTATTATCTGAATTCAACCAACCAATCCACTTTGATTGGAAATCTCTTTCCGCCTGTTTGATTGGGGGAATTCTCCTTTATCCCCTGGTGTCCAGGTTGCCTGCTTTAGGCTGGGATTGGGGTGTCTACTTCGCTCAACGTCGCCTAGATCAGTATCCTCCTTGGTCATCCTATGTTCTCGAGCCATTAATCTCCTTTCCTTGGAGAGTCGGCCTGTCATTCCTAAATGGCCTCTTGCTCATGACGGTGGCTGTTGCAACATCTCGGGAAGACAAATCCGATTCAATAATGTCAAAACTCATTGCAGCATTTCTTGCAATAGTCTCTCCACCCACTCTCATATTGCTATGGCAAGGCAATATCGATGGGCTGATTTTGCTTGGGTTGGTTGCCATTCCCATAGGCATCCCTCTCGCCTTGGTCAAGCCACATCTCTCTCTTTGGGCGCTTTTTGCAAAAAAAATCCTCTTTGCTATGGGCCTTGTTCCTATTGATAGTCTCTCTTCTTATCTGGGGCCCATGGCCGATTGATCTTTTTGCTACTCTGGGAGCACGAAACCAGCATCCCATGGCAATGGGGTGGCAGAATCTATCTTGGGTCATTCTTGCGATAGGGATTATCTTATTGCTTTTTTCTGATGCCGATCCGCTTCAACTCATGTGTGCCGGTGCCTTTATATCCCCTTATCTTATGCCACAACATTTATTGCTCATCTTGCCCGCAATCGGCAAACTGCGGGGACCAAGACGGCTCACAGCATGGCTTTTTTCGTTATTCACGGTTCTTCCACCAATGATCCTCTCTTGGGGGCGCTATGTGGCATACTTTGTAGTGCACCCCAAATCTTGGACAGATAGCTAAGGGAAGCTATCATGTTCATGAGAGGAGTGCAGGCATGGCCAAGCGGAGACGCAAATACAGCCCCGAGTTCAAGGCGCAGGTGGTTTTGG
>Ga0114922_10000343_pt1 | contig 45333 bp, 42 predicted proteins | sample AartaG_FD_100975 | JGI IMG/M metagenome (GOLD analysis project Ga0114922, IMG submission 100975) | Deep subsurface microbial communities from Aarhus Bay to uncover new lineages of life (NeLLi) - Aarhus_00045 metaG | ecosystem: Environmental > Aquatic > Marine > Oceanic > Sediment | place... | reverse complement strand
GGAGATCGCGGCCACACGTGAGAGCAAACATCGAACCGTGCAGGCGTTGGTCGAGGCGCAAACAGCCTATCTATGTGATCATCCTCGGGCCAGGATCTCCACCGCCGAAAAGAAAGTGCATAAGAAGATCGCCCAGCTCAGGATTGACTCGTGGCTGGGCGTGCAGATTGAGGAAAGGAATCTGCGTCTTGTGGTTGATGACCAGAAGCTGGCCGAGGTCTCTCGCCTGGACGGATGCTATGTGATCAAGACGGATTTGCCAGAGCCAGTGGCAGACAAGCAAGTCGTTCACGATCGGTACAAAGACTTGGCTCAGGTAGAGTGGGCGTTTCGGACGAGCAAGACGGCCCATTTGGAGGTCAGGCCGGTGTATGTGCGTAAGGAGGAAAACACGCGTGCGCACGTATTGGTGGTGATGCCGGCATACCTGGTGGTGCGTACGCTCCGTCGTGCGTGGGGCACGTTGGACGTGACGGTGGAGGAGGGATTGGAGCAACTCAAAACGCTTTGTTCGATAGAGATCCGCACCCCAGACGGCGGGTGCTGCCTTCGGCTTCCCGAACCACGTGCGACTTCCAGTGCCCTGCCAAAGGCCCAGGACCTGCACCTCCCCGAGGCCCTCCCACACACCGACGTCATTGTAGTCACACGCAAAAAACTCCCAGAACAGCGTAAGAACACTTGAGATAAGAACTTACAGAAGTGCCGAGTCCATCGCGCAGGGGTGAACATCCGTTGTGAAGAAGACCTAGAATCGACTCCCGACCCCTCTTTCCTTCCGACTCTCGGCCCTTTTTTGTCCTCATTTTTTCCTTCTACCCCTCAACATAATCGCAAATGCTGCTGGCCTGGGGCACCTCCAGACCGTCGGCGCGGAGGCCTTCGATGTGGAAGCGGATGGCCTGTTGGATTTGACGCTGTGTTTCTTCAACGCTGGCGCCCGTGGCTACGCAGCCCGGGAGGTCAGGCACGTAGGCCGAGTAATTGCCGTTCGCTTTTTCAATCACTACGCCATAACGCATCAACGATCTCCCTTCACTTGGGCCTGTTTCAGTATACTGTTGAGTGTACCGAGAGCCAAATCATCCGAGGGTTTGCCAGCCACCATCACACGTCCGGTCTTGCCTGGATGCTTGAATTGGCGGTGGCTGCCACGCGTGGCGACCAGAAACCATCCTTCGGCTTCCAGCATAGAGATTACCTCGCGGACTTTCATCCCAGTCTACCTTTGGCACGACGGTACATCGAATGATCCACTCGACGCGATGCCAAGTGACCAGCTCGATTGGCGATCACTTCGTGCCATTCGAAAACCAACATTCTATCCCGAGTCCGTAGGCGACAGGATCGACCCATCCGCTCTCGGCAGGGGATTTGCCGGGGCGATGGTGACGGGGGCAGTGCCAAGCTTGGCTTGGCCGCGCTCCACTTTTTGCACGAACGCCACCGTTTCTTCGTAGAGGGCGTCGAGCATCTGGTCTTCGCTGACGGTGCGGACTTGCCGGCCCTGGACGCAGATGACGCCTTTGCCCTTGCCGGCGAAGACGGCTACATCGGCCCCCTCGGCCTCGCCCGGGCCGTTCACCATACAGCCCATCACCGCCACCTTCACTGGCGCCTTGATGTCGGCCAGCTTGCGCCGCACGTCGGCGACCAGCGTTATCAGGTCGATCTCGATCCGCCCACAGGTCGGGCAGGCGATCAGCTCCGGCCCGGTTCGGTTGCGCAGGCCCAGCACGCAAAGCATCTCCGCAGCGTCCTCGACCTCATGCACCGGGTCGCAGGCGTAGCTGATGCGCACGGTGTCGCCGACGCCGCTTGCGAGCAACGTGCCCAAGGCGACAACGGAGCGGATGCAGCCGGTCTCCTTCGGACCCGCGTGGGTGACGCCCAGATGCAACGGATAGTCAAACCGCTCGCTGATGGCCTTGTTGGCGTCGATGACGATCTTCGGGTCTGCGCTTTTGGCGCTGAGCACGACATCCTGGAAATCGTTCTCCTCGAAGATGCGCAGGTACTCCTCGATCTTCTCCAGCATGATCGCGATCAGATGGGCATGGCGGTCCTGCTGAAGACGCCTCTTTTCGGCACTGCGAAGCTCCTTGTCCCTCCGTTCGATGATGCTGCCTTCGTTGACGCCGACGCGGATGGGGATCCTCCGCTCTCGGGAGGCGGCGATGACGCGGTCCACCTGCGTTCGATCGCGGATATTGCCGGGGTTGAGGCGGATTTTGTGCACGCCGGCTTCGATCGCCTCCATTGCACGCTGATAATGAAAATGCACGTCAGCCACCACGGGAATCGGGGACTGGTCGAGGATCGACGCTAGGGCCGCCGTGTCGCGTTTCTCCGGCACAGCCACGCGAACGATGTCACAACCGGCTTCGACGAGTCTGCGGATCTCAGCGACGGTGGCGTCGATGTCGCGGGTGTGCGTACCGGTCATGGACTGGATGGTGACCGGCGCGCCGCCGCCGATCGGTACGCTGCCGACGTGGACCTGGCGCGTTTTGTGTCTTGGACTCACCTGGCCGTTCCGTTTCTGTGGACTTGTATTCCCTTAGAACGTGTGTGAGAGGTTTTATCCGAGCCGCGCCCGTAAGGAAGCGGTGCGGTATCCTCCGCGGAAAACCGCTCCCTCACGGTCGCGGCTCGGTTTTTCGTCCCGCTTCTCACACACGCTCTTAGAGGGTGTATGAGAAGTCTTATCCGAGCCGCGCCCGTAAGGAAGCGGTGTGGTATCCTCCGCGGAAAACCGCTCCCTCACGGTCGTGGCTCGGTTTTTCGTCCCGCTTCTCATACACCCTCTTAGAACGTGTGTGAGAGGTCTTATCCGAGCCGCGCCCGTAAGGAAGCGGTGCGGTATCCTCCGCAGAAAACCGCTCCCTCACGGTCGCGGCTCGGTTTTTACTTTTCGTCCCGCTTCTCACACACGCTCTTTGAGTTATAGGAGCCTACGGTCGGCCATGTCAATTGACATTCGGCGAAGCCGACTCAGATAACCGCGCGTACTTGTGCGACACGGCTTGCTCCGCAGGATCGCGCGCGGTCATTCATTCCGAACTGAACCGTAGTTGGTGTGGACGAAAGCAGCAAGCTTGTCGTAAACGTGTCAGCGCCATGCAGCCGGTCACAAATGCACGGCTGGTCGCATTCGGCCTGGAGGCGATTCTCGCGTATCCTCGCCCCGAACCGGAACACCGTTGAGCATTCGAGCGCGGAGAGACTTCGCTTGGCGGTGGTCACGCAGCGCTCGCCTAAGAACAGGAGGCATTATGATGATGGGACTCCGTTTAGGTCGGCGCGCACAAATAATATGGACATTGTCGCGGCGTCATGCCAATGATGGAAGGATGCAGGATGCAACGGTTATCGAATGGATTCGTGAGAAGTATGGAGTATTGCCTTGGGCTTTGAATGGACGGAGTCGGCGACTGTGGGCCTCGACCGAAGCGCGGTCTCTGGGACACGGCGGTGTCTTGACCCCAGGCCAGAGCGACGTGGACCAACCCCGTGCCGGCGATTGTTGCGTCGCAGAGCACCGTCGATGACAAATAAGATGAACCTAGAGATTCAGAAGGTGAAAAAGGGGACAGGCACCGCGAGGGAACGCGACCTGACGCGACGAGGGTCGGTCGGCGCGGAGCCAGTCCCCTTTTTCATCGCTGTCCATTTTTTCATCGGGCGCTGGTGCGAGATCGCGGGTGGCTTACATTCCCATTCCGCCCATACCGCCCATTCCGCCCATTCCGCCGGGCATTCCTCCAGGCGCGCCCGCAGCAGGTTTCTTCTCTTCCTTGATCTCGCTGATGATGGCGTCCGTGGTCAGCAGCAGGCCGGCCACGCTGGCTGCGTTCTGCAACGCGATGCGCTCCACCTTGGTGGGCACCAGCACGCCCATCTTGATCATGTCGCCGTAGCCGTTGGTCAGGACGTTGTAGCCGAAACTCAGGTCGTCCTCCTCCATGATCCTCTGCCAGACGATCGACCCTTCCATGCCCGCGTTTTCGACGATCTGCCGCACCGGGGCGCTCAGCGCCCGCCGGATGATGTCCACGCCCGTTTTTTTGTCGCCTGTGACCTTCTTGGCCGTCGCGTCGAGCACTTTCGAGGCTCGCAGCACGGCTACGCCGCCGCCCGGCAACACGCCCTCCTCCACAGCCGCCCGGCAAGCGTGAAGCGCATCCTCCACGCGGGCTTTCTTCTCCTTCATCTCGACCTCTGTGGCGGCTCCGACGTTGATCTGAGCGACGCCGCCCGCCAGCTTGGCGAGGCGTTCCTCGAGCTTCTCACGATCATAGTCGCTGGTCGTTTTTTCGATTTCGTTTTTTATCTGATCGATACGGCCCTTGATCTTGTCGGTCGACCCGCCGCCCTGGATGATGGTGGTCGTGTCTTTGTCGATCCGCACGTTCTTGGCGGAGCCGAGGTCGCTCAGTTGGATGTTTTCCAGCTTGAGACCCAGGTCTTCAAAGATCGCCTGCCCGCCGGTCAGGATGCTCATATCTTCGAGCATGGCCTTGCGGCGGTCGCCGAAACCGGGCGCCTTTACGGCTGCGACTTGAAGCGTCCCGCGCAGCTTGTTGACCACCAGCGTGGCCAGTGCTTCGCCTTCGATATCCTCTGCGATGATCAATAGTGGGCGGCCGGCCTGTGATGCCTTCTCGAGGATCGGAATCAGGTCTTTGATCACCGAGATCTTCTTCTCATGTATCAAGACATACGGCTTTTCCAGCTCGCACGTGAGGTTCTCGAAGTCGTTGATGAAGTGGGGGGAGATGTAGCCCTTGTCGAACTGCATGCCCTCGACCAGCTCGACCGTCGTGTCAAGACTTTTGCCCTCTTCAACGGTGATCACCCCATCCTTGCCGACCCTTTCCATCGCCTGGGCGATGTGTTTGCCGATCTCGACGTCTTGGTTGGCGGCGCAGGTTCCCACCTGGGAGATCTGCTGTGCTCCTTTAACGGGCGTGCTCATGGACTCGAGTTCGGCAGTAACCGCGTCGACAGCCGCGTCGATGCCTCGTTTCAATTCCATAGCGTCCGCGCCGGCGGCGAGATTCTTCAAGCCTTCGTCGTAAATGGCCTCGGCGTAAATCGTGGCCGTGGTTGTCCCGTCACCCGCCGTGTCGGACGTCTTTGACGCGACCTCCTTCACCATCTGCGCACCCATGTTCTCATACGGCTCGCCCAGCTCGATCTCCTTGGCCACCGTCACGCCGTCCTTGGTTACGGTCGGCGCGCCGAACGACTTTTCGAGCACGACGTTCCGCCCACAGGGTCCCAGGGTCACCCTTACGGCCCGTGCAAGCTGGTGAACACCGCGCCGAATCGCCTCCCGCGCTTCCATGTCAAATGCAATCTGCTTTGCCGCCATTGACTATCCTTTCGATCGCCTACGATCACTCAAAAATACCCGAGAAAGGGAACACACGTGTTAGGCGTCAGCCAGGTTCACGTGCCATTCAGCCTTGGTATAGGCCAGCAACGTGCCGACGATGTTCGCCGACTCGCCGGCGAAAGCTTCGTCCAACACTTGCCAGATTTGGCGCTGCCGCTCAACAAGGGGCAGGCCTTCGAACGCATCAGACACAATGCTTCCTGAGATCTTTCCCCCGGAGAGCTTCTCCAGGTAGAACTCCGCGTCTTCGTCGAGGCCCAGCCGCTCGGCAAGGACCTGCCTCAGCTTCTTCTGCGATGTCGCTGCCATAGAACCTTACACCGTTCGACCACCTCGAAACACCGTTCGAGATGATCCGCACACGCTTTCTTCAGGAAACGCTCCTGGTCTTTCCTGATCGCGCGTTTCTTGAACAACCAACGCTGTGTCTTTGCGTTGTCGGCAAACCGCAGATCGTTTGACCAATTCTGGGCTACCTCCTGGACCGTCGCGACGAAGTCATCGTCTCGGGTCCCGGACTGCAATAGCCCCAGATCCCGAATCCGAACGGCGATTCTTTTCAAGTCATGCCGCGGATCGAACGCCTTATCCCTGAGCCAGTGGAGCGATCGCAGCATACCTTCCACTGCAACCCCGCCCAGGTAGATCGATCCAGTGAAATCGCCGTGCTCCATCAACACGCGCGCTTCGCCGATCCGTTCCAAGGCTCCTCTCTGGTAGGTGTCGGCTCCGAATTCCATGCGGCTGCCCGTGGGCGTCGGTTACCCGATGACGCCCAGCACGTCCGACTCGTCCATGATGAGGTACTCCTCGCCACCGATTTTTATCTCGGTTCCGCCATAGCTGGTAAACACTACCTCGTCGTTGACCTGAAGTTGCAGGGTAGACCGCGTGCCGTCGTCGAGCAGGCGCCCGTTGCCCACGGCCCGGACAACCCCGCGTTTGGGCTTCTCCTTGGCGCTGTCAGGAAGGACGATGCCGCCTGCGGTCTTTTCCTCCGCGTCAACCCGCTTGACGATCACTTTGTCACCCAAAGGCTTGATGTTCAGTTTTGCCATCTGGTGCTTTCCTCTACTGTTTCACTGGCTTGCCCGCGGCACCGACGCGCTGCTAGCTCCTCGCCTGACCGGGCGAAACCTGTTCTCTGCCGCCGCGTCTTTCACACGCCGGCACGATCCGCACGAAATCGGTACGATTCGCCCCGGATGGGACGGTTTCGCGGGGATCGACCGCTATTCAACCCCCAAGCACATACGATGCCAGAGTCGGCGCCTCCAAGCTTGCTGTGCGAGCGGATCATAACCGTTTTGGCGAGAATGGGTTACGGCAGACCGCCCGTGGCGTTGAATCGCTGCTCGCGGTCGAACTTGAGCCCCAACCTGCCAGTGACAGCCCCTCTGGCCGACGACGCTGCCAGTTTGGCAGTGGGAAGGTGCATCAAGATGCACCCTACCCCTGTCCGGCCCAATCGCCAACCAGAGTCGTCCGTCACCCACCAGGGGTGACGCTACTCGTCCCGATGGTCGCCGTTCCGTCCCCCGACAATCTGTAGCTTGAGCCGTTTGATCCTGCGCGGCTCGGCCGCCACGACCTCGATCGACACGCGCCCGTGGGCGATCGACTCACCGTTTTTGGGAATTCGCCCGAGTGCACTGAAGACGAAGCCGCCGATGGTCTCGTAGTTGTCGTCCTCCGGCAGTTGCACGTCGAGCTCATCATTGATGTCGTCGATGCGCATGCGGGCGTCCACCTCGACGGTGCGCTCGTCGATGCGGACGAGCGGTTCGGGCTCCGGGGCTTCGTACTCGTCCACGATCTCGCCCACAAGCTCCTCGAGAATGTCCTCGATGGTGACCAGCCCGGCAGTGCCGCCGTACTCGTCGAGAATCACGGCGATATGCACCTTCTTCTGCTGAAATTCACGCAGCAGGTCGCGAACGCGCTTGCCTTCGGGAATAAACGGCACGGACCGCATGACTGCTTTTGCGTCAAGCGATTCCTTGGGATCAAGCTGAAGCAAGTCCTTGGCGTAGAGCACACCGACGATTCTGTCCACCGTGTCCTGATAAACGGGAATACGCGAGTGACCGTGCTCTGCAATCAGATCCTTGACCTCCTGCATTCCTACGTTCTCGGGCAGGGCCACGATATCCGTGCGTGGGGTCATCACCTCGTGCACCTCGGTATCCCTCAGTTCGATGACCGACTCGATCATCTCTTTTTCCTGCTCGTCCACGGCTCCGTGCTTTTCGCCCTCGCTGACGACGTTGAGTATTTCTCGTTCCATGTCTTCGGCCTCGGTCTCGGGATCACCGTTCGGGATTCCCGAGAGCCGCCGGACGAACGGGTCGACCGTGCCCAGAAGCCAGACGAGCGGGTACAGTGCCGTGCGTGCCGCGAACAGTAGGGGGGTGATGCGAACGAGCAGATGCTCGCCGGAATACTTGGCCCACGCCGTGGGGATGGCTACGCCGAAGACGATTGTCAGACACACCGCCCCACCGAACGCGGTGGCATACCGTGTCCCGGTGGGAACCCCCGCCGAGCCCTCAAACAGCCCCAGGACAAACAAGACGAGCGCTAGCGACGCGGCTGAACGCACCATGCCGGTCGCCAACACAAGCTGTGGCCGAACCGCGATCAGCTTGTCAAGCACATCAGCCTTGCCGGCCTGCTCGAACTGGTCCGCGATACGCACGCGCGACGGCAGACGCAGAGCGAGATTCGCGCTGGCGACGAAGATAAGTAGCACCAGGTCGGCCAGGCCACCCCATACCACCCAGTGGTTCATTGACGGAACTCGGCACAGACACTGCAAGGCCTGGGGCATGGACGGCTAGTCTGCATCACCCGGTCCATCGCCCATTCCTGCCTGGAGCTTGGTCGTCGACGGCGGGCAGGTTCACCGCCACATCCGCGGATACAAAATCCTCATCCGTCCCAGACACGCTGCACACCACCGTACCACGCCCATCGAGGAGTACGCTGGCGCGACGGTCAGCGGGTTCGACTGATCCGTTTTCCAGGGAGTACGCCGGCCGGACGATCGCCATGTAGCGCAGCGAGACGTCCCGTACCAATTCGTCGGATCCCGGCAACCACGTCTCTGGCTTCGAGCCAACGGACTCACTGAGGGCAAGCGGCATCGCAAGGAGGAAGCTCGTGGGCATATCGGTCCATGTCGTGCCCGGCAAGTATCCGGGTTTGAACACGCCGATCCAGCCGGCAGGCGACAAATGCATCTGAGGCGTCTTCTGGCCCATGTTGCCGGTTGCATCACCGGGTCCACAGATGGAGGCACTGACGATATCGCCGTCCGGATCGAACAACACCGCCATCGGCAGCACGACACCGTTGCCCCGGGTGTGTAGTCCAACGGCCACGAATATGCCCCACTCGCGGGCCTTCGACGCGATGGACTCCTGGATACATGTCCGCTGGGCGGGTGTGGTTAGATCGACCGACGCGCCGCCCGTATCGCATGACCCGGGAAGGACTACCACATCCGGCGCGGGAACCGCGTCCGCAGCCCGATCAATGGCGCTGAGGACGTGTTGCAGATTGGCCGAGCGGCTGTCGCTGATCAATCGAATCTGGACCAGGGTGACTCTCATCCGGCTTTCGTTGAATACACCGGCCCGACTCCAAGCTCAGACAGAATAAGGTCTTCCGTCTCGTGCATTTCCTCGGCGGACCACGATTCCAAATCTTCATATCCAAGCAGGTGGAGCGTGCCGTGAACGGCGTAGAGCATCAATTCGTCTTGGGTCGAATGGCCCCGGCGCCGGGCTTGGCGAGCGGCAGTGTCGATCGACAGAACGAGTTCACCATCCACACCGTCGTCCCCATCGTCCCGCAGATCGAACGCTATCACGTCCGTGGGGCCTTCGCTTCCCAGGTAGGATTGATTCAACTCCGCGATGCGCGGGTCATCCACGATCGCGACACTGACGCTTGCCCTGCGGCGACCGTGACGGGCCAAGGTCGATTCGATCGCACGTCGCAGCCCGGCGTCATCCACGCAGACCCCGTCGGCGATGTGCGTAACGGATATGTCGTATGGAGGTTCTTCGTCCATTGAGTCCTGCGCCGCGTGCACGAACCTAGCCAGCGCTTTTCTGCTCCTGCCCGCCTGCGGACGCCGCTTTGCCGACCTCCGCCTCCGGTTTCTTGCCTTCCGTCTTTTTGGACTCAGGGTAGGCCACACGCCCATGATACAGACTGCAAAGCGTCTTGACCAGTGATTCCTCCGCCCGGTGAATCTCGCCAAGAGTTATGTCACAGTCGTCAAACTGGCCGTCGTTGAGCCTGTCCATCACGATCTGATGGACGACGCTTTCGATCCGTCCCGGCGTGGGCTCCTTCAGCGAGCGGACGGCCCCTTCGACCCCGTCGCTGAGCATCAGAACTGCCGATTCGCGCGTCCTGGGTTTGGGGCCTGTGTACCGGAACTCAGCCTCGGGCACCTCCCGGTCGTGCTTGCCGCTGGCAATGGCTGGCTGCTTCTCGGATGCGACATGGTGAAAGTAACGGACCACCGTCGTGCCGTGGTGCTCCTCGATGAATTGGAGCAGCACGCGGGGCAATTTGTACTCCCTGGCCATCTCCACCCCGTCCTTGACGTGGGCGACGATGATCAGAAGGCTCATGGTGGGGGCGAGATTCTCATGCCGATTAATGGGAGCTTGCTGGTTCTCGACGAAGTACTCGGCCTTGGGGATCTTCCCAATGTCGTGATAGAGCGCCCCGACCGACGCCAACTGCCCGTCGGCACCGATCACGCGGCAGGCGGCGTCGACCAGTCTGCTAACCGCCAGGCTGTGCTGGTGCGTTCCTGGAGCTTCGTTGGCCAGAAGCTGAAGCAGCGGACACCGCGATTCACTCCATTCCAGCAGCGTCAGCGGTGTGGCGATACCGAACGCTTTCTCGATGAACGGCAGGGCTCCGGACACCACGAAAGCGGCCCCGGTCGCGCTGGCCAGGGCCCACATCGCGTGTCGCAGCGCGAATTGTGGTCCCTCCTGTGAGACCATCCAACCGGCGAAGCTGGCCAGCGCCACTGCAATACCGGCGATGATCCCGGCGGTAATGATCTTTGGTCGCGAGCGGATGTCGTGAAGCTGAAACCCGTTGACCGCCACCCCGGTCAGCAGGGTCAAAGCAAACACGAGATTCCACCGCAGGGTCAGGGCCACAACCATGCCGACCATGCACATCGCCCCTACGGCAAAGCGGCGCGGGTACACGATCGCCATCACGCTGCCGGCAAACAGGCACGGCCCCAAGACCAACTCCGGTACGTCGGCCGACCATTTCCCACCGACCAGTGCAGCCGCTGCCAGGGTCGCAAGCACAAGAACCACGAACGCCACCGTACGGGTGTGGTTCTCCAGAATGCGACGTTGATGATGGGCTACGTAGACGAACAGCCCGATCGATAAAAACGCCACCAGCGTGACGATGCCCGCGGATTGCAACCGTTCGCGCCGCAGCGCCGCCTCCGCATCAACCGTTCCCGATTTCAGGAACGCCAGGTAGGCTTGTTGCTCCGCTTCCAGTAGTTCATATTCGCTTGGCTTCAGGCCCGAATCCTCAGCCCCCAGGCGTGGCGTCAAGATGTACTGCCCCTGGTCAAACGCGATGCGCGCCTGGGGCACGGCTTCCGCATTGCGCTGGATGTCGGCCAACGTCAACTCTGTGCTGAAGCGAATCGTCGGCGTCTTACCCAACAGCGCCCGCAGAAGCTTGTGAACCGGCTCGCGGGTGCCGGGGGGGAATCCAAGCGCCAACGAGCTTGCACGCCCTTCCAATTGGAGATCGGAATCAATGGACGTCACTTCCCCTCTGTGGCACAGGCGACCCGCCTGTGAATCCGGCGCAGCTCCGGGCTCCCCCTCCTGGTGGACAACGATGACTTCCGCGCGCGAGGCCGGGGTCCGCGGCTCCTTGGCCAAATCCTCGGCGATGTACTCATGCCGCAGACGCTCGCCCAGTTTCTTGACGGCTGCCTCAAAGCCGCCGGGACGATCCACCCCCCCCAAGGCCCGCAGTGCGGTGAAGCTCTGCTCGTCGAGGGCCCAATCTTCCTGGGTCTGTGCGACAAAGGTCTCATACGATTCGGCCTCGAGAACCGCGCGATGAAAACTGGTCAGCTCATGTTCGATCCGGCTCAGGTGCGCGGAGTTGAGGATGTAATGGCTGGGGGTCAACGCCCGCGCGTTTTCCTTGTTGGCCGCTGTCGCTGCGGGGTCCGGGACGCTAAAGGACACGCGAGCACTGACAGGTTGGTCGATGCGTTGGCCTATCGAATACGGCAGCGAGACATCCCCGTACAGCGCGATCAACGACGCACCGGCGGCGAAGACCACGGTCACCAGCACCGGCCAACTCACCACAGTGCGCAGCGTCCGCGACCACAACGAAGGCGTGCTCTGCACACGTTTCTCGTGAACTTGACGACGCCGTATCTTCACCGGGACACTCGTACTCCTGCCGGAACCGCGATTACGGAGGGAGGGCAAAGATTCTCGTTGCCGGGAAGGCGAAGATTCTCTTTGCCCGCCGGCACCTGCTTCAACACCGCTGAGTGGACAACGATGACCTCCACGCGCCGGCGTGCGGCACGCCGATCAAACCAGTTCCCTTATCGGCTCCCATCACGGGTTCCATCGTGGCACAGGCGACTCTCCTGCGAGCAACCGTTCGCCTAGCCACTCTCTTCGTCCGATTTCTCAGTATCGGACCATGTTTCATTCGCACCGTACGCATCCACAACCCGTTTCACCAGAGGATGCCGGACGATATCGACCTCGGTCAAACGTACGATTGCCACGCCCTCCACACCACCCAGACGATGGATCGCGTCGATCACGCCGCTTGTGCGCCCCACAGGAAGATCAATCTGGGTGTCGTCGCCGGTGACGATCATCTTGCTGCCGTGCCCCAGCCGCGTCAGGAACATCAACATCTGACGAACCGTGGTGTTCTGAGCCTCATCCAGAATGATCACCGCATTGTTCAGCGTGCGACCGCGCATGAACGCCAACGGGATCACCTCGATTATGTCGTTCTGGATGTACTTCTTGACCTGCTCAAACGGCATCATGTCGTGCATGGCGTCGAACAGGGGCCTCAAATACGGATTTACCTTGGCCTGCATGTCGCCCGGCAGATAGCCGAGTTTCTCGCCAGCCTCCACCGCAGGACGCACAAGGACCATCGACCGGATCTTCTCCGTCTTGAGCAACGAGACAGCCATCGCGACCGCTAAATACGTTTTGCCCGTCCCTGCAGGCCCCACGCACACGGTTAGGTCATTCTGCTGCACCGCCCCGACGTACTGCCTTTGCCCGTCGGTCTTCGCAACCACGCCCGCGCCCTGGAGATAAACGCTGAGGGCCTCGGCCGATTGACCGTCATTTCCTCCGCGGGCGCGCCGGATAGCCTCATGGACGATATCGTCGTCAATGTGTGAGACGGTCCGAAGACGCGACTGCAGCAGTTCGATCGCCTCAGCGGCTTGCGTGACCGCCTCAGCCGCTCCGCTCAAATGCACTTGCCCCTCACGGGCTGTGAGCCGAACCGCAAACGTAGAGCGTATCAGCCGCAGGTGGCGATCCGCCGGGCCATATAACGCCGCGCGGCAAGCCGGATCCTCAATCGTAACTGTCGTTTCCAATAGCCTCGACTCTTGCGACGTCGACCGCACCGGGGCTTCTGGGCTCAATGAACCTCACGCGTTCGATGTCCTAGAGAACACCCCACACCTCAGTGAGCAGGAACCACGCCACAGGAAGCGCGGTCCACGGGCTGTCCGTCAAGTCTAGTATACCCCCATATCCGGGAATGACAGCCGCTGAATCCTTACGATTAGCGTCACGCTTCAAGCTGGACTCGAATAAATCGCCCAACAAGGCAACGGTTGCCAGTATGGCAGCAAAAACGGCAGCACCAATGTAACCAAGACGTCCGAGCATTCCAGTCATATCCAGGATCAACTTGGGAATCTCGCCGCCGTCGCTGCTGGCTGCCGGGCCGGCGACGGCCTCCATCGTGTGGGCCACGGCCACCAGACCCACCGCCAGACCGACGCTCGCGGCAATACCACCCAGAGTCCCCTCAACTGATTTGCCGGCGCTGAGCCCTGGGATGAGTTTATGACGCCCAACGGTGAATCCCACCAGATAGCCGCCGATGTCCGAAAACTTGACGATCAAGATGATGATCAATATGGCCCAGGCGCCATCATCGCCCGGTATGTCGCGCCCGCATCGTATCTGATTCGCGAACGAGGGTAGGAAACCCAGATAGAGAATCATCAACCAGGTCGCCCCCACGTCGCGGAGCGCCTCCCGGGGCTGACGCCGCAACACTTGAAGCAGTGCCGTGGAGATGACGCCGACTCCGAGCCAGACCAACTGCCATCGCATCCCCTCAATCTGGTCCGAGCGATCGCCCAGAAACCCGGCGGCGCTGAACCAGGGCGAAAGCATCAACAGCCCGATGGTTGCGTAGGCCAAGACGGCATGTGGACGATGGCCGCGAATTCGCAGCAGGACGTGCAACTCGCGCGCACCAGCCAAAGCCAGAATCGTGAACGCCAGTGGAATCAGGCTGCCACGCAGAAACAGGCTGCCTAGTAGGGTGTTCTCCGGGTGGGTGTTCGCCACGAGCACGTCGGCCATGACGATCGTCACAATCACGATGATCGCGACAGCGCCGTACACCACTCTCTGTAACATCAGCCGGGCAACTCCGCGAACAAACGCTTGTAACTTCCATAGCGATCAACGTGGATAAGGCCTTCCTCAACGGCTGTCTTCACGGCGCATTGATGCTCGTGCGTGTGACTGCAGTCGGGAAACTTACAGCCGGCGACGTGATCGATGAACTCGGTGAAATACTCCTCCAGCTCACAACGGCTGACGGTCGACAAATCGAGCGAGCGGATGCCCGGAGTGTCTACAATGTACCCGCCGATGTCCAGACGGATGAGTGTGGCCGTGGAGGTTGCGTGCCGCCCCTTCCTGCTGTCCGCAGCAACCTTGCGGACCCGAAGCCCCAAGCCCGGCTGGACCGCATTCAACAACGCGGATTTGCCGACCCCGCTTTGCCCGGCCATCACCGACGAACGATTGGCCAGGACTTCTCGAAGCCGGTCGATACCGGCCCGACCCCCGTCCCCGGTGATCGCACAGGTGGTCAGAGTCTCATAGCCCAGGGGTCGATAGCGTTCGAGGATTTGCTCAGCCTGCGGGACAAGGTCCATCTTGTTCATGCACACGATCGGCCTCATGCTCCCAGCCAGGGTGGCCACGATGTAACGGTCGATCAGATGCGGCTTGGGCGGTGGATCGGCTGTTGAACTGACGATAATCACCTGGTCCACGTTGGCGACCATGGTGTGGATATGCCGGCGGACCTTTCGACGAAGCTGGCCTCGGCGCTGATCGACCGACTCGATGACGCCTTCCGGACGCCCCGTGCCGGACTGCGGCGCCGGGCGGAAGCGGACGATGTCCCCCACCGCCAGCGGGTTTCGATCCTGCCTGGACCGTGTTCGAAGAACGCGGCGAACCGTGCACAACCGGATCCCGGAACCGTCGTCGACTTCGCAGAATTGGCCGCGCAGAGCCACGACGACGCCAGGCTGAAGACCATCCCCACGTTCGGTGTCCACGGTGATCGTTCTGTAACGAGAGATCTGCCCTTTGGCCGCCACACGTTCTTGGCCGCTGGAATCAATCTCCTGGCCCTCAGCCTCGTGAGCCTGGCGGGTCCAGTCCTTGACCCTCGCGGGTTTGCTCCGGTTTCGGCGGAACGGAACGCGCACCTTTCGTCCGCGGGGCGATTTGCTCTCACTGTCTTCTGAAGGTGCCATGCCGGCTTCCGTACGGCGGGGGACCGATTGTCCTCCAGCCGAGGCCCGTGCCCGACGCGATTGCCCGCCTGTTGGTCCGTCTTGTGGTTTGACGGTATACTGCCGTCATTGTGCTCGGCAAGCGATCTTCGGGCTTTGATTAGCCTACTACGATTCGAGTTAAATACAAAGGAGCCGTCGTGTCATCCCACTTTGTCGACCGCCTGTTGGACGCAATTCGACGCAAAGAAGTAGCCGCCTGCGTGGGGCTCGATCCGCTGATAGACCGACTGCCCGTCGTGATAACCGGCGGGCAGAAGTCGATTTCAAGCGCCGGCCAAGCAGGACAGGCGGACATGATCCGGCGATACTGTCTGGACGTCCTCGATGTTGTGGCCCCGCTCGTGCCCAGCGTCAAAATCAACATCGCGTTCTTCGAGCCGTTTCACAGTGCCGGCGTGGCAGCCTATTACGATGTGGTCCAGCAGGCCGCGCAGGCTGGGCTGGTGGTGATCGGCGATGTGAAACGTGGTGACATCGGCCACTCGACCGCTCAATACGCCGTTGCCCACCTCTCGGCTGCCGGTCCAGGCGGCGATGGGGGGGCGGTGCCGGACGCCGTGACCGTCAGTCCATACCTGGGGTTCGATTCCATCAAGCCATTCGCGCAGATCGCCCAGGATGAAAGCAAGGGCCTTTTCGTCTTGGTGCAAACCAGCAACGAATCCGCCGAGGCGGTGCAGGGTCTGGAACTGGCCGACGGCCGGAAACTGGTCGAGGAAATGGGCCGACTCGTGGAAAGCTGGGCCGCTGACCCGGCCCTGGTGGGTCAAAACGGCTACAGTTGCATCGGTGCGGTGGTTTCGCCACGAGATTTGGCGTCCACGGACCGCCTGCGGACCCTGATGCCTCACTGTTTTTACCTCGTTCCGGGGTTCGGCGCTCAGGGTCGCACCGCCCAGGAGGTAGCCTACTGCTTCAAAAAAGACGGCACGGGCGCGATCGTCAACGCGTCTCGCAGCGTGATTTATGCGTATGAAAAGCCCGCTTATCGTGCCGATTTCGGCGATGACTGGAAGCGCTGCGTCGAGCGGGGATGCCGCGACTTCGCGCACCAGATTCGTTCACTCGCCCGGTGATACGCAGATGGTTCTTTCACTGCGTTGGTTTTGCTTGCTGACACATTTGACGGTGCCGGTGATCGCCGGCAACGCTTCCTGTTGTGGGGTGTGGAGAAGGTGTGATATCAGCTGTGCTATGGTTATATCATACTGTTATTACAGAATACTGTTATACTAGTAGAATAGTATTATAGCATTCAAGGATAGGATGTTGATGATGATAATGACCGCGAAACGCAAACCAATCAAAACCGGGCACACAGTCCGAAAAGGTCGCACGCGAGGGGGCAAGAAAAAAACGGTTGCGAAAACGACGAGTAGAAAAACGGGTGGGGGAACCAGAAAAAATCGTGCAGGCGCAGGGGAACCGGTTGACTGGCTGAAAAAAAACGTGTTCGCAAAGCTGGCCCGAAACGGTGGGTGGGGGGGCATCGTGGCCGTGGCGGAAAACGCAGGCGGGCAGTGGGACAGCGCGGTCGGCATAAAGGTAGCCGTGTCGCCCGATCCGGCGAAACGGGCCGGACGCAGCTCAGGCTTGCGGGTGGGGGGGACGCGCGGACTGGAAGCGATGGCTGCGGTGTTCTCGTCGCTGGGGCACATGAATCGATTGAGGATTATGATTAAATTACTCGAAGGCTCGGCCACGTATCGTTCGCTGCAAAAAACGACCGGAACCAAGGCGGGCCCGCTGTATCATCACATCAATCAGATGCGCCTGTGCGGGCTGATCATGCCGAAGGAGCGGGACCTTTACGAGTTGACGCGGGGGGGGCGAAACCTGATCCTGACGGCGTTGGCGGCGGGGGGGCTCGCGCGCGACAAACGAAGACGGCCGATGGGAGAAGGTACGGCATAGAGCAAGCTCGGTTTTCGTGTGGCGGATGTAGCGCCGCCCCTTGTGGGTGGCGCTGCGCGGAGTCATTCGTCACCCACAAGGGGTGACGCTACATGGATCATTACGTCACCCACGAGGGGTGACGCTACACGAAAACGAAGAACACTGTAAAACGGGGCGTGCGGTGTCGAAACCTGTGAAAGTCGCGTTTCTGGAGCCGTACTACGGCGGGTCCCACGCATATTTTGCGGATACGCTGATCGCCCACAGTCGCCATGAGTATGTACTGGCCACTCTGCCGGCGCAGAAGTGGAAATGGCGAATGCGCAGCGCCGCGATCTGGCTCGCCCGGGACGCGGGCCGATGGATCGAAGATGAACCGGACATCATCTTGTGCAGTGACATGCTCAGTGTCGCCGACCTTCGGGCGCTGCTGCCCGAACAGGCCCGGCATATCCCGATTGTCTGCTATTTCCACGAAAACCAGCTTTCATACCCGATTCCGGAGGAGGACCAACGCGACTATCAGTATGGATTCACCAACATCACGTCCTGCCTGGCCGCGGACGAGGTCTGGTTCAACTCCGAGTATCACCGGCGGACTTTTTTCGCTGCGGCTGAGCGGCTGATGGCTCGGATGCCGGATTATGTCCCCCAAGACGTCACGTTGTATCTGGAATCGCGATCGCGTGTTCTTTATCCGCCGGTTGCGTTGGACAGTTGTGTGACCGAGCCGACTTCACCCGCACCGCGTGGTCCGCTGACGATTCTGTGGTGTCATCGGTGGGAATACGACAAGAATCCGGAGCTTTTTTTCACGACTCTGGCCAAACTCCACGACGAAGGGCGAGCGTTTCGAGTCGTCCTGACGGGCCGACGGTTCCGGGACGTACCGGCCGCGTTTGAGGCCATCGGTCGTCTGGGCGAACACGTTACGCACGCCGGGTACCTCGAGGATCGGGCCGAGTATCTGCGACAAATCTCCCGGTGTGATCTGGTCGTCAGCACAGCCATACAGGAGAACTTCGGGATCGCGGTAATCGAGGCCGTGTTGGCGGGTTGTTGCCCGCTGTTGCCAAACCGGCTCGCATATCCGGAAGTTGTCCCCGCCGGGTTTCACTCGATGTGTCTGTTCGATTCGGACTCGCAGTTTTACGATTCGCTGGCCGGATGGCTTGACGGAAGTCGTCGGTTGCGTCCGGATCAGTGGCAAGATCTGTCGCTATCACAGCGTAATCGATTTGGAGCGGATGTTGCGGTCGCGGCGATCGACGACGCCATTGACGAGGTGGTTAGCCGAGCAGGCTCTGTGTCCGCCGGCTGCTAGCTGAACATGACGAGCCGGCGGGGTTAGCGATTCGAGGGCGCGGGCGGCACAGGATGGCGGGTAGTTGGTGACGCTGGACATTTTATCCCCCACTGATAGTCCCATAATACATCTTATGTTGCATTGGACACAAAAAGGGGGGTGCAGGCGGCGTTCCAGAGACCTGTCGACATCAGTTACAGGGTAGGCGGCACCCTGGGCCACGACAAAACTGACGAGGTGATACTTCGTCCACAGCGGCTTGTCGCCGCGGTCGCGGGCGGATGGCTTGGCTTGGCGGTCCCGGTTGCTGACCGGCGTCTTGACGGCCCTACGGCCGCGGGCGACCGCGCTGTGGCGGGGGTTGTCCCCGCCCCCGCTGGGGTTGAGTTGTTTTGGGAGCATCGGATCCCTCGCGCAGGCGCTTCAGATCGACCGTGTCGGTGATCTGCACCTGGCGCTTGGCACCGTCGCATTTGTAAACGACGAGTTTCTCCTCGACGGAATCGATAACGTAGAGGAGTTCCTCGGGCGTGCGTTGGATGCGCCCCACGGCCAACACGTAGTCGCCCCCCGCTGCGGTCATGCCGGCTGCGTATGCGGAATCCGGCCGCGTCTGCACAACGACGATCCCAACCAGCAGAATTACGGCCGTCGTAGTGAGAATCCCGATTGCAAAGTCTTTGCTATTGGTCATTGTCAGGTCCGTCCGTCGAATCGGCTGCAATCTTGCTGGTGGTTTTCCCGTGCCACGTCGAACATTCGCCTACGGGGCACGACGAAAATCAACCTCAAGATCGCGCGTGTCGAGGTATTCTAGTCTCTTGGTTTGGACGTTAATGGGCGCCAAGGCGTGCAGCTTGCGGGCCGACAGATCAAGCACGTAGAGTACCTCGTAATGCTGACTGTCGACAGCGGCGGTGACTGCCACGAACTTGCCTGCCGCCATGGTTGTTTGGGCCTGCGCCGCCGGCAGTGAATAGCTACCGACCAGCAAAACCGCCAGCAGCAGCAGATTGATGCCCACCAGGAATACGAAGATGCTGTTTCGGCTCAATGTTTGGGTCCTCCCTTGTGTCGTCCGCCGGTTGGCGGATCGCCGCGGTCCTCATCACGGCGTACAAGAAGTCTAGTCCATGTGCGAACGCTTTGGATTCATGAACACTACCGCGCCAAACAGTATCAGAACCCCAGCCATGACAAACCACTGCACAACACCGTTGTCGTCCCCGGGCAGGCGAGCCTCCATCTGGGCGTACGATGTGTTTGCCAGAACGTGGAGCGATCCGGCGGCAAACAGCCATTGGCCGGCAGTGAAAATCCGTTTGTACATGGGTGCGCCTCGTTTTCCGATTGCGGTTCTTTGGTTCATGCCGCCACTGATTATAGCACGCTAGGCCCTGCGGTAAAGGGGGCGGGCGGACGCCTTTCGCAATTGTCAAATCAAGGGACGCCGGAGTGCCGCCACCGCCTCGGCAGCGAAGCGAGTTGAGGGTGGTGGGCCATTATGGTCCCGTTCACGATGCGGCGGTGCGCGGGTGCATCGACGGCTCCGCGCCCGGGGTTGCCTGGCGTTGCCGATCCAGTGAATCGTAGAGTTCGACCAGGTCGCTCCGCAGGCGGGTCAGGCTGAATCGCGTCCGGACGAGCGTTCGAGCCGCCGACCCCATGCGCCTGCAGGTTTCGCCCTCCGCGGCGGCCAAACGACCCATCGCCTCCGCGAGCGACTGGGGGTCGTGCGGCGGCGTCAACAGGCCATGCCGCCCCGGCTCGATGATCTCGGGCATGGCCCCGACGCGCGTGGCGATGACGGGCAGCGCATGGGCCATCGCCTCCAGCACGGCGATCGGCATACCTTCGTTGTGGCTGGGCTGGACGTATACGTCGGCCCAGCGCAGCCAGTGGTTCTTGCGGCCTCCTCGCACTTCGCCGACGCATCGAACCGACGCGTCGAGGCCTAGTTGCTTGATCCTGGCGCCGATCGTGTCGGCGTTTCCGGCGCTTCCTTCCGGTCCGGCCAGCGTGAGCTCGAAATCCTGCCCCCTGCCCCGCAGAATACGGCAAGCCTCGAGCAAGTCATCGACCCCCTTCCAGATGTCCATTCGCGCCAGTAGCAGAAAACGGCGCGGTCCGGCGTGTCGCCCGGTTGGCGGCTCGTCAGGCACGTGAACGGCGTTTTCGATGGTCCGGACGATTGCCCGAGGAGCGATCCGCCGCAGGGTATCGTGCCACGAGCGCGACAGCGCGACCACGACGTTCGGGCGTGTCAGGCTGGTCCTGATGAGTCGCTTCCCCACTATGCCGGCGCCATCATAGAACTGCGCGAATTTTGCACCGTGGATGTGGAGCACCGTTCGACAGCCCGCAAGGTGTGCGATGTGCACGTCAAGCAGCGACCGCCAGAACGAAAACCCGCTGCATGTGTGGATGTGGGTGATCGATGCTCTGGCTTTACGAATAGCGGCGGCCAATCTGGCCACCTGCCGCACGTGACGCACGATTCGCGCGATCCGGGATTCTCCCAAGCCGGGTGAGAGCGTAATCGGCACGAAGCACTGCCGGTAGCCAGGAGCGAAGTCCAGACGAGTCATCTGCCCGACCACACTGCTCATGCCTCCGGTAATCGTCTCGGCGGGGCCGACGATGATGACGGTTTGAGCGGGCGAGGCGTCGTGCCGGTGGCTCATTGCTTGACTATCCCGTTGCGATGACTGGTGCAGGCGAGTCACAGGCTTGTGACACAAGTAGTCGAGTCGCCTCGTCGTCGGTGTCCAGCTCGTGTGGCCGAGGAAGCTCGAAACGTCGGCGACTAAGCAGTGCCGGCATGCGCAGGGTTAATGAGGCGGCGTGCATCCGCCCGCGGACCGCCAGTGCGACCCTCCCCGGCTGCAGGGCCTGCTCCATCCGCCGCCGGAGCGAGGCAATCAAGTCCGAATAGTCGTATTCCATTCCGATATGCTCCCGTCCTTCGAGGTTGAACCTGGGCTCGCTACGAAGAGCACGCACTGCTCTGACAACCTGGGCTTCGGTTACGGCGTGCTGCGCGTGCGGCATCGGAGTCGACGAAATCACGTGGCGTCCAAGGGACATGGCTTCAAACACCAGACGCGATGCGCCGTGGAACAACCGCACCTGCAGCACGGCTGTGCAGCGATGGAGCACGCGGTGAACATCGTTCACGAACCCAAGCGATTCGACGTTGCGGCAACTGGAGAAATCCGTAGCCGTATCGCCCAGAATTAAAAAGCGTACGCCGGGAAGCCGCCGAATCAGCCCGTCGATCAGCGAGCCGCCGTACAATTCTCGATTTCGGGAGGGCAGATAACAGGCGAGTGTGAACTCGTTGGGCAATGGCCGCGGCTGCGTGGCCGTAGACACAGACGGGCTTGCGGGCCGTTGGACCGATGCACTGATGCCGATCCGCGCCAACCGGTCAGCCATCGTTTTGTTGGGTGCAAGTTGAACGACGCCCAGATCGACCAGGGCTTGCGCAAAACGACGTGTCGGATGGTGACACGCCGCCCACAAGACGTCCAGCCCCGTCCAGTAACGCAGGACGACCACCCCCCCCGCCCGTGCCCATCGGATTCGCCGCAGCAGCGAGAAGTCCCGCGTCTCGTAACTAACCAGGTGGATCACATCACATTGGCGGTACATTGATCGCCGCGGCGAATCGGTCGAATCGAAGGTGACATCTACTCCCGCCGCAGCCAACGCCCGCGCGTGCTGCGACGTGATCGACACCTGATCGTCCGGCTCCCCCACAAAGTGAATCCGCATGCACTGCTCCGGTCGAGAATTCGGAATGTCGAATTCATAACGGCGAACGAGGCGCTGGAATTACAGTCTATCTTCATTCTGGGTTCGCCATTCGCCACTTCACTTTTCGGCTTACCGGACGTTGATGTTTAGCAGACCGCCCAACGACATTCGGCATTACGCGCCGACGTGGACCAACACGCGTCGCGATGAGCCGTGCCGACGGTGCTCCCAGAGGTAGATCCCCTGCCAGGTCCCAAGCCCCAATCGGCCGTCCAAGATGGGGATGGACAAAGTCGTCGCGGTCAGGGCCGCCTTGATGTGAGACGGCATGTCGTCGGGGCCCTCAGCCGTGTGCGTGTAGAGCGGGTCGTTCTCTTGAACCAGTCGATTGAGCCAGGCATCCAGATCGCGACGCGCGGACGGGTCGGCGTTCTCCTGGATCACCAGACTGGCGGAAGTGTGCTGAATCACGATCGTACAGAGGCCCTCGCCTACCTCGGCCTCCCCCACCGCAGACTGCACTTCGCCGGTGATCTCGAAGAGGCCCCGTCCGGACGTGTGGATGGTCAACTGTCTGGTCATGAATTTGGGTCCTGTACTTGTGGCGTCCTCGCGCCTGGCCGTCGGTCTACACCGTCCCGCCTATGGTTGGCGAGTCCATCACACTGGGTACCGGCCAAAACCATTGAAGCCGAGCAAGAGCCGCCTTGCAAGGTTCGCGTGAGGGCATGATACGCAATGGTCGCTCGCCTGCAGGGCTGAGCACGCTTTCGCTTCCCCAGGCCGGATGCGTCAAGCGCACGTTAGCTGTCAGACTTACATTTCTGGTCCGATTCTTGTATTAACGTTTCAAGGCGAGACACGTCTGACATTAGTGGTGAAAAGCGCCGTGACCGAGCTTCCGCCCTTAGCCGTCAATCGCGCCGATCGGCTGGCGCACGCCGCCGCCCCGGCCCGTGGGGTCCATCGCTGGTTCGCCAAGGTCATCGATGAGGACGGACCGGGGATCATGCGGCTGCTTTGGCGGCTCTTGGGCAATGAGCAGGATGTTCTGGATGCTTATCAGGAATCCTGGTGCCTGCTGGCCCAGTTGGGTCATCCCCGCGACGTACGCAGCGTCAAGGCCTACGTTTATCGGACCGCCTCCAACGTCGCCATCGAGATGATCCGCCGCAGGAGGCGCCGCCGGGGTCACTGGACGGCTGTGGTTGAGCACTACGAACGGCAGAAAGGTGATGAGGCGGGCGACGAAGACGACGAGGCGGATTCGGCCGCTGTGGCCGCCATGCGTGAGATGATGAGCGAGCTTCCCCCCCACCTGAGGAACGTTCTGGTGCTTCGCGACCTGGCGAACATGAGCTACAAAGAGGTCGGAAAAGTGCTCGGCATCGAGCCCACAACGGCCCGCGTCTATCGCCGACAGGCGGTGCTGAAGATGGCTGAACTCCTGCGAGGGGAACGCACATCATGAACAAGTCCGAAACGGAAGGCTGCGGGATCTGCCCCAAGCGCGTCTGGACGCTTAGTGTTCTTTCAGAGGAGAACCCGCTGGGTGATAAGACGGCCCTGCCGCGGGGCCTTATGTTCCACCTCTCCCGTTGTCCGTCGTGTCGCGAGTTGGCGGACCGCCTGCTGGCGGTCAACGGCGGCCTGGCGGCGTTGGCTTCGCAGCAGCCGGAAGAGGCGCTGGTGGATCGGGCCAATGCCCGGGCGCTGGCGGCGATCGAGGCCGGTGTGGGACTGCAACGATCATCTTTGCTCTCCGCCGGTGAGGCGGAATGGCCTGACGACCTGCTCGTCTCCACTATCGACGTTCGGGCGACGTGGTGGAGGCCGATCGTGGCGTACGCCGCTGCGGCGGTAATCATCGCTGCCTTGCTTGTCGCCCTTCCGTTTGCACCCAGGAACGCCCGCGACCCCGGTCTGATGGTCGAGCGTCATAGCGGAGGCACAAAGTCGCCACTGGTGGAAGCGAACCAGGACGATTTGCCGGAGGAATCGCCTGATTCGCCGCAAGTCCTGGTGGCTGAGGGCGGTCAGCCGGGCCAGGCCGCACCCGCACGCGGTTCTCTCGCCCTTCCGGGGGAATCCAGCCGGGATGTCGGCTGGGGGGCCAGGGCGTTCCAGCGGGCCTGGGTTCCCGGGCGGGATTACGATCGCGCCGTCGGGTACCTGATTGACAACGGCACGCCCCCGGCATCTAATGGGTCTTTCAGAGACAAGCCGTAGCAATACCGGCAGGGTGATCGGCACCCTTGAAGGTGATTGATGCGCGCGCCTTTGAGTTGAGATCCCATGCCTGAAGCGCCCACCGAAGAATCCACGCAGTTGTCCACCCCCCACCGCGTGGCGTTGTTGAATCGCAACGACAAACCTTTTCACGTCGTCCTGGCGCAGCAGTTTGACCGCGATTGCATCGAGCAGTTGTGTCGTCTTTCGGAGATGATCCGGGCTGTCTCCGAGGACCGCCAGGGAGCCCAGTTTCTGTGTACGCTGCTGCGCCACCGGCGAGCGATGCTCTATTTCATTCAGCCTTCGACGCGAACGTTTCTGTCATTTACGGCTGCCTGCCAGATTCTGGGCATGCCTTACAATGAGGTGCGCAACCCGTCCACGTCCTCCGAAGTGAAAGGCGAGACGGAAGAAGACACCATCCGTGTGCTGAGCCAGTATTTCGACCTGATCATCATGCGTCACCCGGTCGAGGGGTTCGCCGAGCGGATGGCCCACATGCTCAACCCGATGGCTCGAACGCTGCCGCTGATCAACGGCGGGTCGGGCAAGGACCAACACCCGACCCAGGCGTTGCTCGACATTTATACGCTGTTCCGGTGTTTCGCCAGTTCCCACGGCGAGCGTGGCGTGCCGCGGTTTCCGGCCGATCTGTTCAACGGCAAGACCATCGCGTTTGTCGGCGATCTGAAGCGCGGGCGCACCGTCCGGTCGTTGGCCTATTTGCTGTGTCGCTACCCTGGTGTGAGGCTGTTGTTCATCTCGCCGCCCCAGTTGCAGATCGAGCCGGATATTCTCGAATACATTGACCGTTTCGACGTTGAATACGAGATTCTGCACGATCTGAGGCCGGCTGTCGCCGAGTGCAACGCCGTCTACATGACCCGTCTTCAGGATGAGCACGACGTGGACGGGGAGTCCAAGTCGATCGACTACGCCCGATACCATCTGACCAGCGACTTGGCCGACGAGTTCAAGCCTGATCTGGCGATCATGCACCCCTTGCCCCGCCGCCACGAACTCGACTCACGGCTGGACACCCTGCCGCAGGCGAAGTATTGGGACGAGGTTCGCAACGGCATGTGGATGCGGGCGGCCCTGATCGCCTATATCTTCAACGTGGATACTTCGATCATCGACCACTATCACAGCTACTACTCATACTGATCCGGTGCGTGTCGCCCTTTGACGGGCTGGTGTGCCACGGCTTTGTGAGCCGTGCCTGAGAATTGCACGTGATGTTTCCTCTCAACGCGGCCTACACGGCCGTGGCACACGGCAAAGCCGGCTTGTATCAATAGGTCTGTCCGTTTAGAATCCGTCAATGCTCGACCTGATGCTCGGCGAGATTCTGGCTTGGAGAGGCGACGGGCTTATTTGCGTCCTCTTCGTGGCGGTCATCGTGTTCCTGGGCACCTGTGCGCGCAAGACCGCACGACGGTGCCCGCGGTGCAAGGAACTCAACCGTCCGCACGCCCGGTTCTGCGCCCATTGCGGGCAGCGACTTTAACAGCGAATAACGAACGGCGGATAGCGAACGCCCAATAACTGCCGTTTGTCAGCTATTAGTTATCACCCGGACAGTGTGCGTTAAACGTCTTCCGGCTGATAGCTGATAGCTTTCATTCGACATTTGCTATTCCTTATTTCCTCCCCCGGTCGAGCACATAGCGGCTGACGTTGTCGTAGGTGGTCGCCAAAAAGCCGATGACCGGAAACCCGCCGCGCTCGAACGGCGAGGGGCCCAGTTGCTCCAGGACGGAGGGCCTGGATTCATCCGGCGGCGAGACGTCGATCTCGACCGAATCGAACTGAGGCCCCGTTTGCCAGAAGCCTTCCAGCATCTGCTCGATCGGCGGCGACACGGGATATATAGTCGGCATGACCGTCAGCGAAGCCGGCTTGGGGGTGGAATTGTCAGGGTCGGACACCATTGATTCCCTCAGAGCGTGTTTAAAAAGCTCTCAGCTATCAGCCATCAGCTATCAGCCGGAGGACTACAACCGCCAAGGTCCACAACAAACACGGAGTGTAACCTACTTCCTGGCAACACCTTGCGTCACGTAAACCCCTATTCCGGCTGACGGCTGACAGCTGATGGCTCAACGTGGTTCCATCACACGTATCCACAGGATGCACGAGCTTATAGAACACCCTCTCAGAGCGTGTGTGTGAAGCGGGACGAAAAACCGAGCCGCGACCGTGAGGGAGCGGTTTTCCGCGGATGATACCGCACCGCTTCCTTACGCGCGCGGCTCGGATAAGACTTCTCACACATGCTCTCAGACGCCGTGCACCACGTCTCGCCAAAACTCGGCCGCTCGCAGCCTTGCCATCTACCTGGGCATCGCCCGTCGCTTCCAATATCGCAGCGCGCGGCGGAGCGTCTGCTGTCGTACGGTGTTATAGAATACGACATTGAACGCGTCCCGTAAACCACGTTGGCACGGATGGAATCAGATTGCGTGCGCTGACCTTTGATCAAGGTGCGTTGGTGCCGTCGGGTATGGATCTGCCGCCTGGTGGTCCGTTCAGGTGGTACGCTCGGACTTGGCAGTAGCGGTGCGACGCGCGACACCATGTGAGCGTCGTTCATGCCTTGGGCGTGCGAATTCAGGGCACGCTGCCTGGGACGCGGGCGCGTGTATGCCGATCTGCCCGCGTCCCATCGCTTTAAGAAACTTGACGGATAGGCCCATCGAGCGTCTGGAGGCTCTTTGATTGCGCCAAGCGTCAATCCGCGCTCAATGACACAGTGATGGCACAAAAGGACTCTGCTGGTCATTCGTGCCTACGTACCGCCGCACGAAGACCGTACGGGAAGCAATGCGGCGTGGGGTATACGGTCTCTTCTACGCAGCCAGCAAGTCCGGGACTCTGGTCAAGACGTGGCGCTCTCGCTCCGCGGGCTTAAGACGAAGCAATTCCAGGGCCAAGTCAGCGGCCGGACTCGGCCATCTTCGGATGGCGCGCTGCAGGATCCCCTCGGCTTCCGCTGTCTTCCCCAAGCGCTCCACGCAAAGTGAGAGACCACAGGCAATGCGTACGTAGTATTCGCCTGATAGATGTTCACTGTCCAGAGCTGATTCGAAGAGCTTCTTCGCTTCCCCAAGAGTCTTCTTGGGGGCAAGTTTGTTGATTACCAAGATTGTCTTGACCCATGCCACCTGGGCCCAGGCGAGCGGGTCGCGCGGAAACCTCGCCAGCCCCTGTTCTGCCTCGGTCCTGGCTTCATCCCATCGCTCCCATCCAATCAAACGTGCAACAAGAACGAACCAGTACATCATGAAATCAGGCTTCAGTCGGCAGCAGAGGCGGTAGTGGTCTATCGCTCGCTCAGCACGATTTCGCAGAGTGTCCTTCTTGGCTGCCAGCCAATGAAAATCAGGGACACCGGGCATTGCAGCGAGAACCTCGTTGAGCCATTTGTCGCTGAGGCGGGAGGCGTACTTCGCCTCGGGCATCAGAGCACGTGCCTCTGTATATGCTCGCTGGAACGACTCCCGATGTTTGTTGCACCGTGTGTGAAGTGCTTGATACTCGGCCTTCAGCTCGTCGTCTTTTGCGACAAGAGTCGCAAGGTGCGTGAAATCATCCAACTTCTCGAGACTTGCCTCGGCGGGCCTGTAGTCTCCGGCCTCAAGGAAGCAGTGGGCCGAATTGAGGAAATCCTGCGCCGCGGCATAGGCGTACCCCTCCTGAACCAAGGCCTCAGCCAGATCCGCAAACGCCCTTCCCGCCTCCACCCAGCGAACGGCGGCTTGGAACGGCTCACCCTTTGCCAGGTGCGCCTTGGCGGCAAGCATCAACTCCGACGAGCGCAGGCCCAGGCCTTTGAACTGTGGCAGACTATCTACCGGGGCTGTGGCTTTCATTTCACCCGCTCCAAGCGCGAGGTCGCCGAAGCGAACCGCGACACGTTCACAATGGCTTTCCGCAGCATCTTGTTAAGGAGAATTTGCCTTTTCTTCCTCGAGAAACGACTGTCGAGGTTATCCCGCACGGTTCCACTGATCTCCATCATCTCGTCGCGTCGACCATTCAGAAAAAAGTCGCCGCGATCGCCTTTGGCCGTGACCTTGGTGATTCGTTCACCTGGCATCAGAACGACCATCATGCAGAAAGCGGTCCCGATCGCGGCCAGTTCAGTGATTTGGTCCTCGTTCTTGGCTTTGGCCAGCTTCCGCAAGTCATCGCGAACCGTCCCATAACCATAGTCGAGGGCGATTTCTCCGAGCCCCCACGTTATTATCAGCTCGCCGGTTCGTTCCGATCCTCTCTTCGTCCGTCGAAAGCGGGTTTCGAAGGCTCGGCACCCCTCAGTCCAGTCGCTGCGCCTTTCTGCAAGCCGATAGATGGTCGGCGCAATCAAATCGGTGGTCGCCAGCTCGTGCTCCAGAACCCTGGCCAGGTTGAACTCCCCCATGTCGTTCATATCGTTAAGTTTACTCATTTTCGCCCGAGTGTGCATCCGGGCTGGAGACTGGCTCGTTTGGCTCGTTGTACCCCCAGGTCAATCGGCTCGCAGAAAGACCGTCCTGGCGTGCTGGGGGTCGGCGGCGAAGTCGGGAGGCAGCGGCGGGGTATCGATCACACGCAGGCGGCGGGGAGAGCAAAGGGTACTGCAAAGATGATCTTTGCTCTCCCCTTTGCAGTACACTTTGCCGTTCCCACCGGCCCGGACGAGCTCGGTCAGCTTCCCGGTCGATAACCGGCGGCAGTTGGTGGAGACCATCATTACACCGCGGCGGTCGAGTGTGAGAAGGGATTCTCGCACCAGCGTCGGCAGGTCCTCTATGATCGAAAACGTCCGCCTGGGTTTCTTCATCCGTGCGAACGTCGGCGGGTCCATGATGATCAGGTCGAACATCCTGCCCTGCCGTCGTGCCCGTTTGAAGTAATCGAATGCGTCCGAGGCGATGAATTGATGTGTGTCGAGCGGTATGTTGTTACGGGCGAAGTTGGCCTTGCCCCATTCCAGATGAGCTTTCGATATGTCTACGCTGACGGTGGAGGCCGCACCGCCCAATGCAGCCGCGACCGAGAATCCGCAGGTGTACGCAAACAGATTCAACACGCGTTTGCCGTCGGCCAATTCACGAACCCGTGCCCGGTTCTCGCGATGATCCAGGAAGAGACCGACGGCGAATCCGTCGTAGGGCCTGATCTCCAGCTTCATGCCGCGCTCGAGCACCTCAACGGCCGGCTCGACGGCCCGGCCCAGCATCGGCGTCGAAGACTTCAGTTCTGCTTCCACGTCGCGATCGGGCTGCGCACGATCTTTGACGAACACCTTCCTGTACACCGCCTTGGCACCGAACCACTCCATGTAGAATCGCCCGATCCCGCCGAGGGCCGTCTTCGTGAGCTGACATCGATCCTCCATGACTTGCAGAACGATGATGTCGCCGAACTTCTCCGCCACCACACCCGGTATCCCCTCGGCATCGCCATTGATCAGCCGGATGGCGTTGGTGGATTCATCCAGCAGGCATTCCACCCGGGCGGCCAAGGCCGTGGTCAGCAGGCGCTCCACATTGTCGCGTCCCTCGGCATCGTCTTTGAAACCGATCGGCACAGGGGCAACGATGGTAATCTTTCGACGTGCAACCGGGTGATAAAACGCGATCTTTTCCAAGTGCAGACACGTCCGTACCGCTGATTCGCGTCCGCCAGACCGACCGCCCATGGTGTCGCCCAAGACGTGCAGCCCGGCGGAGCGCAGGGTCGCCCGAAAGGCATGGGTGGAGCGGGCGTTGGTCGTGCAACGGACCAGCAGGCGGCCTTCGGCACGCCGTAAGACGCTTACGTTGACAAATTCATGTTGATCCGCTCGGCGGCGTGTGGCACCGTGTGAGGCATGAGTTTTTAACCGTGTGGCATGGGTTTTCAACCCGTGTTTCTCACCAGTTGCAGATCGGTGCCACACGGATTCGGGTCTGCCGGGCTTCCCCACCAGCGTACGCAGCCCGCGCCCTTTGATGGCGCCCTTCACGACGGCCAGGTAATCCTGTTGGATGCTGCCCGTTCGCAGACCCGTGCGAATGTGCCGCAACATGGCCTGGCTCTTGGCCAGCAGCAGGACGCCCGACTCGTAGCGGCTGAGGCGATTGGCGGGCTCGAGGTGCTCGACCAGACCGCGCAAATCAGTGAGAATCTCAGCGATCCCGCGCCTGTCGCCTTCGGGCAGTCTGCCGGCATCCATCCCGGCCGGCTTGCCGACCGCGATCAGGTCGGTATCTTCGTGCAGAATCGGCACGAGTTTCTCGAATAGACTCGGGTTGCTCATGGCATCCAATCTCGTGGCCAGCGGGTGGCACCGACAAGCGGGATGAAAGGCTACCGCTCCGTGATCGCGTGGGCTTTGCCGCCTGGGAGGCGTTACGTTTTATCGAAACGTAGCTTGTCGGTGAGGCTTGGGCAAATACGTTGCGTGTGGAACACGGACAAGGACTGCTTGCGAATCTCGCAGGAATCGAGCCGTTTTCCGACGGTTCTTGTCCGTGCCACCCGCCCGGCGGTTGCGTATGCTAGCTGAACGGCGTACAAAACCCCGCGACTCAACTTCTTGTGGCACAGGTTTGCAGCCTGTGTCCTCCGCCGGTTGATAACCGGTGCCACAAGGCAATTGGAGGTGCCACAGGGCACGTGAATAAGGAGTGTGAAGCGGTGGCGATCGCCTACAACAAGCGGACTCATTTGTGCAACGACCTCCGTGCCGCCGACACCGGCAAGACGGTTATGTTGGCCGGCTGGGTGCAAAGCCTGCGGGACCACGGCGGGATGGCCTTTGTCGACCTTCGCGACTACACGGGGCTTACGCAGTTACGATTCGACCCGGACACGGACCCGGAGCTCCACAAACTGGCCGGCACGCTTCACAGCGAGGACGTGATCGCAGTGGTGGGCGAAGTCGTGCGCCGCGGGGCGAACGTCAACCCCAATCTGCCCACCGGCGAGATCGAGGTCATTGCCCACGAGTGCGACGTGCTCAACAGGGCCGACACGCCACCGATCGAAATCGCCGACGACCTGGACGCCAACGAAGAGTTGCGGCTGCGCTACCGTTACCTCGATATGCGTCGCCCGGTCGTGCAGAACGTGTTCCGCATCCGACACCGGATCGCCAAAGCCATCCGCGACTACTTCGATGAGGAGGGGTTTATCGAGATTGAGACCCCGTTTCTGACCAAGTCGACGCCGGAGGGTGCACGCGACTATCTGGTGCCGTCGCGGGTCAAAGCCGGGTCGTTCTATGCCCTGCCGCAGTCGCCGCAGATATTCAAGCAGCTTTTTATGATCGCCGGGTTCGACCGCTACGCTCAGATTGTCCGCTGTTTCCGTGATGAGGACCTGCGGGCCGACCGTCAGCCGGAGTTCACCCAGCTCGACATGGAGATGTCGTTCGTCCAGGCGGACGACGTGATGACTGCGGTCGAGGGATGCGTGCAGCGGATATTCAAGGCGGCCCTGGACATCGAGATCACGACGCCGTTCCCGAGAATGACGGAATCTGAGGCGTTGGAGCGGTTCGGTATCGATCGGCCCGACACGCGCTATGGCTTGGAATTGCAGGATGTGACGGACATCGCGCGCGACTGCGACTTCCGCATGTTCACAAGCGCGATCGAAGACGGCGGCGTCGTGAAGTGCATCGTGGCCACGGGCGGCGAGTCGCTGACGCGCAAGATCACCGACGGACTGGCCGAGGAGATCAGGGGTATCGGCGGCGCGGGGCTGCCGCTGGCCAAGGTGGTAAAGGGCGACGACGGGCCCGCATTTGCGACCGGCGTCGCCAAATTCATCCAGCCGCTGTGCGGGCGATTGTGCGAGCAGGTTGGGGCCGGGCCGGGCGATATCATCTTCTTCATGCCGGGCAGCATCGCCGACGTGTGCAAGTACCTGAGCTACCTTCGCCCCCGGCTGGCGGATATCATGGGCCTGATTCCCAACGACAGGTGGGACCTGCTGTGGGTTGTCGATTTCCCGCTGTTTGTGTGGGATGACGACCAGAGCCGCTGGACCAGCACACACCACCCATTCACCACCCCTTTGGATGAGGATATCCCCAAGCTGGACACCGACCCGGGGCAGGTGCGCAGCAAGGCGTATGACCTGGTGCTCAACGGCACGGAGATGGCCGGCGGCAGCATCCGTATCCACAGCCGCGACATCCAGGCCAAGATCTTCAAGCTGCTGGGGATCAGCGACGAGGAGGCGCACGAAAAGTTCGAATTCCTGCTTGAAGCGCTTCGCTTCGGCGCCCCGCCGCACGGCGGCATCGCCTTCGGCTTCGATCGCTGGGCCATGCTGCTTGCCGGGCAGGAGTCCCTCCGTGACGTGATCGCATTTCCCAAGACCACCCGGGCCATCTGCCCACTGACCGGCGCCCCGGCGTCCGTGTCAAAGTGGCAGCTTGACGAGCTGAGGCTGATCGTCCGCCCAGGCCGGGCAGAGGACAAGCAAGGATAAATCGGCCCAAAAGGCGGCAAAGTCACCCGACTCGTCAGACATCCGCCGTGGCCCGCAGAGACTGGCGGCATGGCCACGCTTGCGTTGCCATGTTGGACGGTGATCGTCACATGCTCACGCAAGCGTGAGCATGGTACTCGGCGTGAGCAAGACACCCGACGTCCTGCGTGCCTTGCGATCGTCCTCGAGAATTGGCAACTTCTGACAGGCGCACCGTGTGTCCGACGCTTGACAGAACCGGATTCGGGGACGATTATCGTTAAGTTGATGAGAAAAGCCGCCCTTAGGCCGATCCCCGCTTCGGAGAAACAAAAGCCAGTCATCCACTGGGACCGGTTCGCGGTCTTCGGCGGGGTTATTGCATGAATTCGACCTGGCTTGCCGCCGCGCGCATGGCCTGTCAACGATGAACACGATTTGCACACACGTCATGCCTAGGATTCGTGACCGGCTCGCCGGGCAGCACGTTCTGGTGACCGGGGCTACAGGATTCCTGGCGAGGGTGTTTGTCGAGAAGCTTCTGCGCAGCGTGGACACGGTGGCCGGGATCCATCTGGTCGTCCGTTCAAGGTCCGACGGGCGCTCGCCGCAGCAACGGTTGATGCAGGACGTGCTCGGCTCCAGCGCGTTCGATCGCCTGCGGGCGACGCTCGGTGAGCGGTTCGTCGAGATCTGTGCGGGAAAGGTCCACGCGGTGGGCGGGGATCTGACCAAAGACCGCCTCGGGCTGTCAGCGGACGATTACGAAGCTCTCAGGCAAAAGATCACGCTGATCGTCAACAGCGCCGCCACCGTGACGTTCGACGAACGGCTCGACCTGGCCGTCGATTTGAACGTATTCGGGCCGCAACGCCTGCTGGCACTGGCCAAGGACGCCGGCAATGTTCCGTACATGCACGTGTCCACGTGTTACGTATCCGGCACGCGGCAGGGGCTGATCCCGGAGGATTTCCGCGCTCCCGAGGATGCCGAACGATTGCTGCCGCGTCGTGACACAGGCGAGTTCGACCTTGAGGCCGTCGTGGCTTCACTTCGCGGACAATGCAGCGAAATCTGCACTCGATACGACGGTGAAAGCGAGCGGTGTCGCCGTGAACTCATCGAAGTCGGCATGAGCACCGCTCGCCGATACGGCTGGAACGATACCTATACGTTCACCAAGTGGCTCGGTGAGCAGTTCCTGCGCCGCAATCATGATGACGTTCCATTGGTCATCTTCAGGCCAGCCATTATCGAGAGCGGTTATGATGAGCCCGCCCCCGGCTGGATCGACGGCCTGCGCATGGCCGACCCCATGATCGTCGCCTTCGGGCGAGGCAGGTTGCGTGAGTTCGCAGCCGACGATGATCAGATAATGGATCTGATTCCGGTGGACTTTGTGGCCAACGCGATGCTGGCCTCCTTGCCTCGAAAGACGAAGGACCCGTCGGCGGTTCCGATCTACCAGTGTGCTTCGAGCGCTCGTCATCCGCTGGAATTTCGGGAGATGATCGTCCGCATACGTGAAGCGTTCTGCCGCCGTCCGATGAACGACGACCACGATGAGCCCGTCATCCCCAAGCCGTTGAAGGTCATAGACGCCGACGCCTTCATCACACGTTGGCAGCGAAGGCTGGATCGCGTCGAGCGTTTCAAGAAACTGTACAGGAGCGTGGGCCTGGCCGGTGGTATCGGTCGCAAGCTCTCGGCGGCGCGCCGTCGGATCGAACAACTGCTGTACTTCGCGAAGATATACCTGCCTTATACGCATCTTAAGTGCAGCTTCGACGACGATAACACGCGCCGCCTCTTCGCCGCGCTTCATCCGGATGACAAGGACGAATTCCCATTCGACGTGGAGCGCATTGACTGGGCCGACTACCTTGTGAATCGCCACGTTCCCGGTTTGCGGTCTTACGTGCTTGGCACGGGCGCCGAGCCGGGCGCCAGATTGCTACAGGCCGGTGAGGAACCGCTGACGGATGTCAGGCCGGGCGAAGCGCTTCAGGGCAAGAGCCTGTTCGACGTGTTTCGGCTCAGTGTTGAGTCGTTCGGCGATAAGCCTGCGCTGCAAATCCAACGTAACGGCAAATGGATTCGTTACACCTTCGACGAGGCCTACCGCGCCACCGGGACCGTCATGCGGCGTTTTCAAGAACGCGGGTTGGAGGTGGGCGATCGCGTGGGGCTTTGTGCCGAGAACGGCCCGGAGTGGGGGCTGACCTATCTTGCGATGATGCGTGCGGGCTTGACGGCTGTCCCGCTCGATCCTCAGCTTCCACCGGCGGATGTCTGGTCCGCCGCCCGCTTCGCCCGCTGCAGACTGCTATGTGCGGGCTCTGGTACTCTTGAAGGCCTGGCCGGCGCCAGCCGTGCGGACGATCCGGATCTGGTGACGCTGTCGGAGTCGTTTGTTCCGCCGCCGGCGGCCAGTCGCGATCCGGGACCTGAGCCCGTGCCGCTTAGCGGCAGCGAGCTGGCTTCAATCCTGTTTACCAGCGGCACGACACTCGAAGCCAAGGCCGTCAAGCTGACGCATCGCAACTTCATTTCCAACGCTCAGGCGATGGTGCGGCGCCATCCGGTAGGGCCTGCGGACGAGCTTCTGTCCGTGCTGCCTCTGTACCATTCATTTGAGTTCACCGCCGGTTTTGTCGCCCCCTTGTCCTGCGGCGCGACTTTGACCTATGTAGCCCGACTCAATGGGCCTGACATCCTCGCGGCACTGAAAGCCACCGGCACTACGATCATGCTCGTGGTGCCGAGAATGCTGCGCATGTTTTATGAATCGATCGAGCGGCAGGTCGCAGCCGGTGGCGTGGTGAAGCGGTGCGCGTTTCGTGTTCTGAGGAGGTTGTCAGACCTCACCGGGCAAAAGCACGGCAAAACGTTTTTCTCGACGATCCACAAGCGATTCGGCGGCCGGCTGCGCCTGTTTGTATCCGGCGGTTCGGCGCTGGAACCGGAGCTTTGCCACGCATTCCAACGGATGGGTTTCAGCGTCTGCGAGGGCTATGGCCTGACGGAGACGTCGCCGGTGATCTCGGTCAATCCGCCGGACGACGCTCGCCCGGGATCGGTCGGCCCGCCGCTGGCGAACGTCGAGCTGGAGATCCGGAATCAGAATCTACAAAACGTGGGCGAGGTTTGGGTTCGCGGACCGAGCATCACCGCAGGTTATCTGTATAACAAGGAGGCGACGGACGAGATTCTAACGAATGGTTGGCTGCGCACCGGCGACCTGGGCCGGCAGGACGAGGACGGTTATCTGTATCTGACCGGGCGGGCCAAGGATCTGATCGTCACCTCTGCCGGCAAGAACGTCTACCCTGACGAGGTCGAGTACCGGTATCGCGACCTGCCGCATGTGGCTGAAATCTGCGTGCTGGCCATGCCGTCGGCGGATGGGCTGGGCGAAGAGGTCCACGCGGTTGCGGTCATTGACCCGTCGAGCGAGCCGGAGTTGGATCGCTCGTCGATGGAGCGGGATGTGCGGCTGGCGGCGGCGGAGATTGCCGAGTTGGTGCCCCCCCACCAGCGGATCAGCACGTTCCATTTCTGGCAGCGCGAACTACCCAAGACCACGACGCTCAAGGCGAAACGCGGGCTCATTCGAAACATGTTGCTGTCACAGGGGGCGGGGGCGGCGGATTCACCCAGGCCCTTGGCCCCAGCGGATTCAGGCCGGGCGGTCTCCAACCGGGAGGCGTTTGATTGCATGCGCTCGATCCTGTCACGCGTCTCGCGTCTCCCGGCGGATTCGATCACCCCGCCGATGCACCTGCTGCTCGACCTGGGCATCGACAGCATCGCGAAACTCGAGGTGATCGGTGACGTCGAGGCTCGTTTCCGCAGGAGGATCGACGACGAAACGGCCGCTGAAATCGTGCGCGTCGCGGATATTCTCACCGTCATCGGTGATCGCAAACCGGGCACTGAAGCAAAAGGGGAACGCGCCCTGCTCAAGCATACACTGACGGCGAACGGCCGGGCGGCTCGGACCAACGGTCGCCTGCCGGCGCCGCTGAAGCCCGCCCGTTGGGCCCTGCGAGGCGGCGCGACCTTTTTTATGAAGACTTACATCCGCGTGGAGACGTACGGACGCGACAACGTTCCCTCCAGTGGGGCGTTTGTCCTGGCTCCCAACCACTCATCGCATCTGGACTCGCCCGCTGTGGTGGCGGCCGTGGGCCGAAGACGCCGCGTTTGGATCGCCGCAGCGGAGGATTACTTTTTTACCACTGCGATCAAACGGTTCCTCTACGGCAGGGTGTTCGATACGATTCCGTTCGATCGCCACGCGGACGGCATCGAGGGGCTCCGCCGTTGCGCCGAGGCGCTGCGCCTGGGAGACGGGTTGTTGATCTTCCCCGAGGGAACGCGGTCGATCAGCGGCAGGATGCAGCCGTTCAAGATCGGCACCGCCGTGCTCGCGGCGGAGGCGGGCGTGCCCATCATACCCGTACACATCGGGCGCACCTGGGAGCTTTATCCGAAGGGGCGGCGCATCCCGCGCCCAGGCACCGTCACGGTGAGGTTTGCCCCCCCCCTATCGCCGCCTGATCTGACTGATCCAAACACAGACCGGTACGGAGCGTACCGGGCCTTGATAGAACAAGTCGAGCAGACCGTCAGATCCCTCGAGCGTGAAGGTCTCTCACGATGACCGGGCGTCAGGCTGACCGATCGCGTGTGGCTGCGTTCTTCGACATAGACGGCACACTGGTCCGCACGACGATTGTTCATTATTACGCCTACTTCCGTCGCCGTCGGATGTCGCCGTCGGCGGCGAAGGTATGGTATGCGTTGTTCTTGAGCAAGTGTGTCTTCTACCTCGTGCTCGACCGGATCAATCGGAGTTGGTTCAACATTGTCTTCTATCGGAACTACCGCGGGATGCCGGCAGAGGATATCCGGCGACAGGCGGATGACTGTTTCCGCTCCGTGATGAAGCCAAGCTTGCGCCGGGAAGCGGTACAGCGCACGGCTGCCCACATCCGCCGGGGGCATGAAGTCGTCTTTGTGACCGGATCGATTGATTTCCTGGTGGCGCCGCTGGCGCGCGAATTGGGCGCCGGTCGTGTTTTGGCCCCGACGCTGGTCGAACACAATGGCCGTTTCACCGGTGAGCTGGACGGCCCACCCGTCGGCGAGAAAGAAAAGGCCCGTCGCATACGGCAGTTCGCGGCCCAGCACGACGTCGACCTTTCACGTTCCTACGCCTACGGCGACAGCATCGCCGACCTGCCCATGCTGGAAGCCGTCGGCCATCCGGTCGCGGTCAGTCCCGATCGCGGGCTGGCGGGTGTCGCCCGCCGGCGAGACTGGCCGATCGAGCACTGGACGTGTAGCGCATGCGCGGAGGTTGCCCACGGGTGAAAGCATTGCAGTACCAAAAGAGCATCCCGCGCTACGTCGCTCTGAAGTTGTTAGCCCCGCGCGTGACGAGTCTGTACAACAGCAAGTTACTCCTGCCGGTCGCCCTGCGCGACATCCCCCCACCGAAGCTGCCGGGCGGACAATGGCTTCGGATCGCGCCGCGCCTTGCAGGCGTCTGCGGTTCCGACCTGAGCACCATCTTCGCCAAGGGCAGCCCGTACCTTGCGCCGTTCACCTCCATGCCGTTTGTGATGGGGCATGAGGTACTCGGCACAGTCGTTGAGATCGGCAATGAGGCCCGCGGATTCAGCGTGGGCGAGCGCGTCGTCTTGCACCCTGCGCTGGGCTGCCTGGTCCGCGGGATCCAGCCGATGTGCGAGGCGTGCAGCGGCCGTCGCGACGCGCTGTGCCGCAATGTGACACGTGGTGTCATCTCAAAAGGCATTCAAACGGGTTACTGCCGGGATACCGGCGGAGGCTGGGGCGAGTCGCTGGTAGCGCACCAGTCTCAACTCTACAAAGTGCCTGACAACGTGTCTGATCAGGCTGCGGTGCTGGTCGAGCCGTTCGCCTGTGCGCTGCACGCCGCCCTGCGGGTGGATTTGAGCGGGAACGACACGGTCCTGGTGCTTGGCTGCGGATCGATCGGCCTGCTGACGATCGCGGCGCTTCGGGCCATCGGCTGTGGCGCGCGCATCGTCGCCTGTGCGAAATACGATCATCAGGCGCAGCACGCCAGGGCATTGGGGGCCGAAGAATTCATTGACGCTCGCGGACCGGTCCGCAGGCGGTATACAGAATGGGCCGAAACGCTGGACGCCGAGGTGTTCGAGCCTGAGTTGGGCAAACCGACGGTCGTCGGCGGCGCTGAGGTCACGTTTGACTGCGTCGGTTCCTCTGAATCCATCGATGACGCCATCCGTTTCACGAAAGGCGGCAAAGGCCTCGTACTGGTTGGGATGCCGGGCGTTCCATCCGGTGTGGATTGGACGCCGCTGTGGCACAAGGAACTGACAGTCCGGGCGTCTTACGCCTACGGTCCCGAACGTATCGGCGAACGATGTATTGATACGTTCGAGCTGGCCCTGGAGTATATTGGAGATTGGGGCGAGAAGCTCGCCGTGCTGGTCGGTCAGCCCCACGAGTTGGCTGACTATCGCGCCGCCCTTACCGCCGCGTTGAACACGGGCACAAGCGGCGTTGTGAAGACGGTATTCGTAGTAAATAGGTGAATAGTGAATAGCAAATAGTGAATAGCGAATAGCGAATGGCGAATGCAGAATGCAGAATGCAGAATGCAGAATGCAGAGTGAAGAACGTGGATGCGGGCAGCCGAGAACCCGTAGCTAATAGCTAATAGCTGACAACTGATAACTGATAACTGATAACTGATAGCCTCATCATGTCCCCCATCGCAGGACGTATCGTTATTATCGCCAACCCGATGTCCGGGCGTGGACGCTGCGCGGGCATGCTCGACTCCGTCGTCGAGCAGTTACGGGGACAGGGTATCGGCGTCACGGTCGTTCGTACCGACAGGTCTGGTGACGCGGAGTGGTTGGCTGCGGAGGCGGCCTGCGACGAGTCGGATCGGCCCCGTTGTGTGGCCGGCTGCGGCGGCGACGGGACGATCCAGGAAGTGGCGTCCGCCCTGGCCAAGCTACGGAACATGTTGGGCGACCGATGCCCCGCCCTGGGTCTGGTGCCGGTGGGTCGATGCAACGACCTTGCTCGTGTGTTGGGATTGTCGCCCAGCATTCCGGCGATCGTGGATGTGCTCGCCCACGGGCAGCCGGTGCCGCTCGACCTGGGGCGCATCAACGAACGCTACTTCTGTACGGTCGCGACTATGGGCTTTGATGCAGCCGTTTCGCGCTACGTGGATCAAATGCAGAACCCGCTTAGTGGGACCCCGGCCTACCTTTACGGTGCGGCCCGCGTGCTAATGAGTTACAGACCGCCGACGGTGACCCTCGAAGGCGATTTCGGGCGGTTCAGCGGCGAGATCTTCCTGGCATCGACGGCCAACACCGCTACGTACGGCGGCTCCATCCCAATCGCGCCCGGCGCCGACCCGACGGACGGCTGGCTTGATTTATGCGTAATCCACAGTGAAAACGCGCCCAAGCGACAACTGCTGCCGTTGCTGGCAAAGGTTCTACAAGGCAGGCACGTCGGCCATCCCGCGGTGAGGCTGGTCCGCACACGGCGTGTCCGCATCGAGTCGCAGTCGCTGCAGGAACTATGGGCCGACGGGGAATGCGTCGCCAACACTCCGGCTACCATCGAGGTCGTCCCCCGCGCGATCCGGGTCATGCTGCCGCGCGGCTGAAACCGAAGGCGCTTGTGCCCTCCCCCACCCCACGGGCGACGCAACCGGCGTCCGGGAGGCGAAATACGCCTTGACTCATTCCGGTCCGTGTGTTATCATGAAATTAGCAGTTAATCACCTGTTTCACGGGGACGCGCATGATCCATCTGCAAGACATCCACTCGTTGACTGAGTTCCAGCGCAACGCCAGGCAACATATTGAGCGGCTTAAGGCAACAGGGCGGCCGGAGGTCCTGACCATCAACGGCAAGGCTGAAGTAGTTATCCAGGATGCCGAGTCTTATCAGAAGCTTCTGGAACGGATCGACCGGGCGGAGGCCATCGAGGGCATTCGCCAAGGGTTGGAATCCATGGAGCGAGGCGAAGGCCGGCCAGCCGGCGAAGTCCTTAAAGAGATCCGCCGCAAGTATCAAATCCCGGGCGACGCATGAAGTACCGAGTTGTCATTCAGCCTCAGGCCCACGACGACATCGAGCAGACTTATCGCTGGATCGCCCAGCATTCGCCCGTCAATGCAGCCAGGTGGTTCAACGGATTGCTGGAGATAATCGATTCGCTGAGCCGGTACCCAACTCGCTGTCCCCTTGCCCCGGAAAGCGAGAGGTTTGAGCGGTATATCCGCTAGCGCCTTTACGGTTCCTACCGCATCCTCTTTACCGTGGCGGGTGATACGATTCGCGTTCTTCATGCCCGGCATGGGGCACGAAGACTCCTGTGCCCTGATGAAGAGCCCTCAGCGGATGAGGATCCGTGACACACGCGGCTGCTGCGACGGAGGTACATCGCCGCTACGCGTGCCGGCGGCGACGCAGTTGTCGGGCAAGCAGAACCGGCAGGGGCAAGGCCAGCAGAACCAGCGTCGAGGGGATGGGGATGACGGACCTTCTGTGTCCGCTGCGCACCTGAGCGATCGCGTCACCCGTGCCGATCGCCAGCGGGTGCGCATAGACGTTTGCCCCGACGTCCATTCCAGCCCCGGATTCCGACGAAGCTGCAAGATCGGTCCGAATCTGCTCAGCCTCGGCCAGGATCGCCTTTTGCAGCTTCTCCCGGCCACTGAACTGGGCGAAGACGTTGGGTGTTCCGGCCTGTTCAAAGAGCGGATCGAAAACGGCGGCCAGGACGTCTGCGAAAATGTTGCCGGAGATGTCGATCGGACCCAGGTCGAAGTCGTTTTGGCGGGAGCCGTCGGTCAGCGGTCCCAGCGCGGTGATGTCCTGGCGTGATGAGTATCGCAGCGTCAGATCATAGAAGCCAAACTCGTTGATGGAGAAGTTGCCGTCCACCAGCAAGCTCCCGGCGATACTCGCCTCCTGATTGCCGGCATCCAGATTCAGCGCGTAGGTCAGCGGCACGGCTGGATCGGCGGAGGACGTGGCTGTGGTGAACGCAATATCCAGCGATTTGATTCCGCGCCCCCCCGTCGAGAACTCGAACAGCACTGGGCCCTGCAGCGTCAGATCCAGCGGACCGAAATCCAGCGGATTGCCCTGGAACACGGTGAATGCCCGGAAGTCCGCCCCCCCACTCAACAGGTTCTCGTCTCCTGAAAGCGTGAACCCGGTGTAATGAAGCCCACGGGCCAGATCGTTGATAACACCGCCCTGGGTGCTTGAGACCGCGACACAGCCACAAAGGACTACTGCTAGACACAAAGTCACTCTATCTCGTTCTACCATCGCACGTATCCCCCACTGCCGTGGTCGCTCACGCATCGTTTTGGGTCTTTTTCAATCACGACCCCACTATTCTACTTGACGATCGAATCCTCGCCAGGGCAAGTCTTGTATCGGTCAAGGTCCACGAAAAGACCAGCATGAAACCGTGGTGGGCCCGCAGCCCCACCCTGCAGTCGCGGTTACCAATGCTGATAGGGGCATGAATATCGGATCAGCCAGCACACCCGCAACGCGCAGGGCTATGAGAACTTGGCCGTTGTGCCGGCTACACGGCGGCGACCAGTGAAGCGACTGCGGTACATGCGATGGCCTGTGCGTGGCCAAGCGGACCGACACCCTCGTTGGTTTTGGCTTTGACGTTGACTTGATCAGCCGGAACTTTGATCAGGGCGGCGATCGATCCGGCGATCCTTGACTTATCGGCTGCAAGCTTCGGCGATTCGGCATGGATGATGATGTCAACGTTGTTCACGGCCAGACCCAGCTCACCTACGCGACGCATCACCTCGCGCACAAGCCCGCCGCTGTCGGCATCTTTGTAGGCCGGGTCGTCATCTGGAAAAAGATCGCCGATGTCGGGCAGACCGGCGGCGCCGAGGATCGCATCCGCCACGGCGTGCAACACGACGTCCGCGTCGGAGTGTCCCGAAAGACCTCGGCCATAGGCAATTTCCACGCCGCCCAGAATCAGCGGACGGCCCTCGGCCAGACGATGAATATCGTAACCAATGCCGACTCGCCACGGTGTTTTCATTTATCGAGTCCTCCCGACGATCCGCGGTGCGTGCCGACCGCTTCAACGCCGTCGCCGACGATCCGTGGACGGGCGGCCTGTTTCGCAGCCCGTGCCCCCCACCGCCGGGTTTGCCACTGAATTCCACATCATCTACAATAGACTATCGGCTTTTTCTATGAAAGCGAACGATCCCATCAAGATACTCTTTCTTTGCACCGGCAATTCGTGCCGATCGCAGATGGCTGAGGCCATCCTGGCCCACCTTGGCGGCGGCCGGTTCGAGGCGTTCAGTGCCGGGTCGTACCCGGCCGGCTTCGTACACCAGCTCGCCATCGACGCCATGCAACACCTCGGTATTTCAATGCCATTCGCGGAGTCCCAGAGTTGGGATGAATATAAGGACGAGACCTTTGACGCCGTGATCACGCTGTGTGACTACGCCGCAGCCGAGGAATGCCCCAATTGGCCCGGCAATCCGATCAGGGCGCACTGGTCGTTGCCGGACCCCGCCTACCACCCTGGCACGCTTGAGGAGCGTCAGCAATTTGGATTGACGGTCGCCAAACGCCTGATGGCCAAGATCGAGGGCTTGATCGCGCTCGATTGGACGAGCGATCGAGCGTCTCTGGAGGCCGGTCTTGCCCGACTGGGTGAGATTTGACTCACCCGCGGATGGATGTTGAAAAGGGAAACGGCGACGTCCTACTTTTTTCTCCCCTGTAGCCTGTAGGTCGGGTCATGTAGGTCGGGCCTCGCCCGACTTCTTGAACGGCAAGCCCCGTTACCGGCCAGTGGCCGGTGCCACACAGAGTCATGTAGGTCGGGCCTCGCCCGACTTCTTGAACCAGCGTGGGGCAAAGCCCGACCTACCAGCTTCATCCTTCCGAGCATGTCCCTACCTTCAAAGAAGGTAGGCCACCCCCCGGCAGGTCTCGCTTCGCTCGTCCTGCCCTACCCCCCTACCCGCAGCTTTCCCGCTTGCCTTTGATCCTTTTGCAGGAGCCGCGTCCGCCGTCAGGGCAGGGGATAGTGCCCTTGAGCTTCTTGTCGCAGTCTTTCTTCTTCTCGCAGGTCTGCTTCGACGCGATGATGTCCCCTTCCACCGGGCATGCCTCGCAGCCGCGCCTGGGCCTGGGATCCTTCTTGAGTTTGTATTGGCAGGTGTCCCGGGCGAACGGGTTGCGGGCCACCACCACCGTCGCGTCATAGCGCCCGTAACCGAACAGCCGGCCATCAGGCGAGAACTGAATGGAGTGAACTCCCGTGCTCGTCTCCTCATCGTAGGTCTGCAGCAGCGAACCGTCCGACACGCGCCACAGCTTGATCGTCCTATCACTGCCCGATCCCAGGATTTCACCATCCGGCGAAAAGGCGACGGACCGGACGCAATGCATGTGTCCGGTCTGCGTACGGATCAGTGACCCGTCCGACACCCGCCACAGCTTGATCGTCGTGTCCCAACTCCCCGAAGCCAGCATCTCACCATCCGGCGAAAAGGCGACGGAATTCACATTCTTGGTGTGTCCGGTCAGCGTACGGATCAACGACCCGTCCGACACGCGCCACAGCTTGATCGTGTCGTCGCCGTTGCCCGAGGCCAGGATTTCACCATCCGGCGAAAAGGCGATGGAGAACACCCAGAGCCCGCCTCCGCTGATCGTGCGGATCAGCGATCCGTCCGACACGCGCCACAGCTTGATCGTGAAGTCCCAACTCCCCGACGCCAGCATTTCGCCATCCGGTGAAAAGGCGACGGAATACACCGAGTCCGCATGTCCGGTCAGCTTGCGGATCACCTTCCCCTTCGGCATCCGCCACAGCTTGATCGTCTTGTCCACACAGCCCGACGCCAGGATCTCACCATCCGGCGAAAAGGCGACGGAATTCACCGGCGCCGTATGCCTGATCAGCGTGCGGATCAGCGCCCCGTCCGACACGTTCCACAGCTTGATGGTGTTGTCTCCACTACCCGAGGCGAGCATCTGGCCGTCAGGCGAAAAGGCCACAGAAAAGACAGAGTCCGTGTGCGCTGTCAGCGTGCGGATCAGGAGCCCATCCGACACGCGCCACAGCTTGACGCGCGCACCGCCTCCCGATGTGAGCATTTGACCATCCGGCGAAAAGGCGACGGAATTCACCTTACTCGTGTGTCCGGTCAGCGTACGGATCAACGAGCCGTCCGACACCCGCCACAGCTTGATTGTCTCGTCCACGCTCCCCGAAGCCAGGATTTCACCATC
>Ga0114922_10000342_pt1 | contig 45362 bp, 38 predicted proteins | sample AartaG_FD_100975 | JGI IMG/M metagenome (GOLD analysis project Ga0114922, IMG submission 100975) | Deep subsurface microbial communities from Aarhus Bay to uncover new lineages of life (NeLLi) - Aarhus_00045 metaG | ecosystem: Environmental > Aquatic > Marine > Oceanic > Sediment | place... | reverse complement strand
TCGCGTCGCTGATCCCATACTTACGACAGATTTCCTTCACCATCACACCAGCGTCGGCTTCCTTGAGAATCCCGACAATCCGGCTTTCGCTGTACCTCGACCGTTTCATAAGACACCTCCTGGTTCCAATATGCCAAAAAGCTCTACTTTGAAACAGTCTACTATTTGGGGAAGCTTACGCTAAGACCAACCAACTTGACAAGATTGTGCATGCTAGGCAGCAATTTGCCTTTCAGGTCTCCCTGCGGAAAAGCCTGTATCGATGCGCCTGCTCCTAGAATTACAACGTGAGACCAGCAGGTCCGCGGGTTCGTCCTGAGGAATTCGGCCGTGACTTTCGAAGAATCTGCAGGAGAATATGGTTCCACTGGGTTACAGCCCCTTTATTAACAAACAATTAAACAATTGGAGGTGGGGGGAATCGAACCCCATACTCATGTTGCGGCACAAGGACTTACACCCTATTGTGACCAAATTGTGACCGTTTTTTTACTCGAATCCAACGTTCTTATTCCACGCCAGGCCGGTACTTCCATCCCGATAATTTTAAGATAATATTAAAATATTTTAAGAATAACTTAAAATATTCGCTTGACTAATTAAAAACTTCGTGTATCTTGGAATCATGGCCATTCAAGTAAACCTAGATGTGATGTTGGCTCGCAGAAAGATGTCCTTGACCGAACTCTCGACCCGCATTTGCATTTCACTCACAGCCCTTTCACTATTTAAGACAGGGAAGCTGAAAGGTGTGAGGTTCTCCTCTCTGAATGCGATCTGTCGTGAGCTCGACTGTCAACCGGGAGACATTCTCGAGTATGCGCCTGATCAGATCTCTGAAACACAGGAAAGGAGCGAACCATGAATACAAAAAAGGCGGTTAGCACTGGTGTCAGCTTGTATACCTTGGCTGGCTGGCTCTCAATTCTGCAGGCAGTCATTATTCTGCCGAAAGTCGGAGCTGATCTCTTTGTCGAGCACCTAACTTCATCCGGCTACGGTATACTTCAATTGTTCATTGGGTTTGACGTGGTCAGTAAGCTTCTGGGAATCTACGTCCTGTTTATGTTCCGGCGGTTACTAAATGAGCGACACAGCTTTCACAATGCAGATAAACTAATCAATGCTCTCATTTTCTGCTACGCTGTCTTCGCGCTAATTTGGGCCCTGGATCTGGTTCTGAATCCTCATTTTAATGTTCTATTTGCTTTCCCTATTATATATGTATTGTCAAGTCTGATTAGTATTGTGTACGCCATCAGATTGCTCAAGCTGGAGAGTAATTTATCAGGGCTACTCAAGCCGTATGTTTACACGACGATTGCCGGTGGAGTGTTCGGTGTAACCATAGTGCTGGGGGAATATGGGCGCCCTATCTTTATGGTATCGCTCATCCTCCTTGGCATGATCCTGATCCGCGCTGAGTCTGAGCCTGAGTATCTGTGATATTCGATCAGAACAGTTTCCCAGGAACCTGACGTGATTTGTCTGATGGACTGTGACCGAATTGTGTCCAAAACAGTCTTACGTTATTCCGTGTTATTGGGGGATATTGACTTACAAAGGCGGGGGTGGGGGGTACAATACCCCCGTCCGGCCTGTAACTTATTGATATGTAATGGGTTATCTAAATGGAGGTGGGGGGAATCGAACCCCCGTCCGAGTTCAACGTCAAGCCGTTCTCTACGTGCGTAGTCTCTTTATAAGTTCTCGCCACGAGCACTGCCAAAAGACAGGCCATGCCCGAGACCAGCCTTTTCATTTAAGCGGACATTAAAGGCGTCCGTCCGCCGAGCCTTCTTTAGTCGACGCTGCTAGCCCGCCTCGAAGGCAAAGTCGGGTAGCAACGGGCACGTCCTAGTAAACTAGGCAGCCATGGCGTAGTTAAATTCGCCAATTAGTGTTTTGCCCGGTTTGTTAACGGGGCCCCAGACAACCCCGGCACGCAAACAACCCCCCGCTGAACCCGTCGAAACCAGGTCACCCCCAGCAACGATATCGGTCCGCTGCGGCACGGGCTGCCACGAAAGTTCGTTTATCAAAGAGCGTCATTCTCAATATAGTGTATCGGCTCGATTTGGCAACTTCAGTCTTTGTTTATAACGCCCGCGACCGCGAAAAGTTGCACCGTATTCTGGCCGTGACCTGTGGCTTCACCTAAAACGACAGCCGCACCCCCACCTGGTTGATCGACTCAGCCTCGAAAGTAGCGATGATCCGCTGCACGTTAACACTGACAACGCCGGTCAACGGCTTCACTATTGACAACTCGATGTAATAGTCGTGGTTGTTCTTTCCTTGGGACGGATTAGAAGGGTCTACGTAAGAGAAATCCCAGTTGTAGTCGGCTGTGAACTCGAAACTGAAACTGGTGAAGAGCTTGAGCGAATTGATCGAGACGATCTGCAGCGTCCGGCCACGATCCTTCCCGGCGTCGTCATGGTTCTGATAGACCGACAATTCGTTTGAGATCGGGTAGAACCCGAACTTCCCGGACGGCGCCTCCCACGAGGGGATGATTCCGCCTGAAGCTGTTACAGCGAAAAAGAGTGGCAACGCCCCGATGCAGACGAGCAGTACAAGCTTGCGCATAACGGGCTCCTTGTTTGAAAAGGTGATAGATTCCAGTCAACTGATCTGCAAATATACGGCCATCCCGGGCCAAAGACAACTCCCATAACCAGGCGTGGCCGACTGACCGACGGGGCAAGCCTTATGGCCCGACCGGCATCTGCCAGGTGCCGACAAAGCGGTTGCTTAAAAGCTCATCGAGAGTCACGTGGATCGAACGGTAATTGTAGCCCAGTTCCTTACGGGCTTTCATAGACGAATAAGTCCAGTCATAGTCAAGCAGGCGTACCAGGTCGGGGTAGAACGATACCTTTTCCCTGCCGAGGAGTCTGGTGAAGAGCACGGTCAGCCGGGAGGTGCAGTTCAGCACGACCCGTGGCAACCGCACCAGGTGCGGGGACTTGCCCAGGATTGACGACGCGGCCAGGATCAGGTCGCGAACGGTTATGTTGTCGCCGGTCAGAAGGTACTTCTCCCCCGGGCGGCCTTTGTCAAGAGCGGCAATAACACCGGGGGCAACGTCGCGGATATCGACTAAGTTGACCCGATTGAGGAGATCGGGCATTATCAGGCGTGAGAACGTCCTGGTGGCCTTGCCACGGTCATCGCCCGTGCGCGATGGAGCCACGATGATGGAAGGGTAAACCGTGACAAGCTCGGTCGATCCCGTACCGGCAAGCTCCGCCAGTTCAACGTCGGCTGCGTACTTGGTCATAATGTAAGGGATACGCAGATGAGTGAGGTTGAACCCCCAGGTCTCGTCCAGGAGTATTGCCTTGCGTCCCCGGCTGATGTCGTCGGCCGCCACGCGAGGCCCGGCACCAAGCGCCGCCACCGTAGAGACGTGCACAAACCGTTTCACCCCGGCTGCTTGCGCCGCCCTGAAAAGTGCTATCGCCGCGGCCGTGTTTATCTCGGCAAACTGAGCCCGGCGGTCGCGGCGGAAATTGACCCAGGCGGCCGTATGAATGACGGCGTCGACGCCCTCGACCAGTTTCTCCAATTGCCCGTCCCGGCACAGATCGGCGGTGCGTTTCTCCAGCGACAGGGAATCGATGTATTCCGTGTTGGAACTCGTCCGCACGAGCGCAATCGGCCTCACGCCCCGGCGAACCAGTTCATAGATCAACTGCTTGCCGAGCGAGCCGGAGGCCCCGCTGATCAGTATCTTTTGATAAGCAACCGACACAGTCCCACTGCGACGCATTAATCCTGTTGAACCGAGGGCTTTTTCCGTATCATTTCCACGACTGAGATAAGGAAACAAGCTCGGCTATGCAATTGCTTTTTGGCCGAATGGCAGGAACCGAGTGAGCAGACTGCTCCGGAAAACATGGGCCACCTGGAAGAAAGCAGCCCTGAGAATAGCGCGATTCCAGACGGCGCTGGTGTTGACACTACTGTATTTCGTGTTTTTCGCTCCCTTCGGATTCCTGCTGCGTCTGTTCGGATGGGACCCCCTCCAGGTTGGCCCCCGGCATCGGAAGCAAGCGACCAACTGGAAACAAGTCCGCGTCGCCGAACCGGAGCTTGACTCCATGCGCCGGCAGAGTCAGACATGAAGCTGCTGGGTTTGTCATGTTTCTATCACGATGCCGCGGCAGCCCTGGTTGTGGACGGCGTCCTGACGGCGGCGGCTCTCGAGGAGCGCTTCAGCCGCGTTAAGCACGATCAGGAGCTTCCCCGCCGGGCGGCCAAATTCTGTCTTGAGCGCGGCGGGCTGAAGATCAACGAACTGGACCACATTGTCTTCTACGACAAGCCGCTGACCAAGTTTGACCGTATCGTGACCGGGTACCTGGCGACGCCGGTGCGATCCTACCGGGCTTTCCTTGAGGCCATGTCGGTCTGGCTGGGACGCAAACTGTGGATCGATCATGTGATCGGCACAGAGTTAGGTTACGACGGTGATATTCTGTACGTGCCGCATCACGTGTCACACGCCGCGGGGGCGTTCTACGGCTCGCCGTTCGACCAGGCGGCCATTCTCACCGTTGACGGGGTCGGGGAATGGGCTACGGCATCATACGGAACCGGCGACAACAATCGGGTCAGGCTACTGGCGGAAATGCACTACCCCCATTCGGTCGGGCTGTTCTATTCGGCCATGACGTACTACTTAGGCTTCCGGGTCAACTCGGCCGAGTACAAGGTGATGGGTCTGGCTCCGTACGGTGAACCCAGGTATGCCGACCTGTTGGAAAAGAACCTGGTTCATATACACGAAGACGGCTCCATCCATCTCAATATGGAGTTCTTCACTTTCCACCATAAATTAGCCATGACCGGCCGCAAATTGGAAACGCTGTTGGGCATCCCGCGCCGGTCGCCGAAGAGCGAGATACTGTCCTTTCACCGGGATGTCGCAGCCTCCACCCAAGCGGTAACGGAGAAGATCGTCCTGCGCATGGCCCACCACGTTAGAGAAGTCACCGGACTCAGCCGCCTGTGCATGTCCGGGGGGGTGGCCTTAAATTGCAGGGCCAACGGATTGCTGCTAAGAGAAGGAGTTTTTGATGATATCTATGTCCAGCCGTCCTCAGGGGACGCCGGGGGAGCCGTTGGGGCGGTGCTATACGCGTACCACCGGCTGACCGGTGATAACAAACGCCCCCAGCGCTTTTTCGGCCTCGGACCGGAGTATACAGACAACCAGATCGAGGTTTTCCTCACGCGCTACCGGATACCGTTCGCCCACGATGATATCGAGATCCAACTCGCGCGGCTGGCTCGCGAACTCACCGGGGGGGCGATAGTGGCCCTGTTCCAGGGGGGAGGGGAGTTCGGCCCGCGGGCGTTGGGTTTCAGGTCCATCGTGGCCGACCCGCGCGACCCCCAGATGAAAGAGAAGATCAACAGCACCGTGAAATTCCGCGAACCATTCCGGCCGTTTGCGCCGGCAGTGCTGAAGGAGAACGCGGCCGAGTATTTCAACTGTGAGGGCAACTCGCCATATATGCTGTTCAACTACGCCGTCAGGAAAGACAAACAACGTTTGATTCCGGCTGTCACCCATGTCGATGGTTCGGCGCGGATTCAAACCGTGGCCAGATCGGACAACCCTGTCTTTTACGATCTCATCGCGGAGTTCAACCGGCTCACGGGCGTACCCGTCCTGCTGAACACGTCGCTCAACCTGCGGGGCTATCCGATTGTCAACCGACCCGAAGACGCGATGGCCACCTTCTGTTCGAGTGGTATTGACTTTTTGCTCATGGGCCACTATTTAGTGGATAGACGCCGGGTGCCGGAGGAGGTGTCGAATCGGTTTTCCCTTGAAAGGGGATACGATTAGCCCCCCCGGCTTGTCGAATCGCAGAAACAGTAAAGCTGGAAAGCGTGGCCGTATGCGAAGGCGATTGCGGGTCTTTTCTGAGTTGATCTTCTTTCTGAAGACATCCAAGAGGTGGTGGCTGGCGCCGATCTTCATATTCCTGTTTCTACTTTCTCTCTTTGTTGTCTTCACGGAGTCCTCCGCGTTGGCGCCGTTCATTTATTCGCTCTTCTGACAGACTGCGGCATGCCAATGTCACGTGGAAGATACTCACTCGCAATCCGTTTAGGTGCTGCCGCTGGGTCGCTGCTGCTGTTCATTGTGGCGGCTGAGTTACTGGTCAGCGGCGCCGGGATCAACACCTATGTCGGGAACCGGTTTTTCACCCTGAACAGGGCGTTGGACTATCCGGAAGTGTTCGACAAGGATCACCGGTTGTTCTGGCGGTTGCGCCCCGGACGAACGGTGACATCGCAGTACTTCGAAGGCCGGACGTACAGGATCAACTCGCAGGGTCTCCGGGGCGAGGAGATCGACCCGCGCAAGAAGGGTCGACGAATCCTGGCCCTCGGCAATTCCTGCACCTTTGGATGGGGACTCCCCCGGGAGGAGACGTTCGTCGGAAGACTGCAGGATCTTCTGGGCGACGAATACGATGTTGTCAACGCCGGCATCCCCGGCTACAGCTCCTTTCAGGGGCGGCTCCTTTTCGAGAGTGAATTGGCCGGGCTTGAGCCGGATATTGTGGTCATCATGTTTGGCTGGAATGACCAGTGGGCGGCCGCCTCGGAGATTGCCGACAAAGACCAGGAGTTCCCCCCCCGGATCATTCTCGAATGCCAGAATCTGCTTTCCCGCCTGGACTCCTACCGGCTGCTGAAGAGGCTCTGGCTCTCGACCATAGAAAGGAACCCCGATTCATTATTCGACCGCCGGGCGCCGGTCTACCGTGTCGGCCTTGAGGATTTCCGGGACAACCTGCGGAGCATCTGCCGAACCAGCAGGGCGCGCGGAATCATGCCCGTGCTCTTGACCTCTCCGGCGCCTTCGCTGTCTGTATACCCCGGCGCCGGGCGCTGGTCGGCGCCGATCGGATATCACGAGAGATACAACCGCGTCACACGGGAGTTAGCCGCCTCAGAGAGCATAATCCTGGTCGATGCCGCCCGTCGATTCGAGCGCCACGATCACCTCTTTGATGACGCCGCGCAGAACTTCATCCATTTCAACGCCAGCGGGCATGAATTGATTGCCCGCATGTTGGCCGAATGCATCGGGGGTGCGTCAGGCCCCGGCGGTCCTTAATCCGGTTTTCGCAAAACGGTCAAGGACGGCAAGCAGCCGGTCGATGTCGCGTTCATTGTTGAACAGGTGCACGGAAACCCGGATCGAACCTTCGCGCTCCACTAAGATGATCCTGCTCTTGAGAATCTCGCGGTGCAGCTTCTTGTAACCGGGACAGGTGAAGGTGAAGATCGACGACCGGTGCGCCTTGTCCATCGACGAGGTGATTGTGAAAAACGGCTCGCTGCGTATGTAATCCGCCAGCCGATCTATGAGATTGTAGTTGTGTCTTCGGATATTCCTGATGCCGAGATTCTTAATGAGAATCGCCGAGGCTTTCATGCCCAGCAGATTCAAAACGGCGTAGTAGCCAAGTTCAAACCGTCGGGCGGAATCGAAATAGGGCAGATCGAACCTGAACATGTCCGTGAAGTTCATTTTCCAGTCCACCCCCAACCAACTCATAAAAGGATGAGCGAGCTTGTTGCGAACGGCGTCGGACAAATAGAAGAAGCCCCCTCCCTGCGGTGACAGCATCCACTTCTGACACCCGGAGGCAAAGACATCCACGCCCAGTTTTCGGACGTTTATCGGCTCGACACCCATGCCCTGAATGCCGTCAACGACAAGCCAGACTCGGTTGCTGTGACACAGTTCGGCGAGGGCGGCCAGGTCGTTCTTGAAGCCGTTGAAGAATTGCACCCAGGAAACACACAGCACTCGTGACCGCTTTGAAAGGGCCTTCTGCACGTCATCGGGAGCGACATGCTTTCGTTTCGTCCGGATGAATCTGAGCCTCAGCCCGCGGGCATCGGCGGCCGCCCGCCAGGCATAAGGGACGGCCGGGAACTCAAAGTCTGACATCAGGATTTCATCACCCCTTTTCAGCGGCAGGCCAAAGGCGGCGATATTCAGTCCAAACGACGTGTTCAGGCCGATCCCCACCTCGCGCTTCCGGGCGCCGATCATCCCGGCATAGATAGACCGCAACTCGTCAGCAGCGGCAAAGGCGTCGTGGGAGTCATCGCTATCCGCTCGCAGGCGGAGGGAAACATTGTCGTCGATCGCCTTCTTGACAAGCGTCGAAAAAGGCCCGTAGGAAGCCGTGTTGAGGTAGACGACTTTCCTCGTGTGCGGGAACAGCGCCCGCGCCCCAGCAAACCTCTTGCCCAAATCCACCATCAGTGTCCCTCGCATCTCTCTTACAGGCTGTACAGGTATCCAATAATGACCAGAGCGCCGCTTAGTTTGAGAAGCAGGCCAAAGAGGAAATACAGAACATAAAGCATGGGTAGCTTTATCCGCACCGACAGTCCCATCACGACCGGCACGGCGCCCAGAGTGAACGCCGCCAGGGCGGCGGCCAGGCCGGGTCGAATCCCGGAAAGCGGCAGAATTACCTGGAAGAAGTTGTAGGCGAAGGTCGGGATACCAACAAAGAACAGAAACTCCATAGCGAAATTGAACAGGTGCCAGACGAACCCCGTCGGCTCCAGCAGACCGGGGGGCAGCCCACGGGAGATCTTCAGAGCTCTTCCGCTGAGTTCCACCAGGGCGGTCACAACCGCGAGATACAAGCCGGCTAGGCCGAGCGAATAGAGAATCAGTTCAATCGAGATCATTTTAGCCACCCCGCTCTACGATACCAATCGTAGGTTTCAGTTGCGCCCTGCTCGAACGAGATGTGCGACTCGAAACCCAGGTCCCGAGAGGCCCTGGCCGTCGACACCTCCCACGACGCTAACAGTTCGTTCGCCTTCTCCCGGGTGAGCATCGGCGTACCGCCAATCGCCTTCACGGCCAACTCTGATACGGCGGCTACGGCTCGGAACACCGACGCCGGAAGCCTCAGTGCCCGCGCTTTCTTTCCGCTGGCCGTCTCCAGAATGCCGATCAATTCCGTCATCGAATACGACCTGCTTTCGGCTATGAAATAAACCTCCCCCGATTTCGGCGCCGAAGTCGCCGCCAGCATTATGCCGCGACAGAGGTCGTCGACATGAACCAACTGCAGCCGCCGGTCAACGTCACCGAGGTACGGCTTGATCCCGTTGTTGACGGCCCGGAAAAAGCCCAGCAGTCCCCGGTCGCCCGGCCCATAGACACCGGGAGGGCGCACAATCGCCACCTTCAATCGGTCTGCAAAGGCGAGGGCTGCTTGTTCCCCGGCCAATTTCGACCGACCATATGTTGTCATCGGCCGGGCCGGATCATCCTCGGTGACCGCTCGGCCGACAGCGGATGGCCCGGCGGCGGCTTGCGAGGACACACAGACTACTCTTTTGACTTGGGGGTTGCGTTTGAGGATCGCCTGGAGGAGATACTCGGTCCCCTGCTGATTAACGCGAAAGAACGCCTCCTTGCGCCGGGCTTTGACCAATCCGGCGTTGTGAATAACGTAGTCGACTCCGGCAACCATGTCGTCGAGCGTTTCCGGCTCAGTGACGTCACCGTAACAGTACTCGACATTTAACGGCCGCAGCGCCGTGAGGTCCGAACTCCGGCGCACCCCCGCCGTCACGCGGAAACCTTCTATGATAAACCGGTGGCACAGTCGCGCGCCGATGAATCCATTGGCCCCGGTTACCAGAACTGACGGCTGTCCTTTTTCCATGGGTGCAATTTAGTACATGAGCGCGGGTGTGACAAGATCCGGATTTGGTGTGCAATCACACCCCCTCTGTCAACCTGAGTGCAGCAGAAGGGTGACACTCAATGGCGAGCCGATCCATAGGCAAGGTGTGGGCCGTGCGGCCTTCTTCCAACCTATGTCCAACTAACCAAGCATTACGATTAAACCGAACCAGTAACAATTACCATGGACAAACACGCGAAATGACAAATGTGAGTGGGAATTGATGTTAAATGCGTTTAGACATAGTTCGTTATAGGGAATATTGGAGGATGATAGAACTCACATAGGATAGTTGCACGGCGTTGCAACATAATTGCAACCGTGTGCCGTAAGCCCTTGAGAATCAACAGTTTTCTTGATTTTTCCCTTGACAAACTTGTATAAAAGTCGATAATTATAATTAGATAATCCCCAATTGTCTTCGGACTTTGGGCGCCCGCCCTAAAAAGCGGGCACTTTTTTTGGCAGAGCCGAAGGTGCCGTGACTAGTCAAACCTCTAAAGATACTGCGGTATTCATCGACGGATTCAACGTTTACCACTTCATTGATAAGAATGATCGCAGCCTCCTATGGCTTGATTATATGCGGCTTTCTCAATTACTCGCTCCCGTTGATAATATAGTATCTGTAAACTACTTCTCGGCACTCGCTTTTTGGAACAGTAATAAGGTGCTGAGGCATTCAGCCTATATTCAGGCTCTTGAGGCCAGCGGTGTAAGTGTCAATATGGGAACGTTTGCTGACAAAGAGAAAATCGGTCTAATCAGGGATCCTGAAGGAATGCGGCGAGTGACATTCTTTAAGGATACATTCCAGGCTACTCGGCAGCAGTTTTTCACTCACGAAGAGAAGCAGGTAGACGTGGCCATTGGCGTCAAGATGTATAAGACAGCCTGCCAAGGAGATGTACAGAAGATAATTCTGATTTCGAACGACACAGACTTCGTCCCCGTGCTCAAGGAAATAGATGGGGACTTTCCGAAGATTAGACTCAAGGTATATGCTCCTGTTGATGTAAGCTATAGCCTGCCGAGTAATGTGGGGGAGATCGTATCGCAGAAGCACCACAAGCATCTGAGGCTTAGTCAGATTAAAGAGTCCCAACTCCCGGACCCCGTTGTACTACCTGACGGTACCACTATTTCTAAGCCTTCGACTTGGTGATTTCAAAGCCAATAGGTCCACGAAGCAAATCCACGTCCCCGCTATTATCTAAATTGGAAGTCGCTCCAGGAAGCGGAGCGTGGGGATAAAGCAGAGCGTGGGAACGTGGGGAAAAATGCTATGAAATGGAATCCGCTTAGAACACTTCGGCGGAGAAGCGGTATATCTCGGCCCGCCTGTTTTTGTAGCTGTCCTTGGGGAGTCCCGCCTTCAGGCAGGTCTGCTGCAGGAACACGGTTGTGCTCCATCCATACTCGGAGGCGACCTGCGGCAGAAGCAGACCGGAGTGCATATCCAGTTTTATCATCAGGCCGTCGCGGCCGACTTTGATGGTCTCCAGATCATAGACGCGTTTCAGAGGCGTGAGAATCGAGAGTTCGATGTCAATGCGCTCGAAGTCCTCCTCGGATATGGCGGAGAACCGCGGATCCTCAAACGCCGCCGCCACGGCCATTTCCGCTACCGTCTCGAACAGCGGCTGACGGGCCATGACCTGGCCGATACAACCGCGTAGTTGGCCACCGGATTTCAGCGTAACAAACGCGCCGCGCTTCTCTTTCAGGTTTTCAAGTTGGGGCGGTGCGTATTCCACGCCGTCAAATTTAGCCCTGATGGCATCGCGGGCTATCTTGTGAAGGGCTTCCCGGTCTTCTTCGGTGAAACCTTCCGCCTTCTCCCGGGCCGGGGGGGAGCCGATCACGGGCGTTGTCGCGGAAGGCTCCTCGCTCGTGACTATCACCGCTGACAGGTAACCGACCACGCTTTCGAAGTCGCCGGTTGATTCGCCGGAGGTCGCGTAACCGAGAGATTGCACGGTGGTCGCTCCCAGCCGGCGCGCCGCCGCCATCACGGTTGCTATCGGGCCGCCTCCGCAGGCCTCGCCCTTACCGGATTCAAGCGTCTGCAGCAGCCGGTCGGAATCGAACCGCTCGATCGCCTTCTGCACCACCTGGTCAAGACGACGGGCTTCTTTTTCGGCGTGGAAGTGGGACAGATCACTGGAGGCGACCATGAGTGTGTTGGTGCCTTTCAACGTCGCTGAAAGCGCCTCGGCCAGGGGGCGCACCGTGTCCGTCTCCTGGTCTCCCATCACCACAGCCACCAGCTTGAAAGCGCCCAGGACCACCTGGAGAAACGGCAACTGCACCTCAAGCGCGTGTTCACCACGGGTGGAGCCGGTCGCATGTCCCCGGCGGGAAAAATCAATCGAAGGATGAATGGATGCCAGCGCTCTCGACATATCCCTGTCGGTCTCAACAACGCCAAGAGGCGTCCGGTAGCCGTCACCGTCATATACCGACGACCCTTTGAAGAAGACGGTGTGCGAAGGTGACAGGATGACAACGGTATCGTACTGACGACCCTCCAGGAGTTTATATGCCTTAGCAGCCACCCGTCCGGAATAGGGGTATCCGGCGTGTGGCACGATCAGGGCAAGAGGATGCCCGTCGATCGGGGTTTTGTCGACTTCGGAATACAGCTCGGCAATGGTCTTGGTCAGTTCACCGGCGGACGCCGGATAGAAAAGTCCGGCGACGGCAGGTTTCCGAATATCAGAGTCATTTCCGCTCACGATACGATTCTCTCCAGTCGAAGGCTTCTTTGCAAGTCTAAGCTACCGGGAGCCGATTGTCAAACCATTGCTTGCGGCGCGCGGGGCCTCCGAGAGGAGATCGGGCGGCAGCGGCTATGGTGGAACGAGCGCCCCGGTCAAGTTCCTGGCGAATATACCGTTATAGAATATGTATGGAACCGTCAGAACCGCGGAAAATCCGCCAATACGAGCTTATCGAACGCATAGGCGAAGGCAAAACCGGCGTAGTCTATAAGGCGTTCGATTCCGGCCAACAGCGGGTCGTCGCCCTCAAGATACCGCACCCGGAGGTGGCCCGCGATCCGGTCTATGATATCCGTGCGGCCGCAACCCTGAAAGCGGTTGCCAGACTTGACCACCCGAATATCTGCCACCCTATCGACCTCGTGGAGCATGGCGGCCGACTTATTATCGTGACCGAATTCGTTACCGGGAATACAATAGCAGAACTGGTAGCATCCGGATTGCTGCCGACAGAGCGTTGTTTTGAGATTACGATCCAGATCGTCCGAGGGCTTGACCACGCCCACCACCATCGGATACGACACGGGAATATCCAACCCTCCAACATAATGGTACGCACGGACGGACAGGTGCTGCTTTTAGATTTCGGTCTGCCGCGCCGCCTCAGCAGCCGGACGGACGATCTGTCAGCCTTCCCGCTGGAAACGATTCCTTATGTTGCGCCCGAGGAGATCCGAAACCAGCGTCCCCACCGGGTGGGGGATATGTTCTCGATTGGCGCCCTGTTCTGCTACATGTTGAGCGGAGTCTCCCCGTTTGAAGCCGCCACCCATGACGGCGCCGCGAACGCGGTACTCTATGAACAGCCGGATTACGATCGCATTGCCGCTCACGGCATACCCAGAGACATGATTCTGTTATTGAAGATGCTCCTGGCCAAGAAAAAAGCGGACCGCTGCGCCGACACCGATCAATTGCTGGTGACGCTTGAGTCCATCGCTGACTATTTCAAGAAGCGTTCATACCAACCGGACAGGACGGCAACATTCCGGTCGCCGCGGCTGTACCTGCTGATCTCACTTCTGGCGATTCTGCTTGTGCTGGTCTGGAGCATCCTGGCCGGCGGCAAGTGAACGTTTTACAGCCGGGCTGTCTCGTCCGGTCGCTCTTATAACCCTGCTGCGATTCACGGCCGCCGCCGACCGTATCTACCCTCCTCAGATTCGGTATGACAACACGGGTCAATCGCGAAAAAGCTGTTTGCCTGAAAGGGGAATTGGGGTATCTTGATATGTTTGGGTGTCGATGCAGCCCCACGACTGAGGTGAACGAATGAAGCTGAAGCGCGATTCCGACCTGATAGACGTAAAGACGACTCTTCCTGTCATCCCGCTCAGGGATATCGTCATCTTTCCGTACATGATGTACCCTCTGTTGATCGGGCGCCCGTTTACAATCAGCGCTCTCCATCAGGCTATGGTCAAAGACAAGCAGGTGCTGCTCGTAGCGCAGCGGGCGGCAGACATTGAGAAGCCGGGGCCGGATGATCTGTATGGCGTCGGTGTGGTGGCACGCGTCCTTCAGGTAATGAAAATGCCGAACGGAATGCTCAAGGTGCTTGTGGAGGGATTGATCAGGGCGCGGGTCAAGTCATTTTCCAGGCGCGGCCGTTACCTGTCGGCCGGCATCGAGGTGGCTCCCATGGAGGAGGACGCCAACGACCGCCGCGCGGAGGCTCTCTCACGCGCCGTGTCGGAGCGGTTTGCCGAGTACGTCCGACTCAACCGCCGCGTGCCGGATGAGGTCCTTGTTTCCCTGGCGTCCATTGAAGATCATCACCAGCAGGCGGAAACGGTGGCGGCCCACATCCTTCACAAGATCGAGACCAAACAGGAGATGCTCGAGGCATTCTCGGTCAGAGAACGGTTCCTGATCCTTGACAGGGTCCTTAGAGAAGAAATCGAGATCCTCAAACTGGAGCAGGAAATCGACGGCACCGTGCGGGAGTCCATGTCGCGCAGTCAGCGGGAGTTCTACCTGCAGCAGCAACTCAAAGCCATCAAGGACGAACTGGGTCAGTTCGATGAGGCCGGAACCGAGACCGACGACTTCCGCGCCCGCCTGGAGAGCGGGACCTACCCTGACCACGTCAAGACCAAGGCCGAGGACGAAATAAAGAAACTCGCCAAAATGCATCCCTACTCGGCGGAGTCAGGGGTTGTGCGATCGTACCTGGACTGGCTGCTGGGACTCCCGTGGCAGAAGGTCACTGAGGATAGGCTGGCCTTTGACGAGGTCCGGGCGATTCTCGACGGCGATCACTACGGTCTGGAGAAACCGAAACAACGGATACTCGAGCACTTAGCCGTCCTTAGGCTGGCGGGCAAAGTAAAGGGGCCGATCCTTTGTCTGGTGGGACCGCCCGGTGTGGGTAAGACGTCGGTGGGGCGTTCCATTGCGCGCGCTCTGGGAAGAAAGTTCGCGCACATGTCACTGGGCGGCATACATGATGAGGCGGAAATCCGCGGGCACCGGCGTACCTATATCGGAGCCCTGCCCGGCAGGATTATCCAGTGCATTAAGAAAGCGCAAACCTTCAACCCGGTTTTTCTGCTCGATGAAATAGATAAAATCGGCAAGGACTTTCGCGGCGATCCGGCGGCGGCGCTCCTGGAAGTACTGGACCCCGAACAGAACAACAGCTTTACCGACAACTACCTCGAAGTGGAGTTCGATCTCTCGGACACGCTGTTTATCACGACCGCCAACACGACGGCGACGGTTCCTCCCGCGCTGAAGGATCGAATGGAGATCATCCGCTTGCCCGGTTACCTGGATTTCGAGAAGGCGGCTATCGCCCGTGATTTCCTGACCCCCAAGCTGAAGAAGGAAATGGGGCTCCAGAAAAACGACATTGGATTCAAAGACGAGGCCGTTCAGGAGATCATCCGGCACTATACCCGTGAGGCCGGGGTGCGCGAACTGGAGCGGCAAATGAGCAGCATGTTACGCAAGACGACGGTGAGTCTGGCCGAGGGTAAACGCATTCGGCGACTATTGTACACAAAGGCCGGGGTGCTCAGGATGTTGGGCGCACCCAGGTATGTCGGCACCGACATCAAGCAGCACCCGACAATCGGCTATGCGGTCGGCCTGGCATGGACGGAACTTGGAGGGGACGTGCTACCGGTGGAAGTCGTGCCGATGAAAGGTAAGGCCAAACTGACTCTGACAGGGTCGCTCGGAGACGTGATGCAGGAGTCGGCCACCGCCGCGCTCTCGTTTATTCGCAACCACGCCCGACATTTCGGCCTTGCGGAGGATTTCTTCGACAGCCTTGAGCTGCACGTTCATATACCGGAAGGGTCGGTGCCCAAGGACGGCCCCTCGGCCGGAATCACACTTCTGACCGCCATCCTTTCGACCCTAGTCGACATTCCGATCAGGACGGACGCGGCTATGACCGGCGAGATCACCCTTACCGGTGACGTCCTTGCGGTCGGCGGCCTCAATGAGAAGCTGCTGGCAGCCAAGCGGCTCGGCATCACGGAGATAATCCTGCCGGCCAAGAACCGCAAGGAAGCGCTGGAGTTGCCGGCCGATCTTCTCGACGGCCTGCATCTGCATTACGTGAAGACCGTTCCCGAGGTACTGAAACTCGCCATGAGTCGCTCGCCGTTCACTCGTTCCGGAGATCAGGTGCGCCGGGGTCAGGGAATCGGGATCAGTTGATGAATGCTGCTGTTAACGCAAGCATCAAGGAGCGCTCTGCCGTGAACCGCAGGAGAATGACCCCGGGCAGGATTGATTGCCGGTTCGTCGGTTCGTTCTATGAACTAAAGCAACTTCCGCAAGACCGTCGTCCCCAGATCGCATTTGCCGGGCGTTCCAACGTCGGTAAATCCACTCTCCTCAACCGGCTCGCCGGACGGCGCAAACTGGCGAAAGTCTCCGCAACACCGGGTAAGACACAGTCGCTGAACTTCTTCCTGGTCAACGACGGTTTCTACTTTGTCGATCTGCCCGGATACGGCTACGCCAAGGTTCCCAGGCAAGTCAAAGCCGGCTGGGGAAAACTGATCGAGGATTACCTGCTGGGGGGCGACGCCCTGGCGGGTCTGATTTTACTGCTGGATTGCCGGCGGGAACCGACAAGAGAGGATTATCAACTCATGTCGTGGCTTCAGAAGCGGGAACTGCCCGTCATCGTGGTGGTGACAAAGGCGGACAAGCTCAACCGCGACAAAGTGCAGCGCAAGGTCGCCCAGGTCGAGGTTCAGTTCGGAGTGACGGCGGTTGCGTTTTCGTCGCTGTCCGGACAGGGGAAAAGAGAACTGCTGGCGGCCATCCACGACCTGCTATCAGGTAAGCCGTAAATCTTGAGGATTACACTATGGGGAAGAACAAAGTCGTAATCGGCTGTCAGTGGGGAGACGAGGGAAAGGGCAAGATAGTCGACCTGCTGGCGGCGGACGCCGACATTATCGCCCGTTTTCAGGGTGGAGCCAATGCCGGGCATACCATCATCGTTGACGACAAGAAGTACGTCTTACACCTGATACCATCGGGCATTATCCATCCCGGCAAGATATGCTGTATCGGCAACGGAGTGGTGTTGGATCCCTTTGGACTCAGGGAGGAACTTGATGTTCTGGCCGGCCAGGGTATCGACTACCGGGGACGTTTATGGATATCGCCGGCCACCAACCTGGTCCTTCCCTACCACAAGCTGATCGACGCTGTGCAGGAAAAAAACCGCGGCACGGGGAGCCTGGGAACCACCAAGCGAGGTATCGGGCCGGCCTATGTCGACAAGGTGGCCCGGCAGGGGATCAGGGTGGTGGATCTCTTCTCACCGGACCGCCTCAGACGACGGCTGGATTATCAGCGGGTGGTCAAGGAGCAATACCTGGCGGGTTCGAACGATGAACGATCGGACCTCGATCGCACCTGTGAGGAACTCCTGGGGCTGGTCGAGTTGTTCCGGCCCCTGGTGACCGACGTCTCCCGGATGCTGCACCAGGCGCATGCCGAGGGCAAGACGATTCTATACGAGGGCGCTCAGGGGAGTATGCTCGACGTCGACCTGGGCACCTACCCGTTTGCGACCTCGTCCAACACGACCGTTGGGGGAGCGCTGACCGGCCTCGGTATCGGGCTGAAGATGATAGACGAGGTGGTAGGCGTTATCAAGGCCTATGCCACCCGTGTGGGAGCCGGACCTTTCCCGACCGAACTGGTCGATGACACGGGAGAGAGACTGCGCGCCGAAGGGGATGAATACGGCGCCACGACCGGCCGCCCGCGGCGCTGTGGCTGGCTCGATCTCGTGGCCCTGCGTCACGTGGTGAGAATCAACGGCGTTGACTCCATCGCCATCACCAAGCTGGACGTGCTGGACGGACTCGACGAAGTGAAGGTCTGCACCGCCTACGAGCTTGACGGTCAGAGGCTCCCGGAAGTGCCTCTGGATCTGGCCCAACTGGGTCACGTCAGACCGGTATATGAGACTCTTCCCGGCTGGAAAGCGGACTCGACCGGCCAGACGTCGTTCGGCAGCCTGGCCGGGAACGCCCGGAAGTACTTGAATTTCGTTGCCCATGATCTGAATGTCGATATCTGTGTCGTCTCGACCGGAGCCAAGCGACAGGAAACTATAATGATGTGATGCTTACCCGAAACATCGAAAGGAGAAACATGAGGAAAGTCACTTTAATCCTGGGGCTTGCGTCCCTTCTGGTTGGCACCATTGTGTGCAAGGACTCCGGTGAGGAGCAAGGCCAGACTGAACCGACAACCGAGGCAACACAAGAGGTAGCACAGGTGGTGACAACCGAGTCGGGGCTGAAGTATATCGACCACGTCATCGGCGACGGAGCCGAAGCGGTGGCGGGCCAACCCGTAAAGGTCCATTACACCGGCTGGCTCTATGAGAATGAAGAAAAAGGAGCCAAGTTCGACAGCTCCCGGGATCGCAACCAGCCGTTCGACTTTCAGCTTGGCGCCGGACGCGTCATAAAAGGCTGGGACGAGGGTGTGGCCGGTATGAAAGTAGGCGGCCAACGCGAGCTTATCATCCCTCCCGAACTCGGCTACGGAGCGCAGGGAGCGGGCGCGGCGATACCACCCAACGCCACCCTGGTATTCGACGTGGAATTGCTCCAAGTGGGGAACTGACCGGCTGATCGACATAACGTGCGAGCATTGTGAGAAGGCATCCCTCGCGGGTGCCTTTTCGTATGAGAGAGAGCAAAGGTACTGAGCCGGGACAGGTGGTCATCGCTCCCCGGCATGACCCGTCTCGGTTGGTCAGGAAGGGGCAGGTGGCATGGGTGTTTCACGCGGTGACGGCCCCGTTCGCCCGCCGCTGGTTTGTGCGGCCTGCAGCGACAGAAATGGATTGACTTCCGGCGAAGTTGTTGTCTTAATGTAGTGCCTGGACGCAGGTGTAAGGAGCGCCCATGGGGGTGTAGCTCAGTGGTAGAGCTCCTGCCTTTTAAGCAGGCTGTCGATGGTTCGAACCCATCCACCCTCATGGTCGCTCCTTATATATTGTATGCTGCCGGGCAACCGGGTCGGACATGGTGGGCAGGCATCACTTGACGCGGCTTGACAAAAGTTCGACAACCGGTATATTCCTACCGTTGCCAGGCCGGCAACATTTTTTGATGTCGGCGGTATCGTCTAGTGGTTAGGACGGGTGGTTCTCAGCCATCAAACCGGGGTTCGATTCCCCGTACCGCTACCAATAAAATCATTCGGCGCGCGGAGCCGTCGCCCTCCAAATCTCATACAGACTGGCTTCTTTTCTCCTGATCAGGCTGCCTGAGAGCGGCACAGCCTTAGAAGACACAAACTCACGCAGTCGTGCGGATTTTCCTGAACAGCAATAGCGCCAGGAGAAGAAATCCCAGAATGACAATCGCGATCAGGAAGTATATCATTTGCACCGGTATCGCCTTCTGCTGAACGAATACCGGCAGGTAGCGCAAGAGACCGTTGAAGGCAATCGTCACGCCGAGAAGCGCCAGCCATCGCCACCCGCCCTGCATCCAGCGGGCCAGGGCAAAACCTAACAGTGCCCCCGACGTCGCGTGAAACAGAATGACAAAACCGCGCTCCAGCAGGTGCCAGGAGAAAAGCTCAACCGTTCCCGCCATGGCCACCAGGTAGCATCCCTCGACAATCCCAAACCCCGCTGCGCAAACGGCGCCGATAGCGATGTACCGGCGCGACGGCTGGCTGCCTGCGATGCCGAGACCGGCTATCAGGCCGCCCTTGAGCAGCTCTTGAATGAAGGCGGCGACCAGGGCCGGCAGAAGGGCCCAGAAGTATGGTGAGCCTCCGGCGCTGATGCGGTCTATCAGGAGTCGCTCTACCAGGAACTGCTGCAAGGGTATCTGTGTGAAAGCGGCAGCGGTGAAAAGAACTCCTCCAAGGACAAAGCCGAGCCAGCAGATCTTCCGCCGGTAATAGCGCCCGACGAAAAAGACCAGCGAGATCAGACCGATAACCAGGTAAGCCAGATAGACCGGCAACAGGGAGAAAAATCTCCCGGGGGTGAGAGTTGTTCGTCTCGAACGCCCGGCAGGCGCCTGGCGGACGACATCGAGATAGGCTCTCATGTTCTGCCTTGGAAAGTCCGCTTTCACTAACCTTTTGTCAGGTGTGAAGTACAGATACTGTTCTTGGGGCAGCGAGTAGTGGATAACAAAGACCGAGTCAAAGACGCCCTTGTAAAGCTCGCGGTAGGCAAACTCCTCGACCACGGCGCGCACCGGGCTGGTGATCATGATCTGGGGCTCGAATATCGTATCCTCCAGCGTGTCTCCCACGCTGATGTCCCTCATGGCCAGGAACAGTTCGTGCTGGTCAAGAAGGAAATTGTCGACCGCAAACCCGCCCGGCTCGAAATAACGGCGTTGCTCGACTTTCTCCCCGGCCCGAGTGACATATCCAATGAGGGAATCCCCCCTGCGCTCAATCTCCATCCGCTCCGTCTGGTCGTTGACGGTGAGTTCCTGGTGATCACCGAGGTAAGTGCCCACGTCCGAAACCAGATGCTCCCCCCGGCGTCGCATCGTGAGTCTCATGCCGGTACCGCCCAGATCCAGAGTGAATCGCTGCTCGAGCACTAGCCCTTCAACGTCGTCAACCTCTGTTTCACCTGTCACCGTCGAGATCAACTGGCCCAATGTCGAATCCCTAGTTATGAAAGTCCACAGCCGTAACTCTCCCACGGGGCGGACGTCCTCGATCAGGGTGTCACCTTTGACCCGGTATTGGGCGTCGGTGGCGGCAGCGACAGCCAGTAACAGCACGAAAATGGTGATGGCCCTTCTCATGGTGGCGTCAATGTTATGCAATTGAACGTGTGAGTCAATTCAATTCCTGCGCGGCAGGGGAGATCGACGGCATAATCACCCTGGCCCGCAGATTCGTCAGCTTCATGGACGCAATTAACCGACTTTCCCCGTCCCGATGCCTGCCAGGGTACCTTGTTTGGATATCAGGGAGGTGACAAGTCTGAAGGTGAGTTGCGACGCCTGTTCGAGGAACATTATGAACTCGGCCGCCGCTCCTTCGCCCGCGCCGTCGGATATTACACGGATGACCACAAACGGCACCCGGTTCATCTGGCACACCTGCCCCACGGCGCCACCTTCCATCTCGGTGGCAACGGCGCCGAACTCGCGCTGCAGCCATTTGATTTTCTGCGGATCGGAAACAAAGGAGTCACCGGTAGCAATAGTGCCCACGACCATCTGTCCGGCCGCCGACTCGTCTTCCGAGACGCGGTCGAAAGCATCACTGGCGGCCGCCACGAGTTTCGGATCAGCCTCGATCAGTCGCGTCAGTTCCGGTATCTCACCGGGGCGGCGTCCGAAGGCGGTGAGGTCAATGTCATGCTGCACGACGAAATTGGATATCACGATATCCTGCTGCTTCAAGTGCGGCACAAGACTTCCGGCGATACCGGTAAAGATGACCGCGTCGACGCCGAAACGGTCGATCAGCACTTGCGTCGCCACCGCAGCGTTGACTTTCCCGACTCCGCTTTTCAGGAGGATGACCTTACGGTTGGCCAGCAGGGCGAAGTGGAAATCCAGACCGGCTTGTCGAACCACCTGTTCCACGGTTGCGTTCTCTTTGAACAGCGCCAGTTCCTCATCCAGGGCGCTTATTATTCCGAGCATATTGTCCCCCGCATCAGACTGTTTCTTTCACATATCGGATGGTTCGGTCATCAACTCAAGGGGACGGTTTGCGAGCGGTCAGAACCAGGTTTCGCACATGAGTCCCTGACCGCCGACCATCGTCACTTCCGGAGTGGAGAAGCCACATCTTCAGCGAAAACTGTTTCCAAATCGTCAAGAACATTCTAACATACGGATGGTTGCCTGACAACTCTGATATGACGGTTTTGCCGGGCCCGGGTAGCGCAAGCGAAACTGAGGCTGACCGACCGGATGATGGACTTCCCTGTAAGCGGCGTGGAAACCTACTGGTGGTTGCCCATCCTGGTGTCTTTCGGGATTTCCTTCTTTTCGTCGGTTGGCGGGGTCTCCGGGGCGTTTTTGTTGCTGCCGTTCCAGATCAGCGTTTTGGGTTTCACCGGCCCGGCGGTCAGTCCCACCAACTTAGTGTTTTGCATCGTCGCCATTCCCAGCGGCGTTTATCGATACTGGCGAGAGCGGAGAATGGTATGGCCGCTGACCTGGATGACAATCATCGGCACCCTGCCCGGGGTCTTCATTGGCGCCGTGATACGAGTCAGGTACCTGCCCGACCCTGTGTCGTTCAAGCCGTTCGCGGCAATAGTGTTGCTCTGTATCGGTTGTCATCTCGCATTCGACTTCTTAAGCGGCAGCCGGGCGGCAGTCCCCGTGAAACCGGGCGCTTTTTCAGTTCAACCGCGGCTTTTCAACCTGAAGCGCATCGAGTACGAGTTTGAAGGTAGCCTCTACTCTGCCTCGTCCGGCGGGATTCTGGCCCTGGGTTTCGTGGTGGGCATTGTCGGCGGCACCTATGGCATAGGTGGCGGCGCTATCATTGCGCCCTTTTTCGTATCCGTTTTCGGCCTGCCGGTCTACACGGTGGCCGGAGCGACCTTGCTGGGAACCTTCGTTACTTCGATTGCCGGAGTCGGGTTCTACGCCTTCCTGGACACATTCTACGCTCAGGCAGGCCCGGCGGTGATGCCCGACTGGCTGCTGGGCGGGATGTTCGGTATCGGTGGGGCGTTCGGTATGTATGCCGGGGCTCGCCTGCAACGGTTTGTCCCGGCTCGTGTTATCAAAGCGACGCTGGCGACGCTGCTGCTGTTTGTCGCCGTACGATACTTAGTTCCGTTGTTTAACTGAGGGCTGCCGGTCGGCCTCAGGGCCAGCGTTGCTGGTTTTTCGCGCTACGCGCGGATCTCCCATACAAGCGTGGTGTCGGGTGTCTCTGCCCGACACCTGACGACTGGCGATGGGGGAGCCACTCAGGCAGGTTCAATCATCCATTCTGAACGGCGAATTGGGATCATCCTCGTAGCGGATTTCGTCGGGCGGCTCACAGCGGCCTTCTCCCGCGTAGAGGCGGTCAGGAGCGTTGACGACATATCCGTCGACCTCCCCTACGTTCTTGTACCCGTGCACGATCCCCGGGGGAACTCGAACCATGACGCACTTGCCTTCCGGTACGTCGAGTACGCTCTTGTGTCCGTGAGTCGGTGAGTCCGGCCGGTTGTCCCAGAAGTAAACTCTGAAAGAGGAGAAGCCGGCAAAGCAGAACAGGTCGGTCTGTTGCCGGTGTTCATGCGGCCCGCGGGCGACGCCCGGCCTTGTCATGGACAGGTAGCTCATGACCGGGTGAGACTCCGCGGGGAGTTCGTCCTGGCGAAACAGCTCCGCCAGCCAGCCACGGTGGTCATGATGGCGGTCCAACTCGCGGACGAGAACACCGTCGATATCGCATTTCATGGCATCAATCTCTTTCCTTCCCTGCCTACGAACTCCGACAGAGCCACGTCCCAATGGCGCATCACATCAAGGCCGGACTCGCCGAGCCTGTTGTTCTCAAGCGACGAGCGCTTCGGGCGCGTCGCCGGCCGATGGTGCTCGTCGCTCGAGCCGGGACGAACCGGCACACGCATGTCGAGTAACTCAAACAGCCTAACTGCAAAGTCGTACCACGAGACTTCCCCGCCGGACGTGGCGTGAAGGATACCGGTAAGATCGTTGTCCAGGATAACCTGTATCTGGCGGGCGATCTCGACCGTCCAGGTCGGGTTGCCCACCTGGTCGTTTACAATCGTCAACGGCGTACGCTCCTCAGCCGACTGCCTCAGCCATCGTGATCCCTGCTGAGTCATTTTCCGGACAAAGTTCACACCACGGGCGCTGTACAGCCAGGCTATGCGCACCACGGCGTAGTTATCCAGCAGAGAAGCCACCACCTTTTCACCCTCGAGTTTGCTCCGGCCGTAGATTGTCTGCGGATTGGGTGGATCGGACTCGACGTACGCGGTCTGTTTTGAACCATCGAACACGTAGTCCGTTGAGAAGTAGACCATCCTGACACCGACCTCACGACAGGCGCGCGCGATGTTTTCCGTACCCCCGGCATTGACGGTCATCGCCAACTCGCGGTTGGTTTCGCAACCGTCGACATCCGTAAAAGCGGCTGTATGCAACACTGCCGTCGGGCGTGTGCTGACAATCGCTGCGGTCACGGCGCTGCGATCGGTAATGTCATACAGCTGTCTGTCCGCGCCGCATACTTCGTACTCCCCGCGCAAGGCAGCCGCAAGCTCGCTCCCGAGTTGACCCCTGCAGCCCGTGACCATGAGCTTAGCGTGTTTCATGGTCAACCTCGCGCACGACACTCGCCAGGTACTGCCGGTAACTGCCTTCGACCATGTCGTTGAGCAGCCGTTGCACCTGTCGGCGGTCGATAAGCTTCATGCGGTAGGCAATTTCCTCGACGCAGGCGATTTTCCGTCCTTGTTTTTTCTCGACACCGGCAATGACGTTGGCGGCTTCGAGCATGTTCTCGAAAGTCCCCACGTCCAGCCACGTCATGTCGCTCCCAAGCTGTACCACCTCAAGCTGCTCGTTGCGCAGGTAGATATTGTTCACATCGGTGATCTCCAACTCACCGCGGGCCGAGGGTCGAAGGCTGCGGGCAATGCTCACGACCTGGGCGTCATACAGGTAAAGCCCGGTGACGGCATAATTGGACTTCGGTGTTTCCGGTTTCTCCTCGATGCCGACGGCCTTCCCCTGCCGGTCGAACTCGACCACCCCGAACTCCCGGGGGTTGTCCACGCAACAGGCGAAAACAGTCGCGCCCCGGCAAAACGCGCGCCGGGCGGCCCGCAAGTGACGGTGAGGTCCGCAGAAGATATTGTCACCTAAAATGAGCGCTACCGGAGAGCCGCCGATAAACTCCTCACCGATCAGAAACGCCTGTGCGATTCCCTGCGTCGTGGGCTGGGCGGCATACGAAATGTCAAGTCCCAGTCTGTGACCATCGCCGAACAATCTCTCGAAACGGGGCATGTCTTCGGGGATCGAAATCAGGAGAATCTCGGTAATCCCGAGCAGCATCAACGTGGACAGGGGGTAGTATATCATTGGCTTGTCGTAGATCGCCAGGAGGGGTTTGCTTGCTGCGCGGGTAGCCGGATACAATCGCGTACCCGCTCCGCCGGCCAGTATGATGCCCTTGCTTAGTATTTCCGCCGTTCCCCTGTGTGCCATCTCACTCACCCGGTTACGGCTTTATTCGATATCCAGAATGCCGCCGTACATCTCGACGCTTCTGACAATCCGGTGCCAATGGTGGAGGTCGCGATACCATTCAAGCGTGATTGTCTCCGGACCTTTCTCCAGCCTGCCGTCCCTGAGCGCATCGACTATCTGGCGCACGCCGTCCTCTCCGCTCCAGCGGGCTTTCCAGCCAAGCGCGGTCTCGATCTTATCAAAGGCGACCCGGTAGCTGCGATGGTCGGGATCGCCGTACCATTCGATCTGAATCGTAGACCCCATTATCTCGCTTACCACGCGAGCCACCATTCGGCCAAGCCTTTCGATTTGGAAACTGCACGCGTCACCACCCACGTTGAATACCCGACCGTTGACTGCATCGGGTTCAAATTCCAGCAGCAGCAGCATGACATCGGTCGTGTCCTCGATGTGAACCATCGGTCGATACTGACTGCCGTCCCTCATCAGTGGCAGTTTACCGCCCTTCCAGGCGCCGTAGGTCATCCCGTTGATGGCTAAATCAAACCGCATTCGCGGGCTGTATCCAAAAACGGTCGCCTGGCGCATGACCGTGACCACAAAGCTCTCGTCCGCAAGTGAAAGAACAGCCCGCTCCGCCTTCTCATTGGCCCGCGAGTATGCGGTCAACGGGTTGGTCGGCGAGCTTTCATCCACGACATCATCGGTGACACCGTAGATGCTGCAACTTGATGGAAGAATGTACCGCTTCACGCCCGTTCGTTTGGCCCGCTCAGCCGTGGCGACGCGGGCATCGCAGTTGATCGCTTCCGTGGCCGCGCCGAACAACTCCCCCGCCGGGTCGTTCGATATGGCGGCAAGATCGATAACGTAGTCGATTCCCCGGAAGTGCTCATCGGTGAGCCGGCGGGTGTCCTCCTGTAGGACCTCCAAGCCCGCAGCTGGCGCAAGTTTGTCGCGGCCGAAAAAGAATCTGTCGACAGCCCTCAGCCGGTAGCCGCTGCGCAGCAGCTTGGGCGTCAGCACCGATCCGATGTACCCTCCCGCACCGGTCACAAGTACAGTTTTCATCCGCAGCTCCCTGGTTTCCGGGGGCAGACACATTCGCCCGGCGCATCCGGACATTTCTGCCTATAGGTACGGACATTCGCCGGACGGCACAACCGAAAACTTGGCCTGAGCGGTGAAGGCGGGTATGTAGTCAGAGCAAGGCAGCAGCGATGTGATACCGCCGGACAATATAGCGGGATCGCGGGGATCCCGCCCTACGACAACCGGAGTTGAAAGAACGGCTGAGGTTCTTGCGGACTCGGCAGACAGGCCGCCGGTTGGATTATTCCGCAAGAACGGCTGTGTCAGCCGATAGCTTCGTTGACTTTCTTGAGCAGAGCCTCACGGTCGATCGGTTTGTCGAAGACCGCGATCTGAGAGACCTTTTCAACGGTGCGCCGTACCATCCCCCAACCCTGCGCTCTCAACGCATCATCGCCGTTCTCAATGGCTGTGTTGGTGACGAATATGCCGCCCTCCGGACCACTGAGGATGTTCTTTATCCGCTGGGCCATCACTGCAATCGTCTTGCCCATGGAGGTCAGTTCGCGTTGCAGCTTCTTGATTTCCGTAATATCGGTTGCCATTTCCATCACGGCGCTGATCTCACCGTTTTCGTCAAGGATTGGCGAGGAGTACACAATCAGACGATCTTCTGTGCCGTCCGGTTTGATAACCGTCTTCTCACCAATGTAAATGCCCCCCATCTTCAAGTGTCTTGGCAACATGGCAGTCGGGGCAGACAGACTTCCGTCCCTTGTAAACCTCGTAACAGTAGTTACCAAACCTGCAGCTGAAATCGCGGCGGGAAAGCTTGTTGTCCTACCGGTTACAGCGTTACCGGCGAGCGTCGCTTCATTCCCGGTAAATGGTCTTGCGCAGTGCCGCCTGGCGTGCTACCATTACGTTTTGATATGGCTGGTTCCTGGCGTATGTTCTATTCAGTCGGCAGTCGAAATCGAGGAGACTGAAGCCACATAGCGAAATAGGGTTCAATGACAACGGTAGGGACTATATTCGATCTTAAAAGATTCGCCATCCATGACGGACCAGGTATTCGTACAACGGTTTTTCTCCAGGGCTGTCCTCTGGATTGCTGGTGGTGCCACAACCCTGAAGGTCGATCCACTACCGCAGAATACAGTCGTCCCAGGTTGCCCGGCGCAGCTTCTGCATCAAGTATCTACTGTCGAAAAACGACGGCTGGTTGCGTCGTAACAGCCGAAACCGTCATGGAAGAGATCATAAAAGATGAAATCTTCTACGATCAGTCCGGAGGTGGCGTCACTTTCTCCGGAGGGGAGCCAATGATGCAGTTGGAGTTTCTTATGTCATTGCTCCGGGAATGCAGGCTACGGGCAATTCACACCGCTGTTGATACTTCAGGATACGTTTCGGGTGAGGATTTTGCCGAATTATACGATCTCGTTGATCTGTTTCTTTTCGACCTGAAGGTTATGAATGAGGACAGTCATTTTCGGTACACCGGAGTGTCGAATAGACCGATTCATGACAATCTCGTCGCTCTGGCCTCCCGAGGCGAAAAGGTGATCGTTCGCATACCAATGGTTCCCGGCGTTACGGACACTGTTGAGAACCTTGACGCGGTGGTGGCATTTCTTAAGCCCTTGAAGAATGTCCGCTGCATAAGCCTGCTGCCATATAACCGTCTGGGCGAAGATAAGGCCGAGCGCTATAAGCTTCCCGGGCCACGGCGCCGGTGGCAGCCTCCGACTGCTGAAGATATGAACAGCAGGCGGAAGTGGCTTGAATCTTTGGGATACACAGTAAGAGTAGGAGGTTAAACGGCTGTGAACGACAGAATACGGCGCCTGCGCGAACAGAGTCTTAACGCCGTTCCTACGATCTCGCTGGAGCGGGCTGTGCTACTAACGGATTTTTATGGAAGCGGTATTCCTGAGCGAGTCTCTATTCCGGTGGCGAGAGCACTCGCACTCAGGTATATTCTTGAAAACAAGGAGCTCTGTATCAATCCCGGAGAACTGATTGTGGGCGAGCGGGGTCCCGCTCCAAGAGCCACCCCTACCTATCCGGAGATTTGCACTCATACTGTCGGTGATTTTGACATTCTTGATTCTCGGAAAAAGATCCCCTTCAAAGTCACCGACAACGTTCGGAAAACGCAGCACGAGTCCATTATTCCCTTTTGGAGGGGCCGTTCCATTCGTGACAGGATATTTGAAGCGGTCGATCCCGAATGGCGGGAGGTCTATGAAGCCGGCATATTCACGGAGTTTCTGGAGCAACGGGCCCCCGGCCACACCGTGCTCGATGACAAGATCTACTATCAGGGGTTTGTCGATTTCAAAGATGCCATTGAGCACCAGGTAGAGACCCTTGACTTCTTCGACGATCCGGATGCGTTCCACAAGCGGGAGGAACTCAAGGCTATGGCCATAGCGGCCGACGCCCTGGTGTCGTTCGCCGGGCGATACGCTGACGAGCTCCGAGCACTTGCGGCCAATGAATCTGACGGGGACAGAAGAGAGGAGCTACAGCAGATGGCGCGCATCTGCCGGAGAGTCCCCGCTCGAGCGCCGGAGACGTTTTGGGAGGCGCTTCAGTACTACTGGTTTGTTCATCTGGGTGTAATAACTGAATTGAATACGTGGGATTCCTTCAATCCGGGCAGACTGGACCAGCATCTCTGGCCGTTCTACAATCGAGATATTGAGACGAGAATCCTCACGACGGAACGGGCCCGGGAACTGCTGCAGGCCTTCTGGGTGAAATTCAACAACCAGCCCGCGCCACCGAAAGTAGGTGTAACAGCCGAGGAAAGCGCTACATATACAGATTTCTGCCTGATCAACCTGGGCGGTGTTACGGAGACCGGTGAAGATGCAACCAATGAGCTGACCTATCTTATTCTCGACGTGATTGAGGAGATGCGCATTCTGCAGCCCAGTTCGATGGTGCAGATCAGCAAGAAGAATCCCGACCGACTGGTCAAGCGTGCCCTCGAGATCATCAGTACCGGCTTTGGGCAACCCTCTCTCTTTAACACCGAGGCTATTATTCAGGAGATGGTCAGACAGGGGAAATCCGTTGCCGATGCTCGGAACGGGGGGGCCAGTGGATGTGTGGAGACAGGCGCTTTCGGCAAGGAAAGCTATATTCTGACCGGTTACTTCAATCTCGTCAAAGTCATGGAGATCGCCCTTCACAAGGGAGTAGACCCTCGAACAGGAAAACAGATTGGAGTGCAAAGCGGTGATCCTGCGACCTTCAATACCTTCGAGGAGCTGTTCGGCGCCTTCAGTCAGCAGTTGAAACACTTTACTGACATCAAGATCAAGGGCAACAGGATCATTGAGCGCCTGTGGGCCGAATATCTCCCGTCACCATTCATGTCAATCCTTATCGATGATTGTATTCTATCCGGTAAGGACTACAACGATGGAGGTGCGAGATACAATACCTCGTACATTCAGGGCGTCGGGACGGGTACTATTACGGACTCTCTGACAGCCATGAAGTACCATGTTTTCGACAAGCGCAGTATCAGTCTGCCTGAGATGATCGAGGCCCTTGGGGCGGATTTCACAGGGGCCGATTCCCTGCGACACATGCTCCTGGAGGAAACACCAAAGTACGGTAATGATGACGACTATGCCGATGACATCTTGAGGCAAGTGTTCGAGTGTTACTTCGAGATGATTGACGGACGGCCGAACACCAAGGGAGGACACTTCCGCATCAACCTGTTGCCGACAACCTGCCATATATACTTCGGCAGCGTGACAGGCGCCACGCCCGACGGCAGAGGGGCCGGTGAACCGCTGTCGGAGGGGATATCGCCGGTGCAGGGAGCGGATCGATGCGGGCCGACGGCCGTGCTCAAATCGGCTGCCAAGATAGACCATGTAAGAACCGGGGGCACACTACTGAATCAGAAATTCACGCCGCAGCTACTTACAGGCGAAGAAAATCTGATAAAAGTAATTCACCTTATCAGATCTTATTTCAGGATGGATGGCCATCATATCCAGTTCAACGTTGTCAGTTCCGATACTCTGCGCAAAGCACAGCAGACGCCGGAGAAACACCGGGACCTCATCGTCCGCGTAGCCGGCTACAGCGACTACTTCGTTAATCTCGGTGTCAGTTTGCAGAACGAAATAATCAAGCGGACGGAACAGGGTAAGATCTAAGACGAACACATAAATCCCATCAGGATGTGACGCCGACCGAGGACCGACTCCGAATTGCCACAACTGAGGTTCACACCGAGAGGGCCGAGGATAACCCAGGAACAGTACCTTCGCACGCTCTGTGACCAGCGGGAAGTGCCGTTTGAACTGGAGCAGGAGATTCAGAAGCTGTTTGATCACAAGGCCAAGACTGGAAGCATTCCGGTGGCCGGCGGGTCACACGCTATCGATCAACTGAAGCTCTGCCCCAAGAAAGGCGAGGCGGCGTGGGGGAGAGTATAGTCAGTGAATGAGAAAAGGGACAGCGCTGCGGAGTGCTGCCCCTTGACTTTCAGAAGGAGATGCGGTCTTATCTCTTCTTTCTGTGAAGGTGGCACTTCTTGGATGGTGAGGTCGTCATGCGTTTGCACCTCTTGCCGGCCTTGGTCTTGCCTATACAGCGGACCCTCTTGGCCACCTTCTTCTTCGTTACTTTCTTCCTGGTGACTCTCTTCTTGGCTTTCCGAACTGCCATGACGCTTCCTCCTTAAACGAATCAGGTTTGTTGGTTCGCTGACAAGTTTATGATTTCATGTGCTGGTGTCAACAAGAAAAAACAGTAGCATCAACCAACTAACAAAAGGCAAAGCACATAAGCCTGCTGCGGAGGTCATCACAAAACAAGGGGCCGGTGCCGGCCATGTTGTTTTGCCGTTTGTGCAAAGCCCGGATGGTGCATTATTCGACCGCCCTTCGGGACACTTTTACTCCGCCATTTACAATTCGCAGTTTCCACCGAACATCTCGCTGTGCCTGTGTCATTAATCACAACCTCCTGAAACAAAAAAACAATTCAAACAAGAACTGTCAACCAAGGTCGTGGGCCTGTTGAAAAACGTACTCCAGGGGGTGGCGTCGGGTGTCCCTGCCCGACGCCTCTATGGATTCATGCTACTGCCAGGCAGAGACGCCTGGCAGCACCAGCATCAATGCTTCGGCGGCCAGCTACTGTGACTTTTCCAAAAGGCCCTCGTGATTTCCGCAACTCATTATTCCTACTCTTTTTGACAACAGGCTGGTCGTCTATCGATACAACCAGATCGACTGACGGCCGTACTGAGAGCTGAGAGCGGGAGGCTGCGCGTAGGCGCGTACATCGCCGGGTGCGGCGCACAGCTGGTGCGTCTGGTGAATCGCAGGTCTCCATGGGACGAAGGTCAGGAAACGACAATCTTGAACTCGCATCGTTTTCCGCCCATAAGCACGGAGTCGACCAACTCGACATCTACGTGCTTTCCCAGGAGCAACTCGTACGATTCTTTGACGTAGCCGACGGAACAGAGACAGTAGGTGGCAGACAGTCCGGCTGGTTTGGTTTCTACGAGCGGACACAGGCAGCCACCTTCATCCGCCGGCAAACCTGTCTCTGCTGCGCTCATGAACTGAAAATAGATGACATTCCCTTCGATCCGAATGGACCCGTCCGTGACTTTGTCTTTCACTCGTGAAGTCAGCTGCTCGAGAGTTATCGGTTTGATCTCTTGCCCGGTCTCTTTGATCCAGTTTAGGTAACACGCTTTCCCGTTGGCTATCATTACCTTTTCCCTGGTCTCTTTGTCGAGGGTGTTATCCAGCACATCAAAGAAGCGTCTTACCCATTCTTCGGCAAACTCCATTCTCGTTTCGGCCCGCGGCCTTTTTGTCTTCTTGGTTTCCGGCGGGGTTGTTTCTTGAGCAGACAAATTGCTGAGACCTCCCAACAGTGCGCAGACACACGAGCCTGCGCAGAATCTTGTGGTGTTTGTCAAGAACTCTTTTCTATTCATTGACATGTTAGTTATCTCCTTTCCCATTACCCACGTCTATGGAGGTTATTGTTTCATAGTTGCTTACGACAAATATCTTCATATATCTTGCCACCCATCGCCGAGATCGATTTATCGAAAGGATCGGACTGTCCTAACCGTATTCATCACTGGCTCGCTCCGCAACCGGGTACCAGATCATCATTGCCATTAAAGACGGATCATATCATGGAATTGTCCACAACTTTGTTTACCACGATAATTCGCTGTTTCGATGTAACATACTCGGATAGCTCGGGTGGCCCATCCGCTTGCGGTGGGTTTCTTTGGATCGTTTTCAGTACCCTCATCCCGTCTCAATGTACCGTGATGAACCCACAATAACAACTATGGGTCTTCTCCCGAACGAGTGGGTAGGAATCAGCAGATAGAGGCTGAGAAAGCCAATAACATCAAAGAGGTAAAGTGTTTCAATCGAGGGGAAAATCTGTCATAATAGACGGATGTCAAAGAGGAGGAGCCTGCTGGACACATACCGATTCCCCGGGTTTTGTCCGAGGGCCACGATCAAGGGGATATTCGGTGACCCGAAGGCCAGGGTCATACGGCTTGACCGGCGTCTGAAAAAACGGCGTGCGGTTGTTGCGGCACAACGCACCGGAGTTTCTACGACCACAAGGTGCGCTGTATTCGGGACCTGTCCTGCGGGGACATGCGAATCTATCTGGAGGTGGAGATCCGCAGGGTCCTGTGTCGGAGGTGCGGCAAGGTGAAGCAGGAGAAGTTTCCGTGGCTTGCGGATAACCCTTTTTACACGAAGCGGTTTGCCTGGTATGTGGGACGGCGGTGCCGGGAGACCACGGTCAAGGACATAGCCAGGGAGCTCAGGCTGGACTGGAAGACGGTGAAGGCCCTGGACAAAGAGTACATGACCGAGCAGCTCCGACGCACGGGGACCCCGGGACCCAAGGCAATAGGCATTGATGAAATATCCATCAGGAAAGGGCATACGTATCGGATTGTGGTGAGCGACCTTGTGAGGAAAAGACCGATATGGTTCGGCGGCGTGGATCGGTCTTGCGAGAGCATGGACATGTTTTACCAGTGGCTGGAGCCCAAAAAGAGCGCGAAGATAGAGCTGGCGGTGATGGACTTGTGGTAGTATTTTGCTGTTTTCTCTGGTCCCCCCACGAAAAAATGACCCCAACGGGAGTCGAACCCGTGTTTGCGCCGTGAAAGGGCGCCGTCCTAGGCCACTGGACGATGGGGTCATATGCCTTAGCTCTATCGGCGGTCTATTATATGCCTTTTGCGTCGCGTGTCAAGCTAATTACCGGGGGCGTCGGCGTCGTACAAAAAGTCGACTCCGCCTTCGCGCCCCACCATAATTGAGGCATGTTTGGCGGATCCAGGAAGCTGCTGATGATGGCACTGTTCACAGTCGTACTCTTGCTGCTGGTCAACTTAGTCTGGTGGATGTTCTACGAGCGGACCGAGGCGCTGGAATTGATCGACAGGCGTTCTTTCGACATCGTCCTCACCGACCTGTCCATGCCCGGGATATTCGGCATAACGATCTTAGGCGAGGCTCTCACCCAGGTTTACCGGCTGGGAGAGGCTCAACAGTCACCTTCTCGGCCCATACGCTGCGGGTCGACCCTACGCCAGGCTAAATCATCGACGCAATCACATCGAAGCAGATTCAGCCCGAGTAATGCTATTATTGCAGCCAGTAAAATCAATGTCCTATCCGTGTGCACCAAACTACCCTGTGCAACGGGCATATTCAGGGGGTTGGGGCGGACATTCTTAATGCAGATATCAATAGCATCCAGGTGGAGTGTTGTGAGCAATCCGGTCACCCGCGAAATGCTGTTTACGTTAATCAGATTTTCTTAGGTGCATCGTGATCGAATAGATCAGAACTCATCGAGGAAATTGTGCATTATCCGGGCTGCATCTTCCGCATGGGTAAGGTAAAGAGAATGGCCGGCACCCATCACTTCAGCCACTTTACCTTTTTTCATTTCGGTCATAAAAGTCTGCCGTGATGCTGCATCCATCTTCCTGCAAATCCCGTAACGCAGGCGCATCCGGGCCTGATCGATTGTGTCCCTTGTTTCATAATCAGAGTATAATTCGGTAATTGGATAGTCTACTCCATAAATGGCCAGCGCCGGGACATCAATCCTCGAGTAGTCGGGGTGTTCCAGAGCGTTGTTGATCCCTCCATAAACATAACCCGGGATAACGTAGTTTCCAATCTTGCCATCAGGTTCCACGTTATACAGAGCGTGTACCTCGGATACGGGCCATCTTACGCCGTTAGCTTTCTCGTAATAATCAAGGAAGGCGGCCGCCGAAGCATAGTCGTCATCGGTAGGCGTTAATATAGTGGATTCGGGATCGGGATAATTCGTTAGGGTATCCCTCGTGCTAATCCGGTCATAAGCGGCTTCGATATACACCAGGGCTCTGATCCTATCGGGGTAGGTTGAGGCGAATTTCGTCATTTCATCTCCTCCCACAGAATGCCCTGCCAGGATCGCCCGTTCTATTTTCAGACTGTCCAGAACAATGCGAATATCCTCGGCCAGAGTGGCCAGATCATACCCGGTTTCTGGTTTTGAAGAAAGACCGTGCCCCCGGCGGGTCATGCCAAGAACGCGAAAGCGGTCGCAAAATCTCGGGGCAAACTCGTCAAAGACATGGGCCGTGTGTCCCAACCCGGCAAGAAAAACGACCGGCTCCCCTTCTCCGCCCCATTCAACGATCTCGAGTTTTATGTCCGGCTGGATTGAGATCAAAAAACTTGTTACTGAAGAAGACGAATTCTCAACCTGTTGCGAATGAACCGGCAAAGAAAGCAGCATTGCCAATACGAAAGCAAATGATTTCCCCAAAAAGATTCTAAGTTGATAAAGCATGTTGATTCCTCGCTGTCTTTGCTTCTCTAATCCGAGCTGAGATTTCCCTTATAAGAGTTTCAAAAACATGATTTATCCCATTGAACATTTGAACAAAACAAAAATCTCCTCGAATTATCAAGAATCTACTCGTTTCCCTGAGTAAGCAGGTCTATGAGCACAAAAATGACGGCCTTCTGCCCTCGCCAATCTCCCTGAAGCCGTTCCTGGGCATACCCTCACTGGAGGACGGTCAGCCTGATGAACCTGCCGCGACCGCCCTCAAAGCCTCCGAGATGGCTCTCTGACAACTGAAAAGGCATCTGTGCCAGAGCGGCTTGTAACCATTGATCGAGACGGGTTTGCGGTCAACCGCTATTTTCATCGCTATTTCTGTGCTTATCCTTAGCAGGTGGCCCGAAGGAGCAGGTTCTGGCCTCCGGTCTCACTGTCAGGGCGGGCCTCGGGTAAGACTTCCTCTCGCAGGAGTATTTCCTGGACTCTGCTGCTCTCAGCGGATCTGATTCGACCATTACCTGCCACCTTGAGGCTGCCGCCGATCACAGGTTCCGTTTTGGCCGAAGATGGTTCAGCCGCCAGGAGATCGACTTTGAGCTGAACCGCTTCGACCCGGACGATGCCGTCAACGTCAGTTACTCGCGTCTGGGCATCGCGTTTCTGGCCGGTCTGGAGAGTACTTATCTGAGCCTTCCCGGAGGGCTCGCAAGCGGGGTTTATTATGGGTGGCGTTGTCCATATTATCGGCTCTCTGGTGTCTGGAGTTTGTGAATCTCTTCACATACGCGGGGTTCATTCTTCGCAGGTCGCAGTCCCGGCGACAGGTGTCTGACGGCAGTTGCAGGTGCGCCCTCCGGAAGGCTGGGATGGTTGTCGGCAAGCCCCCTCCAGGCAGCCAGGCAACCAGCAAGCGGGGTTTATTATGGGTGGCGTTGTCCATATTATCGGCTCTCTGGTGTCTGGAGTTTGTGAATCTCTTCACATGCGTGGGGTTGATTCTTCGCCGTTCGCAGCTTGGGCGACAGGGCAGAACAGCAGTTACGCTTGAACCTCAAGTCAGGTCGGGCCAGGCGCTGGTGCACGTTCCGGAGGTAGCCCGGCTAGTCCGCCGGAGGGCCCGCGACACGGGTTATTGTAGACGGCAATATCCATGCTGCCGGCTCTCTGGTGTCTGGAGTTTGTGAATCTCTTCACATGCGCGGGGCCGTTTGTCACCCGCTCGCAGCCTTGGCGACAGGTGTCTGACGGCAGTTGCAGGTGCGCCCTACGGCAGGTTGAGACGGTCGTCGGCAGGCCCCACCGGCAGCCAGCAAGCGGGGCTTATTGTAGACAACGGTATCCGCAATTGTTGGGGGAGATTGTGAATGCATTCACAATCTATTGTCTTGTCGGAACATCGGTAATGTAGTCTGTGCCGGTCTATGATGAGGTAGTTTCAGGCGGTCGACCCAAACTGGCCGGAGCAGTCGCCGCCTGAGGTGAGGTTGTGAATAGTATCACAATCTTTAAGTGCCTATAGTGGAGGCGCCTGTCGATTATAGCATTATGCAATCGGCCTGGTCGGTCGCATTTGGGCATTCTGAGTTGGTGAATAGTTTCACAATTTCACGCATCGGGTGATCCTCCGTTGGGTGGCCCTCGAGCGCTTGTCGGCCTGTTTCGGCAGGGCTCATTGTGCTGAGGCAGCCGGTCGGAACCATAGCGCCGGCAGTATAGCCGGCGGCGGGTGTGCCGAAGAGTGTGGCTGTGCTCTCCCCTGTTTGCCGGCGACCGGCCCGGCGGGGTGTTTTGAGGGCTGATCGCTTGGGTGCCTGTAGTTGGGGGCGGGTTTGGAGGTTGGCGGGTTTATTACTACAGATTGTAGCAGGACTGTTTTTTTTGAGTTATTTTGAAGATTTCTCTTGACATGGCGGATTAATTTGTTAGATTTATACCGTCTAGGGAAATGGTAGTGTTGTCAAGCGCTTCTGTTTTGAGACTGTCGCACCTTAAGTAACGTTGGGAGTTTCTTAGCGTTACGGAGTTTGATACTTTCGTTTTCGGTTTTGATAGAGACTTTGAAACCTGAGCGGTTTTTTATATTCTGCTGGTTTCTAACGGGTCTCGTAGATTTTTTCCATTCAGCTTCAGCTTATGATTTTGAAAGCCGTGTCGGTTTTCAGCCGATGTTGGTTTTCGACGTTATAAGATGATTTTGACGGGTAACGATGCCCGACCCTTCGGGGTGAAGATCGAGACTTAAGGGTAACTGTTTGGAGTTTTTGCCAAGCTTTTATCTTAATGTTAATGTGACCTTTATTTTATAAAGGAGCATTCTAATGATGCAAAAAAGAAGTTTGTATTCTTTGCTGCTGACCTCCTTTATGCTGGCACTCGCGTTTTCGTCCTTATCGGCTCAGACAGTGATATTTGAGCCGAAGACGGTCAAACGAGTCGACGCCCAGACGATCGACATTACGGTGGAAAATCTTGATGCCATAAGTGGTTTTGAGATCATGTTTGAGGTGTCCGAGACTTCCACCACGGGCGCTGTTTTCGACGCTTTTGTCGTTTCCTGGGACGGCAGTTTTGCTGTATTGCAGCACCGTTTCATAGACTATTCCGGGACTGGTGACTGTCCCGGGTATACTAACGGTACTCTGCCTGGGACGGTTCGCCTTGCCGGTATGATGCTTGATGAAAATGACGCTTGTCTGGACCCGTTGCAGGGTGGGACAACCGTTGCTCAGGTCGGTTTCACCAGCAACAATGTTTGCAGTGGCGCGATCCTGTTTGACGGTACCACTTGTATCATAGACAAGTGCAACTGTGTTAGTCTCACGATCCAGACCCAGTTTGTTGACTGCGCCACGACGGCCATCGTTGGCGCCTCCGTTACCCCCGGTACGGTGACGATTGCCAACTATCCCGTGGTGATGGATCCGATCCCGGACGCCGTTATCGACTGGGACAAGTGCTTCAATTACCAGACGGTGGTGACCGATGATGACCTCAATTCGGTTCCTGGTGTTCCCGAGGTCCTGACCTATTCGGTAGTCTCCGATCCGCCGACCACTATCAGCATTACGTCTGGTGGTAAAATCAGTTGGTGCCCTACGCCGGCTGACATGGTGGCGGCCTGTGAGTACGAGGTTACCGTTGAGGTTGAGGATCTCTGTAACGCTGTTTCCACACAGGTCTTCATGATTTATCTGTCGAACGACTCCCCAGAGTTCATCACCTGCCCGACAGAGGTCAATGAAAACGTCTGGGGTTACGAGGCCAGCGGTTCGGTTTCGGCTACAGACGACGATAATGGTCCTGTTTCGCTGTTCTACTCGGTGTCACCCGGTTGCCTCCTTCCTGGGACAGTCAATCTGAATTCCAGCACTGGTGACTGGACCTGGCAGACCGAAGAAGAGCTGCAGTATTTAGGAGTTTTTGAGCTGTGCATTACGGTTACCGACGGCGCCGCCATTGGTTGCGATCCGCTCTACACCAACCCGGTCAACAGCGCCGAGTGTTGTGTGCTGATCAACGTGATTTCGACCGGTGACGCTATGATGCAGCCGGAGTATCCCAGTCATACTCGGCAGCCGGCTGCTCTTCTGGGTCAGAATATCTGGGTGGACTTCAACATGACCAACAGCACTCTTTGGTTTGGTGGTTTTGATTTCCTCATCCAGTATGATCAGACCGCGATAACTCTCAATGGCGTGGAAATGGGTAGTTGGCCAACCACCTGCGAATGGGAGTACTTCCAATGGCGCAACGGCCCCTACGGCAACTGCGGCCCCAACGCCTGCGACCCCGGTTACCTCCGCGTGGTGGCTATGGCCGAGATCAACAACGGCTTCACGCCTCCCGGCCTGTGCTTCACCGGCCCGCCTCTTGGCACCTGGGAGATGTTCCGGCTGAGGTTCCTGGTCACCAACGACCATACCAAAGCGTGCAACCGGGTACCGATCTATTGGAAGTGGTATGACTGCGGTGACAACAGCATGTCCTCGGCGGACGGTGAAACGCAGTATATCTCGCGCTATGTCTACGACCGTTACGGCAACAAGATCGCTGACGCCGATCCCTTGAGCTTGACCGGAGAGTATGGTCTGGGTGTGTTCGAGGATTATCCGACAAACACGATACCAAAGGAGATCTGGCCGACCATCCACGGAGCTCTGTTGGAGTGTGACGTCAGCGGCGGTATTGGTAAGCCCTTCCCGGTGCGCCTGATCGACTTCTGGCACGGCTGTATTGACATTATCTGCGTAGAGGATATCGACGACCGTGGTGATATCAACATGAACGGCATAGTCAACGAAGTTGCCGACGCCGTTCTGTTCACCCGCTACTTCATCGATGGTATCGGTGTCTTTGTTGTCGGAGCCAACGCGCCCGCCGGTCAGGTGGCAGCCACCGACGTCAACGCTGACGGCATTACCCTCTCGGTGGCCGACCTGGTCTACCTGATCAGGGCCATCGTTGGCGATGCCGCTCCTTACGTGAAGTCGGCCCCGGTGAACGTTTCCTACACCCATGCCGAGAGCGGAATCATGTCGGTCGATGGCGCTCAAATCGGCGCCGCCTTTATGGTTGCCGAAGGCAACGTCATGCCCGACCTGAAAGCCGACGCCATGGAGATGAAGTACAACTTCGACGGCGCCAACACGCGCATCCTGGTCTTCTCCATCGAGGGGAACAGCTTCACAGGTGATTTCCTCGATGTCAAGGCCAACATCCTCTCCATCGAAATGGCTACCGCCGAAGGCTATCCGGTTAAGGAAAGCCTCAGGCCCAACAACTTCGCCCTCAACCAGAACTACCCCAACCCGTTCAACCCGACCACCACCCTCAGCTTCACTCTGCCCACCGCCAGCGACTACATGCTGACCATCTACAACGTCTCCGGTCAGACAGTAGCTGAGCTCAACGGCAGTGAACAAGCCGGTGAGGTCGTTCTCGAATGGGATGCCGGTAACCTGGCCAGCGGTATTTACTTCTATAAACTGCAGGCCGGTAACTTTACCGACACCAAGAAGATGGTCCTGCTTAAGTAAGCTCCCGCTTACCTTAGCTCGGCAACTTCAGAAAGCCCCGCCCCCGGCGGGGCTTTCTTTATTGCGAAACCAACGACGGGGGTTACGATAGAAGCGACCGATAAGCAGACAGCGGATTCTCAAAGTATCGTGACCAGGAAAACAGGTCGGCCCGTTTCAGGCCTGCCTCGACCAGGCTTGACCTCCAGACGGAATCGTGAAGTAGGCGCCGAAGGGCAGTTTGGCTCTGGTCCGGCTCCGCAGGATCGACTTTGATGGCGGCCTCGCCTGCAACCTCGGCGCAGGCGGAGCAATTGGAGGTTATCACGGGTGACTTGTGGGCCATGGCTTCCAGGATGGGCAATCCGAAACCCTCCTCGAGAGACGGAAGCAGAGTGGCGATTGCACCGAAGTACAGCCCGGCGAGTTCTGCCGTTGGAACTCGGCTGAAAAGGTGCCGCCGGTCGTGGGGAAAGCGTTCCAGGAGTCCTCTGATATTCTCCTCGTAGCCGAAACCCGGTTCGCCGACCAGGACAAGATCGAGTTGGGTGAGAGGGGCCACCGCTGCGAGAACGTGGCCCAGATTCTTTCGGTTTTCGAGGCGCCCGACAAACAGCACATAAGGGCGACCCGGCGGGCGAACGACCTCCCGCGTCTCCGGAGGCAGGCCGTTGTAAGGGGGAACATGCACTCCGAGCGGAACGGTTCTGCAGCGATCGGTTTCCACCAGTTCCATGGCCGGTAGTCTTTCTCGAGTGCATTCGCTGTCGGTGATGACGAGGTCAGCCCGGGCTATCTCACGACGCATCCGCCGACCGACCTTGCGCTGAAAAGCGGCGCTTTGGTAGTTATTGGGCACAGGGCTTCACACATCGTGGACAGTGAACACCGGTGTCTTGCCTTTCAAGCGGGGTCAGCGATGGCACAGGGCATGGACGACGTCATACTCCTTTGCCGACGCCAGGGGCAACAGGGGCATGCGGATCAGGGGTACTCCAAACAGGTCGACCCTGCCCGGCTTGCCTCTTCGGTAGTAAGCGCGGGCTTCGACGCCCTCGTGCAACGCCGCCTGCTGGATAGTGTTGAGACAGGCCTGGGCGATACCTCCGTAAGGTGAATGGAGATGCGAGGTTACGTCAAAGGCGACCCGAATCATCGAAGCCGTTCACTCCCGCGGCAACAGGGCGTACATTCACTCGATCCGGTCGACCGGAGCCGGGGTCAGTTCACTCAGCAGCTCGACGACTTTTTCCGCCTTCAGCGGCTTGTGCAGGAAGCCGTCGGCGGCGAACGAATCGGGACCGTCCCCGGCATCGTCCGGTGACGAGAAGGCCGCAACCAGAACCACGGGCATTCCCGGGTGTCTTTCCTTGATGGCATGGAGCAGCGAAACGCCATTCATTCCGGGCAACTTGATGCCCGCGATGACGGCGTCAATCCTGCCTCTGTTGAGTTCCCCAAGGGCCTCCTGAGTGCTGGAGACGGAAAGCGGAATATAGTTGTTGGATCTCAGCATGTCAGCCAGGGACTCGCGCGAGCTGTCGTTGTCGTCGACAACCATTACACGCCGGATCGGGCTGTCCACTGATTCGCGTCTGCCGACCAGGGTCTGTTCGATAAGCTCCTCCAGGCGGGAAATCCGAAAAGGTTTGGCGAGGAACCCGTCCGGTGAAGTCTGCTCCATGACCTCCGGGACAGTAAAACCGGTGATAAACAGAACGGGCAGCCGGGGGTAGTATCGGCGGACTTCCTTGAGCAGGTCTATGCCGTCCATTACGGGCATCTTGATGTCGGAGATCATCAGCTCGAACTTCTCCTGCCGGAGCATCTTGAGAGCCTGCATGCCGTCCCTGGCACCCAGCGCTTCGTAGCCTATCGTGGTAAGTGTATCCGCCAGTAACTCAAGCAGATTGGCGTCATCATCAACCACGAGTATCCTGGCTCGGTGTTTCTCCACGTGTTATGGCCTGATGATTTCCAGAAGCTGTTTCGTTTTCGCCTTAAGGACGGTTTTATCCACCGCTTCCAGATTCAACCTGAGAAGCGGTTCGGTGTTGGAAGGGCGCAGATTGAACCAGAAGTCGTCGTACTCAACCGTCAGCCCGTCGCTGTGGTCCTGCCTTCCGTCCTTGAAAATCCGGCCGACCTGCTCGATTCTGTCGGGAGCGGAATCAACGTGGCTGTTGATCTCGCCCGAGCGAAAATAGGGATCTATCTCCGCAACCATCTCGTGCAGCGGCCGATTCTCCCTGGAAATGAGTTCGAGACATACCAGGAAAGCAATCAACCCGGAATCGGCATACCAATTATCGCGGAAGTAGAAGTGCCCGGAATGCTCGCCGCCGAAGATAGCGTTGTGTTTTTTCATCAGGGGCTTGATAAAGGCATGACCTACCACCGTGCGGATTGCGGTCCCCCCCATCCGCTCCACGAGTTCCGGCACGGCTCGGGAACAGATGAGGTTGTACAGGACAGTCTCTCCGGGATGTTTCGACAACAGTGACTTGGCGACCAGAGCAGTGATCATATCCCCACCGATCTGGCGACCCTGTCTGTCCAGGAGAAACATGCGATCGGCGTCGCCGTCGAAAGCGACGCCGAAATCGGCCTCGGTCTCCCGCATCTTGTTCTGCAGATCACGGAGGTTCTCGATTTCGATTGGAGATGCCGGGTGGTTGGGGAAGGTGCCGTCGAGATCGAAATAGAGCCTGACGACATCCAGGGGCAACTTATCGAGCACGGGCGGCAGAGTTGCCCCGGCCATGCCGTTGCCGGTATCAATGACCACTTTGAACGGCTTTACGGACGCAGGATTGATGAACGAGAGACAGTGGGCGGCATAATCCCTGCTGATATCCTTACGGATTATCATGCCCGGTGAGGGTGACTTTGGCATCTCGTCCATCTCCCGGATCACTCCCAGGATACGCTGCAGCCCGTCCTGACCGGAAAGCGGCTGGGCGCCCTTCCGGCATATTTTGAAACCGTTGTACTCTTTTGGGTTGTGGCTGGCGGTGATCATGACCCCGGCATCCCAGCCGAACTTGCCGACCGCAAAATAGAGCCCATCAGTCGATATCAGGCCGAGGTCGATTACATCGACGCCTCTGTCGTTGATCCCACCGGTGAGTGCGTCGAACAACTCGTCGGAAGACGTCCGCATATCCCTGCCGACAGCAATGGCCGCAGGTTTCAGAATATCCGCCAGAACATAGCCGATACGGTGGGCAACGGTGGCATTGAGTTCATCGGGAACAATGCCTCGAATGTCGTAGGCTTTGAAGATCGACGGGTTGACATACATACTATACCCTAACCTAACCAGTGGTCCAAGATAGACGCCTCCACAAACAGCGTCAATTGTTTTTTGTGAGCGGCCATTGGCGCCGCGTGCTGATCATGGGATCGACCGCAGCACGACAGAGCCATGCTCCCACCGACTTTTGGAGCCAGTTCCCATCGTCATCGGCTGTCCGTGACGGCCGAATTCCGCTTGCGTTTTGCGCACCTTTGATTATACTGTCAGACCTGAGTCGGCGATCTGGTTCGGAAAGCGGGCTTGTATTCCTGCATGTTCGCCGGAGGTTCGTCTGCCATGGCTGTTCTTTGACAGGGATGATCGGCTCTTGGACGGGCGGTTAGCTCAGCTGGTTAGAGCACCTGCTTTACACGCAGGGGGTCACTGGTTCGAATCCAGTATCGCCCATTTTGATGGCGGATGGATGGAGACTGACCGGTTGGACGACGGCGATTGTGCTTTGGCTGGGTGCGGCTGGTACTTCATGGATCGCCGCGGAGTTGCCGATACAGATAGTTTTAGAGTCGGGGTTGTAGTTCAGTTGGTTAGAACGCCTGCCTGTCACGCAGGAGGTCGCGAGTTCGAGTCTCGTCAACCCCGCATTGATTGGAATTCAGTCCCTTTGGCGAGTATGTCAAAGGGCTTATTGTATGTGGGACAAAGAGTTCCGCGATAGAACGTGCAGTTCGATAGTAGCGTATCAAGTAGCTGTCTCTGTTCTTGCCGATTTTGTCGCAAGAACATGCCGTAGGCTGAGTTAGCGAGTTCGAGAATCTCGCTACCGACCTGGAAGTAATTCAAGTTCGCTGATTCATGGGCTTTGATCTTGAGCCGGATATCGATCAACTCATCCTCCCACATGGCAGATTTACGCCGCCAGAAATCCTCGGAGATTTTGCCGCTGAGCTTGTCCTCGTACGCACGGTCAAGGAGTGATTGAACATTGCGGTAACGCCGCTGCAGCGACTCAACTGACGAAGTCTGGTAGTCTGCCTTGTCCTTCTGGCTCTCGAGCAGTGCCCGCTTAATGTCATTCACTGCATCATCGCCGATCTGAACCTGCATGACCACGTCACTTAGGAGTTCTGCAAGCTTCTCCTCACGAACGTAGATATTATCACAAGGTCCCTTGTATTGCGTACAGTGATAGTAAATGTATTTACCCTTCTTGATCTCCGGAGTCATGGCGCATCCGCACTGGCCACATTTCACAAGGCCAGCAAATGCGAATCCCCTCTTCGTCTGTTTGGAGCGGTTGCCTCTCGTCAGGACAGCTTGGGCCTGATCATACAGTCTCTTTGAACCTCCCCCGATTTAGTGGACACATCGAGAAGATAGAGTTATGATTCTATCAGGAGGTGTGTTTATGTCGAAGAAGCGTCGTCAGTTTGACCGAGCTTTCAAAGTTGAGGCAGTGAGATTGGTCACTGAGGAAGGTCGCCCTGTTGCAGCCGTTGCCAGAGATTTGGGTATTGGTGAGAATCTTCTCCATCGTTGGAAACAGCAATTTGCTGATCATCAGGAGAGCGCATTTATCGGGACCGGTAATCTGAGTGCCGAGCAGGCGGAGTTGCGTCGTTTGCAGCGCGAGAATGCTGATCTTCGCGAGGAACGTGACATCTTAAAAAAAGCGATTTCGGTGTTCTCCAACCGAAAGAAGTGAGATATGCGTTCATTCGTGATTATCGGGATGAGTTCAGAGTGAAAAAGATGTGTGAAGTTTTAGAGGTGTCTCGGGGCGGGTTTTACACCTGGTTGAGAAACTCTGAGAGCTGCCTATTCCGGCGATTCCGCCAGTCTGTTCCGATCGAAGGCGGCAGGTCATTCCGATCGATTCCGCCACCCCGTTCCGAACCAAGACGCCAGTCGGAGCGTAGCGACGCGGGGCCACGAAC
>Ga0114922_10000341_pt1 | contig 45367 bp, 33 predicted proteins | sample AartaG_FD_100975 | JGI IMG/M metagenome (GOLD analysis project Ga0114922, IMG submission 100975) | Deep subsurface microbial communities from Aarhus Bay to uncover new lineages of life (NeLLi) - Aarhus_00045 metaG | ecosystem: Environmental > Aquatic > Marine > Oceanic > Sediment | place... | reverse complement strand
GCTCCTTCAATACGCGGCATCGCCCGAACCGTGGCCGGTAACTACAAACCGGAGGAGATTTACTCCACCAAACGAGAAGAGGTCACTGCCGAGATCGTGTCCGCCCTGCAAGAGGCCATGGCCGACAAGTACATCAGCATTGAGAACGTGCTCATTCGCGACGTGCAGATTCCGCCCAAAATATCCGAAGCTATCAATTTCAAACTGACCGCCGACCAAGAAGCGCAGAAGATGATGTTCACGATTGAGAAGGAGAAGCTGGAGGCGGACCGCAAGCGTATCGAGGCGCAGGGTATCGCCGACTTCCAGAAGATAGTCAGCGCCGGCATCACGTCGTCGTTACTCAAATGGAAGGGAATCGAGGCGACCCTCAAGATCGCCGAGTCGCCCAACACCAAGGTCATAGTGATCGGCAATGACGCCGGGAGCCTGCCGGTCATTCTTGGTGGAGACAAGTAAGAGCCTGACTGCCACAGACCCGGCCCAGGGCCGGACGAAATGAGGCAATCGAATACCGGAAGTATCGGGAACCTGTCCCGATACTTCCTTTTTTCTTGTGTCTCACGTGCGGCGACTCCTGCGGGCCGCACTGAGAAAGCGCTTGCCAGGCCAGGCAGTGCTGCTATTTTGCTTGTCTAACAAAGCGTTGCCATGCGGCGACATAGCGAAAGGAGCATCGGGGTGCGACCGACAGTGAAGTTTCTCAGCGATGACCTGCTGCAGCGGATCGTGTCCGAAGGTCGGGAGGTCATCTGCAAGCTCGGGGTGGAGATCCACAACGAGAGCGTCCTTTCGCTTCTGGCCGATCACGGCGCTCGTGTTGAAAAGAATAGCAGCCGGGTATTCTTCACGCCGGATATTATCGACGGCTCGCTTTCTTCTGCGCCGCGCGGTTTCCGGTTGTTCGATTCGCTCGGCCGGGAAGCGCTCGACCTGAGCGGCGGCAACGTCAATTTCACACCCGGTTCAGCGGCCATAAACATCCTCGAATCGGAAACGGGCGAGATTCGCCGCTCAACCACGGCCGACTACGTGCGATACGCCCGGCTCATGAGCGGCATGGATCACATCGCTTCGCAGTCGACAGCGATGGTCCCCACCGACGTTCACGAAATGATATCCGACAGCTACCGACTCTACCTGAGTCTCATGCTCTGCGAAAAGCCGGTCGTCACGGGCGCATTCACGATAGAAGCGTTTGCGATCATGAAGGACCTCCAGATGGCCGTGCGCGGATCGGAGGCGGAACTGGCCGCCCGGCCGCTGACGGTGTTCTCGTGCTGTCCTACTTCACCGATCAAGTGGAGTAATGTAACGTCGCAGAACGTTGTCGACTGCGCCCGCTATTCGATCCCGGTGGAGTTTGTCGCCATGCCGCTCTCGGGATTCATGGCCCCCGTTACGCTGGTCGGCTCGCTGGTTCAGCACACCGCCGAGACACTGAGCGGCCTGGTTATCAGCCAGTTGTCCAAACCGGGAGCGCCGGTGTTGTGGGGCGGTTCGCCGGCGGTGTTCGATGTCCGCTACGAGACGACACCGATGGGCGCTATCGGTACCATGATGATGGATTGCGCCTACAGCGAGATCGGGAAATCGCTCGGACTACCGACACAGGCCTACATCGGGCTTAGTGACGCCAAGGCCCTGGATGCGCAGGCGGGACTGGAAACGTCGATGGGCGCAACGCTGGCGGCGTTAGCAGGCATCAACAGCATCTCCGGGCCGGGCATGCTCGATTTCGAGAGCTGTTTCAGCCTTGAAAAGCTCGTCGTCGACAACGAGATTTGCGGGATGGCGCTACGCATGGTCAGGGGAATCGAACCCCGTGAGGATTTCCCTTCACTGCCGAGATTCGAGGAATTGCTCAAAGAAGGCCACTTGCTGATTTCCGACCACACCCGCCGCTATCTGTTCGATGAGGTCTACTTCCCCGGTCCTGTGATCGACCGGGCCAACATCTCCCGCTGGCGGGAGGAAGGCAGCCACAGCCTCAAGGCCAGGGCGCAGGGCGAGGTAAAGCGACTGGTTGCCGAACACAAACCGGTAGGGCTATCCGACGACGTCAAAAAAGAGTTGACAGCTCTCATGACCGCCGAAGCCCGCAGGCATGGGCAGGAGAACCTGCCCGACATTCGATAATGCGTACCACCGTTAACATGGAGGCTTCCGACATCACTCCCTCCGTCGACAGTGTGTTGGCGGCTCAGTATGTTCCGGAAAGGGCGATGACCGATGAGCGGATGGCCGGCATGGCGCGGGATGCTATCGACACACTACGCCGCCTGGCCCGACCGATGGCAATCATGGATGAAATCGAGAACGGTGACTTCCAGAACGTCTATCACGGTGAGGGTCATAATGATACCGAGACGCCGCTCGGTGACATTTTACAACGCGCCGACTCCCTAGCGCTCTATGCGGTCACACTGGGGGAAGATGTCTCCCAGCAGATCACGCGGCTGTTTGACGAGAACGAGTTTGCCCCCGCCGCCATGCTCGACGCCGCCGCCTCTGAGGGAGCGGACGAGGCCGCGCTGACTGTCGAAAAGAACTACCGCAGTTACTTGCGGCTCACTGGTTCCCTCGGTTCGCCAGCGGCTACAATGCCCTTCAGTCCCGGTTACTGCGGCTGGCACGTGAGCGGACAGCGGGCGCTGTTTGATGTCCTGCGACCGGAGGAGATCGGCATCACCTTGAGCGACAGCTTTCTCATGCGCCCGCTCAAGTCGATCAGCGGCGTTATCGTTGCCGGTCCCAAGGAGATATTTGAATTCGAAGATACCTTTCCCTTTTGTGCTGAGTGTGAGACGCACTCCTGTCGCGATAGAATCAAGGCGGCGCTGAAACAATGAGATGCAAGAACCAACAGAGGCAAATCCATGACAACAGTAGCACAGATATCCGAGTGCCTGCAGAAGGGTGACGCCGACGGCGTTTCCGAGTTGACGAAAAAAGCCCTCGATGAAAAACTCGGCGTCCAGCTCATTCTCGATGACGGACTCATCGCCGGCATGGCCGTGGTCGGAGAGAGATTCAAGACGCACCGGATTTTCCTGCCCGACGTGCTCATGGCCGCGAAGGCGATGTACGCCGGTATGGATCTGTTAAAACCGCTTATCATCAAGGAGGGTATTCCCTCCGCGGGCAAAGTCGTCATGGGCACTGTTCAGGGTGACCTGCATGATATCGGCAAAAATCTCGTGAGCATCATGCTCAAAGGCGCCGGGTTTGATGTGATCGATCTCGGCAATGATGTCCCGCCTGAGAAGTTCATCGACACTGCCGTAGACGAGGCGGCGCAGGTTATCGGGCTGTCCGCCCTGCTCACTACGACGATGCCGGCCATGTCACGGGTTGTCGGCCTGGCGCGGGAACGGGGTATCTATGGCAAGGTCAGAATAGTCGTGGGGGGCGCGTCCCTGTCGTCCGCCTTCGCCGAGGAAATAGGCGCCGACGCATACTGCTACGACGGCATTAGCGCCGTCGAGTGCGTCAAACGCTTTGTAGGAGCCGGGTGACATGGCGGGCCTGCTCGACCGACTTGTCGGCGGCGAAATCCTTGTCAGCGACGGCGCGATGGGCACCATGCTGTTCGAGCGCGGCCTCAAGACCGGCGAGTGCCCCGAACGATGGAACCTGGAACGACCGGAGGTGCTCGAAGAGATCGCGCGGCTCTACGTTCAGGCAGGGTCCGATATCGTCCAGACAAACACTTTCGGGGGTTCACCGCTGAAACTGGCGCAGTATGCGCTGGAAGACAAAACCGAGGCGATCAACAGCGCCGCCGTTCGGGCCGTGCGCAAGGTTGTCGATGATCGTGTGTATGTGTCCGCCTCGTGCGGGCCATGCGGCAGGCTGCTCAAACCGTATGGCGACACCAATCCAGAAGAAGTGGCCGAAAGTTTCGAGAGGCAATTGAAGGCAGTTGCCGCCGAAGGCGTGGACCTTATCTGCATAGAGACAATGACCGACCTTACCGAAGCTACCATCGCCATCAAAGCCGCCAGGACTGCTGCCCCCGACACGCCCATAGCGGCCACGATGACTTTCGACGCCACACCACGAGGCTTTTTCACCATCATGGGTGTGAGCGTCAGGCAGGCCGTCGAAGGTCTCGCCGAAGCCGGAGCCGATATCGTTGGCTCCAACTGCGGTAACGGAATCGAGAACATGATCCTGATCGCACGCGAGTTCAAGCAGCACTCGTCAGTGCCGATCATCATTCAGTCCAACGCCGGTCTCCCGGAAATGAAAGACGGCGCACTGGTCTATCCTGAGACACCGGAGTTCATGGCTGAGAAGTGCCGCGAGTTGGTTGACATGGGCGTGAGCATCATCGGCGGCTGCTGCGGCACGACCCCCGAGCATATCAGAGCGATGAAAGCGATGATTAACGAACGCGGTGAATGAGAGAGTGAGGGCATTCTTGTAGGGTAGGTTTGTCTTCAAACCTGCCGATAGTGGCAGGCGTCGGAGACCCCGCCCTACTACTGAGAAGACCTATGCGTTTATCCCAAGCCCAAGTTGCTGCATATCCCGCCAGAATTCAATTGCCGTTTGAGTTCGATGCTTCACATGTCTTCTTAATGCTTTGGATATCGCGAAAGAAAATGGTGATGGTAGGTGCTCAGCCATCTGACGTGGCCGACCGTCAAGAATCTCTTGTCGCGTGAACGGCAACTGCCGATTCAACAGGAGACCCAGAAGCAGAAGACCCACTTGGTAGATGTCAACTTGCTTACCAACCGTACCGAATTCGCCACGATTCAAGAATTCCGGCGGCTGCATCCACTTCGCTATAATCGTGCCAAATATATCAATGTCCTTCTCCAGCCTGCTGATCCCAAGGTCGCCTAACTTTACGACGGACTGCGGCTTTCTATCCGGAATGAGCTTGTCTCTTATGCCTGCGGCAAACACGTTACCGGGATGGACGTCCTTATGAACATAATCCTGATCATGCATATACTGCAGCGCCTGAAGCACACCCTGGGCTACCGGACTCACCCAGAGGGAACCGTTGAATCCGTTCAATCCGTACAACGATGCCAGAGGTATTGAACACCGCTCAATGATCAGATAGAATGTATCTCTGTATTCAAATGCCTCGTACACATACGTAATACAAGGGTGTCTCAGCTTCTTGAGCTTGTACAATTCCTCCGACCAGTCTTCAAGAACTTTCTTGTAGGGTCGACCACTAGGCACTATTATCTTCGCTACCAACGGGTTGTCCCATTCATCGTGGCACTCATACGTTTGTCCAAAAGATCCCTTCCCAAGGAACTTGCCGATTACGTATCGGCGATCACGGTATTGTATTTCCTCTCCAAGCGTTGGATAGTGGATTCGTCTTGCGCCAGACTGAGACACACATTTCCCCAATTTGAACAACCCGGCGGCCTCAGTGCGTGGCAGCCAGGCTAGTAAATGCCCTACATCCCCGGCAGGTTGAAGCAGACCACCTTCGGTTCGGTCATCTCCTGAAGCGAGAACTTCAGTCCCTCACGACCGAGACCGGAGTACTTGACTCCGCCGAACGGCATCGAGTCCAGCCGATAGTCGGTCGAGTCGTTGATCATCACACCGCCGCAGTCGAGTTCGTAGGCTGCCTTGAACGCCGTCTCGATGTCGCGCGTGAAGATAGCAGCCAGCAGACCGTAGGGCAGCGCATTGGCCTGCTTGATGGCGTTATCGAGATCATCGACGCGGTACATGTTCACCGTCGGCCCGAATACTTCCTCGCAGTGCACCTTCGCTTCAGCCGGAACATTCTCCAGAACAGTCGGCTCCATCAGCGCGCCCCGACGCTTACCGCCGGTGAGAAGTCTGGCACCTCCGGCAACCGCATCGTTGACCCATTTCTCCACCCGTTTGGCTTCGGTCTCGGTGATCAGGGGACCCATGTCGGTCTCTTCTTTCATCTTGTCGCCGATCTGGTACTTCCCGGTGCGCTCTACAAAGGCGCTCTTGAACTCATCATAGATATCATTATGCACCAACAGCCGCTGCACGCCGATACAGTTCTGCCCCGCCGCCCAGAAAGCTCCGGACACGCACGACTCGACGGCAAGCTGCATATCGGCGTCCTTCCACACGATGACCGGAGAATTGGAACCAAGCTCCATGCCGATCTTCTTGATACCTGCCCTGGCGGCGATATGCTTGCCCGCTTCGACTCCCCCCGTAAACGAAATCATCCGCACCCGTTCGTCGGCAACCAGCGGATCGCCGATCACCGAGCCATAACCGGTGATGAGCTGGATCGCCTGCGGAGGCAACCCGGCCTCGAGCAGAACCTCCACCAGTTTGATGGCCGACAGGGGAGTCACGGTAGCCGGTTTCAGGATCACCGAATTACCGGCGGCGATAGCCGGTCCCAACTTGTGGGCGACTAAGTTGAGCGGGTCGTTGAACGGCGTAATGGCCAGCACCACTCCAATGGGAAAGCGATAATAATAGCCGCGCCGCTTTTCTCCACCGGGGAAGGAGTCGAAGGGGATAGTTTCGCCTAAGATGCGTTTGGCTTCTTCGGCCGAACAAATGATAGTATTGACGCAGCGAGAGGTCTCCTTCCGGGCTTCGTTGATCGTCTTGGAGCTCTCACGAGCGATGATCGCGGCGAATTCCTCTAACCTCTCTTCGATCAGTCGCGCTGCCCGAAAGAGTATCTGCGCCCGGTCGTAGACGGTCATCTTCTTCGTGATTTCAAAACCGGCGGCGGCGGCGCTAAGCGCTGTTTCCACATCCCGGCTGTTGCCGCTGGGTACGGTGTCGATTATCGAGTTATCAAAGGGATCGAAAACTTCGATCTTTTCGTCACGGTCCACCCAGTTTCCGTCAAGCAGCATCTTCATCGTTTGCCTCCTGCTTCAATGATATCCACCAGGGTGCTGTACCCGGTCTCGGTGCGCCCGGCGCCCGGCCCGACGATGGTGACATCGCCCAGAGCGTCGGTGCTGATAGTGACGGCGTTGGTGGCGCCCATGATTCCGGCCAGCGGGTGCGTCAGGTCAATCTCTTCGGGAGCCACGCTTCCCGTGACCCGGTCGCCTTCGCGAGTGACCTTGCCGATCAGCTTGAACCTCTTACCGCGCGCTTTGGCCTCGCCGATAGCATCGGCGGTGATTTCCGTAATTCCCTTGCAGGGGAAATCATCGGGCTTGTTTATGGCTCCGAAAACAGCGTTGGCCAGAATAGTCACCTTGGCCAGTGCGTCCCACCCCAGAACGTCGGCATCCGGCACCGCTTCCGCGTAGCCGAGTTCCTGCGCCTGCTTGAGCGCGTCCTCGTACGCCAGCCCTTCTTCCATCTGGGAGAGGATGTAGTTGGTTGTTCCGTTGAGAATCCCCTTGACCTCGGAAACGGCGCAACCGGCCAGGGTCTCGCGAATGAGATTCAACAGCGGCGTGCCACTCATCACCGTTCCTTCGTATAGAAACCGGACACCCTTGTCCTTTGCCAGGCGTGCCAATTCGTGGTATTGCAGCGCTAAGGGACCCTTGTTGGTGGTGGTGACGTGCATGCCCTTCTCCAGGGCGGCGCGGATATGCGACGTGGCCGGCTCGGCGGTTCTGATGTCGGTATACGTTGCCTCGACAATCATGTCGGCCTCGGCCGCCTTTATCATGGCCGGCGCGTCACCATCGTATCTGTCCGGCAAGTCCGAGAGCTTACCGCCTGATCCGGCCAGCTTAAGAGCTTTGTGCAGATCGATGCCGCCCGCGTTGTACAAGCTCCCCTTGAGCATATCCGAAATGCCGACTACCCGGGCTTTCAGCCCGTATACATCGTGAAGCATCTTCTCCTTCTCGATCAGGAGTTCGGCCAGTCCCTGTCCTACGGTTCCAAAACCAATCAGCAATAGACGCATTGTCCGTTTCCTCCGTTTTTAGCTCCGCCGCCCGGCGGGGAGCAGTATCAGCATTGCTTCGAGTGTTTCCGATTCCTACCTGGCCCGGTATCGGTCGGGGGCGTCAAAGATATCTATGACATTGACCCGTGAGTTGAACCGGGCCGAATGCACGACACCTTCCGGGATGTAATACCAGTCGCCCTTGCGGTAAACCCTGGTCTCTTCGCCGATAGTGAGGGTCATCTCACCGTCAACCATTATCCCCCACTGGGCACAATGCGAGTGAGGCGGGATCTCACCTACCGGTTCAATGTCGAAAAACACTACCTGGCGGTTGCCGTCTTCCAGCAGCCAGCCCCGGATACCGTCGAGGGCAATATCGACCTCCGGCAACCCGCGGATCATCTCCGGAAAGGCGGTGCCGTCCCATTTATCCATCCATTCCTTCATTATCTCATCTCACGCTTTATGGGCTATCCCGGCGAACCTGGCCGCGTGGCCGCGTCGCATGATTTCCTCGACGTCCTTGGTGCAGCGTATGCATTTGTGGTAGACCACGTCACCGATCAACTCGGCCTTCTCGTCCCGTTCCTCGTCCGAGAGGAAATACGCCTCCATGGTGTCGTACGGCTGTGAGGTCCCGTCGCTCTCGTACTTGATAGTGATGTCGCCACCGGCGTCAAGCACCTTGTGTGTGTTTTCGGTCCAGTCGAAGCCTTCCATGCCGAGGTCGGGATTGATTCTCAGGTGCGCCGCCAAGGTGACTTTCGGCAGGCCGGACGCCTTGAGATCGTCGGCACACTGCAGGAACGTCTCCGGGCTGGCGGCATTGCCGATATTGATTTCGTAAATCGGGGTGGTGCCGTCGTCGCGCAGGTATTCCTTGATAATGTTCATCAGCATTCTGAAAATGACGACGTTCTGCGTGGACAGCAGCATCGATATCTTGAAACTGACCTCGGGAATCATCCTGCCGAAGTAGCAGGCCGCCACGATTGTCGACCAGCTCGGATTGAGGAAGAAGTTGGCGCCGGTTTCAAGCGCCGCCCGGGTGATACCATCGAGATAAACCAGATGGTTGTTGTCACCGACCTCGATGCCGCCAAAGTTGCCGAACGGGGTTCCCATATTCTTGAGAATCAACTGGCTCAGACCGTCCCCAAGATCGCGCCGGTCAAATTTCTCGCCCGTAACTTTCTCGATGCGGGCGAACCGCTCCTCCGGCCAGGGGATTCCGATCAGGTTGGTCGAGCAAAACTTGCTGGCGCCCAGGATATTCTCCGCCATGGTCAGTGTCGCCAGGAGATCACCACTGTACACGTAATGCTCGGTCAGGGCGACCACCGAGATCATTTCCGTGGGAAAGAGAACATCTCCGTGTTCGGCGATGCGACGCATGCAGTCAAGAGTCACGTATGCCCCTTGAAACCCCGATACCTGGGTTGTGCACACGCCTTTCCTGGTTGTCTTGATGCCTTCTTTGGCGATGAAGTCCTCCACCTTGGGGAACTGCCGGGCGTAGCTTTCGGCCTTTTCGAGCATTTCCCCGAAGCCCTTGTCGGCGGCGGCCTTCTTTCTATGCTGATAGTCGCGATTCACCGCGATTGCGTCGCCGACCTGCTTTGGTCCGCCATAAGAGTCGATGAGCGCATGGATGGCTTTCATATCGCGGTCACTCAGGAGTCCGTAGTGCATGTCATCCTTCTCCTTGTTTTCAAGAACGGCTTCGCCGAATGTGAGCTTTCAGGCAGTTATTGTTCTTCTTGCGGGATCGAATCATACTGGTCTGGAAGCTAACATCCGCGCGCCCGCATTTCAAGCGGTTTCTGACGGTTAGCGTACCTTCGGGGAGGGCGACGGCTTCCTCCGGAGCCCGACCTGCAGGTATGATATGCTACCGGGCCGCAGCGCGCGATGGAAGGGGACTCGTCTTCGGGATCGGCCTGGCACTGGTGTCCCGGGGTTCAGTTGCCGAATGACGCTGCTGCCTGCTCCCGCGAATCGAAGTGATCGAAGACCGTAATCAGGCGCGTGACCGAAAGAAGATTCTCGATTTTGTCAATGTTGCACAATACCAGACGCCCACCAGCGTTTCGCGTGGTGGTCAGGGCCGTAATCAGCATGCCCAGGCCGATCGAGTTGATCCAGTCGACCTTGGCCATGTCAAGTATGATGCTCTTCTTGTTGAGGTTGACATATTCGCAAACCTTGCCGTAGAACATGGTCGTGTTCTTTCCACCCATAATCTTGCCGGACATTTCGAAACAAACGATGTCTCCCTCAAGCGAATCCGTAAACTTCATTGGTACTCCCAGTGTCTGAGCAAGCGACTTGAAATCCTGTTACCGGGTTTCCCGCCCAACCTTCCTCGGGAAGACGGACAGGATCATCCCTTAAAGATTCTCAGACGGCAAAATACACCTTCCGGTTCTCAGCGCAAGCGGTTTAAGGAAAGCCCTCTGGTCGCGTACGCCTGGCTCGCGTACCGGAGCCAGTCGCCAACCTTCAGACTTCTAATGTGCGGTCACCCCTACCCTGTAGTCTGAGGAAATCAACAGAAGCCTCGACTGCCACAATGGCGGCAATATGCCATTTCTGGCTTGACAACGCACAGTAAGATCAGTAGAATCAGCCGTATGAAGATAACTACTGAGGCGATCCTGAGTTACATCCGTCGCGAATCCGGCCACCCGATGAAAATCAAGGAGCTGGCCAAAGCTCTGAATGTGCCGAGCGCCGACTATCGCCGTTTCCGAAACGTTGTCAAGGAGCTACTCGATTCGGGCCAGTTGGTGCGGCTGAAGCGCAACCGCATCGGCCTGGCCTCGGAGATGAATATCGTGGTGGGGAGGATTTCCGTATCACGAGGAGGTACCGGTTTTGTGACGCCGGAGATCGCCAAGGATCAGAACGGGGAAGATGTCATTATCCCGACAGCGCAGTTGCTGACGTCGCTGGATGGCGATAAGGTGATGGTCCGGCTGACGGGCATGAGGGGTGATCGGCAGGCGGGCAGCGTGATCAAGGTTGTTGAACAGGCCGCCCGCAATATCGTGGGGGTTTTCCGGCGGACGCGCCACTTTGCAATTGTAGTTCCCGATAACCCGCGAATACACCGTGATATCTACATCCCCGAGACGGAAAACCAGAATGCCCGCGACGGCGAGAAAGTAGTCGTCCGGATTACGGTCTGGGACGATCCACAAATCAATCCTGAAGGCCGGATAGCTGAGCGGCTGGGCTTTCCCGGTCAGCCGGGCGTCGACATGCTGACGATCATCAAGAGCTACAACCTCCCCGAACAGTTCCCCGAGAAGGTACTGGCGGAGGTGGAGCTTGCTGCCGTCATGCCCCCCGATGGGGAACTTGTGGGACGTCTGGATCTGGCTAAGGAGTGTGTCTACACTATCGATCCCAAGGATGCCAAAGATCACGACGACGGTGTCTCGGTCGCGAAGACATCCTCCGGGTACCGGCTGGGAGTGCATATCGCCGATGTCTCATCTTTTGTCCAGCCGAACACCGCCCTTGACAAGGAGGCCTTTGAGCGGGGGAATTCCGTCTACCTGCCCGGCCTGGTGATTCCCATGCTGCCCGAGGCCTTGTCCAACGATGTCTGCTCACTCAAGCCGAATCGTCGGCGATTAGCGTTTTCGGTCTTTATCGACTTTGACCGGAAGGGCAAGGCACTCAAGTGGGAACTGGCCGACACGATCGTCAAGTCGCGGGCGAAGCTGTCATACGAAGAGGTCCAGGAGTTCTTTGACAGTGGTGATACGTCCAGCCCCAAGATAAAGAGGGTGGCTCACAGTCTGATCCTGGCGCGTGAACTTGCCCGCATCCTGAGCAAGCGGCGTTTTGGCGAGGGTTCGCTTGATTTTGACCTGCCCGAGGCCAAGTTGGTTCTCGACGAGAAAGGGGAAGTGCTTCAGTTGGCGAGCCGGGTGCGTCTTGAAGCGCACCGTCTCGTCGAGGAGTTCATGCTGGTTGCCAACCGGGCCGTGGCCCTTGAAGTTTTCCGACTGGCCCAGCCTTTTCTGTACCGGGTTCATGACAAGCCGGACCTTGACAAGATGGAGGAGTTCTCCGCCCTGATGTCCCGCCTTGGCTACAGGTTCGCGATCTCTCCCGGCCTCAAGCCGATCCATTTTTCGCGCTTTCTCGAAAAGGTCAAGGATCGCCCGGAAGCTGAGTTCATCAATGAACTGATGCTTCGCTCGATGCAAAAGGCGGTCTATCAGCGACAGAACATCGGGCATTTCGGTCTGGCCTTCACGCACTATACGCACTTCACTTCGCCGATTCGCCGCTACCCCGACCTGTTAGTGCACCGGTTACTGCGGCGTCTAAAGGCCGGTCGCTATCCGGCGGCCTATGCCAGGGGGGTGGCGTCGGTGATAGACAATGTCGGCAAACATTGCTCTGATACGGAGAGAACAGCCGAGGCGGCCGAACGCGAAGCGGTTCGGGTCAAGCAGGTGGCGTTTATGGCCCGTCATGTCGGCGACGAATACACCGGCGTCATTTCCGGTGTGGCCGGCTTTGGGTTTTTTGTGCGGCTCGATGGCCTGGGCGCCGAGGGAGTTGTCCGCCTGTCGGCTATTGACGATGACTACTACCGGCATGATGAAAAGGGCTATCGGATTGTCGGCCGTCGCGCCGGGCGGACCTTTCGCATGGGCGACAGCGTCAGGGTAGGAGTGTTACGCGTGGATGAAGTAGCGAACGAAATAGAGCTTTACCTGGTTGAAGAGCACCGTAACAAGAAGGCTGCTGCCGGGAGCGGCCGGTCACAACGAAAGCATAAGAGAAGGAAAAAGTAGGGGATTGTCTGCACATGCAGGAGACCAAAGTAGACAGAACCAGGCGCACGGTTGTTCTGCTGGACCCGCCGACTCCGAATGACAGAGGCATTGCCTGGGACCGGATCGGCCGGAGTTGCACGGAACTGGCAGAGTTGTACCAGACCGTCAAGGAGAGCCGCATTGACCTGATCCTGGTGGATGAAAACCGCACCGATCTCACCCGCGCCGTGGCGACAAGGATTCGCCGGCACAACGGACTTACCGATATCTGGAGGTTGAGCAGAGACGAGTCGCCCCTTGAGCCGGAGCCGGACTACATCGACGGCGTCCTTGCAGGAGAGACGGGCGCGGACGGACTGATCGGCAGGGTCGATCACATTCTGCGGGTCAAGGGTCTGCTCGGCCGTTACCTGCTGGTAGGTCGCTCTGCCCGGATGAAAGCCACAGCGGAGATCATCGAGCGCGTGGCTGTCACCGATATGGCGGTCCTCGTGATCGGCGCGTCCGGTTCCGGCAAGGAACTGGTAGCACAGGCGCTGCATGACAACTCGTCTCGCAGCGGAAATCCCTTCGTGGCTCTCAACTGCAGCGCCCTGGCCGAAGGAGTGCTCGAATCGGAACTGTTCGGTCACGAGAAGGGTGCCTTTACCGGCTCGGTGGCCAGGAGAGAGGGACTTTTTCACAAGGCCGACGGCGGCACCATATTCCTTGACGAGATCGGTGAGACGAAAGCAGACACCCAGGTGAAACTGCTGCGGGTGCTTGAAGACGGCACCTACTACCCGGTCGGTTCGTCGACCACACGCCGGGTCAACGTGAGGGTCATTTCGGCCACCAATCGTGATCTTACGGAAGCCATTGCCGATCACGTATTCCGCGAAGATCTTTATTTCCGTATCGCGGTGGTGAAGATAATGCTGCCGCCACTTATGGAACGCAAGGGCGATATACAACCCCTTCTGCATCATTTCTGGAGAGACAGTCCGTCGCTCTCGTACTCCGATTCGGCCCTTGATCTGCTGATGCGTTTCGACTGGCCGGGCAACGTACGTCAACTGAGAAATTTCGCCGAGCGAATGACGGCCCTCAGGGGAAAGGGCCTGGTCGATGTCGCGGATGTCCAGGCGTTCCTCGATGAGCAGTACTCCGGCGCCACTCATCTGCCCGTATCGACCGGAAAGACGGTGGAAGAGGCGGGGCAGGAACTCATCTATCGGGCCATCCTGTCGCTGGGCAACGAAATCAGGATGCTGCGCGACCTGATCACAGCTCACCTGCCGGGCGAACCACCCGAAGAGGGCTATGGGGCAGAGGAGACACCCGACATCGGGACAGTATCTCTTGAACGGATGGAGGAGGAGATGATCCGAAGAGTGCTCGGTGAAACCAGGGGGAACCGAAAGGAGGCCGCGCGCCTGCTCGGTATCGGGGAACGCACGCTTTACCGTAAACTGAAGAAATTCCGGTTAAGCTGAATTTGCGGAAAACCAGCGCCGCCCTGCTTCTCGTCCTCGTGTTCGCCTCCTCGGCTCTGTCGCAGGAGTTGTCGACCGATGTCTACCCGTCGGAGGACGAACTGCACGAGGCGCTTCTCGCCGGCGACCTCGATTCGCTGCAGTACGTTATTCTGCTGGATATAGTCACTCACGGGATTGACTCCACCAACCGCTTTCTGATCGACGAAATCCCCAACCTCAGTCATTTCCTGCCCGGCTGGAGAGCATTGATCACCGGGCTTGAGCGTGAGCAGGAGGCTCCCTTTCGCAAACCGCCCTCCCGGCATCATGGATCGAAAGCGAACCTGCGTTACCGGTACGCCCAGCAGGTCCATGAGGACGGGCGGGCGCGTGACGGCACAGCGGGAGTTGTCCGTCTCAACGAACACTGGCGTGCGAGTTTCAACCTCCGTCGCGATTATGAAGGACGCGAACATTTTGCAGGCCGCTCGATCCGCTATCGGAACAACTCCGGCGCCGTGCGAGAACTGGAGTTGGGCAGTTTCTCCACGCGGCTGGGGCTGGGCGCGGTATTCGGTCACCGGGGGAGGCTTCTTGATCCGGTGGAAGATCTGAGCGGCGAGTCGTTCCTGTTCCCGGACAACGGCGGGTTCAACGGATTTCACGCCCGGGTCGAGGGCTATGGCTCTGATTTGGATTTGCTGGCGTCTCTCGGCCGCGATTCGGAGCACCGTCATGTTGCCGCCGGTGTCATGCTTGCCGTCGACGGGCTGCCGCTCCAGCCCGGTGTGACAATCGGTGTGAACCGACTGACAAACCGTGCTTCACGGCGGACAGTGGATGATCTCAAATGCGGTCTCACCCTTCGCCATGAGCACTCCCCCGGATACGCCACCGTTGAACTCTGCGTCCAGGCGGGCGAGCGCTCGTGGCCGGGCGGTCTGGTGGTTGAAGGACACCACCGCTTTGAATCGGCCCAGCTCAGGTTTGCAGGCTGGGCGTACAGTGACCATTTTCTCGACCTGGCCGCCGGGAGCAAAGCGGCCGGTATTCGGCGCAAGCTGACACTGAACGAGGTCGACTTCGAATACTGGGCGAAACGACCCGGCCAGGAAGGCGGCCTGATCAAGTCGATTGTATTGCTGACATCCGACATCGAATTGGTGAACTCATTCCTGTACGCTGGAATAAACAGGGACACGGTCGACTGTGAATTACTCTCAGCGCTCGTGCGCCGGTTTCGACCGGGTCTTTCGATGCGGATCGACTACCTGGCCAAAACCAGGAAGCGAGCGCGGACGACAGGTATCTCGTCCGATACGGAGCGCCGGACCCGCCTGGAGATCCGATTTACCACTGGCAATACTTCGATCAGGAGCTATATTGGCCATCACTCGCAGGGTGAGCGGCCGGACTTCCTGTCGGCCTTTCTGAGCCTGCGATACGAATCGCGACGGCTGGGCCGATTCGAGATATGGTCCAACCTGGCTCGGTTCGACCCGGGCCGCCTGACAACAGACTACTGGTACCTGTACGTGAAAAGCGAACAACCTCTGTTGGACAACCTGACGGCCGCCGTCAAGTTCAGTCGTACCTACCGACGTGATTCCGACGAAAGGCATACAACGGTGGCTTCAATTGAACTGAGAGTGTGGATGTGACCGGTTGGATGAAACGCCTGGGTGTGACTCTCATCTCGGCCACCGTCATGTTTCCTGTCGGGGCAGCCCCCGACGTTGTCGTCAATGAAGTAATGTCCAACGAACCGGGGGCGTTTCGGAGCCTCGAGTGGATCGAGTTGTATGTTGATTCTGCCAGCGCCGCCGCAATGGACGACTACGAGATAATCGTCGGCGACGACATGATCACATTTCCGTCCGGTCTCGTTCTCAACGGCGGCGAGTACTATATCGTCTGCCGGCGACTGGTGTCGACGGAGGTGTCGGTCGGATTCGAGGGCAGGTGGGGTGACAGCTCCGGAATCTGGGGCGACACGCCCGAGGAAGCAGCCCTGCCGACTCCCCAGGAAGCATCGTTTTCTCTCACCAACACCGGTGGCGCGGTAGAATTGTACCGGCGCGGCGTGAAGCTCTCCGAACTCAGGTGGAATAGTGAAGGGAGCGACGGCGTGTCCTGGGAGCGGGCCTCACCGCAGTCGGAATTGATCCTTCAGTCGATCGATCCCGACGGTTCCACGCCGGGAATAATCAACTCGCACACCTCCGTTGAGCATGACCTGGCGCTGGAAGGTGTGACAGCGCAGAGCCGTCAGGGATTGACGTCTCTGACTTTCATGGTGCTCAATCGCGGTTTGGCTGTCGTTACCGGAGCTGAGCTTTCCGTGTACACGAGGGACCCGTTATCACTGCTCGATGTGTTGCCGTTGCCCGAGATGGAACCGGGCGATACGGCCATGCCTGCCGGGAGTTATCTGCTGGAAGGGCTCTACTGTGATCTCAACTCCGTCCTGAGTGACGATGACCGCACGCGCGACAACAGCCTGCATTTCACCGCTCCCGGCGCTGACTATCCGCCGCTTATCCTTTCTGAGGTTCTGGCCAATCCGCAGTCCGGCTCATGCGCTGAATGGATCGAAATCAGGAGCCGCGTCTATGATAACTTCGATCTGAGAGGATGGCGGATCGGCGATTCAAGGCGACTTTACCTGATTACCGATACCAGCATTGTCGTCGAGCCGGGCGAACGGCTCGTTCTGAGCGCCGACGGCGCTAATTTCGACAATTACTATGGGGATGTCTCTGCACGGGTAGTGGAGCCGACCGGGTGGGCGGAACTAAACAACCTGACCGCGGATACGGCGCGCCTTGTCGATCAGTTCGGTTGGGAGGCGGATCGCCTCGCATATACGTTCGCGTTCGACAGCAATTACACGTGGTCGCTCCTGGAAGAAGGCTCGCAGGAGAACACCTGGGGACGTTCGGAGTCGGCGGGCGGCACACCGGGTGAGCAAAACCGCGCCGTCTGGCTGCAAGCCGGCCGGACGGTGAACATCGAGATGGCACCGTCGGTCTTCTCACCCGACGGCGACGGCATTGAAGACTCCACCGTGATCTCGCTTACCGCACCCGACGCGGCAGGACTGGAACTGAGAATCTACGACCGGCAGGGTCGAGTCGTCCGTGAGTTCGAGATTGGCGCTTATCACCGCAGCAGCTATGTCTGGTATGGTCGCTCCGACGCTGGGAATCGTCTCCCCATCGGTATCTACATCGTGTACTGTGAGGCGCCCGGGGCGGGATCGGCAAAGAAACCTGTAGTTATCGCGCGCTGACCATGACACACAAGCCTGCTTTAATCATCTGCTTTGTTTCACTGGCTCTCAGCAGCGAAGTCGCCCCTTTTGATATTGTGACGGGAAGAGGCGAAGGGATAGGCCGGGCAGTGATCCTCTCCCGATCGTCGGCGTCGGAGCTTCTGGCTGTCCCCGCCGGTGGTCTTGGGGCGCGACAGGGGCTGGTGGAGATCGGCTTCAACCGCGCCTTCGAGATGTCGGAGTTGGACAATCTGTATGTGGCCGGAGCTTATTGTTTCGGCAGTGTCACGACGGCGATTGGTTTCTCGCAGTTTGGGCACTCCGATCTATACACGGAGCAGACCGCCAAACTGTCGCTGGCAATTCGCCGGGACTCCCTGACGGCCGCCGTTACCCTGGCGGGATTGCTGGTCAGCCTCGGCGGGGGATACGAGCGTCTCGATGCCACCACCCTGGGTTGCGGACTCTCGTACCGGACACGACGGATTATCGTAGCCGTCACGGGCGAGAACCTGACCGCTCCCCGTCTGCAAGAGAACAGTCGGGAGATCAACCCTCTCTTCTCCGGCTATGCCGAGTTGATCGGCCCCGGGCCGTACTCTCTGACCGGGCGGGTCACGCTTGAGAGAGAGGAGAAACCGCAATTTGCCGTGGGTCAGAAGATTGACCTTTCGACAAAAGCTGCGTTCTTTTGGGGTATCGCAACGGCGCCGCTGAAATACGGCGGGGGCCTCGAAGTCGACCTCGAAGGGAGAAGCCTGACGTATGTCGTATCATATCACCCGACCCTTGGTCTGTCACAGACGGTGGCTCTCTCGCTGGTCTTTGGGTCGACGCGGATGTAAAAGGCGGGAGGAGGGTTCAGTTTGCCGGTAGACAGGGCAGCCATCGAACAGCGGGAACGAGAGACCCTTGCTCCCTATGCCTCTCTTTCATCGGAATCGAGGGGCCGAGTCCACCCGCAGGATGAACATCCGTTGCGCACTGCCTTTCAGCGCGATCGCGACCGGATCATCCATTCCGCCGCTTTCCGGCGGATGGAGTACAAAACGCAGGTGTTCATCCCGCACGAGCAGGATCATTTCCGCACCCGCCTGACACACTCGATCGAGGTGGCACAAATCGGCCGCACCCTGGCGCGCAACCTGTGTCTCAACGAGGACCTCACCGAGGCGGTGGCGCTGGTACACGATCTGGGCCACACTCCTTTCGGACATTCCGGCGAGGAAGTCCTGAACCGATTGCTTTCCCACGTGGGCGGATTCAACCACAACCGGCAATCACTGCGCGTGGTGGACCTTCTCGAACAGCGTTACCCACAGTACCCGGGGCTGAACCTTTCGTTCGAGGTGCGCGAGGGAATAGCCAAACACGAAAGCAGCGTGCGGGTATCGCTCCCGGAGTTCAATGCCGACGAACAGCCGACGCTCGAGGCGGCTCTGGTTGACATCGCCGACGAGATCGCCTACAACTCGCATGATATCGACGATGGCCTGTCGGCGGGTGTGATCAGTCTCGACGATCTTGGGGAGAGCGACTTCTTTGCCGAACTGGTAGCAGGTGTCTCCTCCTCGCAGGCCGGGTTTTCAGAAGACCACACCCGGTACGCGCTGGTCAGGCGGTTGGTGGACCGAATGACCACCGATGTTCTAAGAGAAACCCAGGTCAGGATTCAGCGCTTGGGGATTTCCGATCTTCGGGCCGTCCGCAACTCGCCCGAGAATGTCTGCAGCTATTCTCCGCCCATGCAGAAGTTGGTTGCATCTCTCAAGGTGTTTCTAAAGAACCGTCTGTACGACCATCCCCGCCTGGTAGCCATGTCCCGAAGCGCCGCCGACATTGTCAGCGCTTTGTTTAAGGGGCTGATGGCTGATCCGGGACTGATGCCGCCCCGCTTCCAGGGCATGCTTGCCGATCAGCAGACGGAGATCGTGATTGCCGATTACATCGCAGGTATGACCGACCGCTACGCCGAGAAGGTCTACACGTTCATGAACGGCGAAAACCCGCCGCCATTGCCATGACGCGGCGGGCTGCCGGTACCTTCGGTTGTGTTGCCTCATCGAAAGATGTTACCGAAGGTTCTGTCGTGGTCAGGTTCGTTTCCTCATATTGGAGGTTACCGAGATCAGTTTGAAGGTGGCCTCAGTTGAAAACCGGCTTCCTGCAAGGCTTGTAACATCGGGCGATCGTTGCTTTCTGCGGCGACAAGCAATCGCTTGTCTTCCCGGTGAAGGCGTGAAACGATGGAAACAAGAAGTCGCAGGGTAACATCACGGCGATCGTGCAGCGGTGACACCCAAATCGAGGACACAAGTCGTTCATCATTCCTCAATTCCCGTTTGAACCCCAGGCGCTTCAGCGCTTCCACGTCTGCATCGATCCAGGCAATGGCCTCGGGTAGCCTCATGTCTCCCATCGCAAAGCAGATCTCGGCACGTGCAAGTCGGGCGGTTAGTTGCTCATAGGCAGGTGATTCACCCGGAACACCCAGCACGGTGGCGATATTGTCGAGCTGGCTGCAAGTTACCACTGTGAGAACCGAGGACTCGGCGGCGGTATCCGGCTTTGCAGTCGCCAGGTAGAGTTCCAACGGGGGCCTGTCAACAGAGCTTCTGACCAGTCTTCGTAGCAGGCGCACAACCAGGCCGATCAGCCCGTACCGTCGCAGGTTGAGCAGGAATCTGTTTTTCGCGTGCTGAACTGATTCTGCATGCAATAATCTTTGTACGATTGTCGTTTTCTTGAAGCCGCGATACAGCAGCGCCGCCATATAGCGAGTCCGGCTTCGGTATATTGTGATCGTGAAGTTCACAGATGTGGCGTTGGCTATCTTCTCTTTGTGAAAACCGGCGCCTCGTGAGAAATCCAGGTCGTACCCCTGGCGGACAAGTGTTTCTGACTGCAGGGCGAGAAAAAACCTCCCCGGGGAACGCTTGTCGAAAAGCTGATTGTAGGCAATCGTATAGTGGTAGATCCAGCCGTGATATTCGAAGCTCAGAAGGGCCGCCACCGGCAGGTCCCGATTGGTGAGCTCCATCAGGCAGATCGATCCAATGGGCCAGAAGCGCTCGAGTATTCTATGATAAAAACGAATCTTGGATCCATCTTCAAATAGACTGGGGAAGTCAGTGTTGCACCAGCGATTGATGTGCATCAGTTGGATCTGACCAAGTGTCCTGTGGGCGTGATCGAGATCATCGATTCTGCTTAACTCGTAACCACCCCGGCGATCGAAGAAATTGCCGATTTTACGGAAATGGCGACCGGTGCACAATTTGACGTCGGACCCATCACTCGGATCGGAGGTATATCTATATTGATAACACGTATCGGTCGCTACGCAGGTGCCTTTGAAACGGGGAAGGATGGATTGCCTCAGATAGTTGAGGCTGGTTGAACGGTCGGAAAGCTGAGTTAGTTGTATCTGATCCCAGTCGCCGGAGTGTTCGCTTATGTAAGCAAAAGTGCCTTCGATTATGCAGGCCCGATCTTCACCAACAAAATCGGAATAGTCGGAATCAGGTGAGCCTATGAACTCAACCACGCGTTGTGTCCATCCAAACCATGATCGAGTTGAAATCATCAGTGGGGCAAACCCGACTTTCCGTTCACCGTCCTGGAACTGAAGAACATACAACCTGCGATTCTTACCGAAGTATTCAAACCAGGTGTACAGCCATTCGTGCCGGAGAAAAATCGTACTATACGGCTGAGATGCTACCAGAGCATTCCAGTCGGATTCCAACTCCGCAAATTGGTCGAGGCTGTCAATACAAACTGTCTTGAGCATGTTTATCCAATGCTAATTTCCGATTGCCTTGTTATCCCGACTCCGTTGCCTGGTAACCAACCGTATCCGTCCAGGAGATAACGGCAACCGTCCGTGAAACTCAGGCTCATCTCTGTTTGTCCATTGCTTCCCGAACGGCGGCGGAGATACGCTCATATCCGTTCTCATTTAGATCGATGGCGCTGCCGGCGTATTCAATCCGCATGAAGCCATTATCGCCGGCAAGAGCACGATCAAAATCAACGTAACCCGGACCGCCCTGCCGATATTGCTGCCTCAGCCAATCATTGAACAAGGCAATGCTGTCCATTATCAAGTACTCACCAAGGTCAACACTGCCCCTGCAGGGAGGAATAATCGTTGCCGCAAGTGGTCTGATCCCGTGGGCACGGGCCAGTTCCGACATGCTGGAAACATAATCCTCAATCTCCTTGACACTGTTTTGCGGGCGGAAGTTGTATGAGCTGACCTCGATGACTACGACCGCCGGACCGAGTTCGATGACGTCCGGCATGAATCTGAGCAGGAACCCGGACACTCTCTGGCCGGAAACACCCCGATTGATCGCCTCGTAGCCCGGAAAACATCGATTTAGGGCCCAGTTCTCGATTACCTGTGATCCGAGAAAAACAATCCTTTCGGCGATAGTCGTATCTGAGGTCAATCCCTCGTTTTCCTGCGCGTATCTGTCACGGCGAGAGAAGTGCTCCACTACGTGCGTGTACTTGTCGAGGTACTCGTTGATGTGAGCACGGTACTTCAGAGCCTTGAAGGCAACATAACCTATCGACATGTTGCCGAGCAGCGACACGATCAGGATTACTTTCCACTTCCTGCTCACCACAGTCTCCTCATCGTGACTGTACGATATCCGGGCCTCTCGCCGGGCAGACACCGCGCGTTCCATGCGCCGACCGACCTATACATCATTGTCACCGTCCATCAGGTACCAGTTGCTGTCGTCCAACAGAGCGGACGACAGTTCGGAATCGGGAGTCGTGTGAACGACGATATTGCCGCCGCTTTCCCTCTCCACAAAACCAAACGCCTTGAGCGTTCTGACGAGGGTTTCGTTTCCAAAGTAGGTGACGGCCAAGGAGTCGACATCGGCGGCTCTTTGCGCCAGCAGGAACTCCGATAGCAATACATCCAGATAATTGTCCATGTCCGCTACAAAAAGATCGGCCACGGAAAGACTGTTGGCCCGAATGTCATAGACCACGTAGCCCAGAATCTCCCCCGTGGACTTCCTGCTCAGGGCGAATATGCGGTAGTCGCGATAAGGACAGTGAGTGAAGCGCCAGTTCAGAACGTCCATAGTCCTTTCCGCGATGATGGAGAAGCGGGGCGAAGCCTGCTGCCACAGATGGTCAAAGCGCTCGTCAAAAGCAGCCAGAATTTCGGTCTGCAACCCGGTGGGTTGCCGGTAGCGGGTCTCTTTCGCGAAAAGCCTCGAGGAAAAATCAAGGATCCCGGCTATGACTGCTGCGGTAAAGGGCACGGTAACCCGCCTGTCGACAAACGTCCGCGACTTCAGAACTCTGACCAGTCTGCGGTTGGTGCCCAGGACCTTGTACCCGAGTCTCTTCAAGACCGCCTCGGCATTCCTGTTGGGATATCCGTAGCAGAAGTCTACGGGGCTCCTGTCGGTGGGGGGCAGGGCCGCCCTTTGGAGTTTGAGTGCCGGGCCGAGAGTACGGTGAGTGCCGTCCATTGCGAGATCTGCGCTGATACCACCTGTCCGGGGCCGGCCCATGACAAGGAACCGCCTGGGGAAGATGGCCGTTGCACCGACCACTCTGCCGCTTTCCGAATCCCTCATAATGAAGCACAGGGCGGAACCACTGGGGTTACCTTCATAGAACCACTCGTACTTGGCGCGGGGCCAGGCGGGAAAATTGTTCTGCCAGAAGCCAACAATCTCATCCCTGTTTTCCTGCAGGTCAGCCTGGACTACTGAGTAACGCATCGCGAAGAAGAGACACTCATCAGTGTTATTTTTCTGTTTTACCTTGTCGTATTACTGAAGGGAAGTTAAGGTTTCCGCGGGGGCAATTCAATTCAATTCTGCGTTTTTCGGATCGAGAGCCCGGAGGAACATAAACGGGCAATCTTACACCGCTCTTCAAGGGCAATCTGATCATATCTCTTTCCCATAACAACACCTTAATAAGGTGTTGCACTTCGTTTGTGAAGTTAGGGAATCCACTGGTATCAACAACTTACTGGATGCCCGTGTTCACTGGAATGACGAATCCGGCGGCTTCCGATTATCACCAAAGGCTTTTTTCAACAGCCTGCTGGTGCAGCATCTGACCATAGAGAAAGCACTTGGAGCCGATCCCTGATTATCGGAACGGACAGCCTCTGCCGCAACGGAATTTTGTCAACAAGCCCTCTTGGCTAATGTAACTATGTCAAGCGCGGGATCCCTGCACCCCGCCGCTCTAACCGGCAACGTCACAGGGATGCCGCCCCGCTTCCAGGGCATGCTTGCCGATCAGCAGACGGAGAGCGTTATCGCCGACTACATGGCAGGTATGACCGACCGGTACGCCGAGAAGGTCTACACGTTCCTGAACGGCGGAAATCCGCCCCCATTGCCATGACGCGGCGGGTTGCCGGTTCCTTCGGTCGCTGGGTTGCCCGATCAATAACTTGCGTACGCAGCCTACCACGGTTATCTTCCTGGGAAGGAGATGTTACAATTGTTGGACGCCCCAAGAAGTCTGTTAATTATCCTCCCAGGCGGCGGCGTTTTCTCGAACGAGACATCGACGGACTGGAAACAGCCCTTGAACAGCGTACCATTTAACGGTGTAAGAAAGGTGGTTTGAAGTGTCACAGGACATTCCGTTTCATATCCTCGCAGATCACGGTCTCCCTGAGTTCTTCAATCCATATCGAATCCGTGTCCTGCTGACGAACTCTCTATTTAACAAACGCCTGTTCAGAATGCCATTGCTGCGACTGTTGCCGGTCGTGGCTCTCGGGTGCAAGTGCTGGTGGGTAAGCGTCCGCCACCGGGGACCCGCTCCGTTTGTGACATGCAGCACCGGATCCAGCTTCGTATTCGCCCTGCTACAGTATCTCTGTCGGCCCCTGATCCGACCACGCACTCATGTGATGTATGACCTTCTACTGGAGAGAAAACGTACCGGCCTGATGGGGCTATTCGATTCGATAAAGATGCACGTCTTCAGGAAAGTGGTTGATCACGCCGTCGTGTGGGGGCCGCCGGATATAGATAGCTTCTCGCGGGAGTACGATATTCCCACAGAGAAGTTCTCTTTCGTACCTTATCACCTTACGCTGGAGAACTTTCAGTTTGACATCAGTGACCAAGGATACATTTTCGCCGGTGGCAACAATGGCAGGGATTATCCAACGCTAATAGACGCCGTTAGCAAGATTGACTACCCGGTATTCATTGCAACACAACTGCCAGAGGTGATCGAGATAGCGGCCCCGTTTCCGAATATCATGGTCAAACCGGTCACGCATGAGCAGTTCCGTCAGAAGATGGCCGGCTGCCATATGTTCGTGGAGGCTCATCCGGTCGACTTCTTCAGAACGGCCGGGCATCAGACATTCCTGAATGCTATGTGGATGGGGAAGCTGGTTGTACTGGCTGATGAGAAAAGCGCTATCGGTTATATTGAGGATGGAAAGGACGGCTTGGTGGTAGCGGCCGGCGACGCTGAGGGGCTGAAAGCAAAGATTCAACTGGCTCTCAATGATCTCGACCTCTCCACCCGATTGGCGAAAGCAGCCCAGTCAAAGGCACGCGATCCCAAGTACCGGAACTTGAACCACACGTAAGCTATCTACAACGTCGCGCTCAGGATCGAGATGGAAAAATACTACCTCGACGTCTCCAGCGACATACTCAACTTGTATTGATTCCCGCCCGTCAGCGAAATACTCCGGCAACCCTGCTCGGGTGCGCATACCGACTGGTCACTTCGAGTGCGGTGGCTATCCTTAAGGCTCCAGCTCAAGAAAGGGCGCCTCCGGGGGGATGGTATCCTGATCTTCAGGCTGTTCCGGATCGTCCCAGGTGCCGTCACCGACCGTCTGCGACAGAGTCAGGGTGTCTGTGCCGCCCGCTGGAAGGCTGGACACCACAAAACTGTCATGTTGGACATTGTCGCCGGACAGCGAGGCGGTTATGTCGAAGGGGCCAAAATCGGTCGGTTCGCCCTGTGAACTGGCAGCCTGCAGGTATGATACAACACTCTTCGCAAGTCCTCCGTTGGTTGTGGTTTCGGACAGGACAGTGACGCCGTTGCCATTCGTCACTGTCACCGATGCCCCGTGAACAGGGAGAAGGTTCTGTCCTCTCACATAGACACGCAGCGTCCGTTTCATGGTGATATCGCCATTTTGGTTGGCAGCAAAAGCAACGTCCGTCTCTGAGGCCCCATTAATATAGGTGCCGTCAATATTCACATTACCAGTGGAGAGGTCACCGGAATTACCAACATACCATGTCCTCTTATCCGCATCGGTAATCACCAACGAATCGTTACCTGTTGCTGTCGTTGTGTCCATAAAGCCGTAGATGTTGTCATAGAACAACCCGTCCAAACAGCCGTCGGCATTAAACTCGTCCTGCAGGTTCATAATATAATTACAGGAGTAAAACTCATTGTCGTATAGCTCAACGTGGTTTCCCCCGCTGATGTCGTTCATAAGCTCAACCGCACGGGCATCAGCGTCTGCGCTGAGGGCACGTGCGTAAACAGTGTTGCCATAGATATAGATGTGCCCAGCCGATGATTCGCCTTCATACGAGTTAATCTGGATACCGGTTGTATACCTCCCTATGTGGTTCGTGGAAGCATTGTTGTCGGCAGTAGTTATCACCGTGTTGTCGTAAACCTTTACATAAGATAGATTCTGGCCACCTGACCGCAGCCTGATCCCCCTCATTATCCCAGTAGGGTTTTCGGCATCAGGTCCAGAGTGCAGATCAAGGATGTTGTCGTGGACTAGAACATAGTCGTCAGAAGCTCCAACTGCATTATCTAAAATTATCCCTCGACAGCCACCATGACTGCTTCCGCTGGTGATAGTCGTATTTCTAATAACAGAACCGGCCGTCATCTGACGAAATATAATCGCATATTGATTAGCATTTTGACCACCCTGATAGGTATTCTGATGATCAAGAGTAAAATCGCAACTATCAACGATAGCCTTCCCTTTGAATCGTATTCCCTGAGCTGGCCCATCGGCTATCGTGATCTTGTTTAATTTGAAGGCGTAATTACCGTTCCCGTCACCACCTACCCCGAACAAAGCCACTGTACCATCGTAGGTATGTCTACTGGTGAAACTCGTGGAATTGCTTGTCCAGGTGCCATAGTTGAATAGTGTATTGTAGCACTCTCCTGTTTGCACAACACACTGCGCATTGTGCCCATCGATGATTAGATCAACTGTATCGAAAGTAATATCGTGACACGCAGACAATTTGATACACGTATTTCCGCTTCCATAATTATCATCAGGCCCTTCTTCTCTGATTATTCTCAGATTAGCAATACGGCAATCGTAAGTGCCCGTCCCACTCAAAGAAATACCATAAGCATATCTCCCGCCATTGTCTCCAAACCGAAGGGTCTTCCCTTGACCGTTGATAAACACGTTATCAGTGTTACTTAGAAGGATGCCGTTGGCAGAAGAAATGATAGTGTCAGTGGCAAACGTGATAGTGTCATTATCCGATGCTGAATAGGGCAGATCGCCCGACGTAAGCACCACTTGCCTTGCTTCAGCCGATCCGTGTGGCGCCATCGCCATGGCCAGAGCAAGCAGAAGCGGTCTGAAAGTATCCCGGTTCATTCGCAAGAACATGATTTGTCTACCTCCTTGTGATAACAGGTCCGTCGATGTGTGACACCCGAGTCGTTGTGACATCGATCAACCCGTCGACCACTCTTCGCCAAAACATCGTTACACTTCCATGACACAGGCCAGCATAAGTGCCTGCACTTTCATTGCTCTTGACGGGTCAAGATAGACTTGCCGTCTCCTGTTGTCAAGCGCGCGCACTGCTCCGCGGAAGGAGCAGGTATTGCCATACGGCTTGCCGCCATCGGTGCCGGTGTCTCCCTCCGCCTGAAGCCGATAGTGTCTTGCCAAGCTCAAGTAGTGCCCTGATTAGTAGGTGTCGGTCGCGTCAGACAATCGCTGAGCAAGACAAACCAACAATTTCCATGCCAGACGCGCGACGGACCGTAATCGCCCATATAGCACGCAGTTGCACGCTCGCGGCAAGCGCCGCTCAGCGACGAGTCGGTCCGTCGGTGTTCGTCATCTGACCAGTGTTCGGTTCTTCATCAGAGGGCCTTGTTGATTATCCGGAGAAAGGCGACAACAGGTTTCTCATCCCGAGGATTGGCATTGCTGCCGGTTGCGACTGGCAGACAGACCGATTAGAGTTCCAGCCTACCCCTGTTCTTGCCAACGGCATGGTCCAGCAACTTAGCCAGTTGCGAGGTCTGGTGCCGGCGCGTGAACTTCTCGATGTGGACTACTCTCGGTTCGATTCTTTCCGGGCAGCGTTTCTCCCATTCCGCATACTTATCGGCAAGAAACGACTCCACTGCCGTCGGATCAGGTTGAGTAAGCACCTCGCCGCCATTGTTTCCCCGAATACAACCCGCAACTTCTCCTTCCGGCACAAGCGCCAGAATAGGTCGACCGGTGGCCAGATACTCGTATGACTTGGCAGGTACGATAGCAGCGCCATCCGGACCTGACCAGAGGATCAATAAGAGAATGTCTGCCTGGAACATGTGACGGTAGACATCCCTCTGCGAGAGATACCCTTTGTCCACAACCACATCTTCGAGACCCCAGTTGCGGGCGTAAGTCCCAAGACCACGACCCAGGAACACAAACTGTACCTGTTTCCGAGCGGAAGGTTTGGAGGCGAGAAACCTCTTCAGACCTTCGAAGAATGCATCCCAGTTGCGATGCCCGTAGACTCCACCCCCATAGACCACGGTGAACTTGTCGTAGGCAATACTATCGTCCGTGCTCATGTCTTCAGGATCGTAGCCGTTCAAGATGGGATAGTATTTGTCCCCCACTTCGTTTCCATATTTACTCCGGAATCCCTCGCCCATCAGGACAGTACTTGCTATGACGACATCGGCACGGCGGTGGACGGCCCGTTCCATGGCCTCTGATACCCGCCTGAGCGAAGGAAATGGTTGCTGGGTTTCAAAGCCATGGTTTTGTGACCATGGATCGCGAAAGTCTACCACCAACGGAAGACCGGTGATCCTCTTGACCAAGTAACCGATGAACTGGGCTGAGTGTGGCGGGGTGACACAATATACACAGTTGATATTCTCGTTGCGGATAATCGACAGTGCCTTCGGTAAAGCCGTAGGAATCCAGCCGACATCCTTGTCCGGTGTCGAGAGAAGTATGCGAACGTACCGCTTCAGTTTGCCCAGCGGACTGGCTGGTACACGAGCCGATTGAGCCAAGTCAGCCTCCGAGGATGATTGCTGCGAAGGTTTGGAAATCGCTCTCCTGCTCTGCCGTTGTTCATACCACCTCACAGGTTCAAGAACGTACGTACGATGTACTTCAACCTGTTCAATGCCCTTAAGTAACTCCGGATGACCTGTCGGTACAAATGGACTTGAAGCCGTTAGAACAATAGGTTCCCATCCGTGATCTGGCAGATACCGAGCGAACTTGACAGTACGAAAGACGCCAACAATACCGTTGGGTGGGTAGCAATACGATATCATTAACACCTTCTTCATCGTTCCAACGCCGGATAATAGTTGATCATGTCATCCTATCGGAGAACCGCGCTCGCAGTCTGCCAATCGCGTCCCACGCGGTTTTCAATTCCCCGTCAGTAAAGAACCGCAGTACATATAGCAAGCCTACAAATCCAGCCAACGGTCCGATCTTGATGATCAGATTCAACCACGATGATCCGGTATCTATATAGCCGCCCAAGAGATATGCGATCCCCCCTGCCAGAAATAGTTTGAGCACTCGGACAGTCTCGAATTCCAGCGGACACAGGCGGTTGCTGAAGTAGAAGGTGAGCGAAGCTCGAACCACGTATGTAATCACGGTTGACCAGGCCGCTCCCCATATGCCAAATGTAGGAATCAGAAGGAAATTAAGGGACAGGTTGACCACAGCAGTCATGATATTGATGTATGTGAAGTAGATCGTTTTCTTGAAATATGAGATCCCTATCGAGAAATGGTAGAACAGAGAATGAAACAACTGTGAGAGAGCTATTATTGGAACGATCTGAAAAGCCGGCCAGAACTTCTCGGTCGTCATGATCTTGATAATATCAGGAGCGAATATCGACACCGCTACCACGCCCAACGTTACGACCGACATGAAATATGTGAATATTCGCGCGTACATCTTCTCGGAATTCTCTTCATTGAAGTACTCGAACCGTCGTGGATACCAGATCGTGTTAAATGGTGCTGTCACGAACGTCCCTACCAGAACGCCGAACTTGTAGCCCAGCGTGTAGAGACCGGCTTCGGCCAGCCCGATATATTCCTTCACAAAGTAACGATCAGCGGCAATTATCAGATAGATCGCCATACTGGATGGAATCAACGGAAGACCGTACCTAACCATCTGCTTAAGTACTGGGATTGACAATCTCAGGCCAATCTTGCGCAAGATAGGAATCGTCATCACCAGCCCGATAGAGGTGTTGGCAACGAGCGTGCCCAAGAGAATGCCCTTAACGCCCATATCTAGTCCCACAAGAAACAGAATGTTGAGCGAAATCGTCAGAAGTAGCTTGGATACGGAATGAATAGTCACATGGACAGATTTCTGCGCAACCCGGAAATATCCGAACCCAGTGTCCAGCATGAAGTTAGTTCCCATGGTCGCGAGCACCAGGGCGCATTCCACAGTCATGTCTCGCGTGTCAAATACGAGATTGCTTATCATGCCGGCGCAACTGACCAACGCAAGACTACAAGCCATGGAGAAAACACCGTAGCCAATATAGGTCGTAGAAACAACTGTATCTCGCTCCGATTGCTCCTTCCGGTCAAAATAGAATCGACTCATCGCCTCACCGATACCGACACTCATCGTAATCGAGATTATCGTGACAACGAAGTATAGGATCTCAAGGGTGCCGTAGTCGGTAGTCGTTAGATAGCGTGTATACACCGGCAACAGAAGAAAGCCAACCAGGCCGTTTAATACGGCGGCCAGCCCATAAACCGACGAGTGTTTGCCCAGAACCCTCAGCTCTTTTTTGATCGACAATCCCACCTGATCTTACAATCTCCTCAACTCTTGCTGGCGAAGAATACGACTCTTACAACAGTATCGTCTATATCGTTTCTGACTGCAAGGCGTTAGTGAGCAGTTATACGAACCGAGACGGTCCATATGAACGTTTCCAAGACATGGTATGTCCCTCTCAGTATCGTGATTATGTAAGAATCTCCCCGAAGGGTCAAGGATTGCCTTGTATCCACAAGGGATCGGTTCTATGAGCACAAGAATGTCACCAATGGGGCGCAGCGCAGTATACCAATTCTCCTGAAGTTGTCCCCGAACATACCCTCGCTGTCTGTTTCCGTGGAAGGTCATGTATCTCACCAGCTTGCGATACCAACTTGTTCCGGCTGGAGTTGGTTTCGGTCAGCCAATCCGCATGAGAATATCATAAAACAACGGTCTCGATTACAAAACATCGACTACCTGGAATGTGACGGCACGGGCGTGACGAAGGGCCTTAGCTGCTACCTCAATCAACTACTCTCGGGGTGTCCTCACTCGGCGGGTCCGGCGCCGACGCCATGCCTCCAACTTCCCGGTCAGGAAATAGAAGAAGCCGGACAGGCGCGCCTTGAACTCCCACTTTGTAATGCCGGCCCCAATGGCAATCCTTCTGATACGGAACCTGTCGGCATTGCGATCCCAGAGGCCATCCAGGGTAGTTACCGCGGCCTTGAATCCGAGTTTTTTCAGAACGGCGACACTGTCATCATTGAAATCCTGCTCTCTTCCGTTGGGGTAGGCGAAAACCGGTTGGAACCGGATATCATGGCGGTTCAGACGGTCCATGGCTGATTTGACCTCAAGTTCCTGCTCTGTGGTCGACAGTTGGGACATGATCGGATGTTTGTCGGAATGCAGACCGATATCGAATTCGGCGCTGTCGGCCAACTCCGCAATCTGCTCGATTGTCATCAGTTGGAAGATGCCGGATAGCCTGCGGTGGGGGGTATCGGGGTCTGCCAGTAGACGGTTTGTCAGTTCCCTGCGTTTCACGTCAGGCCAGGTTTTCATTCGGCCAATAAGCTCGCCGGCAAGCATAACCCGTTCGGCGGCCGTGCCGGCAAGCGTGACGCCTCCCGGAACTAAGTCGCCTAAGTCCAATAACTGGCTTGGCGCGGTCAGACAAAACTCCAGGACATCGTCTGCCCATATCTGCGCCCGGCGCTCCGAGAGTCCGGGCACACAGAAGCAGATAGCCGACAGGCCGAGACGCCTCAGGATCGGCCACACTTCGGAGTACGTATTCTCAAGACCATCGTCAAGAGTAATAACAACCATGTGCCTGAGCGAACCCGAAGGTGACAAGTCACCGGCAAACACGGTGGAAACCGGCGCGACATTATACCGGCGAGATGCGTAGTGCATTTGCCACTCGAATGTGCCTCTGTCCAATACTGTCCAGCAGGGAGCACCGAGTCCCTGTGTCGTCACACCGTGGTACATCAGGACCCGGATCTTGTCGGCGTTAAGACACCGGAAAAGGAGATTCAGTCCCAGCAGTTCGCCGAGCACCAGAATTAGATTTCTCATGAGCGCCATAGCACTTTATCTCGCCCCGCCTACCGATGTAACTGCGAAGGCGATTCTCCACGCGAGTGTTCGAGCGGCGCAATGCTGGATCTGCCAGCAAGATGGCCCGGGGTGCAGTTGAGACGGGCCGATCCTGGCTGTCCCGTGCTTGGCTTCAGTGTAGATTATCATTGTGCCTTGCGATACCGATCGTGCTCCAATGAAGGCAGTTTCACGTGCTCGTCATAGTAGCGTGGATATGATCCCCAGTTCATTTTGACCGCTATCGGTCTTGTCCAAGGCTCCCCAAGCTTCCGGGCTATCTCTTTCAGTTCGTTTTCCAACTTCGCCGTCGTAACCGGGCAAGAGATGTTCTTGGTGGCCCATGCGCGGGGCGTAAACCGCTTGTACTCAGTGCGAAACCAGAGAAGAACATCCACCAGCTCTTTCTCATCGATAAGCCGACCAGTCTGTTCGTTGATATAGCTCTTGTTCACACCCATATTGTTCTTGAGCACGATACCGGGCACATTGGCAAGAAGTCCCTCAAAAATGGTCTTGTTGGATCCCTCCCGAGCCGAAAGCAGTAGATTCACTTTGGACCTGTTCAGTAATTCGTTGACCTCTGGTCGATCGAGACCCCGGAAAAACGTGATGTTCCTGCGAATTCCAAAGTAGTCGACCATGGCGTCGATATCCGCCTGAGTCAGATTCCAGTCCTCGCCAAGCAGGGCCACGCGGAAGGACGGATCGTTTATAGACCGCAAGGCACCAAACAGAGCGTGGTGCCGCTTGACCTCGTTCCATGCCGCAACCATCACGCAATCAAACTCCTTCTTTAGACCCAAAGGTCTGAAAACACGGTCATCGATCCAGTCGCTGGCGCCGAACCTGACCGGGACCAGATTACTGTCCAGACGCTTGAGGAAATCAAAGTCCATTCTCTCAGATGCCTGAACAATGATTGGCATCCCGGAATATCTGAGAAACTGCAATATTTCCGGAATGCAGTAGCCCGAACAACTCGGCTCCAGTACGAGGTAATAATCGTCCAGCAGTCTCGCGATATCGAATTCAGCTCCAAGCATCTCAAAAGTAACATTGAACTTGACGAGAAGGACACCTTTCTCGGACGTGTCCGGCTCCTTAAGAGTGAAGAACCATGAGGGCCAGATCTTGAGCTGCTGTACGTCAGGCTGTCGCAGCAATTCATCTATTATGTGAACCTGGACGAGGCGATGTTTCTCCAGCAGTCTTTCGATTTTCATCCGGCGTTCGAGCAGGCGGGAGTTGCGGTGAGAACGCATCAGCCAGGCGCACGCATGTTTCCGACTGAACGGCAGCAAACACCGGCCGCCGCAATAGAGAAGCAGGCTGAACAACTCGGCGGTCGTTGCGCTGTGGACCAGCCTGAGTCTTGAAATCAGCAGGAATGTCTTCAGACTCTTCATCCGGTCCTATCGCCTTCTGGTCGCTCGCTCGACCACCTCGATGTAGAACTCTTCGGTTTTTTCAACCATAGCCTTCACGGTGAATTTCTCGCGTGCTCTCTTTTTCGCCGCCGTCCCAAGCTGCTGGGCCGTCGCTTTGTTTTCAATCAGATAGGCGATCTTTTCCGCCATGGCTTCTTCATCGGCATCGGCCACCAGAAACCCGGTCTGCCCGTCTGTAATGACTTCACCATTGCCGCCGTTGGCGAAAGCCACGGCCGGGATTCCTGAAAGAGCGTACTCAATGAGCACGTTCGACAGCCCTTCTGTCTCAGACGTCAGAACGCCCACATCAAAGGCTGGCAGTACGTCAAAGGCCGACACAACGGTATGGCGGAAGACAACTTGCGATGCGGGCAGCAATGACTGCGCCTGAGCTTTCAATGCTTCTTCAAGCCATCCCTTTCCGACGATGAGGAAGTGCGTCGTCTTGTCAGGAAGCCTGCCGGCCACCCGAAGGAACAAATCAATCCTCTTGATAGGCTTGAGATTGGCAATGATTCCCACTACCGGCGCCGTCGGGGGAATCCCGAGAGCTGCCCGCGCTCTCGCTGCTGAGATAGTATCTGTCGCAAGAGCGACCCCGTTGCAAATGACTGTGATCTGCGATTCGTTGAAAGGCTCCACCCTCGTTACGATTTCCTTGACGGCATGGGCGTTAACCAGACAGTAGGGTACAAAACGGTTCAGCCTGTTTGTCCAGGCCAACGCCCGCGTCTCATACCACCAGCCCATATCGCGACGATTGACAACAATACTCCGTATTCCTGCAAGGCGACCGGCAATCACTCCGAATATATTGCTGTCAATGAAATAGAGTTGCAGGACCTGAATGTGATTTCGCCTCAGAAACCAGACAAACCTAAATATCGCCGTCAACGCCCGAAAAGACAACAGCCGGGTCACGTTCAGAGAGAAGACGGGGCAGGTTACGTCGGGCATATCATGCTGTTCCGATCCGCGCAGGGTAAACAGGTGTGACTCAAAGCGGGTTGCATCAAGGTTATTGATCAACACCGCCAACTGGTTCTCAGTGCCCCCCCCCTTGATAAACGTGTCTATCAGATAAGCCACGCGTATCTTCTTCGATGTGTGCGTCTGCTGTCCGGATCCTTGAGACAATTGCTTCATGTCAACAACCCCGTCCCGCCTGTTGCGCTACTTATTTGGCGTGCGGATAATGACACGCTTGACCCTGTCGGTCAGTTTCTTCTTGTCCGACGGCTCCAGGACAAAACGGTAGAAGCCCAGAGCCGTGACCAGGGCTGTCACGGCGCTGTTCACAAAGAAACGCAACCATGTTGTCGCCCGTGATGCTTTTGAAGAATTGACCTATGAGAAAAGACATCTTCTACCCATGCTGTGACTATTACGGACGTTGAGAGCCATCGCCGTCGGTCTCGACAGAAATGAGCGCACCGACATCATCCTTCCCGGCCCGATCCGTGATACGACCATGAAAACAGATTCCTGCAGCGTTTCCCAATCAGCATCAGGAGGCGCTTGAGAGCAACCGACCCGATCGAGTAGCAGATCTCTCGGTCATTGCCGTCCCTGGCGCCCACGCGCGGGATAAGAAAACGGTCCTGCCCTTTCAGCGGGTAACTCACCAGGCCGCTCTCGGCAGTGAAGCCGAGTACGTAACCAGTCTCCTCGCCGGCTCTCAGGGTTCTCGCGTCAAACGAACCTTCAGGGTAGCTGATGGCGGTCACGGCCTGTGCTGTCCGATGCTCCAGCATGGTCTTGGAATCAGCCAATTCGGACGATACTTCGTTATCGTCAAGCATTGCCAGACAGTTGTGGTTGACCGTATGCGATTCCATCGCGATTCCCCGGGATGACCACTCGATAATCTCCCGCCAGGACATGCAGGCGATGCCGAGGTTGTACACGTGGTTGATTAGTCCCTCCCACCGATCCAACAGTTGATCTCTGGCGGCAGGCTGCATTTTCTGAAACGGCGGTATCAGCCTTGCTCTGACCCGGCGTCTTTCCTCCAGTGTTTGAGGTGTCAATCCTTGCAGGGCGGCCTTCACCTCGGCGGGGACATCACCCGCGAGAACCTTCCGCCAAGAATCCGAAGAAAGACAGTTACAGATGTTGGTCAGCCTCAGGTGGTAAAACCGCCTGTCGGTATCAATAAACGCCGTCGGAACGAATGCGACACCCGGATAGCCGCGTCGCTCGAGGGCGGCGAAAGCCAGGAGATGATCCGAATCGGCGTCATCCAGCGTCAGCAGGGCCAGGGGTAGCTTGCCCGTGGGGCGTTTCTTCCCGGTGGCGATGTCCGCGAATGTCAGCAGATCGACTATCGTGTAGAATCTGGCGATCCGGTCTATCTGGCGTTCGAACATGGCCAGCGTGACGCCTCGTTCGTATCCCTGGAGATAGCGCTCATCTGGTTCCTCAGGCGTTATCCGGTGAAATGTGAACGCTGCCAATATGGGTTTTCTCTCGAGGACGTGGCACATGCGGAAAACCAGCGGCCAGAGGTTCAGCCAGTAGGCGACAAAGGAGAGAAGCTTCTTTAGGGGTCCGGTCATAGTTTTGCTCTCAACATAGCGCCCTCTACCGGCCGGTGAGCAGCCTGATCACAAAGCGACGCCCGGCCACCAGAGCGCGAGCTAATACGCCTGGAAGAATCGCCAGAAGCCTGTGAGTCAGAGGTGGTTTTTTCACCTTTGCCAACTCCGCGCGGGCTTTGCTAGTGTCTCCTCTGGATATCATTCCGGCTGCTCTGATGATATACTGTTGCTCGACTATTTGCTGATAATACTCGGCGTGCTGCGCAAGGAAGTCCTTGTCCGAGCCCCACACGCGCTCAAGGACTGTCAACCTCGTCGTGGCGCACTTGTAGGAATCGGCATCGGTCAAACGTTCACCCGTGTGCCCGTGTTGCCAGGCGGTCTCGCAGTCGAGGTAGGCGCCCATGCCCTTTCCTGCCAGTCTCCCGAAACATACCCAGTCCTCGTATGTTGGAATGTCCTCGGCGAAGCGAAGAGCCTCTTTAGCCTCCTCCCGACGCACGACAACTGTGCCCGTGAATATGTAGCCAGCAGCAGCCATAGCGTAATACATATCCCCAACATGCACCATGAAGTCCTCAATACCGGGCGGCAGCGGAGCGATTTGGCTGAATCGTATTCCCGGGGCGAGGATCTCATCCCAGCTTCGTTTGTCCCGGTGCCAGTGGATGAGGTATCGCCGTGTCACGTTCTTGTACCTGTCCCTGACGGCGAAGTTGCTGAAGCAATATAGGACGTCATCACGGGCATCCAGCAGGGAACGCTGCAATTCCAGTTTGCCTGGCATCCATTCGTCATCGGAATCGAGAAAGGCAACCAGTTCATTACCGGCCGCGTCAAGTCCTCGGTTACGTGCCGAGCCTGCCCCTGAATTGTGGATTCGGATATACTGAATACGGTTCCCGTAGCCTGCCAGTACTTGCTCTGTACCGTCTGTGGAACCGTCATCGACCACAATCACTTCGTCCCCCTCCCGGCACTGCGGCAGGACTGAGTTGAGTGCTCGCCCTATCAGATGAGCGCGGTTGAAAGTGGGTATGATTACAGACACTCGGGCCGACTTCACGCTTTGTCTCTCCCTGTCAGGCGGCGTACACGCTGAACGGCGGTACGGAGGACGGGAACCCGGCGCAACCACAGACGGAGGCGCCTTGGCAGAACCCCGGTTAAGAGGTTCAGCGGATTCCGCGAATAGACCCAGACATCATAGTGCTCCCGTTTTCCGGCTCGCCAGAGATCATACCAGTCCATGTCGGTCACAAGGTTTATCTCATCAATGTGGGATGACTCGCAAGCACGTCTCACTACCTGCTCTAATAGCAACGCCCCGGGACTGTAGTCTTTGTATGCCTCATCATACCCGATCTTCCAGAGCATCAGCGAGCGACCGCACCTGATAGCCATAATGCCGGCTATGGTCCGGCCTTCTGCTATGAGAAACTGCCACTCCAGCCAGTCCCTCTCTGCCAATCGGCTGGTGAGTGTTCGGTAGAAGTCAAGGAGTGCCTCAGTCTGCATTATGGCCGAGCCCGCGCGGCCCTTCCAGCTTAAGGCTTCGATCTTCGCGAATCGATCGAGGCCTTCCGCGGTTGCATCCTTCCCGATCAGAAACTCGGCACGTAAGTCTTTCATCAGGTCCAGTTTCTTTGCCGCTCGATTGAGAGTACGTCTAAAACTACCGCTCAGAGAGGCCCGGAACTCCTCGAATGAACCTGTTGTCGGCAGATAGCTGCCGACACCGGCCGAACCCATAACCGTATAGTTCTGCTTCGGGCCGCGGCGCATGACAGCCAGAGTTGGTGACGAACTCGGAAGGCGCAAGAGTTCGACGACGTATCTTGCTGAGGTCACCCTCGTCAACGATGCGATCATGGACTCTACTATCGCCGCATCTTCCCCCGGCGCGACAATCGCATCGACCGATATCGTGTGGTCGTCAGAGGGAGTACGAAAGAGAGTGTAGCCAATCCCCCATGTCGAACGGCGGGAAATCAGGAGTGGCAGGACACCCACCAGGCGGGAGCCATGGCAGGCAAACAGACAGCACCACTGCTCCCCGGGGTTAAGGCGATGCTGCAAGTAGGAAGATATCCAGGCGTGCGAGAGCATGGGCTGCTGCTGCGGAGCGGCAAACGCCAGTTCATCCCACCGGGAGGCGTACGCCTTCAGTTCGCCGAATGACTGAACGATATCGACTGTGAGCCCGCCGGGGACACCGAGTGGTTTGCTCCCCGCCGGATCACTCATGTCGTGGCTCTCTTTCGGGTGTCTTTTCATCCCATGCAACCGGTTGTCTCAAATGCCTATTCCGGTCATCATACTCAACGAAAAATATAGACTGTTGTCTTGGTACCTTCAATTGCTTTCTCCGGGAACATTTCCGTTTTTCCCGACGTTCCTCCAGGTTCAAGATCGTATCCGATGCCGGCAGGAACTCTCACCGGCTTCTCTCGTATTCATCGAAGATCGACCGCAGCAGTTCGGCCTGCCGGGAAAACGTGAAATCCTGCTTTACCCGATCATATCCGTTTTGCCCGCACTTCCTCATGAGTTCCGGGTTCTCCAGGCCAAAGGCTATCCTTTCGGCAAGCGCACCGACGTCTTCCGGCGGCACCAGCAGCCCGGTTACTCCATCTTCTATGACCTCGGGAACTCCGCCCACCGCTGATGCGACGATACCTAACCTCTGCGACCAGGCTTCAAGCACGGTAACCGGCATACCCTCCGAGCGAGACGGCATGATCAGAAACGCCTTGCTACCGAAGAAGGGTATGAGATCGTCGACAAAACCACAGAACTCGACGACGTCGCCGAGGGAGAACCGCTCCACCAATGCCTTCAGCCTGTGCTCTTCCGGCCCGGCGCCGTAGATTCGCAGCATGAAGGGAGTGTCCCCGGTGTCGATCCCTGCAAGCGCCCGGATCAACAGGTCATATCCCTTTTCATAACTGAATCTGCCGGCGGCGATAAGTTCTCTTGACGAGGCAGCAGTCTGCCGTTCCTGATCGGGCGGGGCCAGGATGCTGTCATCGATGGCGTTGGGCACTACCATGATTCGATCCTCACGTACGCCATTGTCGGTCAGCAGCTTCCTGGTCTGCGACGAGACCGTGACGACGCGCGCAAGTCTCCTGAGGACGTACCGGTCTATGGCATTGTACAGTCTGACTTTCCTGTTCTCGGAGGTGACACCGTGAAAATAAGCCATTTGTTTCGAGCCAGTCCGCCGCCCGGCAAGGTAAGCGTAGAAACTCGATTTGTAGTCGTGGGAGACAACCAGGTCAATCTCCTTCTCACGGATCAGCCGCCTGAGACAACCGGCTATTCGCAGGTCCCCGGGGAAAGAATCCTCGATCGGCACCACATCGATCCCCCTCGCCCGACACTCCTGCAGGAACCGGTTGGGTCGAGACTTCTTCACAAATGAGGCGCAGACGAATTCGAAGGAGGACAGGTGGCGGCACTGCCCGATGATCATCCTCTCCGGACTGCCGAAAACATCGGAGCTTCGAAGCTGCAGGATTCTCATGCCGGCCACACCACGTCGTCAAGGAAGCGCTCGAGTTTACCGGCAATGAAGTCCCACCCGTACCGGCGTTCCACCAGCTCTCGACCGGCGCTACCCAGGCGCGCCGCCAGCTCCCGGTTCCCCAGCAGGTTTCCCACTTGCCGAACGAATTCAACCGGACTGTCGGCGATCAATATGTTTTCTCCGTCCATCACATCCAATCCTTCGGCGCCCACGGTAGTTGACACCACAGGTATCCCCATAGCGAGAGCCTCGAGGATTTTCAGCCGCGAACCGCCACCGATCCGCATCGGCACGACGTACACGGCCGCATCGCGAACGTGGGGGCGGATATCGTCGACCGTACCGGTGACGGTTATACCTGCCATAGTTCCCAAACGCGCAATCTGTCCGGGAGGGTTGCGTCCGACAAAGGCGGCTTCAATGCCCGGGTACTTCTCCCTGAGCAGCGGGTAAACGGCGTCAACGAAGAACATGACTGCGTCCTGATTGGGGCGCCAATCCATGGCGCCGGTAAAAACCAGCTTGCTGGACCGACGACGATCATCAGTAGCAGCCGCGAAGTAATCGAGATCCACGCCGTTGTCGATTACGGAGACGAGCATCCGTGGGTTGAAAGACCTGATGACCTCGGCGTCGCGTTCCGACACGGCAGTGGCACCGTCGGCCGATCCGAAGGCACCTCGTTCGAAACGCTCCATCTTCTCCATCTGCCGACGGATGTACCATTTCTTGACGCGGTTTGTCTCATTATCATAGTATCGCTTCCAGATGTCGGTTTCCACGTTGTGAGCCACGATAACTCTTTTCAGATGCGCACAGGTATCGAAGTACATGGAATAGGGCGTCCATTCCGCGATCACAACGTCCGGTTTTCGGTTGCTAATTGCCGCTTGCACGGCCTTCCTGAAATCAGCCGAATGATGAGAGGAGACGACATACGGCTCAGACGAGAGAAGGTTGGCGGCGAGCCTCGCATAGAACACAGGGCCGGATTTACCGGGCACCTGCTGTTTCACTGCGATTGTCTCGATTCCGGCAGTTTCAAGTTCACGTCGGCTGTCACCACGGCTGTGACCGTATGCGAGATACCGCACGCGGTGGTTTCGGGCCAGCCTGCTCACGAGGTTGAAAGTCCGAATCCTCTTGCCACTGTTGAGTGGATACGGGAATCCCTCGTCGAGAATGAGAATGTCCAACGTACTACGTCCTTGCCTGCAGGGAGTGATGCCTCTGGAGCACTTCCTCAAGCAGGTCACCAGGTGAAACCCGGTCCACAAACAGCTTCCGCCACAGGTAGTAGTTAACAACATTCCACAACACCATGGCGTGGCCTGGTTGTACGACCTGTAGTGAGCGCAGCCACGCGGGTTCGTACATTTCGCCGGCCATATCCACAACCGGCTGCAGCAATGACCCCGGCAGTGCCCAGTACTGATAGGGGAAACCAAAACTCATCTTGGGGCGGTGAATAAACTCAGGCGCCATCCCATACCGTCTCAACAGGGCGCGGATGAAATGCTTGTTCTCCTTGAGCTTGTCATTCCAGGGCAGACCGGTTACGTAGTCGATCAAATCCGGAGCCGTAAACGGGAAGTGCAGGGCGATCCCCTGGCTCTCGGCCAGCTTGCCCCAGATGTACGTGGTTAAGAACCCCTCGCTTAGAAGTGAAAGCACCGAGATCTGGTTGAGAAATCCCAAGTGCTCGTAGCTGGTCATGAGTGCCTTGTAAGAAGCCACGATTGCAGAATCATCGCATCCCAGGTGAGCCTTCACGATGGCGGGATCGCCGAATTGACCGATCGTCCATAGAATATGGTGGTTGCGACTGAGGTCCCGGCTGAAGTCGGCCGCGAAGAATCGCCACCGGTAATGAATATCGCCCAGGAGACTCAAGAGACGACGGTATACCATGTGCCCGCCAGAGTATCTCAGGAAGGCCAGCACCCGGCGGTATTTGTGTATCTTGACATGCAAATCACTGCCGAACAACCTGTCCGCTCCTTCGCCGCAGATAAGCACATCGTGCTCAGCACCGGCGTAGTACTTGAACAGAAGGTACAGCATCACCGACTGCAGGTGATGAACCGGCTCTTCGGCAGCGTAAATGCTCTCAACAAGTCCCGACAGGTACTGCTCCGGCGATCCTTCGTAGACCCGGTGCGAAATCCCCAGGTGCCCGGCGACCGAAAGGGCGTATTCCGTTTCGGCGTCGTGATTGTCGACAAAGGAAAAGCTGGATGACGCCGATCGGACGCCTTTGTCCAGCGACAGCGCCACCGACGCCAGCAGGCTGGAATCAAGTCCGCCGCTGAGCAACACGGCAGGTCGGGAGTGATGCTCAAGTGAGAGCCCTATCCGCTTGCGCAGCATTCCGTCCAACTCCCGGCATACACCCTCCTCATCACCTGCCCGGCGGCTGTAGCCGCGATCAAACACGTAGTGGCGTCGATCAACAAACTCGCCCAGCGTCAGGTCCGCCCGGATCGTCTGGCCCCCGATGAGCTTGCTTATGCCACGACACAGAGTGCGGGGGGGAACTACATACCGGTAAACCAGGTATTCGGAAAGCGTGGTTTCGTCAGGCTCGAGTGCTACGCCCATATTTGCAAGCGAGCGCATGCTGGTGGAACAGTAGAACACGCCATCCTGAAAACAGTAGTAATATGGGCGGCAACTACTTATACTCGCAGCCGCGACTATCGATTTCTCCCGAGCGTTGACCACCACGAGCCCCAGGATATCGCCGTCCGGCAACCTGCCCTCGCCGGCTTGCGGCTTGAGAGCCACAGCGGTTTTCTCAATCCGGTTCGCGCTGATTGGGCACAACGATTCCCCGATCACCAAGCCCCACTCGTACTCATAACGGAATCCGTAGAGTTGCCCAAGCGACGTGCCGATTTGAATTCCACTCTTGTGGCAGTATGTCATGCCGGCAGGGTTGGTAGCCCGGCCTTCAGACGGGCCTCGGCTGATTTCTGCACGAAGGGCAAACATGTGGCAATCCCTGTAACAATGTTACGCCATTCTGTTGATGGTGAATCGGTACTTGCCCGATTCCGTGGGCGAGATGGCGTCCACCAGTTCTATATCAAGGGCGATATTCTCGCCGACCAGTTCCCTGACCGGCTCAAGTACGCACCGTTCGTCAAAACTCTCACCCGAAGCTACGATCCTGATAACTAACTTGTCGGCGGCTTCCTGCACAACCTGGAATTGCCTGACTTGAGGTTGGTGATAGAACAGGTGCGTGAAGTATTCCCCGTGTATATGCCTGCCGTTCACGCAAATGATATCCGATGACCGGCCGGCGATACTCGACAGAAGCGGGTAGCCACGTCCACAGGGACATTTTTCGGAGCTGATGGCGCCCATATCACCGTTGAGATAGCGTATGAAAGGGAAAGCATAGCTACTTAGGTCGGTCACGGCCAGATATCCCGTTTCGCCCGGAGGGAGTCGACTGCCATCCTCGGCGACAACTTCAACTATCCGCCCCGAGGCGAACACATGCAGACCATTGTGGGCCGAGCATTCAGCCGCCAGATGGCTGACCTCCCGAGAACCATAGAAATTGAAAACAGGCGCCCCAAACGCCCGTTCAATCTCCTGGCGCTGGAAGTCGTACAGCATCTCTGCGGAAGAGCGGATCACCTTCGGCCGGATCGAGTATTTCTTCGTGGCATTGATGTGCCGGGCCGCATAGTGCAGAGACGAGGAGTAACCCGTTACGCTCTTTGGTCGAAAAGCCTCAACCTGCCTGAGAAAATCGTCCAGGCGGTCCGCACTCATGTCGAACGAATTGAGCAGCTTAACCCGCTTTACTCTCCGCATGAGACGTTCTTTGAGAGACATCTCGTGGAAATCCCGGTCGGCGCCCCAGAATACGGCTGTCCGATCTCCAACGGCGACATTAACCCAGGAGAGGAAGAGAAGCTCGCAGGCATCAGCGAACGTTCGGGAACGACTATCATGCCAGAAATTGACCGGGTGGCCCGTTGATCCGCCGGATGAGTCAGGCCAGAGTGGCGCACAATCCGGACACAGGATTTCTGTGAAGTGGTTCTGAAGATCGCTGCGGGTCAGAAGAGGAAAGTTGGCCAGATCGTCCAGCGAGAAGCCCTTGCTCACCAGAGGCAGCAGATCAGAGTCCCGTTTGCTGTAGAACGGCGACTTGACGAGTGTATGGGCGATCAGGGTTCGCAACCTGGTCGCCTGAAGGCGCTTGATCTCCTCGGCAGGCAGCCACTGTTCCCGCAGCAGTTGCCGGTACAGAGCATAACGCGTATCCCCCCCAAGGCGCGCCCTGGCCCTCAGGTATATCCCAAACAACCATGTATACGGACTACTTCGCATTGCTCTCCGATACCCCGTGTTCTATCATGCCGCGCTGTCGGCGGGCAGTTTCCTGTCGGCCCGGCCCATGTCCTCATCGACTTGAAGTTCCCCTGTGGTTGCAAGTATGTTTGTCAGCGACACCGCCAGGGCGCCGGCCATGTACCATGTGTAACGATACAGCGAGTGGCCGAACATCCCGGCAACGCCCAACGCGATCAAGACGACCATCACGCCGTTTCTGTAAAGAAACGCCCAGCGAAGACCAGGCCGATCTCGCGCCTGCGCTGCTACCCTGTTTAGGACTCCGAGGACCGAGACCAGAAAGAATGCCCATATGGACAATCCCGCCAGGCCGGTGGTGGCAGCCACCTGGATATAAACATTATGCGACTTCATAAACTGCGGGTGCCCATAATCGCCGCTGCTGTATGCCCAGGGAAAGGCCCCGGCACCGATACCGATGATCGGGTGTGCAGTAATCATCTGTAGTCCGGCTGCCCAGATTTCCCACCGGCCGGATGACGCCTGGTTCACGTCCGTCGATATCTCACTGAAGCGCTCATATCTTGCCTGATACTGGTGTGGCATAGCATACCAGGCGATGATCGCCAACAGGATAGCCATGGCCGCCACCAACACCTTTCGCCTCGATAATGCAACCCCCCCGATAATCGCGCCCAGTAGGGCCAGAAGTCCCCCCCGTGAGGCCGTAATCACTACCAGAGCGATCAGGGAAAGCGACAGGATCAGGAGTCCGACTTTGAAGAGCTTTCGCCGATAGCAGAGAGCCGACGCCACTATCAGCGGAATAGTGCTCACCAGCGTGGTGGCGAGCGTATTGGGATCGCCGCCGGAGGAACTGGTACCGGTCAGGCGGTCGACATTCATGGTATGAGTGAATTGCCCCGCCAGATAGGAATACATCGAACTTGAAGCCATGTAAGCTATCAGCAAAAGAAACATCGAGACAAAGACCATGAAGCGCCTTTTGCTCGTAACAAGCGTCACAATCAGGTAGTAGAAAACCAGTACCTTGAGAAACATTATGAAATGCTCAAACGTCTGCGTTTTCTCGTACGACGTGAATATCGATAGCAGGATAGCAGCTTGGAATGCCGCCAGCGACAGCGTGACTCTGTCCCTTGGGAAAAACAGCACGCCCCGGCGCAGTTTCTGGTTCACGGCTATCGAGATAAGCGTCACACAGCCGATCAGCAGTTCCACGCGCAGGTGGCTGACGACTGGAAACAACTCCCCGGGGCGAACCAGGAAGACTGCCAGGTACAGCAAAAGCCCGTAGAAGGGGTATTTCACGATGAAAAACACGTTGATCAGCAGGATTACGGCCGCGATGGCGACGACCGTGGTTGTCACCGGATCCCCGAGCAGAGGTAATACAGCGGCAACGATACTAAGACCGATCAACACCGCCCAGAACAGGCCGCGACCAGTGACGTATTGTCTGGCTGTC